>Ga0180433_10005480_pt1 | contig 17109 bp, 18 predicted proteins | sample SS_ome_8_FD_132980 | JGI IMG/M metagenome (GOLD analysis project Ga0180433, IMG submission 132980) | Hypersaline lake sediment archaeal communities from the Salton Sea, California, USA - SS_1_D_1 metaG | ecosystem: Environmental > Aquatic > Non-marine Saline and Alkaline > Hypersaline >... | reverse complement strand
TGGGAAGAATATCGAGATATGCTGATGGCAGAAATCAAACAGCAGGCATTGGAATACCTTGAAAAGGTAAAGGCTGGCTTCAAAGCAGGATCAATACGGATACAGATTGTGATAGGAAAAGCAACAGACAGCATCTTACAAGTAGCTCAAAAAGAAAAGGTTGACCTTATCGCCATGACCACCCACGGACGCACCGGAGTCAGCAGATGGGTCTATGGCAGTGTAGCTACCAAGATAGTTGTAGAATCACTACAACCCATCTTGCTCATCCGTCCATCCACACCCAAAGAGCCAAAAACTTAAATACCCAGACCAAGCCATGTCTTGACTTATATCTCTGGCAAGAATTAAGGTCACAGCCTTCATATCAACCAGAGTTTGAAGCTACTTCAGCCTTCTGCCGCCGGGCTAACTTAGATAACAGGAAACCACATTCATACAGCAAAATGATTGGGACAGCTACCAGGCTCTGATTAATAGGATCAAATGTTGGAGTAATAATGGCCCCCAGAACAAAAGCCAAAACATAGGCAAGGCGACGATATTTGGACAGCCATTGCGGCTTGAGGATACCAATCTTGGTTAGAAAAAATATGACCAGTGGTATCTCGAAGCACAAGCCAATCCAAAAGATGAGTTTGGTCAATACCGATATATAGTTTTCTACCCTTATCATCGGCGTTGCAATATCACTTCCAAATGTAAACAGGAATTTTAGCGCCGGGGGGAGCAGGACAAAATAGGCAAACACCGCGCCGATACTGAAGAGCAGAAACACTGATGGCAACATTATGTATAGATAACTCTTTTCCTTGCTCGTTAGAGCCGGGCGAACAAATATCACCGCCTGATAAACAATAAACGGTAAAATAAGAACTAATGCTGAATAGAGTGACACTTTTATATAAGTGCCCAGCATCTCAGTTACTTCAGTATAGACAAGCTCCAGCCCGGGAACCGGTTGCATTAATATGTAAAAGACTTTACTGGCTAAGAAGAATGAAATGGGTAAGGCGATAAGAAGAGCAATGACTGACCTGAGCAGGCAGGAACGGAGCTCCCTTAAATGGCCCATAAAGGTATATTTTGTTTCACTGCTCATGCACTTTTTTCGTCAGAATCCGAGGCTGGTCGAGATTTTTCCGTCTTTTCTGCCTTGGTTTCTTTTGTTATCTCCTGGACAAATGCATCCTTCACATCTTTAACTGGTATCTCTTCAGTAATGGACCTGCTCAAGTCCAAGGTGGTTTTTTTAAAATTGCGGAACAATTGCCCGGCCTTAGCTGCTATCTCCGGCAACTTGTCCGGACCGATAAATATCACACTTAACACAAGGATGAGCAATAGCTCAAGGAAACCAATACCCATAAAGTCCACTAATTGCCCCTTAACTCCAAACCGCAGCAATAAGCATATCTGGAAAAGAATTAAATTGCCAGGGGGGAATCACCAGCAACGAGGTATTAGCCGTCCGGAGAGTTTAGCCTTAGGGTAATTAAGCCTTCTCTTCAGGTTTTGCCTCGGTCGATTTAGCCACATCCTTACCCTCGTCTTTGCTATCCTCATCTTCCCCAGAACGTGCTTTCCGAAACTCTCTTATACTTTTGCCGATAGCATTGCCGACCTGGGGTAACTTACCAACGCCGAAGACAATAAGGATAATAACTAAAATAAGCCCAATTTCCAACGGCCCCAAACGGAATGGCATTATCTTCCTCCTCTGCTAATAACCTAGCTTGTCTCAATTATATCACAGCGTGAATGAACCCATCAAAATAATCGAGGCTTCTTCATCGTAAATATATTCTGCCCGCCCAGGCGTCGTCAGGTTCAGAATTAATCTGCGGCTTTGTATTTTAGCTCGTAGGCTTGCCTATCCATATCGAGAGTAAGAATGCGCTCTAACGGTAACAATACTTCAGCCTCCGTTTGCCGCAGGTCAATAGCCTTTATATAGCGTCGACATTTCTCACAGACGTGTAGCCTATATTGGCTTTTATCATCAGTGAAATAAGCCAACGTACGTTGGTCTTGATTGCCACAGTGGGGACAGGCAAGACGATAGAAAAGCCACTTTGCGTCACAACGAGAGCAGATAAGCCAACGTGCCCCCACCGCTTTATCAAGAAAAGAGAAATCTGGACCGCCTCCGCATAGGGGGCAATATCTTTTATACCATAACTCCTGCTTTACCAGAGGCATCAACTCCTCAGCGTAAGCAGTCAACCAAGGATGCAAAGAGGCTTGAAGCACACTGCCTGTAATCGGTTTCATGTTCCTACTCTTCACCACACTTTTGCGAGATACTGTGCCAATTGCAAACCATGCCTTGGCAGCCTCTTTGAATACAGCCAAGTCTGAACCCATCCTGTTTAGCTCCTCAATTTCTTCCGGTGCCGGCGATATATGTTTGTCTGCCAGTCCAGATATTTCTCGAAACAACTCCTGAACCTCCGGCCAATTTATCGAAATGTCCCGAAAGGTGATTATCGGCTTGCCCTGAGCAAGTCGTTGAGGAGCTTTCTCTTTTAGCGCGGTCAGAGTTCGAGACAAGTCAGGTTTTTTAACCTTTTTTTGAGCGGTCAGAATCTGGAGGTATAACTCTAAAGAACGCGGCAGAGGCTTTTCAGCCTCTGCCAGCCTGCTAAGAATCTTGTCTATAACCTGCGCATCCGTAATAGACTGTGGCGTACTACCGGTCACTTCTTGGCAACCTTTTGATACCACTTCCCATGATGAGATTTAGCATAGTCTGCTGTAACCGTACCATCGACCATGGAACTGAAGGAGCCACCGTGTTTGCGCATCAGAGGATGGAGTACACCCAGGTAGATATGCACCAGGAACATAGCAAAAATCACGATGAAGGCCACATCGTGTACAAATACGCTCCACTGAAAGACAGCCGACGGCAAACTATATTTAAAGAACCACATCAATATACCGGTAATGACAAAGATAGGGCTGAATATCAGCACTATGAAGAACCACAATTTCTGGCCGGTATTCATTTCATCCTGTGGTGGCATACTGGACTCATCGCAGAAAAAGTAGTACCGTGGCATTGCCATTGCCCACTTCAAATCATCCGCACCCCATACGAAAGAGCTTTTTATCGAGTCCCAGGACGTCTTTCTGTTAGCAATGATCTCAATCAACGGTGCTAATACGAAAATCACTGCCGCCACACGGTGTATGACCCGACTCCATGAGTCCACTGCCAGAAAGCCGAGCGCCGGGATAAACAGGAAAAGACCAGTGATGATAAGAAGCACAAAGGCACCACTGTGTACCCAATGGAAGATTCGAGCCGGCTTTGAATATTTCTGAACCCGTTCCATAGCTAATCCTCCGTTCTCTTTAATCTCTATTTCTTGGCTTTTACCTTGTCCTCATCTTCAGCTTCTTTATTAGCATTTGCTCTGGCCACTAAATAGTTAAGCCCCAATCCTACAGCAACCAGCCCAATGGCAGCATATCCAAGAGGTTGTATAGCATCCTGCCAGGCTATGGCGGCTGCCGGGACTTGTGGCTCAACCGGAAGGCCGTGCACTGCAGGGGGCTGAGTTAACACATACATCACATGCAATCCGCCCAACTCCCTTTCACCATAAAGATAAGCATCGGGATAGGTCGTTTTCAACTCCTGGACTCGCTGCCTACCGATAGCTACTAATTCATCACGGTCACCAAAAATCAGCGCATCGGTGGGACAGGTCTTTACACAGGATGGCTCCAACCCATTGGAGATTCTGTCAATGCAAAAACGGCACTTATCAATTTTACGTATGCCTGTAACATCGTTGCCCTTAGCCCGAGGGACATCAAAGGGACAAAACTCCACACAATAGCCACAGCCGCTGCACAGGTCTTTGTCATAAGCCACAAAGCCCATTGGATGGTAATAGAGCGCTTTGGTAGGACACACCGTAACACATGCAGCATCAGTGCAATGCATACAGCTCCGGCGAGTAAAGATCCATTCTACTCCACCATTGCCGTTGTTTATTTCGTTAAACCTTATTTTAACCCACGTATCAGCTGTAAGATCACGTGGATTCTCATAAGTCCCCCAGAACTCCGTCTTATCGGCCTCAAGACCCCACCACTGTTTACAGGCTACCTGGCAACCACGGCAGGCAGTACATTTGCTAGAATCGTATAATATCGCTTTGTCAGCCATTATTTACCTCCTTTAAGCCTTCCTGAGATTGACCAGGAAAGCTTTATATTCCGGAATCATTGTATTGGCATCACCCACATGCGGCGTGAGCACATTGGCGCTATCGCCCTTAGCCATGCCCGCATAACCCCAGTGCCAGGGCATGCCTATCTCATGTATAACGCTGCCGTTGATTCGCAGGGGTTTGAATCGCTTGGTGACCAGGGCCTTAGCCTCTATACTGCCCCTAGCTGACTCCACTATAACCTTATCGACGTTCTGAATCCCCAACTCATCCGCCAGCTCCTCGCTTATCTCAATGAACATCTCCGGCATTAACTCAACCAGCCATGGCAAATTCCTGGTCATGGCGCCTGCCTGCCAGTGCTCGACCACGCGATAAGTAGTGGCAACATAGGGATATTTGTCTGATACACCCCTCTGGCTATCGGCAGAAGCACCTTTGAGGAAGACCGGGCTGATATCAGTACCTGACATCATGTTCTTCACCGGACTCTCCCAGGGCTCATAGTGCTCAGGGAACGGCCCATCAGCCAGTCCCATACCAAATAGCCGGGCAAATCCCTCATCTTTCATTATGAAAGGCCATTTAGTGGCAGCCGGGTCAACTGCCATCGGTGGCCAACCACCATCAGGCACATCGCCAACCCATTTGCCATCCTGCCACCAGATTACAGGCTTCTCCTTATCCCAGGGTACGCCATTAAGGTCAACAGATGCCCTATTGTAGATGATACGACGGTTTACCGGCCAGCACCAAGCCCACTTGGGATATAGGCCGACATTAAACGGGTCTGGGGTGAGGTCACGGCGCTGAGTCATATTGCCATCTTCGGTATACTGGTTGCAGTAGAGCCAGTTACCTGAAGAAGTTGTACCATCAGCCTTAAGTCCGCCAAAGCTTGCCATCAGCTTACCTGTAGCCAGGTCGTAACCATTTACTTCCCTTGCAACCTTATCTGAGCTGGCAGGGTAGCCATTATCCCAGGACAGCTTGGTAATGGCCTCTGCGTGTTTGCCACCAGTCCCATAGATTTCTTTCAGTTTGAGCCCAAGTTCATTCACGATCTCGAGATCGGGAAGTGCATCTCCTGGTGCGTCGGCACCCTTGTAACGCCACTGAGCCCAGCGTCCGCTGTTGCTCACGCTACCTTCCTTCTCGTAATGGCAAGCTGCCGGTAGCAAGAAAACCTCGGTATTGTTATCAGCTGGATTAACTCCCGGTCTCTTCCAGAATACGGAGGTATCTGTTTCCCAAAGGTCGACACATACCAACCATTCGAGCTTGCCCAGCGCTTCGCGCTCAAAATTGGAGTTAGGACCACCAACGGCTGGATTCTGACCCCAGCAAATCAATCCCTTAATTATGCCCTGGTGCATCGCCTCGAACAGGTTGATGTGATAGTAATTTACATTTCCGCTGGACTTTGGCAGATAACCGAAACCGAAATCGTTTTCCTTAGTTGCCGCATCGCCATACCAGGCTTTGAGAAGGCTTACGATATATTTAGGATAGTTCTGCCACCAGTTGGCGCTATTGGGATCATTGCTCTTTGGAGTAGCTCTATCTAGATAGTCCTGTAGCGTCTTATCCTTATTCTGGGGCATGCTTAGGTATCCAGGCAATATGTGTGCCAAAAGGCACATGTCAGTGGAGCCCTGCACATTGTGCTCGCCGCGAAGCGCATTGATGCCTCCACCAGTAACGCCGATGTTTCCCAGCAGGAGTTGGAGCATGGCATAAGAGCGGATGTTCTGCGAGCCATAAGTATGCTGAGTAGTACCCATCGCATACATGATTGTGCCGGATTTACCTGTTTTTCCAGTAGCACAATAGGTCCTGCAAATCTCAAGGTAAACGTCCTTCGGGGTGCCCGTTATAGCACAGACCTTGTCCACATCATATCGAGCGAAATGCTTTTTCAGCAGTTGGAACACGCAATTGGGGTCTCTAAGAGTCTTATCCCGCTTTGGAATACCACTCTCGTCCACCTGGTATTGCCAAGTGGATTTATTATAGCTTCTCTTCGCCTCATCTAAACCGGAGAAAATCCCATCCAGATCTACAGGACCTTTAAAGTCTGGATTTATTATATGAGAGGCATTAGTATACTCTGTTACATAGACCATGTTATAGTTATCAGGATTCTTCTCCATATCATCAAGTACATATTTGATCATGCCTCCAATAAAGGCAATATCTGTTCCAGAACGTATTGGGGCATAGATGTCCGCTCTTGCCGATGTGCGGGTAAAGCGAGGATCAACACTGATAAGCTTTGCTCCCGCCTCTTTAGCTTTCATGATATGTCCGAATGCAGCCGGATGGTTCTCGGCACAGTTGCTACCAATAGCCAGAATGCAATCGCTATTCGCGATATCATTCCAATGATTGGTCATTGCTCCCCGTCCGAACGACTCTGCCAGAGCCGCTACAGTAGAGGAATGTCATATACGCGCCTGGTGTTCTATATACACCAGGCCAAGAGCACGCATTAGCTTGGAGATAAGATAGCATTCTTCGTTGTCCAGCGAAGCACCACCCAGGCTGGCTATGCCCTCCGTGCGGTTAACAATATAGCCATCCTTGTCCTTCTCCACCCATGTTGAATCGCGTGTGCTCTTTATTCTTTTGGCAATCTCCGCGAATGCCCAATCGTAGGATTTCTCTTCCCATTCTGAAGAGCCCGGAGCGCGGTATCTCACCGTTCTCAAGCGGAGAGGATTATGCGCAGACAATTGATATTGAGCCCCGCCTTTGGCGCAAGCCCCTCCTTGATTGATGGGATGTTCGGGGTCACCTTCCAAGTTAACCAGCACACCATTCTCCGAAGCGACCAGAAAACCACAACCAACCCCACAATAGGGGCAGATAGTGGTTGTCTCCCCGATTTTCTTGTGTAGTGGGATTTCTTTTGGAACACCCCCAGCTCCGACAAGTTCTGGATTTAGTAATCCAAAAACTGCCAGTCCACCGGCACTAGCCCCAGATAGCTTCAGGAATTCTCGCCGACTTAGCTCCATACAAAGCCTCCTTTGTTATTTTCCCTATGAATTTCCGAGCCTACTTTTACACCCTAGCAATAAACTAGTATAGAAACTTTACTTGGTATTACCCCGCCTCGGTTTTCAGAGCATTTGCTAACAGAGTGATGCCATCTTTTGTGCAAAATTGCTTTTTAGCTGGATCCATAAAAACACCTACGGAATCCACCTCCATGATTTCAAGGTGAGCCCTGACTGTTCTTATATCCATCCTCAGCGACTGAGCTAATTGAGAAACATCAATACAGGCACGCCCGCTAGTATTAACGATATCTATCATTTTATCCCGTATTCTCTTATGCAAAACTAAATAATCTCGCTGACGATTGTTAATCATAGTCTAAATGGCATTAATCGCTATTAGCCACCAATAATTGTAATTTGTTGTTAAATATTACTGAAATTAGCGCATCTTAGCAGAAATGAAAAGTTTTGTCCACTTCATTCAAAAGCTAAATAAAACTGGGCATGGTCACCTTGGGGTAAAGACTAGCGTCGGTCTTTGACTTACATCTATTATTATAGCGGTGGAATTCAGCAAGCTCCAACTCCATTAAACCTACTCTATCTATCTTCACCGAAGAAAATCTGAGGATGACACAGCAGATATATTAATGAACCGATTATCAGAAAAAATATAATAAGAATAGCCCACAAGGCCTTTTTACCACCGAGTACCCGCTTCCTATATGCCAAGTCTTGCAGCATCATAAATGCCAGAACCCAATGCAATATACCAAGAATTGCGAATCTGAGCAGGAACTGCCATTCCATTCACTTTATCCCTGAAAGACCGCTGATATTGGCGGATTGATAATATCAATATAATCCATGCAAATAGCTGGAGTTAATAATAAAGAATAAGCAAACTCAGTATGTTGTTTAAAAAAGACAACCCCATGCATTTGCTTCAAATTCATTCAACCTTAATACCCTTTATTATAGACAACTGGCAGACGACATTATCGGTGTCAACATAAGGCAAAGCGACCACTTGATATCTCCTGCCATCGGGAAGTTCACATTCCATTTCTACCGTAGCTCCCTCCTGGACTTCAGTTAGCTTACATATTTGTTGGCAGGGATTGTTTTCCTTGTATAAATAGTTGTAGCAATATAAGCCCATTCCGTCTCCGAATTTTCGCTTCATCCTGTCATTCAAGAATCTAATTCTATAATCCGGACCGATTAGCAAGACACCATCTCTTACCTCATCCAATGCGCTGAAATACTGCTCTCTTGCCCTGTTTATATAGCTTTCCTTTTTGATACTACTTTCTGACTCTCTCGCCATGAACAGACCTATCAAAGCTACAGCTATAGTAAACAGAACCGGCCGTAGGAGTGGGCCAGGATAAGGAGATATGAATAAGGCACGAGGCATAAAGACGCTAATTGTCAAGATAATGATGATAATCGTCGCCTTCATACCAAAATAGTAAGCAGCGTACATTATGGGAAACAGGAATATAAGCCTATGTATATCGTGTACTGTATAAAATAGATCAAACCTTAACGCCTCCCATCCAAAAAAGTCGACTATTTCACCAAAGTAATAGAATATGACACATATGGCAAATATTAAAAATAAAAAGTAAAACCTTCGGATATTAAGTCTTCTCAACTCTTCTGGCGTATATTTTTGTTGCATGGCATTCCTTTTATACATAGCTATATAGGTGCCTCAATAATCACGGTGGTACCACTGCCAGGTTTAGACTCTATTTTCAGACTACCGCCTATTAACTGAATACGTTCTTGCATCCCTGTCAAACCCAGCTTGCCCTGCTTCACATGGTCTCCAAGTGTCTCAGGCAGCTCAAACCCTTTACCATTATCCTTAACAGTTATCCTGGATTTCACTTCACTAAACTCAACTATGATTTCAGCATCTGTGGCTTGAGAATGCTTCCATACATTTCTCAGTGCCTCCTGCGCGGTACGAAAAAGCACAAGTTCAATCTCATCCGGGAGTCGTCGATTAGGGCTATATGTCTTAACCACCAAATTTATTCCTGAGTGTTTCTCTATATCAGCAGCTAGTCCCTCCAGCGCCGGCACCAAACCAAGACGGTCTAACGCCGGGGGACGCAGATCCTGGCTCAAGCGTCGTAAATTCTTAACAATATCATTTGTCTGTTGCCTCAGATTTTCCATACTGCATCTGGCATTTTCAGATACATCTTTCTCATTAGAAGATACCTCGTCTAACCGACGGGCAAGAACAACCAGAGCCTGAATAGTGTCATCATGAAGCTCTCGAGCAATACGACTTCTCTCCTCTTCCTGAGCTTTGGTGATCTGACTTAAATAGAAGCGCAGGTTATCTTGCATACGCTTCTCCTGAGTAACATCTCTACCGATATTCTGAAAACCATCAGGCTTACCATCAGCCATAATCACATTAGTAGTTAACTCCAAAATTGCCTCAGTTTTTCGCTTTGTTATCAGCTTCTGCTCATAAGGTTGAGCCACAGTCTCTCCGCTCAGCAGTTTGGTCCTGATTTCTCTTGCCAGGCGCAGGCTATCGTCATCAAGGAAAACCCTGACATTCATACTGGCTAGCTCCTCTTCCTCATATCCGATGAGTTTGGCTGCTGCTCTGTTGGCTGAGGTGATATTTCCATCCATATCGTGAACCCATATGGCATCATTGGCACTTTCGAATAGCTCTCGATATTTGCGCTCAGAGGCACGTAATTGCTCGGCAGACTCACGGGCTTTCTCATATAGGCGCGCATTCTCAACCGCAACACCAATTTGATTGCCGACAGCAGTGAGCAACCTCACTTCGTCTCGGCGAAACTGACGATGGCTACGCATGGCTACACAAATGGTTCCCATGACTCCCCTTGTGGATTTCAGGGGTGCGATAAGTAGAGATTTTAGGTTTTCCTCACGCACCACCATCTTAGTTACCCTAGAATCCGCAGAGGCATCTTCCACAAATGCCGGCATCCCAGTCAGGGCAACAGATCCGTTCAAGCCTTCCCCTACTTTGAGACTTCCGATATTATCGACAAACATTTTCGATAACCCCTGATTAGCAGCAAGGATAAGCTCGTTTCTCTCTTCGTCCACAAGAAATATCAAGACAGCATCAACATTCATAACATCCATTATATTCTCGGCGCTGCTATTTAGTATCTTATTCAAATCAAGTGTCTCAGAGACCACACTTGAAATCCGATTAAGCACACTTAGCTGCAGACGATGCTCACGTTCCTTTCGTAATGCCCCGAAGGAAAAGGCTACCAAATTGCCTACAACGAAGACAGCGGCCGTCTCAAAGATGGCATCGCTGGGATACAGGGATATGGCAATAGCTCGAGGTAACATGCAAGCCAGTGAGACAATCGATGTGACAAAAGCCCCTACCCACCCAAATAGAAAACCAGCCCAGATAATAGGCGCCAGATACAGGATTCGCTCAAAGGCATGTCGCTCCAAGCCGAGATTAGCCATCAAATCTGTGAGGAAGGCTGGGAGACCCAGGTTCTCCTGATAATAGGGGATTGTTATGAGCACCAGCACCACCAAAAGAAGCCAAAAACCGGGGTTTAAAATAACTTTTTTCAAGCCGCCTACCCATGGGTACTTTAGCTTTAGCATCGCCATTTCCTGAATATCCGAAGGATAAGGTCCTCAGATCTCAGCATCTAAAGTGACCCAACCCTGCTTCAGAGCATGCACCACAGCCTCGGTCCTTGAGCTGACCTGCAACTTGTTGAATATATTTGCCAGATGCCCTTGAACCGTGCGTACGCTCAAGCAAAGTTTATCGGCGATATCCTTGTTGCTCAAGCCTTTGGTCACCAACTTAAGAACTTCCATCTCCCGCTCACTCAGCAATTCCGAGGACTTTTTGGCCTCGACCTCGGCAGAAGGACGCGCAAAACGGTTCAGCACTTTCCGGGCAACTGCTGGATGAAGTACAGACTCACCCGAATACACTGCACGGACAGCATCAACTATCTCCTGCCCACGAACACTCTTTAGCAGATAACCAGCAGCCCCTGCCTCAAGCAAACTAAAAACAAACTGATCATCATCATAAGCACTCAAAATCAACACACTTATACCAGGACACAGAGTCTTTATTTGTTTGGTAGCCTCAATGCCATCCAATTTAGGCATCGCAATATCGATTATGGCGACATCTGGTTTGAAGGTAGTAGCAAGCCTCACTGTCTCCTCCCCATCACCAGCTTCGCCGATTACCTCCAGATCTGACTCCTGTTCCAGAATATGTCGCGTGCTTTCGCGAACAAATGCATGGTCATCTGCAATCAAAATCTTGATCTTTTTCAAATTATAACTTTACCTCCTACATACACACATTATACCAGAGTCGCATTTACGAGCATAAGTATATTTACCTAGATGCCAAACAACACAAATAAGCCTAAATACTGCTCATCGCCCCATTTTTATCGGGTGTTTCCAACAAATGAAAGTGGGTATTCTAGCGGAAGTCAGTCCAATAATAGATATGATAATCTACTAGTAGGATTTAGAGAAAGGAGGTATAAGCCATGCAGTGGGAATTTATAGTAGCTTTAATGATAGCAGTACCTGTCATCTTATTCCCGATCGCATTCATATGGTACATCAACATCGGTGGCATTTACCATGCTATTCGAGAGGCACGGAAACGGCGAGCTGCACACGAAGTGAAGGACAGGATAACAGCCAAAGTTAAATAACAAATAGCTGTTTAGGCAACCTGAAAGGCAACTTACAGATTAAATGTAAATGAAAGGAGGATCCGAATATGGAATGGCAGATTATAGTGGCGATAGTAATAGCAATACCTTTAATCGTCTTGCCAGTAGCATTTATCTGGTACATGAACGTGAGCGGTCTGTATCAGGTGATGCGAGATGCGCGCGAACGGCGAAAGAAAAGAGCTCAAGCATTAAAAGCGGCCGAGGAGCCTATCCGAAGATAAATAAATCACCGTCACGTGTCTAGAAAAAAGTGGTGCGAAATTGCTAGAAGCAAACATTATAAATGCAATATAATAGTATCGGCCTATCTGTGCGTAACAATCAGCATGCCGATTAACTCAAAGGTTGGTGCACAATGAAGACAAAAGTACTAAATGGCAAAAATCTGGCACAAGAAATCTCGGCTCTGCCGGGTGGCGAAGGAATCAATCTGTGTATTCAATGCGGTACTTGTTCTGCATCTTGCCCCAATGCCAACAGAATGGAACATGCACCCAGAGAGCTTATTGCTTTAGCTCGAGCTGGCATGTATGATGAAATACTCTCCAGCAACTCTATGTGGTTCTGTCTATCTTGCTATCTTTGTACCGTGCGCTGCCCAAGAGGAATCAAGATAACTGACATGATGCATGCGTTAGATCGCGTAGCTACCCGCCGACAATTGAGCAATGCCCGCACGCAAACTCCTACAATGTACAAAAGCTTCAGTGACTTCGTGTACAGTATCGGAAGCATTCCTGAGGTGGGGTTTATGACCTGGTTCTATCTCCTGAGTAACCCATTGCGTGCCCTGAAGATGATGCCCGTAGCACTCAGCCTGCTCAAACATGGGCGTTTGCCTGTAAAAGCCAGGAGATTGAAACCAGAAGCAGAGCGCCAGCGTAGGGCAATTTTAGATAAGGCTGAAGAACTGGAAGGAATACTATGAAATATTATACTTATTTCCCCGGTTGCTCAGCATCGCACGGTGGCGCCAAAGCCTACGACCTGTCAGCGCGGGCAGTCGCCAAGGCTCCGGATGTGGATCTCATTGAATTAGACGATTGGAACTGCTGTGGGTCTACGCCTTACACTGCTGTTGACGAACTGGCTTCATTATGCAGTTCAGGTCGTAATTTAGCTCTGGCTGAGAAAAGGGGCTTTGATATGGTAACACCATGTAGCGCCTGCTATGTCATCCTGAATAGAACCAACTCATCCTTAAAAGAATATCCAGAGCTGAAAGCTAAAGTAGACGAGGCTCTAGCGGCTGGAGGCCTGGAATATCGCGGAACTGTTAAGGTGCGGCATCTCCTTGATGTCTTCGTGAATGATGTGGGCTATGACGAAATCACATCCAAAGTCCAAAATAGCCTCACCGGATTAAAAGTAGCTCCCTACTATGGCTGCCAGATAGTACGCCCTGGACCAGGATTTGACCATCCGGAATTTCCCCAATCACTGGACCGTCTGGTAGAAAGTCTGGGAGCTGAAGCTATACCGTTTCCTCTTAAAGCTCGCTGCTGCGGTGGCTCTCTGATCATATCTGAGGAGGACATTGCCCTGGGGTTGATTAATAAACTCCTCGATAGCGCTTCAAGCAACGGGGCTGAGTGCATTGCCACCGTCTGCCCGTTATGTCAAACGAATTTGGATGCTTACCAGAGCAGGGTCAACAAGAAGTTCAAAACCAGCTTTAACCTCCCTGTTCTATTCTTCACCCAGCTTATGGGTGTGGCCTTTGGAATTGAGAGCCAAGCTTTAGGGTTAGAGAAATGCATAGTCTCAGCCGAGAAAGTACTAGCCGGATGTCTTAATAGATAATAAGGAGGGCGGAATGGAGCCAAGAATAGGCGTCTATATCTGTCACTGCGGATCCAACATCGCTGGCACGGTCGCTGTAGAAGAGGTGGCTCAGTTTGCCAGCGGGCTGGATTCTGTAGTAGTAGCTCGTGACTACAAGTATATGTGCTCAGACCCCGGTCAAAACCTCATTAAGGATGACATAAAAGAACTGGGACTCAACCGAGTAGTGGTAGCCTCATGTTCGCCACGGATGCACGAGCCAACCTTCCGCCGTGCTTGTGAAGATGCTGGACTGAATGCGTACTTGTTCGAGATGGCAAATATTCGCGAACACTGCTCCTGGGTAACGGAGGACAAACAGGCAGCAACTGAGAAGGCGAAGGCTCTGGTCAGCGCTGCGGTCAGGCGCATCTATTATCAGGAGCCTTTGGAGACAAGAGAAGTCCCTGTTAACTCCAACGTCTTAGTTCTAGGCGGGGGCATAGCGGGGATTCAAGCAGCTCTTGAGATCGCAGATTCGGAGCACCAAGTCTATCTGGTGGAAAGAGACTCTAGCATCGGAGGTCACATGGCCCAGTTCGATAAGACTTTTCCCACCCTTGATTGCTCTGCCTGTATCCTGACCCCGAAGATGACAACTGTGGGCCAACATCAATATATTCAACTCATGACCTATAGCGAACTCGAAGAAGTCTCAGGCTATGTAGGCAATTTCCAAGCCAAAATCAGGATGAAAGCCAAGTACGTTGATCAGGAGAAGTGCACAGGCTGTGGCCGCTGCCAAGAACTCTGCCCCATCAGTGTGCCAAGTGAATTCGACCAAGGCCTGGGGAAAAGAAAGGCCATATATATTCCCTTTCCCTATGCTGTGCCTAACAAGGCAGTGATCGACGCAGAGAGTTGCAGCCACCTGAAAGGCCTTAAAGAAGGCAAAGATGTCTGCCGCCTGTGTGAGAAAGGCATTGAGAAAAAAGGAATAGCGGGCTGCGAGGCTGGAGCGATAGACTTCAGCCAAGAAGACAAAATAGTAGAGGTCGAAATTGGCAGCATTATCATTGCCACTGGCTTTCAGCAGTTCGATCCTTCAGTAATCTATGAGTACGGCTATGGGCACTATGACAACGTGCTGACTGGCCTCCAGTTTGAGAGGTTGTCCAATGCCTCAGGACCCACAAGTGGTGAGATTCTCCTCACTGATGGACGAACTCCAGAAAGTGTCGCAATTATACATTGCGTCGGAAGTCGGGACCAAAACTACCATGAATATTGCTCGCGGGTCTGTTGTATGTATTCCCTCAAGTACTCACATTTGATACGGGAGAAGATTCCAAATGCTCAAATCTACCAGCTCTACATCGATCTTCGCTGCTTCGGCAAGGGTTATGAGGAGTTTTATAACCGCTTACAAAAGGAGGGAGTAAACTTTGTACGCGGCCGTGCCGCTGAAGTTACCGGTGTAGCTGAGACCCCCGAAGAAAAGGGTAAGCTGGTCGTACTCTGCGAGGACACCCTCATTAGCCGTCAGCGGCGCATCCCTGTCGACATGGTAATCCTTAGCTGCGGCCTCGAGCCAAGGGCTGATGCAGGCGAGGTTGCTAGGCTCGTCAAAATTAGCCAGAGTGCGGATGGATTCTTCTTGGAGAAACATCCAAAGCTCGATCCGGTGGCTACTGCAACTGATGGTGTGTTCGTTACCGGTTGCTGCCAGGGCCCGAAGGATATTCCTGACACAGTGGCTCAAGCCTCAGCAGCAGCAGCACGTGTTCTGGCTATGATCAGCAAAGGTAAAGTGGAGGTGGAGGCTATAACTTCGGTCATAGATGAGAAGCTGTGCTCTGGCTGCAAGATATGCAAAGACCTCTGCCCCTATGGTGCAATCTCCTTCGACGAAGAGAAGAAAGTCTGCTCTGTTAACGAGGCGTTGTGCAAGGGATGTGGAACCTGCGTTGCCGCTTGCCCCAGTGGAGCCATCACCGGACGGCACTTTACAACCCAGCAATTGCTAGCCGAAGTTGAAGGGGTGCTAGTATGAGCTTCGAGCCGAAGATCGTAGGTTTTATGTGCAACTGGTGCTCTTATGCCGGTGCTGACTTGGCCGGCACATCGCGTATCAAATATCCCCCAAATGTCAGAGTGATAAGGCTGATGTGCTCTGGCAGGGTCGACGAAAGATTGATATTGAAGGCATTCGCGCTTGGAGCCGATGGCGTCCTAGTTTGCGGCTGCCCTCCTGGGGACTGTCATTACCTCAAGGGTAATTTGAGTGCCAGGAGACGAGTGATGGGCTTGAAACCATTCCTCGAATGTATAGGCATAGGTGCAGACAGGCTAAGGCTGGATTGGATTTCCGCATCGGAGGGGCTAAAAATAGGTGAGACAGTTGAAAGTTTCACCGAAACCATAAGGAAACTCGGCCCCAGCCCGCTTAGAAGGAGTAATCATGACAATTGAATACGTACCCACCATATGCCCATACTGTAGTTGCGGCTGTGGCCTTTATTTAGTGGTCAAAGACGGCAAGATAATCGGGCAGGAGCCATGGAAAGAGCACCCAATAAATGAAGGTGCGAACTGCCCTAAAGGTAAGAATGCCTATGCATTCCTAGACAGCGAAGACCGACTGAAGATGCCATTGATAAGAAAGAACGGTGAACTTCAAGAGAGCTCTTGGGAGGAGGCCCTTGATCTTATCGCTTCCAAGTTCAAGGAGGCAACTCCGGAGACTTTTGGAGCTCTAGGCTCGGGTAAGACTTCAAATGAGGAAAGCTATATGCTTCAGAAATTTGTCCGGGTCGCCATGGGTACCAATACTGTAGAGTATGTAGGTAGACTCTGTCACTCGTCAGCAGTGGCAGCCTTACTGCCAGCCGTTGGCTCTGGAGTAATGCAGACTTCCCAGCCTGAGATTGAGCTTGCCGATTGCATCTTTCTTGCTGGCGTGAATGTACAGGAGACCTTCCCTATGATAGCGAGAAGGCTAGTTCGAGCCAAAGCCAAGGGGACTAAGGTCATTTACACCGACCCCAGAAAGACGGCTACAGCAAGATACCTGGCTGACATCCATCTCCCGCTGAAGGCAGGTGCAGATGTGGCTCTGTTAAACGCCGTAATGAGCATCATTGTGGCTGAAGGGCTGGAAGATAAAGACTTTATAGCCTCAAGAACCGTTGGATTTGATGAGTTACGCGACTTTCTATCTAAAATCGATTTGAAACAGGCAGAGGAGATTACCGGTGTACCGCTGGATAGGATAAGGGAGGCTGCTATCACATATGCCAAAGCAGAAAGGGCATGCATACTTTATGACCAGGGCATATGCCAGCATAGCGTTGGCGCTGATAATGTGAGGGTTCACGCCAATCTGGC
>Ga0180433_10005478_pt1 | contig 17110 bp, 21 predicted proteins | sample SS_ome_8_FD_132980 | JGI IMG/M metagenome (GOLD analysis project Ga0180433, IMG submission 132980) | Hypersaline lake sediment archaeal communities from the Salton Sea, California, USA - SS_1_D_1 metaG | ecosystem: Environmental > Aquatic > Non-marine Saline and Alkaline > Hypersaline >... | reverse complement strand
TGAGCAGTAAAAGACTGCTTGCGGGGCATTGCCGTCCTTCCATCAATGGGGTTGATAAGGGCAAACAGCGGCAATGCCTCTATAGGAATCTTTTACTATAAGCTATTGAGAGAAAAGGAGGTGAAGTAAATGATACGAAAAGCTACAAACGGAGCGGAGATCGTTCTTGAGAAAAGCGTGGGTAAGAATCGAACAGTTGTTTTGGCCGAGACAGAACGTGATTTTGTTACATGGTCTTGTTTCTTGGTAAGGACTGATAGAGAGTATTTTGAGTGGGGACATTACTTCCCATTGTGTTACGGCAGAGAAGAAGCATTGACTGAAGCTTTGAAGGACTACAAACAGCGTACTGTATGAAAGGGGGCAAGTAATATGTATGCTAGTAATGTAGGAATTGAGTTTGGAAAGGATGTGGATAGGCGAAAGGTTAAGGAAAGAAGATCTTCAGGTATTGCTCACTCTCAATACAAGAACAACTTTACTCCCAATGGAGAATTTTGGGAGGAGAGGAGATCTGGGCTGGACAGGCGTGACAGGCGTAGGGGAATAGAGCGCCGCAAAGGAGTAGGCTAAATGAAGACAACCGGAAAGTATTCAGTCAAGCCGTATCAATGTACTTGGTGCGGCAATGAGAAGGAGATTGGCACGAACCATTGGGGAGAAGTATACGAGCAATGTTCTGTGTGCTCGGCTGAGCATTTTACTGATCCTATTGCGGTCTGGGAGTGCTTGCTTGGAGCCTATGCCTGAAGGCTATGAGAAACCGACTCCATGGAAGAAAGTACTGCTTGGAGACATTGCTACTATAAAGGAGGTGAAGAAAGGGTGAGTAAAAAATTGAGTGCGTTTTATGTTGGGGACTCCAGAGCCTACCGTATTTACCAGATTAGGACTGAAGGCTATGTTGGGAGCGTCTATGCTTCCAAGGAATTGAAGACTGTGCCGGTCAAAGTGAATGTTGATCTTGTAGGACCTGTATCTCCTGGGTGGAGAAAAGAGGCAGAGGCTATTCATGCTGACATGAAGCCTGGGTCAAAGGCGGAGGTTAGGTTGAGTAAACTCCTGGAGTAATCCAGTTGGGTAGGACACGGCGCCAGTAGTCGTGTCCCTCCATGGTGAATTACTACAACAAAGGAAAGGAGGTATAGTGTCATGGCAGTTAAAGCAAAGATAGTAAACAGTAAGGATTTGACCAAAGAGTGCTGGCTTCCTAATCGACACTTTGGGGAATGCCATAAGTGCAATAGGGTAGCTATATGCAAACTACCTGAAGCTAAAAAAGGCCGTATTACTTTGGCAAAAGAAAGGATTCAAAAGGCTGAGTCTATTCTTGAAGCAGCTAAGGCTAGACTTGAGGAGGTGAGTAAATAGTGATCCCAGACGATGTGCATACTCAGGTTATGCAATTGAAGCTTGAATCTGGTATTATTGACAAGTGTTTTGTTTGCAGTCAAAAAATGAAGTATAAAAGACTAGGGCTTTGTGCTACTTGTTATCGAAGGCTTGTATCTTCTGGTAGTGTTTACTACTTATTACATTCTAACAAGTGGCAGGAAGATAAGAAAAACAGGAATAAATCTTTGTTGCTTCGTTCAGGCCTCGCCAATAATCTTCTTAGCTTTTACGGTAAGAAGTATGGCGAGGCTTTTGTTTTTGATCTGAAGAGAATGAAATGGAATTGTTTATTGACGTTGGCTTCACTATCCAAAAAATATGGCTACACCTTGGAGTTTATGAGGCAGATGTATGTAGCAATTTGCGGTGAGGACTATAGTATAGCCAAGGCTGACAAGGCAAAGGAGAAATTTGAATACAGAAAGGGCGTTTCCTTTCCTGATAAGGCTTACTTGCGAGAAGCTTTGAGGCTGATGGCAGAAGCTGGTTTGGAGGTGATGAGAGTAAACCAAAGCACCAAGATATACATAGTAAATGGTTTTCTCACTTGTGTTACAAAAAGGAAAACTTTTGGTCTTGGCAAGTATTATTCAAATATCAAACGTTCTAATGTCTATAGTAGGAATCCTGTTGATGCGACTGTTGTTTATTTGACTGAGGATAAAGGATTTCATGTTATATTGTGGCCTCGCCGTCAAATGTCCTACTATGCCAAAAAGGGCAAAGAAAAATTGAACAACTGGCATGTTTTTAAGAGAAAGTGTGATAAGAGATGGACTCCTGAAATGCTACAGAATCCAAAAAAAGTAAAATAAGCACTGAGATGTTTTGGTTAGACTAGGCCAATTCTATGATTGTGAAGCTTACTTTCAGACGATTGAAAGTAGGTAACTAATTTTTACTTGACAAAAGAGGGAAACTATGCAAAGACTTACTCCGTATTTATACTGCACTGTCCGGTCTCACAGGCCCCGTATACATTATGTTGTTTGTTTGACGTGTGAGGATAGGGATACTTGTAAGGACTGGCTCGACTATGAAAAAGGAGTTCAAGAAGTCATACATAAAAAAGAGGAGCTATACTCAAGCTTGTGGCAATCTGAATTTCTTATAACGGGAGAAAATGACACATGAAGAAAAAGAAACAATTGAAGAAGGGAGATAAATGTAATATTTCTCCTATGGGTTACTACTTGGAACCTTACAGAGTTCCTTTGTCTGGTTGTTATTGGTGCAAGCATGTGAGATTGTGCTTTGCTGACTTGATAGCCAAGAGGAAAAAGGAACTGGCAAAAAAGAGGAGGGCCGGATAATATGTCGGACAAAAAACTCTTTCCGAGACCTTACGTTTTGAATTTAGCTTACATGGCCTTGGATGCTTTATGGTCTGAGGGGATCTTTTGCGCTATCTCTGGAGAGTTGAGGCGTGGGGAATCTAAGGTATCCGGCATAGTGCTTGTAGCAATGGCCTTTGCTGACACAGCTCTTGGGTATGTTAGGTCAAGAGGAAAAGAGTATGGTGTAGATTGTCAAATCATTGTCAAAAATAGTAAAGGTTCTGATAACAGAAAACAGCAAAGGTTTACTCTTCACGATGTGCCAGGCATTGTTTACAGTGCTGAGCCTGCAAACTTTGGCTCCATGTTGATTGCTACCACTGGCAATAGGCTGTTCAATATCTTGCTAAGAAAAAGAGCTAAAGAGTTGGGGTATAAGTTGAGCCAGTATGGCTTATACCACAACGATGAAGTAATTGCAGGCTGTGAGGAAAGGCAGATATTTAAGGTTTTAAGCCTACCTTTTATATCGCCACTGGGTAGGGGCTATGCTATAGGCGATAGGCTTGGTTAGTATTAACAAAAGGAGGGAGACAATGTACCCATTGAGACATTTACAGATTACATCAAAAGGTAAATCCGGTTCGGAGCAAAAACAAATTGGTTCTGTTAGGGCAAGGAAACACTTGGAGTCTTACAGCAAGATTGCATCCAAGGCTAATAAATCCTCGTTTAGTTCCAAATTGACTTACCAGGAAGTCAATGAATTGATTGAGATGGGTATTGCTTTAGACCAGCAAGCAAAACAAAACGCTCAAGTAGTCAAATCGATCAAAGAGATTTTGATTGCCCATGCCAAGAAAAAGAAATGGAAGGAACAAGAAACAGACTCTGGAGGAAAAGCTGTAATCTTGTCTAGCTCCTCATCAGAGACAAAAGGTATTAGAGAGTTTTTAAAGCTTCTTGACTCTGAGAAGAAAAAGCGATTGTTCTACGATTTGGTTGGAGTGAAATTGAGCGAGGCCAAGAAAGTTTTGGGGGAGGATATTCTTGTTACCAGTGGATTTTTGAAGGTCAAAACCAGTGTATACGGTAAGGTTCGTTTGGACCCCCCAAAAGGCTAAAAGCAATTTTGCTGCCACCGTGAGAATGAAGTAAATACAATTAAGGCGTACTTCATAGGCTTAGCTTATGGGTACGCCTTTTTTTGTGCCTAGTTTTTTTGTGCTACAAATTACTGCCAGTGCTCAATGTAAGCAATTGTAATTATTACTTGGGCTTACTTCTACTATTAGAATACTAATCCATTCCCGACTGATTGCTACTAGACATTTCTATAATGTCGGACTTACCTCGCCTAACTTGCTCATCTTATTGAGTATTCCAATAAATTACTCGTCATTTTATCTACTTTCATACGTCTGAAAGTACTAGTAGCAAGCTTGACACCCTTTGTATTTTCGGTTTAAGTTGTTAGACATTGATAATAGGGGAGGACTATGTCGTATGTCAAACCGTCTTGTTATAAAATCTGAATCTGAGCGTATTGTTTTAGGTGAAGTATATGCTCCTATGCAGATAGACACAGATGGGGAGGCAATGACTGCCGAAGAGATTAAAAAAATGGCATATGGCTTTATGCGTGACGGTCTTACTGATAAGATCGATCTAAACCACAACTATCAAGAGACGGGATGCTATGTAGTAGAGTCGTTTTTAGCCTGTCCTGGAGATCCGAGGGGTTTTATTGAGGACTCTTGGGTTTTAGGAGTAAAGATTGAACCTGATCAATTGTGGGAAAAAGTTCTCAATGGAGAAGTAAATGGCTACTCGTTTTGTGGTGGAGTTAAAAAGAAGCAAATCACTGCAAAAATACAAGTGGTTCGTCGTATGTCAGGAGTAACAGAAAAATCAACTTCAGAAATCATGCCAGCCCACTCTCACCAATTAGATATAACATTCAATGATGATGGTAAGATAATTCAAGCCATGACAGATGAGAAATTGGATCATTTTCACGATATCAAAAAAACGACAGCCACAGAGAAAATGCTCGGCCATAGCCACCGTATCATTTTAATAGACAACTAGTGATTCAGTAATGGGAGTCAGTAATGTCAGGAGTAAAGATCATAACTGAAGAGATCGAAACAGATGTGGTAATGTTAGAGGACGCTAAGTTAAAATTTGTGTCTTTGGTTGGTCATGGAGCTAACCGAATGCCGTTTAGAGTAATAAAGAGTCAAGATAAGAAGGGGGGTGATCTAGTGGACAACCTAGTAATACAGGCGTTGATCGTGCCTGATGGTATTGAGCTGTCTGATATCGCTGGAGAGTCTGGTTGTGAATTCCTTAACGACTTGAACACTTCAAAGACTAGCAAATTTGACGGCTTTACTAAGTACGAGCAATTGGCTGAGAGTGATTTTGAAGACGAGTCTTTTAAACTCACTAAGATTGGAGATTCCTTTGCCATTGTTGGGGAGTTGAAAGACAAGGAGAAAACTGAGGGAGTAGTTAGTATTTCCAAAGAGGATTCGGAGAAGCTGGGGAGTATACCGACTGCCCCAATGGATGCTGTGGTGGATGTGGTACAATCCTCTGTTCTGCCATCGTTCCGTGATTTGTTTGAGAGGGAACTGAGCAGTATGCTTGACGTAATATACGGAAGCCTGAAGCAATCCGCAGTAGATGTTAAGCAAAGAAGTGATACAATCATTGGAGCGGTGGATGGCTTTAAGAGATTTTTGACTATCGGCTTAGCTGCCATTGGAGGAAATGAAGTAAAATTTGAAGACAAGAAAGACATAGCTGAAGAGAAGAAAGGAGGGGATCGTAAAATGTTGGAGTTTAAAACAGAAGAGGCATTTGCTGAGCAGGTTGCTGGTGTAGTAAAACCTATCCTTAAAGACTTTGGGGTTGAATTGCTCAAAGAGCTTAAGGGCGACACTGCTGAGGATGGCAAGGAGGATGCTAATTCCAATTCGTCAGAGAATGAGAAAGGCAAAGAAGACAACCAGGATAATTCAACTACTGCTGCCGAGGACGGTAATGGTAATGTTAGCGAGGATGGAGTCAGTAAAGACATGAAAGACCTGGTGTCCACGGTTAAAAGCCTGGTGGAAAAAGTAGACTCTCTTGCAGAGAACCCTGAGACAGAGCGAGGTTCTGAAGAAGTTCACAAAGACGACGATGAGGAATTTGCTGCTACTGGAACTGACGATAGCAATCGAAAGAAATCTCCGTTTTCTGGATTGCTAGTTGACTATCAACATGTTCGCAAGATGAGACGGAACAGACGGTAAGTAATTGTCTCCGGTGAAATTTTTTACTATCAACTAAAACAGTAAAGGAGGAAAACAAGATATGAAGGCTTCAAACCGTTCGATTGCCGAGAAGGCTGACATTGCTGTTAGTAATCTCGTTAGCGACGGTGGGTATTTGAATCCTATGCAAACCGAGCAATTCATCCGTATGGTGCAGGAGCAGCCTACTTTGATAAATGAAATCAGAGTAGAGCCTATGAATGCCCCTACGGCTGAGATCAACAAGATCGGTTTTGCTAGTCGTATTCTCCATGCCGCACCGTCCTCTGGAGAAGCACTTGCTTCAAGCAAAAGAAGTAAACCCATTACCGACAAGATCACCTTGACAACCAAGGAAGTAATTGCAGAGGTTCACCTTCCCTATGACGTGCTTGAAGATAATATTGAGCGAGGGACTTTGGAAGATACGATCATGGAGCTGATTACTTCAAGAGCCTCTTTGGATCTTGAGGAACTTTTGCTTCGAGGTGACACAGACTCAAGTGATGAGTATTTGGCTTTGGCTGATGGTATGCTTGAACAGGCTGTGAGCCATGTTGTGACTTTCAGCCCTAATATCTCTCCCTCTAAGGCGGCGTGGAAGCGTGGGTTGAAAGCAATGCCGAATAAGTACCTTCGCAACCGAGGAGCAATGAGATTTTACTGCTCTCCTCATGCTGAGATTGAGTATGCCGATTCTTTGGCTAACAGGGAAACACCTCTTGGAGACAAGAAAACAACAGGCACCTACGAAGGTAACATGGCCTTTGGTGTCCCTGTGAAATCTGCTGCCTTGATGCCTAACACCAAAGCCCTTTTTACTTTCCCCAAAAATATGATTTGGGGTGTTCAAAGAGAGATCATGATTGAAACGGATCGTGACATAAGGGCCAGAGTTCTTGTCGTGGTTCTTACCCTTCGTATTGATATCAAGTATGAGGAAGAAGATGCCGTGGTGAAAATGAACGGCCTGGACGTGGGAGATACAACAACTACTACAACGTAAAGAGAGGGTAGTAAAAAATGACATCGGAGGTAACATTACTCAGGCCAGAAGGTGCGACATATACTGCTTATTTCTTCTCGAAAGAATACCACTTTAGAGGAGGCAGAAAAAAGAAAGTTCCTACTGCCGTGGCTTTGAAGTTGAAAGGACTTAAACATAAAGGCAAGCCAATATTCAAGGTAGCAGGATTGCCTAGAGTGGTAACAGAAGAAATGGCAGCTATGCAAGAGCAGCCTGTCCTTAGCGGTCTCCGACAACTTACACTAGGACCATGGGCTATGTTCAATGTCGCTTAATACTAACATAGGAGGCAGAGAGTCTGACAGTTTCATCACTGTCTCTCAAGCTGATGCATATTTGACTAGCGGTATTGACGATGTAACAGCTTGGAACGCTTTGTCAGATGCAGCAAAAGAAGTTCGACTAAGGCTGGCTGCTAATTTGTTGGGAATGCTAAGATGCCGGGGCCGTAAGATTTATTGCGGCCAGGCTCTTGCTTTTCCTAGAAGCTGCCAAGACGTAGCGCATTCCATACCGGAAGAAGTAAAGGAAGCGCAAGCGTGGATTGCTTATTCAGTAGTTCACAGAGCTTTGGCAAATCGGCCTGTCGATGTGACTGAGGATGTGTCTGGTAGTGATGTTAGCCAAGTAATGCTTGGTGGGTTGTTGATGGTCAGCTTTAGAGGAACGGCACTATCTGGCGGATCTTTCCTGGAGCAGATAGTAAGATCTGCCAATTTCCCTATATACTTAAAGTTGAAAAGATGGATTACTCAAGTGAGAGGCGGATCTGTGTTGAACACAGACGATACTGAGTATCCTACTTGTTCAACTACGACAACCACTACCAGCACTACTTCAACAAGTACTACAACCACAACTACTACATAGGAGGAAGACCAATGCCTATTGGCAGATCAGGTAAGCGAGTAGGTTCTGTAGGACGGAGAGGCAAAAGGGCTGGTCCTATCGGCAAGAGCAAAGGAATTCATGGCAGTGCGTTGACTGTTGATCAGGACAGAACCAAAGTTTTGTATCCGACTTCTACTACTACATAGGTACTAATTGCTCATGGGAATCTTTAAGCGCATTGCTACACCTACTAAAAGAGCCTTGAGAGATCTTTTTGCTGATACAGATCTTGCAGTCACTGTTGTCTATAAAAAGTACTCAGGGCAAGGTGAATTTGACCGTTCCCTCGGCTATGCTCCTGACACTTACACTAATTACTCTGATATTAAGGCTATACGGCTTAGACACACAAAGAAAAGTGCTGAGGCGTCGCAGAGTAAAGTGGAAGCTGGGGATGAAGTATTTATGTTCCAGTCTGAAGATATGCCTTATGGAATGTCTTTAAAGGATTTGATTGTTGATGAGGATGGAAATGAGATAGGGATTGCAGCAATTGATAACATTTTCAATATTGCGATTTCTGTTACATCCAAAGGAGCAAAGTCTATAGAAGGTGGTGGCGAGTAATTGGGCGGAGCAAACATATCTATTGAAGGGCTAGAAGATTTCCGTGATGATTTAGGGCAAATAGATGCTTCTATCCTTGATAGTATTGAGGAAGGTATTGCATGGCTTAGAGATGCTGTAGTAAACAGAACTCCAACGGATACTGGCTACGCTCAGTCCTCGTGGGGAGAAATTGAAAGGCATTCTAATGGTTTTTCTTTTTCTAACCCTGTTGAGTATATGAGTGTTTTGGAAAAAGGTTTATATCCTGGTTTAGGTCCCAAGACAGTTATTTTTCAAGGCGGCATTTATTCAAGCCAGGCTCCAGGAGGTATTATCGCACCTCTAATAAACGATGATAAGATTTTAGGCCATGTCTCGGATCTTATCCTCAACGGAATTCTTTCTAATGTAAGGAAGCGGCAATGATAGAAAGAGAAAACATACTTCAAGAGATATGGAGTAGAATTTGTTCTGTCGATGGTGTGGTGTATACTGCTAGGAATCCAAAAAAGGCTCCTAGTGTAAATGCCATGCCGTGTATTCAAATGTTTGAATTGGACGATGTAGTAAAAGATACCAGAAAGCGTGGTGCAGGCCAATGGCCGCAAAATAAGCGAATTCTAAGTTTAGTGGTAGAGTTATTTGTCAACGCTACCAGAGAGGAGGCAACGACTAAAGAGCTTATAGATTTTGCTAAATGCTACAAGAGTAAACTATACGCTGATGGTGTCAGTCTTGGTGGTCTGTGTGATATTAGGGAATTGTCATCTGGAAAAGTATTAAGGCCACCTGTTGGCGGTAGTGTTAGCGGAATAGGTTTTGCTTATGCCGTTCACTACATTGAAGATGTTTCACGGTCTACTGAATAAACTGAAAGGAGGGCTTTACTATGCCTGCTAGTTCACCAAGTACAACATTATATACATTAGGAAAAGGAGTACTGTCGATCGGAGAGTGGAGTGGAACTACTCCTCCGGTTTCTCTCACTGATGTAGGCAATGCTCCCAGGTTTGAGGTGGAAGTGGTAGAAGACCGTTTGACTCACTACACTTCAAGGTCCGATACTCGTCTGAAAGATAAGATTGTTACCATTGAAGTAGGCTATAATCTGTCTTTCGATTTGGATGAAGTATCTGTGTTGAACTTGAAAATGTTTCTCAAGGCTACTTTGAGCGGAAGCAACGTGCTTTTTGCTGCAACGGCTTTGAACAGAGAATACCAAGTGCAATTTGTCACTGACAATCCGGTTGGGCCGAATCAAGAGTGGGATTTTTGGAGGTGTCAGTTGTCTCCAGGATCTTCCTTAAATCTAATCAGTGACGATTGGGAGATGATGAGTTTTACTGGAGAAGGTCTTGCTGATCGTGCAAATCACGCCACCTCTCCTTATTTTACCGTTACCTACGAGACTACCACGACGACTACTACTTAATCGTGGTTTTGCAGTGAACCCATTATATTTAACCCAGCGCACATTAGCTCTGACGGTTAGTAATGGAGGAAGTTATGAGTAAAGATAAAAAGCAGAAGAGAAATGACTCAAACAAGAGTACTGCCGACCAGGCGGTCAAAGAGAGTCTTCCTAAAACGGAGGAAGAGTATTACTCAAAACCTCTAGACGTGCTTTTCCCTAATGGAGAGGTCTCACTTCCTGATGGAACTTCAGTGCGAGTGAGACCTCTCAGTCTAACCCAACTCCCTACAATTACTAAAACCATAGGGAATATCCTCTCTATGGCCGCAGCCGATTCAAATCAAATGCTTGCAGGACTTGATGGTGACGATGATGGCATCTTGCGCAAGAGAAGAGCTGTGGAATTTGCTTCTGTTGCTGCCTCTGAGCTATCATTGCTTGTACCTCTAGTAATTGACAGAGATCCAGACGACATTCCTTTTGAGGTGCTTCCTGATATTCTTGTTTTGATAGTATCCCAAAACATTACTCCTGAACTAATAAAAAAATGGCAGGCCCTGATTCAGAGAGCAGAGACAGCTCTAACAGAAAAGTTCAACATAAATCTAAAGGCGCTGAGTCAGGGCGATCTAACTCAATTGAGGAAAGGTTAGACTATCAAATAGCATTACTCATTCAATTTCTAATTTCAAATGGCCATACGTTTTCAGAAGTAAAGCATTACAGCCTTCCTCAATTACTACTCTTTTCAGAGTTAATAAATAAGATCAATTCCATTGATACCGATGAGTCCGATACTTCCAGAAGGGGAGTGAGTAATTTAAATGGCAGACAAGAATGTAACATTAAAACTCACTATCGAGGCCGCAACGCAAAGCCTGGCAAAGTCATTAGAGACGATAGTGGGAAAGCTAGATCTATTCAAGCAACATGTAGACAACGCAAATAAAGCTTTAGCTTCTTTTAGTCAAAAAGGACAACAAGGCCTTGGCGGTATTGGAAAAGGTGCGGATCAGGCAGCTAAGGCGGTTGATAAAGTAGCTCAAGCGGCTAGTTCTTTGCAGCAAGTAAGCGGACGCCTGTTAGCAATCGGTGGATCTCTGTCCGCTATGGCTTTCTTTCCTATATCATCTGCTTCTACTTTTGAACGTGCCATGTCTGGAGTGCTTGCAGTTACTACAGGAGCGGAGCAGGCCTTCGGCGCTCTGTCTAGCAAAGCTGCTGAACTTGGACGTACTACTAAATTTACTGCCAAGGAAGCTGCTGACGGTTTGCGTTTGTTGGGCCAGGCCGGTTTTACTGCAACAGAAGCAATGGAAGCGGTGGAGCCTGCTATGAATATGGCTGCTGCCGGAGAAGTAACTTTGGCGGAAGCTGCCGATACTGCATCCAATGTGTTGAGGGCCTTCGGTTTGGATGTAAGTGAATTAGCCCATGTCTCCGACGTTTTGGCTTATAGTGCAGCAAAGAGTAATGCTGAAGTAAGAGATTCTGCTGAAGCGTTGAAGTATGTAGCTCCCGCCGCCGCTGCTGCTGGGGTATCATTGGAAGATACTGTGTCAGCAATTGGTGCATTAAGTAATGCTGGCATAAAAGGTACTATGGCAGGGACTACTTTACGTGGTGTGTTGATTGCTCTTGCAGGTCCTACCCAGAAAGCCCAAAAAGTTTTGGATGAATTAGGAATAGAAATTGAACATACCGCCGATGGTGGTATTGATCTTATATCTACTTTGGATAATTTGAAAGAATCAAATATCGGACTTTCAGAAGCAACAAGTATATTTAGAAGGACTGCCGCTTCTGGTACTCTTGCTTTGTTGGAGCAATTGGATACAGTGAAGCAGTTATCAAAAGCTAATGTTGAGGCTGATGGTGCTGCTAAGAAAATGGCTGAAACTATGGAGAAGAATTTAGTTGGGTCACTTACTCTACTATCTTCTGCCTTCAATGCTTTGATTACTGCTATGGGAGCGCCTTTATTAAGTGCGATCAGTTCAGTAATAAAGACTCTGACTGGCCTGGTCAGTACTCTTGCCGATTTAGCTGTTAAATTTCCAGTGGTGGCAGGTGCCATAACTGCTGTAATTGGTGTTGCCGGTGGTTTAATAACTGTTTTAGGGGCCTTGGCTTTGGCTACTGGAACAGTTCTAGCTGCGTGGGTAAAACTGCAAGCTGTTATGAAAACAGAAATGTGGTTAAACGTGGTTGGAGCTATTAGTAAATTAAAGTCAAGTCTATTGGCACTTAGCTCAGCCGATGTTGTGGGGTTTTTAGGTAAGATAAAAACAGCTTTGTCTGGTTTGTGGGCTGCTTTGTTAGCAAATCCTGTAACTGCTGTCATGGCTGCAATAGCTGGGGCTGTAGCAATTGCAACCAATGCTATTAATGCTCATAAGAAAAGTTTGCAGGATGCAGAAATTGCAGCCAGTAATAACGCAAAGAAGAGTCAAGAGTTAATAGAGACGATGGCAGGGCTTGAAGATATCTTGCAACATACTACTGAAGGATCAAAAGAACACGGACAGGCTCTTGCAGAGTTGCATAAAGTTTTAATGGAGACATCAGAAGAAGAAGGAGCTGTAGGCAGGGCAGCTTTAGAGGCTGCTGGTCAAATAGACTTAGTAAATGGAAAAATCAGAGACGGCGGCGAGGCATTAAATAATTTCTCATCTGTAAATGCTCAAAGACAATTTGATGCTTTAATAGAAAAGGCTCAGATAGCGGGTCAAAGATTAGACGAAGCTTTGAACCCTACACCATGGGAAGATTGCATTGAGTTTCTACATAGAATGGCTGCAATGACTGTCGGCACTGTAATACCTGGAATGGAGAACTTGCAGGAAAGAGTAAATAGGACACGAGACACGTATGCTCTGCTAGAAGAGCAAGCAGTTTTGGCAGGAAAGAATACAGTAATTGAAATGGAGAAATTGGGGCAATTAGATATGACTATGGGCTATGAAGAGTTTGTAGCCTTAATAGAATCCATACCTGGATTGACATCAGAAGTAGAAACTGGAATGAAGTCTCAATTTTTAACTATAAAACTTGCTCAGATAGAAGCGGCTGAGGAAGGAAAGGATGCTGTAGTAAAGTCTTTTGAGGAAGAGCGCAGCGCATTGAAATCAACCGCCGATGCTAGAAAGGAAGTAGCGAAAGAAGCAATTAGTAATTACACTACAATCTCTGAGGAGTCAAGAATTTCCGCAGAGATGGAAATGATGAATGCAGGAGAGGTAGTAAGAGAAAGGACAAATGCTGCAAATTCAGCAAAGGAAGCAGCCAGCTCTTACTATGAAGCATTGCAGAGTATGATGCAGCATGAAGTAGACCATGCTAAAGAGGCGTCTCAAGAACGGGTTAGAGTAATTCAGGGGATGATTGATGCTGGTATCCTAGTTGAGGAGAGAGGTAAGGATGAGATATTAGCAATACAAACAGCACTGGAGGAAGAGCGCCTTGAGATACTAAAACAGAACTTGGATGAGTATGCTAAAGTGGTAGGAGAAAAAGGCGCAAAGTATGAAGAGTTTGTTAGTGAAGTTGAGAGACAGGAGAAGAGAGTAGAGGAAGTTAGAAAAGATGCCGCACTTGCTGCGTTTCAGTACGAGCAAGAAAAATTGACGGAGTTGCTGTCTAGTTACTCTGAGCATTTCGATAAGAGGATTGCATCATTGCAATCTGCTTATGCAAAAGAGAGAGATCTAATTACTACTGAAGTAGAGTGGAAAGTACAAGAAGTAGAAAGAGGCCTTGAAGAAGAGCTGGGTAAATTAGATATTAGAAATAGATCCGAAATCGATCTGTTAAAAGATAGAAGAGGAATATATGATAGTTTTTACTCTGAAGCACTTAACATTGTAGATGAGTTTACTGCAAAGTCAATTGAATCGGCTCAGAAAGAGCGAGACGGGACTATAGGCCTAATCGATGAGAAGTATAAGTTGAGATTGGAAGCAGAAGAGTCGGCTTTTTCTAAGAGTTCAGAAATACTAGCAGACACTATAGGTTTGTATGATACTGAGGTGGCTGCTGTTAGGGAGAAGAACGCAGAAAAGATACAGGCAGAGCAAAAATTTGCTGAAACTAAAAGGAGTATATACGAGACTACTCTGTCAGCAATAGAGGGTATGATATCACGAGAGACGGCACGTTATGCTGACCTTCAAGGTAAGCTAAAGAGCGTTCTTTCGGATATGAAATCTTTTACAGAGCAGTATCACGATGATTTAAGATTGCTTCGTCAAAAGACTATGACTGACGAAGAAAAGTGGTACGATGACCGTCAACATGCTAACAAGTTGATGAATAAGGCTATTACTACAGGGGATAAAGAGACTGCTGAAGAGGCAAGACGTTTGATCTTAAACTTAGCCAGAGAAGTAAGAGATGAAAATGGTAACATAGTAAAAGACATTGAGACTACTACAAGCGTGGCACAAAGCGATTTGGATGCTCTTTACACTGCCTTTAGTGGAGTTCTGAAAAAACAAGCAGGCGATATTAAGAATGAGATGCAAAACAGTGAAAATCAAATAGCAAGCTTGAAGTCTAGGCTTTCTGAAGTAAAGGACGCTATAGTAACAATCTCTGAAAGTCAAATTGAAATGGATACCAGTTTGGCCGAAACTCAGATCGAACATTTAAAAAACCAGATTGAAACTCTTAAGACTTCTATAGATAAAAATTGGCCTGATATTGTTTTGAAGTTCAAAGGGTCTGGATCTTCTGTTTTGGATATAAGCGAGAAAGTGAATGAGATAAAGCAGACATTGAAGCAATTGTCTCAGGATATTCAAAACTTTGAAGCCTCTTTTACTGTTCATTTTGTGTCTGCCTCTGGAGATCCTATATCCAAAGTAATTATGGAGATGTTAGACGATTTGAAATCTTTTGAGAGTGCTTTACTTTCTATGGGAAAGCCTCAAATTACTCTGGATGTAACTCCGGCACAAAAGGCTCTAGTAATGCTATCTAATGATGTTTCTAATGTAGTAACTGCTATATCTACAGCAAAGCCTAAATTTGATTTAGATGGCGACGAGCAAGTAATGACTAACCTTGGTACAATTCTTAGACTGTTGCAGCAATTATCTCAGAAGTGGGAAGCTGCTCTTGATTTGCATGTGTCTGGTTTAGATACACTTCAAAAAGCTAAGGGGATCTGGGATAGCTTCAAAAATAAAACAGTTACTTTAACTACAAAAGTAAAAATGCAGAAATCTCCAGTGCAAGATTTTACTTCAGGGGCTGAAGAGCTGCATAAAGAATTGGATGCTATTACAGATCACGTTGAACAAGATCGTGAGTCGGTAATAACTTTTGATGGCGTTAGTACTACAGAAGGGTCTCGACCTTTATCAGAGGTGCTTGACTCTCTAGATTCTCAGCTCGGAGATTTTAAGGGTAATGTAGGGTCTGGGGCTGTTTTGCAGTTGGATGCAAGTACTGCCTCATCTGAACTTTCTGGAGTGATAGATCACTACAACAAAACACAAGAGGCTATAGAGGCTGATCCTATCCAAGTCAATGTCGATACTAGTGTTGCAAGTGCTGCTATACAACAGTTTACTCAAGAAATGGGCACTAAGATAAAAGATTTAATGGTTCAAGCCTCAAAGATCAATACAGGAGTTATGGCTACTTTGTCCTCGGCCATACCTCAACTAGGCCAAAAGATGAGGGACGGTTTACTATGGCAAATAGACCAGACTAAAAGTCAATGGAAGCAAGGTGTAGATTGGATGACTCATTATGCCAATGCTAATCCTATACAGATGAGTTTTACCGGGCAGGGTTCGAGTGTATTGCCTATATCAGAAAAGATTGATCAGATTGCTACTGAAATAGAAAATCTTTACTTGAAGGTTGGTGATGGTGTTTCAAGTAAATTCTCATTCACAGACGGTAGCGGAACAACTTCAGTGCTTCAAGCATTAAATGATATTTCTTCTGTGTACCAGTTTGGAGCTAAACAAATAGAGGGTCGGGAAGTAGTTGGCAAATTCTCATTTGAAGAGTCCTTGAGCGGTAAGGAATTAAATAACTACATTCAAGACATAACAGGCAATTTTTCAAATCTGGCCCATGAGATCGACTCCCAAACTGCTGACTTTGAAGTATGCATGTTCGGCAGTTCTGGATCTGATAAAAAACCGATAGTGTCTAAGATAGAACAGGTAGGATCTGCCGTTGAGTTCTTGCATCGTTACATAAACAGTTTGAGCCCAAAATTCACTGTCGATACTTCCCCGGCAATAGCTGCCTTAAATGCCGTTTCAGAAGCTGCTTATAATACCGCCGAAGCTACTGCTAGAATTGCTACTGGAGGTGCGGTAAAGCCTGTTAAAAAATATGGAAGTGGGGGTAAGGTTCAAGGATTTGCTTCGGGAGGTTTGGTTAGCAATACTCCTATCCCAAATCAGTACGAAAAGATGTTCACTAGTTCAGATCCTAGTGGGGGCTTGTCGAATGTTATGCAAGCATATTTCAATTCAAAATGGCCAGCCGCCAAAACTGAAGCATATATTAAGGAGAAGAATATAGTAAATAAAGGTGGTGGACTTAAAAGCCTTTCAGACTTTGTGCAAGCAAGATCTACAAATACTCGCAACAAGCCTCAGATACTTGCTATACTCAACTATTTGAAAAGTCTTGCTAAGGAATGCCCAGACTGCACTTCTGTTTTAGGAGATGTGGTTGAAGACTTCCCAGAACTAGCTAGTAATCCTGTTAGTATAGGAAAGCGTTTGCAGGGATTCGCTGCGGAGGGCGGTAGTAAATCTGATATTAAAAAGGCATTTTACTCAGATCGTTTGAGGAAGACTAAACTGAGCGGACAAACGGACTTCAAGAAAAAGTATGCGAGTCAGTTAGGCTATCCTCAGCTATTTTCTTCTGGTGGTTTGGTAAATACTCCAGAGAATAAGTGGAAGATTGAAGATGCTTTAGAATCCTTAAAAATCTTTGGTGTGACTGATTGGTATGGTTTCTACCGAAGATTCATTGGAGGAAAAGTAATAAGTAAAAAACGGGATGCTGTAACTGCTTTGCTGCATGATTTGGAGAAGACAACAGGAAAAAAGATTGGCTCCAGTGTTTACAACAAAGTATATTCAGGCAATGATTTAGATATAGCGAATATTTTTGGGAATACTATTTGGCCTACCTTAAAGGGTAAAACAATGTGGTCAGAAAGTGACCAGTCCAACTTTGCATTAAAACTGGCCGAAAGTTTAAGTATTGGTCA
>Ga0180433_10005477_pt1 | contig 17113 bp, 20 predicted proteins | sample SS_ome_8_FD_132980 | JGI IMG/M metagenome (GOLD analysis project Ga0180433, IMG submission 132980) | Hypersaline lake sediment archaeal communities from the Salton Sea, California, USA - SS_1_D_1 metaG | ecosystem: Environmental > Aquatic > Non-marine Saline and Alkaline > Hypersaline >... | reverse complement strand
GTTGGTGTTGATGGGTATCTTTGTACTTTTTCATAGATAATATACTCTTTTTATTTAAGTTAGAATTATTTAAATATACAAAATTTTAAACATAATTCAAAGGACTTTTGATACAGTCCCGATTAAGGAGGGGGTGAATGAAGAGCAAATTAATCCCCTTAGCACGAAATTTAAGAAAAGAGATGACATTGCCGGAAAGAAAACTCTGGAGATATTTAAGAGCCAAACAGATAAATAATTTAAAATTTAGAAGACAACAGCCTATAGGTAAATATATTGTAGATTTTGTTTGTTTTGAAAAGAAGCTAGTTATTGAGATTGATGGCGGCCAACATTTTGATAATAAAGAAAAAGATTTTAGAAGAACTCAATGGCTGAACGAGAGATGTTATAAGGTTGTTAGATTTTGGAATAATGAAGTGTTGAATCATTGTTCTGCTGTAGTTGATGAAATTGTAAATCATTGTTCATGATCACCCTCCCTTTATCCCTCCCTTTAAGGGAGGGAAATAGAAATGTTAATTTTTCGACAAAGATAAAAAACTTTCAAGATTCCTAGTTCCTTAAGGAAGAGATTGAATTATAGTCTTCTGTATTTATTTTAATATTATTAGAAAATTATTGCAATTAGGCTCTAAAAAAAGTGTTAAATATACTTTAGTTGTAAAAAAAATACTTGATTCTTTATTAATTATTTATTATATTATTTAATAAATAATTTTAAATCATATATTCATTATTTTATATGAATAGTTTTGAGCATTGTATGAATTTTTATATTTTTATAACGTTTTTTAAGAGGTGATGTTTTTAATGGATGAGAAAAAGGAGATACTTGAATATCTCAAAGATTTAAGAAAATCTCAAGGCCCCTGGATTCACAGGAAAGAAATTGCATCATGGGCCTCTGTAGTTTTTTATTTTGGTATAATTTTAACTTTGATTAAATTGATTCCTGAAAAATTTACTCTTTTTTTGATTGTTGAGATTTTTTTAGTAATTATATTTTGTGTTTTATTTATAAAGTTTATAAATAATCAATTTAGTTCAATAGCCAATTCCTCAGCATTACATCATGCTTTAACGTATCATATTTTTAAGATTATAAATACAGGGGATATATTTCAATATTCTTATAAAAATATTTGTATTGATCAAAATAAACTAGTTCCTTAAACAATTAATAGTACTAAGGTAAAATATGAAGAAGATTTTAAGAATTTTGTAAATAGTGGTTTTATTAAAAAAATTTGTTTTATATCCAATATAATATCATTTAGAAAAGAAATCAAAGTTAATGACCAACCATATATCAAAAAAGAAATAAAATTATATAGTACGATATTACAATTAGTAATATCATCATGTATGGTTATTTTAATTACAATAGCTTTTTTTCTTTATATTATTATAAATTTTTTTATAAATAATATATTCTTATTTGTGTTTAATGATATTTTTATTTTTCTTTTATAAATTATTGATGAGTATTAATATTTTAAATTAACTATTAATATTTGATAAGTATTCCAAAAAATATTATATTAAAAATGGAAAAAATATTAAATTAGGTAACATATGTTTAGATTAACTGATTTTATTTCAAGAAAACAATTGGAAGAATTCTGTCAACGGAATTATATAAAAAAGCTTTCCGTTTTCGGTTCTGCCTTAGAAAATAAATTAAAATCCGATAGTGATATTGATATACTGGTAGAATTTGATGATAAGCATATACCTGGCCTTATGGATATAGCAGGAATGGAAATCGAATTATCTGAGATGATGGGAAGAAAAGTTGATTTACGTACACCTGAAGAATTAAGTAAATATTTCAGAAAAGAAGTGGTTGCTAAAGCGAAAGTTGAATATGCAATCTGAAGAGAACATAATCAATGGAAATACGGTGCTAAGCAAAGATTTCAAAGAGTTTATAGAGTCATTAAAAGAAAATAATGAGTATTAAAGAAAAAATAGTTAAAATTGTTTTAAAGTATTATCCTAATGTACAGGCAGTCTATCTTTTCGGTTCTTATGGAACTGAACATGAATGGGCAGACAGTGATGTGGATATAGCTCTCTTATTACCTCATGAGGTAAGGATTAAACCTTTAGATCCCGTCTTACTTAAATGTAAAGGAGAACTTGAAAGTTTATTAGAAAAAGATGTGGATATTGTAAATGTAAGAAAGGTTTCAACCGTTTTTCAGAAAGAAATTATTATGACTGGCCGATTACTGTTTTGCACTGATAAATACAAAGTTGATGAATTTGAGATGTATGTACTTTCTTTCTATCAAAAATTAAATGAGGAAAGGGCAGAGATAATTGATTCGATCATCAAAGATAAAAGGATTGTTACATCATGAATGATATAATTTTAAATAAAAAGGAAAGTATTGAACGGTGTATTAAACAGATTCGAAATTACTATGAAATACCTTCTGATAAATCTCTGGAAGAAGATTATCTCAGGCAAGATGCTATAGCTATCAATATTCAACGTGCTTGCGAACAAACTATTGACCTGGCAAACTGGGTAATTAAAAATTGGAAATTGGGATTGCCAAAAGAGAGTAAGGAAGTCTTTTTACTGTTAGCTAAAGAAAATATTATTTCCAAAAAATTGGCAGATAAATTACAGGGAATGGTTGGCTTTCGTAATATATTAGTACATCAATATCAGGATGTTGATATCGATATTATGATTTTAGTTATCGAAAAACATCTTGATGATCTTATTGAGTTTACAAATGCTGTTATGGAATTTGTAAAAAAATAGAAGTTTTTATTTATTAGTTATTTATTGATTAAATCAGGTTATTTTTTAATGGTTTTCTAATGAAAGTATACAATCATTTACAAAAAGTTTTAGAAAAAAAAGGAGCCGGGTACCTGATACTACTTGATCCTGATCATGAAAATTTGACTGAGCTTTCCTCCAGAGCAAAATTTTTTGAAGACTGCGGAGTGGACGGAATTCTGGTGGGCGGCAGTCTTCTTGTGAGCAATCATTTTGATGAATGTATTAGGGTACTCAAACAAGCACTGTCCATACCAGTCATCATTTTTCCCGGAAACGGAAATCAGCTATCAGAGTATGCAGATGCAGTACTGTTCCTTTCTTTGATCAGCGGCCGTAATCCTCACTACCTGATTGAAGAGCAGGTGAGAAGCGCCCCCCTAATAAAATCATTGAATCTGGAAGCTATCTCTACCGGGTATATGCTTATCGAGTCCGGCAAAACAACGTCTGTCGAATACATGAGCAATACCAGGCCAATTCCAAGCAATAAATCTGAGATCGCTGTTGCCCATGCTCTGGCAGCAGAATTTATGGGAATGAAAATGTTATATCTGGAAGCTGGAAGCGGAGCTTCCCGGCCGGTACCGGATGTAATGATACAGGCAGTGAACGGATCTACTGCTATTCCCCTTATAGTTGGAGGAGGGATAAACAATCCTCAGGTTGCTGAACAAAAAGTCAGAGCTGGTGCTTCCTTTATCGTGACTGGTGATGTACTTGAAAAAAATAAAGATGAATCACTGGTTAGCACTTTCTGTAAAATGATCCACAGAAAAGAGTAAAAGATGTTTGATATCCATACTCATATTCTCCCTTTTGTTGATGATGGTTCCGGAGCGTGGAAAGAGACCCTAGATATGATCCGTTCCGGAATGAAAGATGGAATCAAGGGAGCTGTTTGTACTTCTCATGTTTTTAAAGTGCTGAATGAAGAATTAGAACAAAAGTTAATAAACAGATTTACTGAACTTAAGAGAAGATTACAACAGGAAAATATTAATTTTAATCTCTGGCTCGGGTCAGAGATTAATGTCAATGCAGAATTTAATATTGAATCCAGTGTTGCTACAATTAATGGCAATAAAAAATATATTTTATTGGAATTACCAATGAGTGACTATCCTCACCATGTTGATGATCTTTTATTTCAGCTTTCTTTGAAGGGGTTGATACCAATACTTGCTCATCCGGAGAGAAATACAGTTATAATGCAGAAACCCGTAATCGTCAACAATCTTATTGAAAGAGGAGTATTAATTCAAATTAACAGCGGTAGCTTGACCGGGATATTCGGACGCAGGGTTCGGAAAGTTACTATGAGTTTACTTAAAAAAGGACAGGTGCATATTGTCGCTTCTGATTGTCATAATGTTAATAGCAGACCAATGCATCTCAGCAGTGCATATGAAATTGTTGAAAATATGTATGGCAAAGAAAGGACTGAATTACTATTTACTATTAATCCCAGAAAAGTAATAAAGGGAGAAACTATCCGGGCAGAATCAACCCACGGTGAGATCAAAAAGAAAGGATGGGAACATTATTTATATAAAATAGCGAAGGGATTTATAAAAGGTGGATAAGAAGATAGATACAATAAAAGATCATCTTAAGAAAAGTGCAGAAGTCAAATACAAACTTTCTGAATCAGTATCTGATATAGCCACTGCAGTTGATTGTATTATTGATGTATTAAAATCTGGTGGGAAAGTGTTTCTTTGCGGTAACGGAGGAAGTGCAGCTGACAGCCAGCATATTGCAGCTGAGCTGGTGGGACGGTTTAAAAGAGAAAGAGCTGCTCTCCCAGCTATAGCCTTAACTACAGATACTTCTATTATTACTGCAGTAAGTAATGATTATGATTTTACCAATGTATTTATTCGTCAGATTGAAGCTTTAGGTAACAAAGGTGATGTTTTGATCGGATTAAGTACAAGTGGTAAATCCGAGAATGTAAAACTTGCTTTGAAAAAAGCACAGGAAATGGGTATACGAACAATTGCTTTTATCGGGAATGAAATACACTGCCCTTTGTCGGAATTTTCTGATATTATTATCAGTGTTCCCAGTTCAGAAACTCCTTACATACAAGAAGCTCATATCACAGTTGCACATATAATATGTAATTTGGTTGAAAAATATTTTTCAGGAGAAAAATTATAAAAAGTAATGTTTAATTTTCTTAATATTGGAATTCTTTTTGGTCTCATTAGCGTCAGTATCCCGTTTCTCATACATTTATTTGCCAAAAGAAAGCAGAAAAAAGTATATTTCAGCTCACTACGATTTTTAAAAATACTCCAACCCAAAAAACTTCGCAGGATACAATTAAAACAGATTTTATTGATGGTCATCAGAAGTCTGATAATTCTTTTTTTGATTCTTGGATTCTCCCGGCCGGTTTGTCAACCCACCGCTTCCATAACCAGAAGTAATGCTGGTTCTGTAATGTCATTCATTGTTGACCGTTCTTTAAGTATAAAAAGAAATGGGATGCTGGAAGATCTAAAGAAAAACCTGCACACTGCTATTGATATTATGAAACCAAATGATAGAGCAACATTTATGCTAACGCAGGGCAACAGACAGATGGCTGATTATTTGTTATATAATAAAAACAGCTTAAAAAAGATGGCAGATGATATTGATATTTCATTTTTTAAAGGAAATGTAGTCAATAAAATATTTGAGTCCATGGAATTCCTCGATAAGCAAAAGGAGTTAAATAAGGAAATATATATTTTTACAGATCTGCAATCTTCTGAATGGAAAACCGAAAAGGACAGTTCTTTATTTAATTCCTGGAATGGGAATATATTTATTATTCCGCTTTTGGGAGAAAATAGTAATATTGCTGTAACCCAAAACAGTATTAAAAGTGGATTATTTCAATCTGAATCAGTCATTGATGTTTTTGCTGATATTGAGAATTTTTCTGATAATACTATTGATGATCTATTAGTCAGAATTAGTCTGGATGATAAAACTGTTGATCAGACCTCTGTTAATGTAAAGGAAAAAGGGAAAAAAAGAGTAATATTTAACAACATTCAGGTAGGTAAGGGATGGCATCACGGAAGTATAACAGTACAGCATGGAGGCTTTCCCTATGATGATAAGTCTTTTTTTACTTATCATGTACCATCAACAAAAAAAATATTTCTTATAGGAAATCAATTGAATGATGTTATGCCTGTCAGATTATGTCTGGAAGTCCAGGATAAAAATAATAAAAAATATGAGGTTGAGAATTTTGTTATGGGATCTCCCTGGAGTGAAAAACTGGATTCATCAGATGTTATTGTTTTTTCGAACTATCCTTATTTTAAAGATACGGAAGTTGAACATATAAAGCAGTTTCTGCAGCAGGGAGGAGGTGTCTTCTTTTTCATGGGCAACAGAATTGACATTAAAAGATTGAATCAGCAGTTTTTTCAACCAGTTGCAGGGATTACACTTGGTAATATAAACCAGGGTAAAGAACTGTCAAACTCCAGTTTACGTATCAGGAATGTAGATTACGGACATCCTTTATTCCAGCATGTTTTTGAGAAAGGAAAAGAAAATTTTAAATCTCCGCAGATATTTAAAAGTATAGAGACCATGAGTGAAAATTTTATACCCATCATTGAGCTGAGTAATGGTTACCCTTTTATGGGAGAAAAAAATGTGGCAAAAGGTAAAATTATCTGGATTTCTACTTCATTGGAGCAAAGCTGGTCTGATTTTGTAACCAGCACAATTTTTGCTCCCTTAATGATCCGGAGTATAGGATATCTTTCCATAGATGAAAAAATTCAATCTGATTATTATACAGTTGGCAATACTATAAAAATGTTTATTAATCCTGAATCCTTACAGGGAGAATTCCATGTGAAGAATCCAAACGGGAGACAAATAATCGTACGTCCTGAAATTGAACATGAAAAAATTTCTTTAGAGTTAGCATCAGCTTTCGAACCTGGTATATACAATTTTTATCATAATACACGACTATTGGGAATGAAGGCAGTAAATATTGACAGTAGAGAATCAGATTTTAATATGATCAGTAAGAATAAAATAAGACAATTTTTTCCTGATTCAGAAGTTCATTTCATAACTGATATTAATATATTGGAACAGACAGTACAAGAATCAAGATTCGGAAAAGAATTATGGAAGGAAATGATTGTATTGGCGCTGGTATTATTGTTCGCTGAAATGTTTTTAGCAAAAAGTAAAAGAAACAAAAATTATGAAGAGTATTAAACTCTTTGTATGATTATAATAAAACCTGTAAAATAATTTAAGTTTTTATAATATGAAAGATAAACTCTACAAAGTTACACCTCCTGATAAAAAGGAAAGAGCTATATTGGTTGGAGTCGTGTTGCCTGGTATGACAAAATACCGGGAAAAGGAAAGTATGGCGGAACTGGCAGCTTTGGCAGATACAGCTGGTGCTGAGGTTATAGATACATTTATCCAAGATCGAAAGAAAATTAATACGGCAACCTTAATTGGTAAAGGGCTGGCACACAGACTATCCAGATTTGTAGTCGATGAGAATATTCAGCTGGTCATTTTTGATGTTGATCTGTCACCAGTTCAGACGAGAAATTTGGAAAACCAAATTAACAGAAAAATAGTTGACCGAAGTGGTATTATTCTGGATATTTTTTCTCTCCGGGCCAGGACTCATGAAGCAAAAGTTCAGGTTGAACTGGCTCAATTGGAGTATTATCTTCCCCGGCTTACACGGTTATGGACTCATCTTACCAGACAGGAAGCTGCAATTGGCACCAGAGGTCCTGGTGAAACTCAGCTTGAAGTTGACAGGAGATTAATTCGTAAGAGAATTACAACCTTAAAAAAAGAACTGCATAAAGTTGAAATTCAAAGGAACAACAGAAGAAAAAGAAGAAAAAAAATTAATAAAGTAGCATTAGTAGGATATACAAATGTTGGTAAATCCAGCTTAATGAATGTTATTGCTGACGAACATCTATTTGTTGAAAATCGTTTATTTGCTACCCTTGATCCCACTATTCGGAGTGTACAGTTACAAGATGATCAAAAAGTTTTATTTATCGATACAGTTGGATTTATACGAAAACTTCCTCATAACCTTGTTGCTGCTTTTCGAAGCACCTTGCAGGAAGCAGGGGAAGCAGATGTTTTAATCCATGTAGTTGATATAAGTCACAGGGAATATGATGAACAGATGGCGACAGTTAATCAACTTTTAAAAGATTTGGATATTATTGATAAACCTACTATTCTTGTTTTTAATAAAGTAGATAAACTTAAGGACAGAAAATTACTCTCAACACTAAAAAATAGTTTTGAACGGGTTGTCTTTACTTCTGCTGTGAAAAATATTGGGATCAATAAATTAAAAGAGGAAATAGTAGAAATATTCAAACAGGAACAAATCGAGAAAGAAATTGTATTGCGAACAAATCAAACCAAAATCATTTCAAAAGTTTATGATATTGCAACTGTTATTGATAAACATTATAAAAACGGAAAAGCAGTAATTAAGATCAGAGCAACAAAACCGGAACTTAATCGTATACTATCTATGATTGAAGGTATAAATAATAAAGATGATGATTAAAAAGGATAGGCTATGATCAGGGTTCTCATTGTTGATGATGATAAAAGAATACGAGAGAGTTTAAAAAGTTTATTGCAGGAAGAGGGGTATTCAACTGTTAGCTGCAGCAATGGAGAAAGCAGTTTAAACATTGTAAATAATGAGAAAATTGACATTGTACTTCTTGATGTTATACTTCCCGGGATTGGAGGCTTGGAAACTCTTGAAAAGCTGAAAAAGATTGATCCTCAAATAAAAGTTTTAATGATTTCCGGTCAGGCTGATTTTGAAACTGCTGTTGAAGCCACAAAACTGGGGGCATTTAATTTTTTTGAAAAGCCATTGAATCCGGATAAAATTCTTTTAGCCTTAAAAAATTTAACCAATCAGATCTCCATGGAGAGGAAGCTCTCAGATTTTGAAGACCATACAGTTATTGAAGATGAAATAATTGGTAAATCTCCAAAAATAAAAAATTTAATTAATAAAATAATCAAAACTGCACCTTCGGATGGAAGAGTGCTTATTTATGGTGAAAACGGGACAGGTAAGGAATTGGTTGCAAAAGCTCTGCATCAGCAAAGTAACAGAAAAAATGGACCTTTTGTCAGTTTAAATTGTGCAGCGTTTCCTAAAGAACTTATTGAAAGTGAATTATTCGGATACCAGAAAGGTGCTTTTACAGGAGCAGTTAAAAACAAGCCGGGGAAATTTGAAATTGCTGATGAGGGGACACTTTTTTTGGATGAAATAGGCGACATGAGTCTTGATATTCAGGCCAAGTTATTGAGGGTCTTGGAGGAAAATGAAGCGGTAAGATTAGGCAGTAACAGGACCTATGCATTCAATGTGAGAGTCGTTTCTGCCACAAATAAGAATTTAGAAGATTTGATCCAGAAAGGTGATTTCAGGGAAGATCTGTATTATCGGTTGAATGTGATCCCTATTACAGTACCACCTTTAAGGGAACGCAATGATGATATTTCATTACTGGCAGATTATTTTTTAAAACAGACATGTGCCTCAACCGGCAGAAGAGTTTTGAAATGGGAGAAAGAAGCACTGGAGTTACTTAAATTATACCATTGGCCTGGCAATGTCCGGGAATTAAAGAATTTTATTGAACGCCTGGTCATTTTATCTGATGGAAATATAATCACAGAAAAACAGGTGAAGGATAATTTTCCTGTAAAGATAGATACTGTTTCAAAACAACAATCTTCTGTTGATTTAAAAGAAAAATCTTTGAAGGATTTAATAACAGGATATGAAAGAGATATTCTGTTGAAAGGATTCAAATATACCAAAGGAAATGTTTCAAAACTTTCCCGGATGCTTCAGGTGGACAGAGCCAATCTTCACAGAAAGCTTAAGAAATATAAGATCAAGTAATTTCCAGCTCGTGGTTGAATGAGAAGTAGAAAAAAAACTACAGAGTTCACAGAATAAGAAATGAAAAAAATACTTTTTTTATTTGCATTATTATTAATGCTTTGTTTTAACTCTTGCATCCAGGATAATAGTGACAATCCTCATCCTATTACAAAGGGCGACTCTGTATTGGCAAATGAATTATTAGACTACGAATCCAAGATCGCTGTGAATATAGATCGTTACTTGTCAGCTATGGAAGCACTTGGATTTTCTGGTGCAATCATCGTCAGCGAAGGCGATGAGGTAGTGCTGCGAAAAGGGTATGGGTTGGCTGATCGGGAAACACGTCGTGCTTACACACCAGCCACTATCCAATCACATGGTTCGATCACCAAGCAGATGACTGCAGCGGCCATCCTGCTGCTTGAAAGTCGCGCTGAGGTGTCCGTTGACGATTCCATAGCGAAGTATTTCGACGATGTTGCGGAGGACAAGCGGAAAATCACCATCCATCAACTTCTTACCCATTCTTCAGGCCTGCCGGGAGGGATCGGACCAGATGAGGAACCGATCGGAGCCCAAGCCTATATTAAGCGATTGAAGGCGGAACCGCTTCAATTTGACCCGGGTTCAGGATACGGGTATTCCAATGCCGGATATACCTTGCTTGGCATTCTTATAGAACAGTTATCAGGGCAGGGTTATGAGGCCTTTTTGCGGAAAGAACTGCTGCTGCCCACCGGCCTTTCTGAGACTGGCTATGTGCTTCCTGATTGGAATCAGGATAGGTTGGCCGTGGGCTACCGGCACGGCAAACGCTGGGGTCTCGTATATAAACGAGGGTGGCTCAAAGAAGGCCCCGGCTGGCACTTGCGAGCTAACGGAGGCCTTCATACTAACGTGGATGATATGTATCGGTGGTTTAAAAACACACTACGGGAACCAAGAGTGTTAAGTGAAGAAACTGTCAGTCGCTGGACCACCCCCTATGTCACCGAGAGCAACGGCGTATCCAAATATGCCTATGGCTGGGTGGTATATGATGATACAGAATGGGGCCGGATGATTTCCCACAGCGGCAGCAACCGGATCTTCTCAGCAGACTTTGTCTGGTTGCCGGAGAAAGAAGTATTTTGCTATATCCAGGGTAACACATCGATGATTGCTGCATATCAGCAACGTAGGGCCATTCTCGCTGCGGCATTTAACCCCAAGTTTCAAATGCCGCCTCTGATTGAGCCCGATTCTGAAGCTAGTCCGGAGGATGCTAGGGAAAGAGAAGGAAATTACTATCTGGAAGAGGGGACGCTGGAACTAACTGCGGATGACACACGGCTTGTGGCTAAGCTTTCAGGCCAGTCAGTTCTGAACCTAATGCTAAACCCTACTAAGGAACAGCAGAAGCTTTTCGCAAAATTTAACCGCCGTATCAGGGATGCCATGGACAAGCTGGAAGCCGGGCAGAAGGACGCGCTTGCAGATATAACAGGTGGGGACAAAGACCCCATTGAAGCCACCCGTATCTTGCTGGACCGTATCTCACAAATCGGCAATCTGCAATCGCTGAATCTGATAGGTTCCTTTGCGAATGTCGCGGGTTCACGCCTAGCGGAATTTGGGCCGTGGACTACTTTTGTGTATGCAAAATTTAAAAATTGGAATCAATACTGGAACATAGTCTGGAACAGTGACGGTACCTATCGGGGTACCTATAGCGGACCATGGCCAACGTTCTTTTTGATACCAATGGCAGAAAACCAGTACAGGGGTGTTCGGCAGAGACTGCCCTGGAATACCTTAGAAATCCACTTCGAAGATGAGTGCATGGTTGTCGAGGGACTGCGAGCTTGTCCAGAAACATAGTATGTTGAGAGCCCGGGAATGTGCTATTTTCAGTAAGGGGTTAACTAAAAACAAGATCTAAACGCAGAGTATGTAAAGCTCGCAAAGTGATAAACTTATAGTTATTTAACATTTATAGTTTTTGCGTCTCCTGCTGCGATTTTTGCGTTAATAGTTTTTTATACTTTTTGGCTAACCCCGATTAATACCTTTTTGTTTTTAGTCACCTCAATCCAACACCGAAACCCAACAGAAAGGAGAGAAAACCGATGAACAGAACATGGAAACAGATAATTCTTTTAATAGCAGTGGCCTTTGCCCTGACCGCACTCTGGATAACAGGGTGTATCGTAGACAAACAGAAGCACATTGAAAACCGCATTCTGTCCGTTGAGAAGAGTCTCAGACCGGCCATGCATGTGCAGGGACAACCTGTTCCTGCCATGAGTCTCTTGGAGCGAATGAAGCATCATAAAGTCCCCGGAGTAAGTGTGGCTGTAATCAACAATGGAAAAGTGGAGTGGGAGAAAGGGTACGGTGTTAGCGAAGCAGGCAGTCAGGATTCGGTAACCTCCCAAACTCTGTTTCAGGCCGCATCCATCAGTAAACCGGTTACTGCTTTTGGTGCTCTGCGTCTGGTGGAGCAGGAGAAACTGGTACTGGATGACCCAGTGAATGACAGGCTTGTGACCTGGAAAATACCGGATAATGCTTTCACCAAGCAAGAAAAAGTCACTCTGCGCCGGCTATTAACTCATACCGCAGGGCTGACAGTGCATGGATTCCCCGGATATACTGTGAATGAAGAGCAGCCAACGATTGTGGAGATTCTTGATGGACAGAAGCCGGCCAATACACCTCCCATTCGGGTGGACCAGGTCCCGGGATCCGGATGGCGTTACTCCGGCGGAGGATACACAGTTGCTCAGCTTCTAATAAACGATGTCACAGGACAGCCGTTTGCTGAATGGATGAAGTCCGCTGTACTGGAACCTGTAGGAATGGAAAGCAGTACATTCGAGCAGCCTCTGCCGCCGGAAAAGGCAGCCAGGGCCGCTTCAGCGCACCGGAGTGACGGAAACGTGATCCCCGGGAAATGGCATGTGTATCCGGAACTGGCTGCAGCAGGCCTGTGGACAACAGCCGGAGATCTGTGTCGTTTTGCTGTGGCAGTACAGAAAGGGGTGATTGGTGATTCGGGTTTGATTACTCGTAAAACCGCGGAAGCTATGCTCACACCCGGCCCGGGTAACTGGGGTCTGGGCCCGGCAGTGTCTGAATCAGTGGAAAACCGGACTTTCAGTCACGGAGGCGGCAATGAGGGATTCCGATGCCAGCTCTATGCCTACGTTGAAGGCGGTCGCGGGGCCGCGGTCATGACCAATTCGGATCATGGTTCTGATCTGGCTGCGGAGATTTTGCGGGGGATCGCTTCAGTATATGACTGGCCGTCATACCGTTCCCAATCCGTGGAGACCATCGATATTCCAGCGGACAGTCTAAAATCGTTCACCGGAGACTTCAGGTATAATCTGCAGCCCCAGTTATCCTTTAAGGTGACTGTGAAGGGGGGACAGCTGCATGTATCCTCTCCTCCGGTAGGGGAACTGGATCTGGTTCCGGTTTCAAAAACCGAATTTGTGCAACTGGACAACGGATACCGGATTACCTTCCTGTCCGATGAATACGGTGCTTTCACCCGGATGAAGGCCGTACCGTTCGAGTCGTCCATGGAACTCACGTTTACCCGGAAAGAAAGAATACACTGAGGAGATTATCTGTCAGTGGTTTTCCTAAAAATATGAAAATAACTTAAACACAGAGCACACAGAGAAATACATAAAGATCACAAAGTAAATATAAATAATATTTTAACCTTTATTTTATTATTCTTACACTGTGAACTTTGTGGTTATTATCTACTTTTTAGTTAGTCTCGTTCAGAAGATAAAAATGCCGAAGGTGAAGAACACCTTCGGCAGCGAAAAGCCCAGAATGGAGCAAAGATCCTGGTATTTCTTTACTATCCTTTATTCTCTTCCTGGTTCATATATTTTTCTGGATTTTTCTCGAATTTTTCTTTACACCCTTCACAACAAAAATAAATTTTTTCCCCTTTATGTTCAGTAAAGACTTCCGGATCAGAAGGGTTACCTGAAACGGGGCAAGGAACGGTTTCAAGTTTAACACCTGCATCGTTCATCTTCTTCAAATATTTTTCCGGATCCTTACTAAAGGTGTCTTTACATTCTGTACAGCAGAAATAAACCCTTTTTCCCTGGTAATCAGTATATATATCTTTGTTAATCTTATTGCCCATAACCGGACAGTTTTCCTGCTTAATTGTACTTGTTTCACCTTTTTTTTCATGCTGGCAATCCTGGCATTCAGACATTTTAGTTTTGTGTTGATTTTTATCACAATTTGATCCCTGCTGAGCCAAAAGTAACTGTGAAGTAAATACTAATCCCAGAAATAGAATCAGCACAGTAAATAATGTTTTAGTTTTCATCATAGTAGTTCTCCTTGTTTAAAATCAATTAAATATTTATTATATTTTTGACATACATTATTGTTTTTTATCAATACCTCCTTTTTTCTTGTTATACATATCCACCATATCATTAAGAGTTATTCTTTGTAATGTATTGCTGATATTTTCTTCTAATACACACCATACATTTCTGGCAGTACAAGTGTTACTCCTTGTGCAGACAGCTGGAAGTGACACACAGTCAACCGGCGCAATATCACCTTCCAGATTTTTTAAAATAATTTTTAAAGTAATATCACCCGGATCTTTAGTTAATTGATACCCTCCGTGGGGTCCCCTTACAGACCGAATTAATTTTGCTGCTTTTAATAGCGGTACTATATGTTCAAGATATTTTATGGTGAGATTTTCCGCTTGGGCAATGTCTTTTAAGAATACAGGTCCTTGACCATATTTTAAAGCCAGCTGAAACATTAACCGTAATCCATATCTTCCTTTAGTTGATAATTGCCACATATTTTATCCCTTTGAATTTTAATCTATCCTGACTAATGTATTTTCTTTTTCTTAACATACTTTGCAATCCTCAATTATAGGATATCCTTCTTCTATCCATGTAATTATTCCACCCTCGAGATTATATACTTCCATAAAATCCAGTTTATTCATTGTATTCAAAGTATTACTGCTACGATTTCCGCTTCTGCAATAGATCAAATAGGTTTTATTTTTATCGAGATTCTGGAGGGTCTGAGAAAAATCAGGTAAGTAATAGTCAATATTTATTGCATTCTGAATATAACCCTGATCATATTCAATCTCAGTTCTTATATCAATTATAATAAAATCAGCATTATCTTTGTTCTCCTCAATAAGTTGATATGCTTCTTCTGCTGAAATATTTTGTAAAACCTTGTTTTCTTGTTCATCAGGATCTGTGATGCACCCACTGATAAAGATGAGTAGTAATAGCATCCATGATAGGATTTTTGTTATTTTACTTTCAAACATAATAATACCCCATTTAATATTTTTATTTCTTTATAATATTAACTGAATTTTACTTTTATGTTCTTAATATCCCACAAGGGGTCAAGCTTCTCTTTGATCTCCTCTTTAATATTATTGGCAAACTGGTGATCTGCAGGTAAATTTATTTTGATTGAAACTTTTCCATCAGTAAGATCAATATTTTCCACAATATCTGTTTTCACAATATCAAGTCCGGTTAAGGGATTCATGACATGCTTCAATCTTTTTTTAATGATATCAGTTGTAGTTACAGTTCTTTCTTTTATTAATCCTTTGCGTTCTTCATAGTTCATAATGGCTGCCCTTAAGCCTTCAACAGCTAATACAGAACAATGAGCTTTAATAGGCGGCAGTCCCCCCAAAGCTTTTGAAGCCTGTTTCCAGGTGATTTCTTTTGCTTCTTCAATTGTTTTGCCTTTGGCCAGTTCTGTAATTATTGAACCTGTAGCAATATTTGAGGCACATCCATAAGATCTGAATTTAATATCCTCAATTTTTTTATTTTTATTATTAACTTTTATGTGAACAGATACCATATCTCCACAAGCAGGACTACCTTCGGTTGCTTTCCCATCAGGATTTTCTATCTCACCCACATTTTGAGGATTCCTAAAATGTTTTAATACTTTTTCACTATAAGGGAATTCCATATCATGCCTCCTTTTGTTTATTAGCGAGAGGACTTATTTCCTGTAATTTTTCTACTACTTCTTTAATTTCTCTTACTACATTATTGATATCTTCTTTGGTATTATACCGGCTGAGAGAGAAACGTACTGATCCATGTGCTCTTTCATGGTCGCCCCCAATACCCATGATCACATGACTTGCTTCCAGAGAATTACTGAAACAGGCAGAACCGGTGGAAAGGGCAAATCCTCTCATGTCCATATGCAGGGTAATGGATTCTCCCTCAACCTGATGAAAAGTCAGATTAGCATTCTGGGGAAGCCGATTTGTTCTGGGGCCATTAAGTGTTGTATGCGGAATTTCAGTAAGGACTTTATCAATTAAGTGGTCCCGTAATGTTATTAACTTTTTATTTTCTTGAGGAGTAATAAGCTCAGCTGCTTTGGCAAAGCCCACAGCACCAGGAATATTTTCTAAACCTGCCCTTTTATTAAACTCCTGAAATCCTCCGTCAATCCATTTGATTATTGGTGTTCCTTTCCGGATAAACAATCCACCCACACCTCTGGGTCCGTGGATTGTATGGGAAGATACTGTGAGAAGATCTATGTTTTGTATAAATACATTAATCGGCAAACGTGTAAAAGTATGTGTTGCATCGGTATGAAAAAGGACGCCCTTGGATTTGCAGAGGGATGCAATTTTTTCAATATTCTGCACAGTTCCTATTTCTTGATTAGCATGCTGTATGGAAACCAATAATGTAGTGTTTTTTATTTCATGTTCCAGTTCGTTAATATCTATAAATCCCTTTTCATCGACATTCAGATAAGTAATGTTGAACCCTTGTTTTTCCAGGCTCCTAATACTGTTGAGAACCGGAAAATCTTCAATCCGGGAGGTTATAATATGATTTTTATTTTTATGAGCAGGATTGTTTGCAATGCCTTTGATCGCTATATTACTTGATTCCGTATCTCCTGCAGTAAAGATAAATTCTTCTGGTTCTGCGAATATCATACTTGCCAATTTTTTTCTGGCTTCTTGCAGTGCTTTTTGTGATACAATACCCATTGAATACCCGAATTCTGAAGAAGCAACTGCATAGGTATCAAAAAAATAAGGTTTCATGGCTTCCAGAACTTTTTCATCCATCCTGGTAGAAGAAGAATTATCCAGATATATTGTTTTGGTATCCATAATTATATCCCTAAATGAAAAGTGTTAAAGTGGATTCCCGAGCTTCCTTAATATAAGTTCCAACAGCACAGTAATCCGAGATCAGATCTTCTCGCAGATTTTTTTTGCTCATACCCATAATTTCCATAGTCATATCACATGCCAGTACTTTTCC
>Ga0180433_10005475_pt1 | contig 17124 bp, 17 predicted proteins | sample SS_ome_8_FD_132980 | JGI IMG/M metagenome (GOLD analysis project Ga0180433, IMG submission 132980) | Hypersaline lake sediment archaeal communities from the Salton Sea, California, USA - SS_1_D_1 metaG | ecosystem: Environmental > Aquatic > Non-marine Saline and Alkaline > Hypersaline >... | reverse complement strand
CCAATCCTGAAATTCTCTGCTGTACATTCAAGTCTCCCATCCGTCGTCGTTGTCTGGTAACGGTGCTCCAACGTGGCGCGCCCACTCGGAGCGAGCGTCGGCGACCAGAAATATGGAACCGGTCACCAACAGGCCGTTGTTTGGCTCCATCATCGCCAGGCCCCGTTGGATCGATTTTCTCACGTTTACGCTGACCTCCGCGCCTCCTCCTACCTGGGCGACAATATCAGCCAGCTCAATCGGCCCCTTGGCGCGGGGGTGCTCGGAGCGGGTGACGATGATATAGTCGCTGATCGGCAGCAGGTGATGCAGTATCCCGGCAATGTCCTTGTCGGTCGAGGCGCCAAAGATCAACACCCATTTGTGTTCTGGGAACCATTCTGTCAGCGCCCGGCGTAGTTCGTGCGCCGAGTAGGGGTTGTGCGCGCAGTCTGCGACCACCAGTGGCTCGCGGCTGAGTATCTCCATCCGTCCCGGCCAGTAGATATTGCACAGCCCCTGGTGAACGGCCTCGGGGGGAATGCGGAAGCCGCGCTGGCGCAGGATGTCCAGCGCAGCGATGGCGCTGGCGCTGTTCTCCAGTTGGTGCCGACCCAGCAAGGGGATCCAGTATTCGCCATCCAGCTCTGAGCCTTGGTTGGAAATGAGGCGAATGGTGAAACTCTGACCCTCTCGATCCACCGGGCCAGGACGATAATCCCAGTCGCGGCCAATCTCGACGAGCGGCGCGTTTCGCTCCCGGCTGATCGCCTCGAGCATTTTGATCGCCTCGGCGCGTTGGGGGGCGCTTACCGTCGGAATTCCCGGCTTGATGATGCCCGCTTTCTCCCGCGCGATCTCGGCCAGCGTGTCGCCCAACAGGTAGGTGTGGTCGAGGCTGAGCGAGGTGATCACAGAGACCTCTGGCGTCAAGACGTTGGTCGCGTCGAGCCGTCCGCCCAGCCCCACCTCGACGACGGCTATATCCACCTCGGAGCGGGCAAAGTAGAGGAATCCGATGGCGGTGATGGCCTCGAAGGTGGTCACGTCTGGCATGTGCTCGATCAAGGGACGGATCTTTTCCACCAGCGCGACGACGTTTTCACGTCCGATCTTTTCCCCATCTACCTGGATGCGCTCGCAGAAGGTGTGGAGATGGGGCGAGGTATAGAGGCCGGTGCGATACCCGGCGGCCCGCAGACAGGCCTCACACATCGCCGCTGTGGATCCTTTCCCTTTGGTGCCAGCGATATGCAGCGCGGGAAACTGGGTGTGAGGATCGCCAACAGCCGCCAGTAACCGCTCGACCCGCGAAAGATCGAGCGTCTCGGGCGTGTATCGCTCGATGCGCGTCTTTTCGTAATCTGTAAGGCTGTGAAGATAGGCGATAGCCTCGGTATAGTTCATAATATGTATCATCACCTTCCGATTGGCTGCGGATTGTACTCCTTTTCCGGGGAAATGCAAGTCGGTGGAATGGTAACGGGTACTTTGGTGGTTTCCCAATTTACCAGTTTTCCAATCTACCAACCTATGGTATACTTCCAGCCATAAGGAGGGATGGCTTTGAAAACTTGGTACATCTGGATGGCAATAGCGCTGCTTTGTTTGGCGCTTGTACTGTCCGCCTGTGGAGGAAAGCCATTGTTGAGTGAGGTCTCTTTCTCCTCAGACGTCATCACGCCCAACGCCGATGGTGACACGGACGTTCTACGAATCACATATAACCTGGCCCGCAGCGCGGAGGTCTCGATCTATTTCGAGGACCGGGAGGGGAACCGCTACTACTTTCGCGAGCGGGCGCATCGAGGCCCCTCCGTCGAGGAGCCTTACCAGGTCCTCTTTGCCGGCGTCGTGGATGGTTACGTGTTCCCTGGCGAGCAGTTCGACGGCTTCACGGTCGAGGAGCGCGTGCTGCGGGATGGCGTCTACACCTGGACGGTGGAGGCGACGGAGGACAGGACGGGACACACCGAGCGGATTGAGGGCACGCTCACCGTCGCCGACGCCGACACCGCGCTGCCGGAACTGCTCAACTTTACCATATCTCCGCCCCTATTTACGCCCAACCGGGACGGTATCGGCGATCGGGCTAAAATGAACGTGTTCTTGACCAAAGGGGACACGGAGCTTGTCGTCTATTTGCTGGGGAGCGACGGGACTCGTTACTATGTGGAGCAGGACGAGGCCACCACTGCCTGGGAGGGCGAGCGTGGCCTGTACGCCTTTGACTACGACGCCGGGGTAGACGACGGGGCGCAGCCTCCACCCGACGGCGATTACGTCGTCTGGGCGACGGCGCAGGATGCCATCGGCCAACATACCGCTACCTCCGGAACCATCACCATTCAGGACGGGGGCGTTCCGATGGGCTACATCCTCAATGGTGAGGTGGAGTGGTCCGACAAGAGCGTCCTTCTGGGCGACACGCTCTACTTCACGCTGACGGTGGAGAACAACAGCCCCGCGCCGCTCCGCACCAGCGGCCCGCTGCCCGGCGCGGTCTATGAGAGCGACCAGAATTACGCTACTTTGGGAGAGACGATTCAATCGGGCGTCTTTCGAGTGGGCATTCACTGCGAGAACGCGCTGATCAACTATCCCTGGCGCTGGGCGGTGGGGGATGCGAGTGTGTTGGTGGAGGATGATGAGGGCCATCGCTACCTGCCGCCCTTTACGCGGGCGGTGGTGACGGGCGGGATCCGCTTCATAGACGTGATCGAGGCTCGCAATCCTCAATACTGTTGGGCCGGCCTCATCCACGAGGATGTCGAGATATCGTCGGTGAACACGAATGTAGATCCGGTGTTTCTACTCGTCGAAGTGCCATAGACTCATTCGGGATGGTCATGCGGCGCTTGCCATTTGGAGAAAACTGGTATATGCTAGAAGCCAACTTTGAAGGGTGATAAGGAGGTGATGATTGCAGAATAGTCGCTGGAAGTGCAACGTAATGAACGGTTTGACAATTAAACATTTACCTATAGGAGGATGAAAGTGAACATAAAGCGCGTATTACCGGTATTGCTCGTGGGCCTGCTGGCGTTGGGCCTGCTGACATCCTGTGGCCCGGGGGAATTGGGCACAGAGGGAAATCCCATCGTCTGGGTCTTTGTACCCTCTGGTGAAACGGACCGTGTGACGGCTGGCGCCCAATCGGTGGCCGATCTGTTGCAGGAGGAAACCGGCTTGTTCTTTGAAGTTCGCGTCGCCACCGAGTATGCTGGCGCCATCGAGGCGATGTGCGCCGATCCACCGGAGGCCCACATGTCGTCGCTGGCGACCTTTGCCTACGTCATGGCCGCCGACCGCGGCTGTGCCGAGGCGGCCATGCTCTCCGTGCGTTTCGGCAGTCCCACCTACAACGGCCAGTTCCTCGTTCGGACCGACAGCGGTATCACCGATCTCTCTCAACTGGAGGGCAAGACGTTCTGCCGCCCCGATCCCCTTTCCACCAGCGGCTGGGTGATCCCTTCGATCATGCTGAAAGGCGCGGGAGTTGACCCCGACACTGGCTTGGCCGAGGTCGTGGACGCCGGTAGCCACGATGCGGTTGCCGCCGGGGTCTATGATGGCACCTGCGACGTCGGCGCCACTTACGTGGACGCCCGCACCCGCATCGAGGAGGACTATCCCGACGTGATGGAACAGACCACCGTCATCGCCCTCGAGCCGGACATCCCCAACGATGGCGTCCAGTTCCAGACCTCCGTGCCGCAGGAACTGCGCGATCGGATCGTGAACGGGTTGCTGGCCGTCGCCCAGACGGAGGAGGGCCAGGAAGCGCTGGATACCGCCTATCAGTGGGAAGAGCTGATGAAAGCGGATAACTCGTATTACGACGCGTTCCGCCAGATTCTCCAGGCCGCGGGCATCAGCGCCGAGGATCTGGTCGGGGACTAGTTGGCGCGATTCAACCAGCAAACGATGATGCGAGGGGGGACCCGGTGTCCCCCCTCGTGGTGAATGGGCGGAGCCTCGCATAGGGACTGCCGCCACTAGGGAGAGGAAGAATGCTTGAGGTCAAGAACCTGACCAAGATCTATGACGATGGAACCGTCGCCCTGCGTGACGTCAGCTTTGAGTTAGCGGACGGCGAGTTTCTAATAGTTATCGGCCTGAGCGGTTCCGGCAAGTCCACCCTTCTGCGCTGCATCAATCGGTTGATCGAGCCGACCGAGGGGCAGATCGTGTGGGATGGCGTGGATATCACGACGGCTGAGCCGGCCGAACTGCGCGAGATTCGTCGCCGGATTGGAATGATTTTTCAACACTTTAACCTGGTCAGGCGTTCCACCGTGCTCATCAACGTCCTCTCGGGGCGGCTGGGGTACGTGAATCCCTGGTCCAGCCTGCTGCACCGCTTCCCAAAGAAGGACCGGGAGATGGCGATGGCGGCGTTGGAGCGGGTGGGCATCGCTGACCAGGCCTACAAGCGGGCGGATGAATTGAGCGGCGGGCAGCAGCAGCGGGTGGGCATCGCCCGCGCATTGATGCAGCAGCCCCGCATGATCCTGGCCGATGAGCCTGTAGCGAGCCTGGACCCTGTGCTGGCCCACTCCATCCTGGAGTACCTGGAGTTGCTAAACCGGGAGGAAGAGATCGCCATCCTGTGCAGTCTGCACTACCTGGACCTGGTGCAGCGATATGCCACGCGAGTGATCGGCCTGCGAGACGGACGGATCGTCTACCGGGGCAGCCGGGAGGAGATACGCGCGATGACAGATCGGGAATTCAAAGAGATCTATGGGGAGGAGGCGGTTCGAGTGGGTGTGGGGCTGAGGGAAGGAGGAGGAGAGTAATGGCAACTCGGAGAACTCGACAGGAAATCCGGCCCAGTTTGGTGTCTCCGCCGGTGGCGGGGGTCGCTTCACTGCTTATCCCTGGCCTGGGCCAGATACTGGCTCGACAATTTCAGCGAGGGCTGCTTCTTCTAGGCTCTCTGGTCACCAGCATCGGGTTGTTCGCCTGGCGCGTGAGCTTGCTGGCCGGCCGGGAAGTCGGCCTGGCGGCCAAGTTCAATAAAGCACTCCGATGGAGCCCCCTGTTCGTGCTTCCAGTGCTTGTGAGCCTGGTAGCCCTGTGGCTGTGGATCGCCTGGGACGCCTACCAACAGGCCCAGCCGGGTAGACGGGGTGGGGGGATAGGCGTCTTTGTCCTTGTCCTCGTGTTGTTCTTTGCTCTGGGATGGCAGATCAGTGAGATCAACCTGTACAAACTGGTGACAGAACTTTCGGACGCTTCGGGGCCGCTCTCCCGGGTCGTGTGGCCCTGGGCGGCCGCAGTAACGCGGGATGTCGAGACGACCGGCGCCGGGGCCGAAATTCTGTCTCCCTGCGACGATCTACCGCCTCCTTCGCCGCCGGAAGAAGTATCCGGGGAACCCTACCTGGTGGCCGAACCGACCTGCGGCGATCTTTCTCAGCAGGTAGAGGAGGGTGGAGAACTCAAGACCATCCCCGGTACCACGCTGTCCATCGTCGGGCGGGGCTATGAACCGAACACAGAGACAGAGCTATGGTGGGTGGACCCCATCGGAAATGCGTTCCGCATGCGTAGCGAGGGACAATACATCGTCTTCACGACGGACGAGGAAGGCTCTTTTGAACTTGAGGTCGACATGCCCTATCGGCTCATTCCGCCCAGTTCCGAAGGGCGTCAGGTCCACCGGATAGAGGCCCGGCAGATCACGACGGTGGGGGGGTTGAAACCCAGCTCGGCTTTATTGCACAACATCGAAAAGATGATGGAAACGATCGTCCTGGGAATGATGGCGACGTTGTTTGGCATCGTTTTTTCCATCCCCGTCAGTTTCCTGGCGGCCCGGAATCTGATGTCAGGCTCCCCATTCACGATGGCGATCTACTATGTCACCCGTAGCATCCTGAACGTCATTCGCTCTATTGAGCCACTGATCTGGGCTATTCTCGCCATCACGGTGGTTGGACTGGGGCCTTTCGCCGGTGTCATCGCGCTGACTGTTCATTCTATCGCTGCACTGGGCAAGCTCTACTCCGAGTCCATCGAGTCTATTGACCCTGGCCCTATCGAGGCTATCCAGGCTACTGGCGCGAATCGCTTGCAGACGATCATGTACGCCGTGGTGCCGCAGATGATCCCGCCTTTCGTCTCCTTCTCCATCTATCGATGGGACATCAACGTCCGTATGTCCACCGTCATCGGTCTGGTAGGTGGGGGCGGCATCGGCTTTCTGCTGACTCAGTACATCCGGTTGTTGGACTATCGCTCGGCCGGGATCTGCGTCTGGTTCATTGCCATCACCGTGGCGACGCTGGACTATGTGAGTTCTGACATTCGGCAGCGATTTGTGTAAGCGACGATGTTTCACCTGGCTGTGGTGATCGTCAGTTGGAACGTGCGAGAGTTGCTGGCCGATTGCCTGCGATCCCTCTTTGCCGACGTAGAACGAGCCGGTCTGGACGCTCACGTTTGGGTAGTGGATAACGCTTCTGCCGACGGCACGCCAGAGATGGTGGCAGAAGCGTTTCCCTCTGTCCGCCTCATCGCCAGCCAGGAGAACCTGGGTTTCGCCGCCGGCAACAATCGCGCGCTGCGCGAAATCTCGAACCTCGCATCTCAGACCCCGGCGTACGTCTGGCTGCTGAACCCGGACACGAAAGTGCAGCCGGGCGCGACGGCGGCGCTCCTTTCCGCGCTGGAGACCTGCCCCGAGGTCGGCATGGTCGGCGCAAAGCTGCTGTATCCCGACGGCTCTCTCCAGCATTCCGCCTTTCGTTTTCCCGGCCTGATGCAATTGGTTTTCGAGTTCTTCTCTCTACCCGCTCGTCTGTACGACACCCCTCTCAATGGTCGGTATCCGCGCCAGCTCTACGACGGGGCGACTCCTTTCCCGGTGGATCATCCCCTGGGGGCGGCGATGATGGTGCGGGCGGACGTGCTCGCTCAGGTGGGGCTGATGGACGAGGAGTACTGGATGTACTGTGAGGAGATCGATTGGTGCTGGCGCATACGCAAGGCGGGCTGGGAGATCCTCTGCGCGCCCGCCGCCCAGGTGATCCATCACGCGGGCCAGTCGACCGCGCAGGTTCCCACGTCCTCTTTCGTCAATTTGTGGATCAGCCGGGCGCGGCTCTATGCGCGCCATCACGGGCCGCTCACGCGACGGTTGGCGCGGGCCCTCGTCCGCGCCGGAATGAAGCGACGGATGCGGGGGGCTTCTTCAGAGATGGTCGCCGCCTGCCGGCAGATCATCCAAGCCTGGGAGGCGGTTCGATGAACGTGGTCGCCATCGTCCCCACTCTGAACGAGGAGAATAACATCCTGGACTGCCTGGAGAGCCTGGCCTGGGCGGATCGCCGCGTGGTGTTCGATTGCTTCAGCACCGACAGGACAGTCGAGTTGGCCCGACAAGCCGGAGCAGAGGTGATCCAGCATCCTTTCGAGAACTTTGCCCAGTTTCACAACGCCGCGATGGAACAGGTGGGAGCGGACTGGATCTTTTTCGTGGACGCCGACGAGCGGGCCACGCCGGAACTGGCGAGCGAGATCCGCGAGACCGTCGCCGCGGACCGGGAGGAGGTGCTCTGGTGGGTCCCGCGTCACAACTATATCTTTGGCCGCCTCACGCTGGGGGCCGGCTGGTATCCCGATTATCAGGCGCGCCTGCTTCGGCAGGGTCGTGCTCATTGGGAGCGTCCCGTCCACGAGATAGCGGTGGCAGACGGGCCGGAGGGGTATCTAGAGCATCCTCTCATCCACTACAACTATGACGACCTGCCTGACTTTGTGGCCCGGCAGGAGAGATACAACAAGATTGATGCCGGGATTCTTCTGGATGAAGGAGTGCATCCTCGCTTCTATACTCCCTATTCCCAGGCAGTGCGCCAATTCTGGTGGCGGTTCGTGACGCTGCGCGGCGCGCGAGATGGGTTGCACGGGCTGTGGCTCAGCCTGCTGATGGCCTACTACGAGATGAAAAAGTACCGTCTCCTGGCGGGGCTGTGGCGGGCGGCGAGCGTTGACGGCTTTGACCAGATATGATATACTGCCCGTGATATAGCCAGATGACGCGCTACTGGAGGGAGGTGCAATTTCGAGACCAGTACAATGATCAATGAGCCTGTTCTAGTGCTCAACGGGAACTATGAACCTCTCAATGTATGTAATATGAAACGGGCGATGGGGTTGATCCTGTCGGGCAAGGCGACGGCGCTGGAGAACGGGCGAGGATTCATTCGAACCGTCTCCCGCACCTTTGAGCGTCCCTCGGTCATCCGCCTGATCTATATGGTGCACCGGCCTCGCCCCCGCGTGCGGTTGTGCAAGCGCGAGATCCTGCGCCGGGATGGGCATCGCTGCCAGTACTGTGGGCGGCAGGTGAGTCAACTGACGATAGATCACATCGTGCCTCGCCACCGGGGCGGGCAATATCGTTGGGAGAACCTGGTGGCGGCCTGTCCTCAATGTAATCGGCTCAAGGGAGGACGCACTTTGGCGGAGGCGGGAATGGCGTTGCTGTGTCAGCCTTTCGAGCCGCGTCCCACGGCGCAGTATATTTTTGGGCGGTACGCGTCGGGCAACGGCAGGTGGGCCGAGTATTTGGAAGGTTGGTAGAGGCGCGGACGGGACCGAAAACAGGGGCCGGGTCCAACCCGGCTCTTTTGCTTATCGCTTTTCGAGGAGATAGCCAACAATGAGTAAACCGTTTAACTATGGAGGGCAAGCCGTCATCGAGGGCGTCATGATGCGCGGATCGCGCACGATGGCCATCGCCTTGCGCGACCCCGAGGGCAACATCATCGTGGAGCGGGAGCCGCTCAACGAGACGCTCTATCGCGGCCCGATCAGCCGCATCCCTTTCCTGCGTGGGCTGGTTACACTGTGGGACGCGCTGGGCCTGGGGATGAAGGCGCTGATGATGTCGGCGGACGTTTCGGCTGGCGAGGAGGTATCGTTTGAGGGGCCGGTGACTTGGGTGACGGGGTTTGTAGGAATTGGCATGGGCATAGGGCTTTTTATGCTGCTGCCCTCGTTCCTGGTAGGGTTGCTGGTTCCCTACATCGACTCAAGAGGGCTGATCAGCCTGCTGGAGGGCATTGTGCGACTGCTCATCATTATGGGCTACATGTGGGTCGTCGGTTTCATGCCCGACATTCAGCGTGTGTTTGCCTATCACGGCGCCGAGCACAAAACGATCAACGCTTACGAGACAGGCGTGGGGCTGACCGTGGACGAGGTGCGCGCTTTCCCGACGGCTCACGTCCGCTGCGGCACGTCCTTTCTCCTGACGCTGGTCATCATCACGGTCTTGATCTTTGCTCCCTTCAGGCAGCCCTCGCTGATCGGGCGCTTGCTCAGCCGGCTCTTGCTGCTGCCGGTCCTCGCTGGCGTTTCTTACGAGGCGATCCGCCTGACAGCCCGTTTTGCCGACCAGCCCTGGATGCGAGTGTTGAGCGCGCCCAACCTGGCGTTACAGCGTTTGACGACCCGCGAGCCTGACGACGGGATGCTGGAGGTGGCGATCACGGCGCTGAAAGCCGTGCTCTCGGACGAAGGGATCGACCTTGCCGAAGCGGAAGGTGAATCCGGGGAAGAATGATGGACATCCTCGCGGTTATGCGGCAACGCACGAGCGTTCGCAGTTACGCGGATCGCCCGGTGGACTTGACCTTGCTGGAGCGCCTGCTGGCTTTTTCCACTGCAGCCGAGCATCTTACCGAGGTTCCGCCGCGCGTCGCGTTGGTCAGCGGGGTGGAGCGGACGCGGCGCCTGCTCACGTATATGGTTGGTTCCTACGGACTGGTGCAGAACCCGCCCCATCTGCTGGTGGGCGTGTTACCTAAGGAAAGCGACCTGGCCCGGCTCGACCTGGGGTACGTGCTGGAGCAGGTGGTGCTGGAGGCGACCCGGCTGGAGTTGAGCACTTGTTGGATCACCGGCTCCTACGATGCCGAACAAGCCGGGGACGCCGTGGGATTGGCCCCGGGCGAGGTGGCAGCGGCGGTCTGCGCGCTCGGTTATCCTACCGATAGCAGCCTGGGACGCATTCACACTCGCGTCGTGCGCCGGTTGGCGGGCGGTCATCAGCGCAAGCCGCTGACAGAGATCGTCTTCGCCGGACGCTGGGGAGAACCCTGGTCGCCGGACGAGGCCGACTCGACGCTCGTTGATGCGCTGGAGCACGCCCGGCTGGCTCCCTCGGCCAGCAATCGCCAGCCGTGGCGTTTCATCGTCCTCGTCCGGCCCGATGACGTGGTGCTCGCGTTGGCGCGGCCCAAACCGATAGACGCCGGTATCGTGATGGCTCACCTGGCGCTGGCCTCTGCCGTGCTGGAGCGCGCGGGGAGGTGGAAAGTGCGGTGGGGGGACGTTACCCTGGCGCGGGAATGTGGTCTGCCAGACGACGTGATCCCTGTGGCGACTTTTTCCTGAACCGATGGGACAATTCTTTGCCAAAGATTACACGGGCGAGCCATTCCGGCTGTTCGGCCCGCCGCACCTCATCGCCATAGGCATTGTCGTTCTCATCAATCTCATCCTGATCCGCTTTGGGCGACGATTCCCTCCGCGCTGGCGCTCTCCGCTTCGCTATACGCTCGCGTTCATTCTCGTTTTTAACGAGGCCCTCTGGCACTGGTGGAATTGGGCCACCGGCCAGTGGACGATCCAGACGATGCTCCCCCTCCATCTTTGCAGCGCGCTGATTTTTCTCAGCGCGCTGATGCTCGTCACCAGAAGCTATCTCTTGTACGAACTGGTCTACTTTCTGGGGATCGCGGGCGCTTCTCAGGCGCTCATCACGCCGGATGCCGGCAGATATGGGTTTCCTCATTTCCGTTTTTTTCAATGCATCATCTCTCACGGGTCCGTCGTCGTCGCCGGGGTCTTTATGACGACCGTGGAGCGGTTTCGCCCGTTCCCCAGATCCATTTTGCGCGTGGCCGTGATCGCGAATCTTTACATGGTGTTCGTGGCCATCGTGAACGCCATCATCGGCAGCAATTACCTGATGATCGCCTACAAGCCCAAAACGGAGTGGCCGACGCTCTTTGACCTGCTGCCGCCCTGGCCGTGGTATATCCCTGTGATGGAACTGATCGGCCTGGCGTTGGCGCTGCTTCTCTATCTCCCCTTTGCTCTCCGGGATCGGAAAGCCAAGAGCGCGGCTTGAACAGTATGCAGTTGGGCTTTCTTTCACCTATTCTCCCACGTCTCTGGGAAATAACGGCGGCCCTGGAATCACCTGCGTTCCCGATTGGAGCGAGCCCCAGGATAGCCCATCCTTCAATGGCGTCGGCGGCTGCCAGCCCAGGCGGCGCCACAGTTCGGCCATCCGTTCGGGCAGCACAGGCTGGAGCAGGAGCGAGGTCAGGCGCAGCGCCTCGGCGGCGTGGTAGAGGATCGTCGCCACTCGCTCCGTCTGCCCTGCTTTGGCCTGCCTCCAGGGGGCGGTGCGCTCCAGGTAGCTGTTGATCTCGCCGACGACGCTCATCATCTGCGCCAGCGCCTCGTTGATCGCCAGCGATTCGATCTGGTCGAGCGCCTGGGGGACCAGGGCCAGGCATCGCTCGCGCAAGGCGGTCTCCTCGTCTGTCGGCTCCCCCGGTTCTGGGATTCTCCCGTCGCAGTACCGCCTGACCATGTTGACCAGCCGGTGCAGCAGATTGCCCAGGTCGTTCGCCAGGTCTCCCTGGTAGCGGTGGGCCAGGTTTTCCTCGCTGAAATCGGCGTCGCGGCCTAGCGTCATGTCGCGCATCAGAAAATAGCGGAACCCGTCCGTGCCGTAGACCTCGGCCAGGTCGAGGGGCTTGACCACGTTGCCCAGCGATTTGGACATCTTGGTCTCCTGAACCACCCACCAACCGTGGGCAAAGATCGTCCGGGGCTGGGGCAGACCGGCGGCCTGGAGCATTGTCGGCCAGTAGACCGAGTGCGTGGTGAGAATGTCTTTGCCGATCAGGTGAATGGCCTGCGGCCACAGGCGGGTAAATTGTTCGTCGTCCACCAGGTGGCCGGCCGCGGTGACGTAATTGATCAGCGCGTCGAACCAGACGTAGGTGACGTAATCGGGATCGAAGGGCAACGGAATGCCCCAGCTCAAGCGGCTCACGGGCCGGGAGATGCAGAGATCGCCCAGGGGACGGCGCAGGAAACCCAGGACCTCATTGCGGCGGCTCTCCGGCTGGATGAACGACGGATGCGCGGTGATGTACTCGATCAGCCAATTCTGGTAATCGCTCATCCTGAAAAAGTAATTTGGCTCGACGATCCGCTCGACCGGCCGCCCGCAGTCGGGGCAATTGCCGTCTACCAGATCCTTCTCGGTCCAGAACCGCTCGTCGGGTACACAGTACCAGCCCTCGTATTCTCCGCGATAGATGTCTCCCCGCTCCCACAAGTCTTGCAGGATCGTCTCGACGACGCGCACGTGGCGCGATTCGGTGGTGCGGATGAAATCGTCGTGGACCACGTGCAGTTGCTCCCAGGTCTGCCGGAAGCGGACGACCATCTCGTCGGCGTGGGTCTGGGGGTCCACGCCCAACCGTTGAGCTGCTTCTTGCACCTTTTGCCCGTGCTCGTCGGTGCCGGTGAGGAAAAAGGTCTCGTCGCCGCGCAGCCGGGCGTAACGGGCCAGCACATCGGCCAGGATGGTGGTGTAGGCGTGCCCCAGGTGCGGCTCGTCGTTGACGTAATAGATCGGCGTGGTGACGTAAAACGGTTTGCTCATGATGCTCCTCCTTTGTGATGAACGAAAAAAGCCTCCCGTCAGGGAGGCTTTTTGCTCATACAGACTGTGACAAGTTGTAGATCTACGATCTCCCCAACGCCTCATAGCCATGGCCGATGACCATGGCGCTGCGCATCATCATCATGTTGTTGGAGAGCGTGACCAAAGGTTTCATGTTACACCTCAATCTTGATTACATCGTACCACACATTCACCCAACGGTCAAGCGAGAAGGAAGGTTGAAAACTGGGTCTTTTGTGGTACACTGCTTTCTGGCTTCCAGGTTGAGATCGATCACTGAGGAGTCACCATGAACTCCGTTCACCCAGAAGGACGAAAATGTAGGGCGGTTGCGGATTGGAACAATCCGACGCTAACCGCTACAGGCGCTCGTCATTCCGAGCGGAACGGAGCGCAGCGGAGTGGAGTCGAGGAATCTCTGCGGCTCGTTTTTCTTGCGAAAGTGGAGATTCCTCGACCCTTCGACACTCCCGCTGGTCGCAGGGCAGGCTTCCCTTCGGTCGCTCGGAATGACGTAAATTGGTAACAGATCTATTTTCGGAGGAGATATCGAAATGGAAAGTACAATGGTGGCAGAATCTACGGATCGATCTGCCGAAACTGAAGAATTTCAAACGGGTTGCGTGCTCACCATCAGCGCCGCGCACGGCGTGCACGACACCTACACGGCCTTCCTGCCGTCTCTGCTGCCGGTCTTTATCGCCAACTTTGCCTTCTCCAAGACCGAGGCCGGGCTTTTGACCGTCTTTATGCAGGCGCCATCGCTGCTTCAGCCGTTCATCGGCCACCTGGCCGACCGGTTCAGCCTTCGTTACCTCGTCATCCTGGCCCCGGCGTTGAGCGCCGCGATGATGAGTTTGTTGGGTGTGGCCCCAGGTTACGCCGTGCTGGCCCTCTTCCTGATCGTGGCCGGAATCAGTTCCTCTAGCATTCACGCGGTGGGGCCGGTGATGGCCGGGCGCGTGTCGGGGCGACAACTGGGGCGGGGGATGGGTTTCTGGATGGTCGGCGGCGAGGTAGGCCGCACGTTGGGGCCTATCGTGATCGTCAGCGCCCTCGAACTCCTGACGCTGAAAGGCACGCCCTGGCTGATGCTCGCGGGCCTTCTGATGTCGTTCATCCTGTACTTTCGGCTCCGCGATGTGCCCGGACGGCCCTCGGATGTCGGTCAGGGACTCCCCTGGTGGCAGGCGTTGCGGAGCATGGGGCCGCTTTTGATTCCGCTAGCTGGCGTCATTGTGGCGCGCTCTTTCATGGTATCGGTGCTGACCACCTACTTGCCTACCTTTTTGAACGAGGAGGGCGCTGCTCTCTTCGTCGCTGGCGCTTCCCTCTCGATTCTGGAAGCGGCGGGGGTGGTGGGCGCGTTACTGGGAGGATCGCTGAGTGACCGCTTTGGCCGCCGCTCTGTTCTTTTCGCCTCTATGCTGGTAACGCCGATTTTCATGTTTGTCTTCTTGACAGTGGAAGGATGGCTCCACATCCTCTTGCTCTTGACGATGGGCCTCACCGCGCTATCCGTCACCCCGGTTATCATGGCGCTGGTGCAGGAGAGTTTCCCCGATAACCGGGCGCTGGCCAACGGCGCCTATATGGCTTTGGGCTTTACGATTCGCGCCGTGGTGATCGTCATCCTGGGCGCGATCGGGGATCTGTTCAGTCTGCGCGTGGCCTTTATCGTCGGCGCGGTCGTCCCGTTGTTAGGGTTGCCCTTCGTTCTGCTCTTGCCCAGGGCGGGCGCGTATTCTTGACAGTCAGGGGGAGCGTGTTATCATACGAACAGCGTCCAAGTCGGCCAGGCGGTCGCTTCCCCCCCTCTTTCCCCCCCATTGGGGGGGATGAAGGGGGGGAGAGGAAAGTCCGGGCTCCATAGGGCAGGGTGCTGGATAACGTCCAGGTCGGGGGCGCATCCGATGGATGCGTTACCTGACGGAAAAGGGCCACAGAAAAGTAGACAGCCTGGTCTACCCAGGTGATGGTGAAAAGGTGGTGTAAGAGACCACCGGCGTCGTTGGCGACAACGACGGCCAGGCAACCCCCACCCGGAGCAAGGCCAAGCAGAGGCGAGGGATGGCCCATCCCGTTCGAGCCTCGGGTAGGCCGCTAGAGATGGCGAGCAATCGCCGTCCCAGATAGATGATCGCCGCTCCGGCCTCGCGCCGGGGAACAGAACCCGGCTTATCGGCCGGCTTGGGCGCGTATTCAAGGTATGCAATAGGTCTGAAGTCTTTGAGAGGGCTATCATGGATAGGAACTGGAGCAAAACCATCCGTTGCCTGGCATTGATCTTGGCTCTCGTGGGCATCATCTGGTTTCCGCTTGCCGCCAGGATACTCATCGGACCGCTCGTTATCGCAGCCTTGCTGGCGTATGCGCTCTATCCAGCGGTGACGTTTCTCCCTGTGCGCGCGAAGCTGGGACGAAACCTATTGGTCCCCTGATCTATCTGCTTTTCTTGACCGTTTTGCTGACGGGTATCATCCTCTTTGTCCCCATCGTCGTCACTCAGGTGGGGCAACTGTCGCTCGAGTTACAAGACGTCAGAACATATCTGGAAAGCGACGCGATTGCTTCGGTGACAATTGCACCAATGATTCACCGCAGGACTCGGGCGCTTAGGAGACTTTGCCATCCCGCGTATATTCCCGTAGATTGAGACACTTTATGGAATAGTGAACGCTCTGATGAGAACATCAACGGAGGTGATGCCAGATGAGCGGAAAAAGATGATACCAAAGGCCGAGAAAGAGACCAGGATTCGCCGCAAGGAGTGCAGAAAGTTCCCCAGAGAACCCAAGGCTCAGAGGAAACTTGGGTTTCAATGGTGGTCTGATCGTTGTGATAGTTTCAGTACTTGTACGCATTCCAAGGCTATACCGTTTCTTCACCAAAGATTTACTGATCGCTTACCGCACAGGTGCTTGTTTTGTGTTATACTTCATCTGCTCTGCACGGGTTTCAATTTTGCAGTAGACATCCAAAAACAAAATAGGAGGTGAACATGTACAAGACATATTGTCCTAGTTGTGATGCTGAGATCAGTAGCGAGAATCCGCGAACAGGCGCGATGATCGTCTGCCACGAGTGTGGCACGGAACTGGAAGTGATCAGTACCCATCCTTTCGAGGTAGACTTTCCGCTCGACTATGATATGGATTGGGATGACGAGGAAGAGTACGAATAAGTAGATAGAAACAAGCGCCAACTTGGGAACAGGGGGAGGAGAGTAAGGAGGTAGCAATGCCCAAGACATATTGTCCCAATTGTGATGGCGTGTTACCCCTTGTTCTGATTGCGGTGTGGAACTGGAGATCACCAGCACCGATCCGTTTGAGGTAGATTTTGCCTCTCCCCAGGACTGGCAGGACGAATAAGTGCCTCTGGCTGGCACGCAATGGGACGAGACATCGGGCCATCAGCGCCTCGCTTGCTTGGGTGGGGCGCTGATTGATGTCTCTTGCTATGTTGGAGTGATTTCTTGATTCAGACAAAAGATGCGACACTTTTCTACTTCCTTTGCCAGTCTGCGTGCTCGTTTGCTACTGCTTGTTCTCCTGGCCGTCATCCCGGCCTTGGGGCTGACGCTTTACACCTATGCCGATCTACGCCACCTGACCGCCGCCGACGAACAACAGGAGGCCATGCGGCTGGCCCGGATCGCCGCCGACGACCAGGAAGACACGATCAAAGACACCCGCCAGCTCCTCTTCGCCCTGGCGCAGCTTCCCGAAGTACACAGCGCCAGCCCGACTGCCTGTTCCGTGTTATTTGCCCGATTGCTGAACCAATACCCACAGTATGCCCTGCTCGGCGCGGCGGAACGGGATGGGGATCTCATCTGTAGCGTCCCTGCTGCCGGTGACCTGATCAATCTAGCCGATCGCGACTATTTCCGACGCATCCTTCAGACGCGCGATTATGCGATCGGCGAATATCAGAGCGACCCGATCGACGACAGGGCAACGCTGGACCTGGGCTACCCCGTCCTCGACGAGACCGGTCGCGTGCGTGCGGTCGTCTTTGCCTCACTGGATCTGGCGTGGCTCAACCAACTCGCCGCCGAGGCGCAGTTGCCTGAAGGTTCCACACTTCTGGTGGTCGATCGCAACGGTACCGTGTTGGTGCGCTACCCCGATCCAGAGACGTGGGTCGGGCAATCGGCGCCGGAAGCGCCTATCGTCCAGGCCATCCTGGCTCAACGGGGCGAAGGCACGGCCGAGGCTCGCGGCGTGGATGGCGTCTCCCGTCTGTTTGCATTCACGTCACTGTCTGGCGTACCCGGCGGCGAGGAGGTATACGTCGGCGTCGGCATCCCCGCTGCGGTTGCTTTTGCCGGCACCAATCGAGTGCTCGTCCGCAACCTGGCTGGACTGGGCTTGGTTGCGGTATTGGCGCTGGCAGCGGCCTGGTTTGGT
>Ga0180433_10005474_pt1 | contig 17124 bp, 17 predicted proteins | sample SS_ome_8_FD_132980 | JGI IMG/M metagenome (GOLD analysis project Ga0180433, IMG submission 132980) | Hypersaline lake sediment archaeal communities from the Salton Sea, California, USA - SS_1_D_1 metaG | ecosystem: Environmental > Aquatic > Non-marine Saline and Alkaline > Hypersaline >... | reverse complement strand
TGGCAATATTCCAATAGAGGATAAAAGATATAGAGAAGTCTTAATTGAAGGGAATCAAATTTTGGCTGAAAATCTTCCTGAAAAAAATATATTTATGGCAAAAATTTCGGGATTTAAATCAGTTATCTCTATCCCATTATTCTCAAAAGAAAGGATTATTGGAGCCATGAACATTGGTTCTAAAAGAAGATATACCATCTCAGAAATAGAAAAAGACATTTTTAAATCTTTAAGTCGAGAGGTTGGGACTGCGATTTCAAAAATGCAAGCAGAAGAAGCATTACGTGAATCTGAATCACGCTATCGAGAAGCATATAATCGTGCTGAATTTTATAAGGATATATTTGCTCATGATATTAATAATATCCTTCAGTCTATATTAACAACAACAGATCTTTCTACTTTAATTGTAAAGCGTGGTGAAAATATCGATCATTTAATTAACTTATTCAAGGATCTTAAAATCCAAGTTGAACGTGGTGCAAAATTGGTGTCAAATGTTCGGTCATTGTCAAAAATAGAAAATTTAGAGATCCCATTAAAGCAAATAGAAGTAAAACAATTATTAGATGATGTAGTAAAAACTCTATCTGAATGTTATCATCAAGATATAAAAATACAAGTTGATTCTAAAAATTCTACAGTAGTAGTCCAAGCAAATGAATTATTAGTCGATGTATTTGAGAATATTTTAATTAATGCCATACGACATAACCTCAATGACCAAATTGAAATAATCGTGCGTATTTCCAAGCACCAAGAAAATGACATGGATTATATCAAAATAGAGTTTCTCGATAATGGGATGGGAATAGAAGATTCCCGTAAGGAGATAATATTTCAAAGAGGATATGAAAACGGTAAAAGCACTAGCGGAATGGGATTAGGATTATCCTTAGTAAAAAAAATACTTCAAATTTATGACGGAAAAATTTGGGTTCAAGATAGAGTGAAAGGTAATCCATCAGAAGGAAGTAATTTTATAGTATTAATTCCAGAAGTCGCATAATATGTCGATTTTGACTATTTTGAGAACGGTTTTCTCCCTAAAAATTCTTTATAGGTACATACTTTGTCTAAAGCTTTTGCGGCTGCTTCAATCGACTCGAAAACGGGCACGCCCCTCTTATATAACGCCTGTTTGAATTTTAATTTATTAGTGTAATCTTCTACATCGTCCACAATTTTCTGAGATATGCAAATTAGTGGTTTTTTCATTTCTTTGTAAGCTTTTTTCACGGCATTTAAAAAACCATCGCTAAAGGCAAATACCTTGATAAAAATTACAGCATCAATGTTCGGGTCAGAATCAAGAGAAACAAGCGTTTTATAAAAGATTTCCGGAACGCCTCCAGAGCCGCCTAAATCGAGAGGATTTCGCAAGATCGTGTTTACTTCAGGAATGACTTCTTGTAATTTCTCAACCGTTTCTTGAGCAATCTTCGGAACCTTTAGGTTGTAGCGTTCGAACACATCAGTTGTCTCAATTGAAGCACCTCCTCCTGCGGTAATAATACCCATGTTTCTATTCAAGGGAAATTCTCCTAGATGCTTGAAAGCCATTGCCAAGTTAATTAATTCGTCGGAGTGATTTACCATAGAGGCACCGGTTTGCTTTGCTACTGCTTCCCAGATTTTTGTAGAACCGGCAAGCCCACCAGTATGCGAAAGGATAGCTTCTTTTGTGGACTCTCCGAAACCTACTTTCCAAATAATTACTGGTTTCCCTTTGGATGTGAGTTCTTTCACTGTTTTAAAAAATTCCCGGCCAATTTCCTGGCTTTTAATGTTTTCCAAATACATTCCAACCACATGAGTCTCGTCGTCGGTAACGAAATATTTCAAGAAATCCACAAAATTCAAATCAATTTGATTGCCTATGGATAGTACCTTGCTCGTATTCGTACCAAATATGGAATGAGCCCGGGCAGTTAAATATATAGCGAGTCCCCCAGATTGGAGAATCATTCCTAAGTTGCCTGATTCGTCGAAGGCTACTGGAGAAAACGCGATTTTATTTTTTGGAACGAATACACCTATGCAGTTTGGACCTATGATTCTGATGTTATATTCTCGAGCAATTCTTATTACTTCTTCTTCTAGATGCGCATTTCCAATTTCTGAAAATCCCGACGAGAAGATTGTCACGAAGGGCACTTTTTTCTTGCCAATTTCTTTTAAGAGGGTAGGACAGAGCCGAGCTGGAACGGCGAGTATCGCGTAATCGATAGGTTTATCGTCAGGAATTTCTAAAATTGATCCATGTACATCGACACCGTACAATTGTTGTCCCTTCATGCGGGGGTTGAATATATATAAAGGCTTGTCAAAGCCCATTTTATGAAATGCCCTCAAGAAGTAATCTCCTCCCGAAGGACCAGACTTTGTATCGCGTACTCCAACAATCGCTATAGCTCTTGGATTGAACAACCTTTCAAAATCTATCATTTTTAAATCATTATAAGGTATTATGAAAAACAGAAGCTTGTTCTAATATAAGAAATTAAATTAAGGATAGAATATTAAGATAATCTTAATTTAAAAGAGGGGGAAAAAGTTATTTTAAAGCATCAGGGTTATATTTTTCGAATAGTGTTTCTGTCATGAGATCGAAAGCTTGCTGAACGTTCTGCCCCGTTTTGGACGATAATTCGACAAAACCACCCATGTTATATTTTTTAGCTGCAAGTATTCCATCATCTCGTGGCACTGCTCGGAATTCTTCTAAGTCTACTTTAGATCCTACAAGAGTAATTGGAATGCTACCCGCATGCTCTCTAATTATTTGAGTCCAAGAAGGTAGATGGTCGAGAGTCACGCTATTGGTGATATCATATAAAAAGAACGCTCCATTTGCGCCCTTACAATATTGAGAAAGGAGAAATCTGAATCGTTCTTCCCCACCAAAATCCCAAATTTGAAGTTTTACTTTTTTACCTCTAAAATCTATAATCTTTGAATAAAAATCTACTCCTATCGTGAGTTTCAGGTCTTCCATAAACGATCCAGAGATATATCTAATTGTCAACGATGTTTTCCCAACGCTAGCATCACCTAGCATCATTATTTTAAATGTATAATCGTAGCTCAACTAAATCCTCAACTCTGGTAAGAAAAGGGTTAAATTCTACTTAGTATTTTTTTATTTTCAAGTCTATATATTTAATATTAAAGCACTGTCTAAATATATTTTAATAATTAATAGTCTAAATCCTATTTAATATTTTTTAATAGGATAATGAAATTATTTATCCAAATCACAAAATAAGTATTAAGATGTTAAAAAGTGCGTGAGCAATACAGCAAGGGATCAAAGAATCTTCGAAATATTTAAATACTAATGAGAGTAATATGCCAAAGGTGAAGTAATATCCGAAAAACGAGATTATTGTTGCTATCGATACTAAAAATGGAGGCACGTGAAAGAATGCGAAACAAATTGATGCTATGATTACAGCCCAGGAAGTTTTCAATTTTTCTTCGGTTTTTTTTATAATAAATCCCCTAAAAAAACCTTCTTCGCAGGGAGCTACTATTAAGACCTGTAGTATTATTAAAATAAAAATTTGGAATACATTTGGATCTATAGGAGAAGTGCTTATCGCGCCTTCTTCTCCAGCTTGAACAAATAAGGCTCCAAATAAGAATTCTATGATAATATCTTTGAAAAAATAAATGATATAACCACCAATCAAGAAGAAGACCAATCCTAAAACTAAACCTGTGATTATCTTAAAAAGAATGGATATAAATGGATCACTACTTTTTTTAAAACCCATTTCAATTATTTCTTCCTTAATTTTTTTTTTCTCAACCTTGCTCGCGATTAATGCAGGGATAATTATGAGAAGAATTTCTAGAAAGGTGAGTGTTATTAAAAACCAAGGATTTTGACCTAATTCAAAAACCATGAAAAATCAAAAAATCAAATATCTCATCATTCTTATTTTTTCGGATTGAATTAACAATTAAAAAGATGATTGAGAGTAATCATATCAAATCAGATAGGAAAGAAACAACAAATCAAACAAAAGATAATGACAATAACGTTTCCAGTACAGGTTCGACTAAAGAGCATATACTTTTAACTGATTTAAAAACAATTGCCCGTGAATTTATTGAGCTTGAAAAAACTAAAACTGTCTTTTCTGAAATAATCTTGAACAACCTTAATCTATTAGATTTTTCCGAATTTAATGAATATCCTAAATATTTGATAAAGGAAAGCTGTGTGAAGAAAGAGGTTTTACCTTCCAATATTAGCGGTTTAAACATTGTCAGTGTTGATGGAAGTTCAGTAATTAAAAAATTCATGAATGTAGATTTTTCTTTTTTAAAAGTAATAGCTGTAAAATATCACTTTTATAATAATCATGACGCAAATATTAGTTATTATCCTGATGCAAGTGGTTTCAATAATTATTCTGTTCAAGGTAATTATACTAATCAAGAGGAAGATATCATTGAAAATAAAACCTCAATGGAGATGAACTTCCTTGAGATTAACTTATTAAATGACTTAATTAACAAACACGACGATATTGACTTGATAGTGATTGATGGCTCTATCGTGATTACACCAATTAATTTACTCTTTTCTAAAGATATTGATGTTTCATTAAAATATGACAAGTTGTTAAAAGAATATCAAAAGCTGTACCAAGGCTGTAAAGAAAAGGGAATAATATTAGTAGGTTCAATAAAGGACACGAGGACCTCTGCTTTGACACACTTATTAAGAGATTCAATACAGTTATTAAAACCAAGTCGAACACGGTTGAGGGAATTCATCGATATTAATTATCGCTCTATCATGGAGTACTTCTCAGATTTAGATTTATTTAATCGAATCCTCCATAAATTTGAAAGAAGTTGTATATTTAATTGCAAGCGCGAAATTGATAAAATTAGAGATACAGGTATAAAAAAAGAAATCCCTTATTATTTTCCCCTTGATTTTTACGCTTTTTATCTTAAATCTACAATGCATGACACGCCTTGTAGGATAGAATTTTTTACTGACGAAAGTATAACTCTTAAAAAAGCTTCTAAAAAAGCAGATTTAATTTCTTCAATCTTACTCCCTATTTCTAGCTTGAATGAACATTATGGTTTACCCATCCCTCAGATTGAGGCTCATCGGAGGGCAGTTTTTAGGAATTCTGAGATAAATCTCTTATTTAACAACCTATTAAGGAATTTTAACCGTAATGGTCTTCAGCTATTAGAAAAAAGGAGAAATCGGAGACCATTTTGATTTTAAACAAGAAGTAATTTATTCAAAATTATATCTTCAAAAAATATGTGCTTTTTTTGAAGTAAAATATTTGTAAAACCATTTTGTTTTATTATTTTGTTTAATTCTTTCAAATTAACTCGACTTGAACTTATATAATAAATTAAACAGCCTTTCGGATTTATGAAATCTTTTACTTCATCGAGAAAACGTGAAAAAATCTCGTATCCTTTTCTACCTCCATTCCAACTATGATCAATAACCTTTTTGTTTTGATCTTGATGAATAAATTCTGAAGCAGGTAAATAAGGGGGATTAAAGGTTATTATGTTAAAAGAATGATGTAAAGACTTTGGAAATGATTCAAATAAATTCGAGCAAAAATATTTGATTTCATCCTTGAAGTTGTTTAATTTTTCATTATCTCTAGCGCATTTTATAGCTTCCTCTTCTATATCAGAGGCATATATCATGGGATTAAAACGAGGATGATGACTTTTTATTATTTGGAAAAATATCGCGATTATCCCGGTTCCAGTTCCTAAATCCAATACATTTTCAATTCTCTCGATAGCAATACCATCAAAAAAATCTTGATTAAAACATCCTCTAAGATAATCAATTAGCATGTAACTATCATCTGAAGGAGCATATACATTTTTATAATCGGTTTTTATTATTGGATCAGGTATTGGATTAATATTAATCACGCATTAATGTTTTAACTCAAATGGGAATAAAAAACTTTAGTTAACTCAAGATATTCTCTAATATTCAGGCTAAAAAGTTTTTTATTGCTGAAATCGTTATCTTGCAATATTTGTAATATTATTTCCTTTGAAAAACTACTTTCTTTTTTGGTTTTGAAAAATAAGAATAATGCATTCACGAGATCTTTATTTTTATATGGCATTATACCCGCAATAAAATGTAAAAAAAAGCTCCTTGAGTCATGCTCCGCTAAAAAGGGGTCCAAGTTTTCCCTTGGAGTGAGTTTAATTAGAGTAATATCAATTTTTGGAATGGGATAAAAACAATTTCGCGAAATCTCAAATTTTCTGATTGGTATCATGAATGAATTCAATGTAATGCTAATTCTCGAAAAAATCTTGTAATTTTTTGACAAAAAAATACGCTCTGCAATACTTTTTTCGATACTGATAATTCCCGTGGGAGGATCATGCTTATAAAAGACTTTTTCTAATATTGGCCCCGTTATCGTGTAAGGGATGTTGGATACTACCTTATCGTGAGGGGGAAGGTCAATCTTTAAGATATCATCGTTAATAATTTCTATGTTATCATATTTTGAAAATTCATTTGAAAGGTAGGAGCAAAATTGAGATTCTTTTTCAACTAAATAGACTTTTTTGGCCGTCTTTATTATTTCCTCTGTTAAAGCTCCTAGTCCTGGTCCGATTTCTAAAATCGTGTCTTGATTAGATATTTCTGATTCAGAAATTATTTTAGCTACGATGTTCTTATCAATTAAAAAGTTTTGACCCCAATTTTTCTTAGGCTTGACATTTAGATGATTTAATACGAGTTGAACGTCTTTTTTATTCATTGGTTTCATTCGTATTTTTTTGTCTTCGAAAATAGATAGTACTTTATCCCTTCTCTTTGGAGTTCCTTTATTATTCTTAACGCCACTTGTCTTGCTGGTTGCGAAAGACTAGTTCTATCAGCAATATCTTGAAAAGTGCCAAAATTTTGTTTTTGCCTGGCTTCAATAATCTCCCACATGTGCTTTTGGCCTATGCCGGGCAATAATTTTAACGAATGCATTCGAGGCGTTATCGATGTCGAGTTATTAAAGAAATTGATAAAAGCTTCTTCATAATTTAACACTTCTTTCTCAAGAATTGGCTGTATTAAAGCTTTAGAAGTAGGAGTTAATTCGTTATAATCTATTTTCTTCAATACTTCTCCTAGTTTACGGTCTTTCAAGAAATTTTCATAGAAATCTTTTTCTTGAACTTTAATATCTGAATCTTTATTTAATTTTACCTCGTAAAGAACAAAATCAGGAAAGGTAATTACTTGTGCTAAGGGTGATTTGGCCCAACTTGGTCTGCTTTCTTCAGGATGCCCATGGAGCAATATATCTAATATAACAAGCTCCCGGCTTTTTTTTATGAATTGTTTTTTTTTTTTTGGGCCCCTGTCTCGATATGGCCTCTTTTGAGGAGGCCTTCTGTATCGATCTTGACTTCTTCTCTCCATGCAGACCAATTTCCTTATTTTTTACTTTTCCAATAACCATTATAAATTATATTATTAATTATTGCTATTGAGCTTTCATTAAAAATAAAACCATCATTGATATATAAAGTCTTCGTGTAACTTCTGTAAAACACTTATTTAAGAAGATTTAATATCGCCAATCTGTGCAAGCATTTCTTGTAATTGTTCGTCACTTAAGGATTTCCCGGTATAGGACTTTTCCAAGATAACTCTCAATTCTGGAACTGTTTTAGGATCAATATTTACAATATTGATCATGTAGATCTCTTCTAATTCGTATTTCTTTTTTAACATATTAAGGATTTTCTTAGCGTCTTTTGCTGAAATTTTTGCATACTTGTTGACATAATTATAGGTAATCTCCTGAAAGTGGGACATGCCTTCATCAGCATCAATTTGTAATACTTTATCTTTTACATTTTCCATCAATTCTTTCACTTCAGGAATAGAGACCATTTTTTCGCCAATTTTTCTTCCAGACATTTATAAAACCTGATTATTTTTTAACATAGTCGTAATTTAAACGCAAGTGTTCTTTCCCGAGGATTAAGGTTTTCTGAGAATTTCCTAACTTTACTTCCACTTCATAGCATCTACCTCTAATTCCAACGACTTCTCCAGTTCTTCCGTGATATCTTCGATGAGGCATGCCACGCTTATGATGTGAAGGATCTGTAATTATATCAACTTTATCTTTCACATTAAAATCAATTAAGTATTTTTCGATTGATCCTAATCCTCTAGAGCGTACATTTTTTCTGTGTCGCTGACGAGTTTTGTTCCTGTATCCTTTATGTAAAGTCATTGTGCAATATTCACCTTAGAAAAGATTGTTTATATCATGAATAGATAGGTATTTAAAAGAATTATGAATTATTAATTTTTTGATTTTCCTTATAAAACCTCTAATACATCTAATTCCTTGCAATCCATTGGAGTTTTAAAAATCTCGCTAAATGAAGGCGATGTCCTTCCTCCATCGCCGTGAATTAATTCTTTTATGTATGTTCCTCCTTGAACTTCAATTTTAAACTCGAATAAATTTTTTTTTATATATTTTCCTTCAATTCTGTGGACCATCTTGTTTCTAATCTTTTCAGCACGACGGTGAGAAACTCGAGTAGGCGTCTTTTGGTTAATCTTCTGATTTTCGATTTTTAATTTTAAGTCTTTTAATTTTTCTTCAAATTCACCTTTAGAGATGTTTACTTTCGTTTCTCCAGTTGCTTTATATACTTTTTTAGACTTTTCAGCTCCCGCTTTAAGATTTATTACTTCTTTTTTTGTACTGTATTTTAAAGAGTTAATCTTGATTTTTTTCTTATTCTTTTTATTTACTCTTTTTTCAATCATTATCAAATCAATTTTCCTTACTTTTGGGCTCCTTAGTTCTATTATAAACGGTCTACCACTTCCAAGCATTCTCACATCAATATCTTCACGACCCGCTCCATGAAACTTTGATGAACTGGCCTTAGCCTCTTTAACAAACTCAGGGCTAATCAATTCTTCTACGCTTGTTAAATATTGTTTTCCTGTAAAATTACACGATTCACAGCCTTTTCCCGAACAAACTCCACAAGGCCAATGAGTTTGAGGGATTCCACGAATGAGCTTATTGTATTTTCCGTAAATAAAAATTGATCTTATTTTTAATTCAATGTCAAATTCGGTAAAACCTAATGAATATATAATTAAAAGATCTGGATTACTAAATTCTGTAGGTTTATTTAATTGAATTGATAGTCGCTTTCCAATTTCTCTATTGAAATGATTTTTAAACGATTCTGCCTCTAAAAGATTAAATTCTGACTTGAATTTATCTTCATTATTAATTATTTGAGAATTTATGCTCGTTCCTACCAAGAGATTGTCAAATTCAATACAAGCAATTTCTTCCTTTGCAGCTTCTACATAATCTTGCACTTTTTCAAAAAGATCTTGACATAAATGGCAAGGATTGCTTAGAGCCTCCATTGAATAGTCAATTCCTTCGGTTTTAAGAACCTTTTGAGCGGGGATAAAATGAGCTTTTTCTGCTAATATTTTTAAAACGGATTCTACTTCCTTTTCGTTGGTTTTTTCACCAGATAAATATTTTCGATGATTTTCCATAGTCATTGAAAGAAGTAAAGAAATACCTCGTTCATGATTTGTAGTGCTTGTTCCTAAAAGAGCAAACATTCGTCCTAAGCAATAGGGGCAGATGTAATATTTCTGATATATGTCTAAGACTTTATCGAAAATGTTCATTAATTAAAATAAATCTAGAGAATATTTTTTCTTTATGGATTTCTATTCTTCTTCATCCCATCCTAGTTCTTCTAATACCGAATCTAAAGCACCAGACTCTTTATCTAACACGAACTCTGTTTCATATTCAGAACTAGAAGGGATCTCAGAAAAGTCAGGAGCAGTTAACTCGTCAAAAGAAGGTAATTCATCTAATGGAGGTAGTTCTTCAACAGGTTCAGGTTCTGTTTGCTGAGGTGTTGATTCTTCTTCTATTTCCATGGGGGTGTAATCATCAAGTGGAACGGGAGGAATTTCATCATCATATACTTTAAATTGAGGTTTTTCTTCGAGTGGAATGCCTACTGTTTCTGTTACCTCGCTTGATGTAGGAATACCTCCTGTAGCACCCTTAGGAATGCTAACAACATTTCCACCATCTTCAAGGTCTTCAAATTCTTCAATGACTCCCATTGCTGTTTTTTCTTCCTCATCCCAATCATCAAGGAAATGTAATAATTCATCCATTGCTGCTTTATCTTGTTCAACTGAGGGTTTTACTACAGCTTCTGCAGCTTCCTCTTCTTCAATTTGTTGCTGTTTTAACTGCTCTGCTTTATCATCTTCTAAAGATAAAGCCATTTGCGTAATCTCTCCGCCAGAAACTAAAATACTCAACTTTTTAGCCAATTCTCTTAAATACCCTAGATAATAACCAATTCTGTAGCCGGCTTTTAATCCCCCAAAAACGATGTATTCTTCATTAATCGCTATTACTACGCTATACCCTTCTTTGTTGTGAAGAACGAGTTCGGTTAGAGAACCGTGATTTGTTGCGTCAGAAAGGCGAAGACCTAAATCTATTAGCGCGGTACAAGAAGCAGAGACCGCATCAGCATCAACTTCAGAAGAAAATGCTGTAGCTACTTTCATACCAACTCTGGAGATGACAGATAAATTGCTTAAATCTGTTTTATCTTCTTCACTCTTCAAAAGGGACATCATTTTCATTCGGATGTCATCTTCTATAGCAGACATTTTATTTCGAGGTTCCTTGGGACACTTAATTTGAATTGTATTATATATTAACTACTTAATTACTACATAATATAAAAAGCATATAAATTTAATTGATTATAAGATAAGAGTATTCTTTATTCATAATAATTACCCCTTGAATTATATTTTTATGTCTTGAAAATATAATCAATACACAAAACATTTCTCTTATCGAAATTATTATGGTACTTAATTATGGCGCTATGTAAAAAATATGGTCGAGAAATTACAAAATATGAAGATACAGTTTACAAAGGATTATGTTCTTTATGCGCAGAAGAAAATCCCATTCAGAAAGAAGCAATGAAAGAAAATTTTGGTCTTATTTTTGAATTAATTATTATAATTATTGGAATCGTTGTAGTATTAGTGTTTTTTGCTACTTATGGAGTTCCAGAATATTAACTATAATGATAATATTAATTATTGATACTTTATTTCATTTTAGAAATTTGAGTAAATCAGTTTGGCCAGGGTGTTTAACTCGTTTTTGAAAAGAATAGTTCGTTAAATTGCTAATAATGCTCTCTACTTCTTGTATCACTTGTTCGGGAGTATTAATATCCGTATCAAGGATCAGGACTTTATCTTTCTCCTTTTTTGATAAGAGAAATTGATTGTAATAAGAGAGAATCTTCAAGAGGTATTCTTTTTCATACTCATTCCATTCTTTTCTTATCTTTTCTAAGGAGCCTCTTTGACGGATTCTTTTTAAAATTGTTTCAGGTTTAGCAGATAAATAAATTACGTAATCTTCTCTCCAATTTACGGAATTATACATGTCTAAGATCAATTTATAATCCTTTTCCTTCAAGTTTAAACTTTTAGAATATACTAAAATGCAAGTGGGAGTTCGATCTAGTACGATGATTCTCCCATTATATCTTTCGTCGTAATTCATGACACTTTGGTTTCGTTTTGTGAGTTGTTGAAGAAAATGAATTTCACTCCTGAAAGCGATTTGTTTATTGGATGAACCAAAAGGAAAAGGCGGGATTTTCACGTATCTTTCGGGAAAGAACTTGAACTTAAAATCGTGCGCTAATTTCTTTTTTAAAAGCTGATATATAGTCGATTTACCAACACCATGAGCACCTGCAATTGATATCACTATGTTGTCCTTGCTTCCTTTATTTCTATAAACTTTCTTTACCAAGTTGAATTACTCCACAAGATTTGGATTATAACACTTGTTCATCTATTCTTGTTTACCTAGCATTATTATTTATAATGATTCTAGAGTTAATTGAATTTTCTAATATTAAAACTTTCCAATTAAGGGAATAATGATCTCGGCATTTAAAAAAGAAAAATAGTAAGAACAATCAAGAGATTGTAGAATACATGAGCAAAAATTGAATTGTAAAGATTTCCATTTAGCTCATAAATAATTCCAAGCAGGAAAAAAATCATGAAATCAGAAATAAAGAAAAATACGCCAAGATAAATGTCAGAAATCAAAAAAATTAATATTTCAATCCCAGAATAAATAAGTGCCACCAGAAGAGAGACTATCAGCTTTCCTTTGATTTCATTCCCGTATTTTTGTTTAAAAGTATTGTGTAACACGCCTCTATAAGCAATTTCCGTGGCTATCGCCATTAAACTAATAAGAACGCAATAGATTATTATCCATAAACCAGATCCTCGAATAATTTGGTTCAATTCTAGAACGTTCGCTTTGTAAGAGATGAAATTTTCAAAACCGGCATTTACAAGTGATGAAAACGCAAAGTCTGACATGAGATTAATGAAAAATATTCCTAATGCTCCAAGAATACCAATATTAAGAGCTATCACGATTTTCTTGAGATCTGGATTTAATCCCAATTTGATAAAACGATTTTTTTTTGCTAAGATGTAATAAATGGGATAAATCCCCAAGGCTATTAGGGGAGTTGTTTCTAAAATAATAGTAATAATATTTTGTTCTATTTGTTGCGTGTTAGGATCTACTTGAGTCGAAAGAATCATGAGAATTAACATTAATATGGCCAAATAGGAGAACAGACTCGCCTCAAAAACCCTATACCCTTCTTTTAAATTCCATGCTTCTTTCCTGACTTCAAATTTATGCTCAGGTTGAAGTTTTTTATTTGAAAAAATATATCCCGAAGGTTTCTGAGTTTTAGGTTTTAAATGTTCTGGAACCTTTTCTAAAACAGCATTGCATATTGGACATTGCTGAAGCCTCGTGGAACTAATCAAGGATCCACATCCCGAACACTTTCTAGTGAATTCTTCCTTTTTTACTACACGTTTTGGTTGACTCGTTCCATCTTTTGACTTAATAATCGCGAGCTTATGACAACGGGGACAGTAGACATTCCCCTCTACCAATTCAGCACCGCAATACACGCAATGGTTTATCTTTTTCTTACTCCCTTCTGACATTTTAAGTAGGTCTTACTATAAAAGTATTGATGATATAAAATATAACAATTTGTGCTTATTCTATTTTGTTCATTAAAAATTATATAATTTATGATTGAGAAGAAAAATCATGAGGTTATTTCTTTTTTAGATTATGTTTTGTCACGCTATAAAGTTCCATTAACAATAACCCGTGATAATAAGAGATACTATCAAAATATCCATCTCCCGTATTTTTCCCTGCGTGAACTAAAGCTAATTGCGCATTAAGAGCAGCTTTCATCAAGAGCTCGAGACCCTTATATATTAGATTAGGACTCCAAGTACCATTTTGAGGATTTGCCCACCAAACTGGACAAGAATAAATACCGCGATCGTAAAACCAACGTGCCGTGTTGTAATATTTTTCTACATCCCAGTCTTCCGTTAAATCTAAATTTCTTGCCAAATTTAATATTCGATTCAAGCTTTTCATGATTTTCCAATAGTATTTGTGAATATTATTTTCAGGATGGTGCCATAACGGATATGGTGCTTCTTTCTTTATATCATCGTAAGTAGTACTCCAAGAGGAGTCTTTTGGAATTATTGGTTTTTCAGCAATCGGAAAGTATCGGTCTAATTCCGAAATAAACGCTATTTGTACCTCGTTATCCTTCTCGATGAGATCTAATGTTTTTTTCAGAAAAGTCTTCTCATAATTTTTTATGTGATGACCAAAAGTCTCTCCATCCATCGCTGAAATTACATACCTATCCAGGTTGTTTGTTTTGTCATGGGCATTCTCATTGTTATTATTTTCAGGAAGAAAGATAGTCTTGATTTCTTTTACAAATTTTTTTGCTGTAATATTCTTGAAAGCTATTTTATTGCTGAGAATATCGTCTCGAAAAAAGAGTTTAAGACCATTTGGAGACGTATAAATTTTATTGTAGGCCCAATCTTCTGGACACGCAATCCCGCTCATAATTACCCATTGGTATCCTATCTCTCTAATTATTTTAGCTACTTTCGAGGAAATTGCCATTTCTGGAGGGAAAAATCCAATTCTTTGCCAGCTATTACCAAATTCTTTTCTATTTACCTCCTCGTTCATTCGAATCTGATGATAAGCTTCTTTTTTTGGAATTAATGGAAGTATTGGATGGTATTTCGCAGTACCCAAAACCTCAACCTTGCTTTCTGCGACTAAATTCTTTAATAATTCAACGGTATCTGCCAAACCATACTTATATAACAATTCAATAAGAACACCATTAATATTTAAACAGAATTTTGCATGATCGTGTTTATCTATCATGGAAAAAAGTGGCTTATAGCATTCTTTATCGATTGTTTGCAAGATTTCAACTTCTTGAGTGTAGGGTTGATATACGTGAAGGAGAGGTGCCCAATAGGTCGTCATGATATATTTTTAATAAATTCTTTCAAAAATCTTTTTTATTTCCTATATAATGAATTAAAAATTTATATATTTTAACAATATTTTGTTTATACATCTTAGAATTATCTATAGTTTTCAAATTTTTCTATCAATCAATGAAAATAAATATATCCCGAGCCACAGAACGCGATGCAGAATCCATCTCAGCAATTTGGGAAGTGATTTGCGCTGAACGGATTTACACCGCCGTGAATCGCCCATTTAATCCAACCCAACAGCGCAAATATATTACTAATCTTTCTGAGCGCGAAGGAATTTTTGTTGCGAGGGTTAACGAGCAAATAATTGGCTTCCAATCTTTAGATCTTTTTGCCAAATATACGGATAGTTTTGACCATGTAGGTGTTATTGGTACTTTTGTTTTACCAGAATGGCGAAGAAAGGGAGTAGCTCTCATGTTGACACAGCATGTTATTGATTTCGCTCAAAGAAATCACTATAAAAAGTTTATAATTTACGTTCGTGCAGGAAATAAAGGAGCTCAAGTGTTCTATAAAAGTTTAGGATATATTCAGAAGGGAGTTTTAACAAATCAAGTTAAAATTGATGGGAAATACGAAGACGAGGTATTTCTGGAACTTTTTTTAGATAAAAAATAAAAAAAGGGAATAAAGATTCTTGCTAGACTTGTAAAACGCAGATCTATTCATTCTTTCTATTATATTCTAACAAGAGTAAAAGATTTAAATAACTATATAGTGAATTTTTTATTATGGTAGATTTTTTAACTCTTGAAGATTTAAAACCATGGCGGAGGAAAGCTTGTTTAATGGCCTTCTTAGGGGGTATTGGTTTTGTCATTGTAACATTTATTGCAATGATTTTTTACCCTGGAGGATATACATTCTTGGTTGATTACTTTAGTAGTCTAGGATTATTTGAGGTGGGGGGAATACCTAATCCCATTAGCAGAGCGCTTTTCATAATCGCATGCATATGGGCTGGTTGTGCGTTAATTTTTTTTTGGGTATTGATGCCAACATTATTCAAACAAACTATCTTTACAAAAATCGTGAGCAGTATTGGATCGATATTCGGTATAATCTCTTCTCCTTTCTTGATCCTACTAGCGATTTATGGGGGAGATCTTTTCGGTTTTGAGCATTTTATAACGACAATGCTTTTCTTTTTATGTTTCGCACTTGCCATATTAGTCTTTACTGTAGGGATCATTCTAAATAAGGATTATCCACGTCGCAATATCTCAGGAATCGTGAGCGGAATTTTCTCAATCATACTGGTTCTATATGTCTTGTCTTTTTTTGGCGTTCGCTGGTATCCTGCAATCTTAGGTTCGTTAGTACAGAAGTTAATGGTATATGGACTCATTCTATGGACGGTATTTCAAGAAATCATAATTTGGAACGAAATAGGAGATTAATTCTTTCATATTATTCTTATTTTCATTTTTTTATTATTTTTCAATAATAGTCTCTTTAATTACCGTGCCAAAGTGGGTCGCTCCAGGGCCCACGTGAACTAAAATCTCGTCTCCTACTTTGATATCGACAACAGACTTAGCGTTGCCGTTAGAATCAACTAAACGGATGGTTTCAGCGTTTTGGCAAATACTATTTATTGCTATTTTTTTATCTCCTCTAGAAACTTCTAGTTCAAATCGCAACATTGGACGAGTTTCGATCTTAACGCGCCCCACAGAAACAATTCTGGCGGAACCTTTAGTGTTTATAACTAACACGCTATCTCCACCTTTTAGTTCGCTCAAGTAATTCGTCCTATATACTTTTTCAGGATCGTCGTTAGGTACTAAAATATACGCAGAAACGTCCCCAGCGTTCACTCGAAATGGTCTTGATGCAACGAATTGGGTTTCAAATACTTCTGCGTGAACTAATGCAAAACCCATTGCAGTACTTCCGATGAGCATTCCTTCTCCGGGATGAAGGAGTGAAGTCGTGTCAACGCATACACGCTCGCTTTCAGGAATATTTTTGATGCTAAGAACCTTAGCTTTAGTTAATTCGATCGAAAACGTTACGTGTGCAAGTTTCTTTAAATCCACGATATCATTCGCGCTTTTAGGCGTCATCAAAATCCCATCAACGCCTACTTCAAGCGTTTTAAGCATCAATTCTGCTTCCTTAACGTCTTCGACCTCAGCGATTAGTTCTGTATCGTGTGAATGCATTTCGGCGATTAAATTCTCGAAGGGAATTATTTTCCAATCTTTTGCAGATACGATTATGAAATCAACTTGCCCCGTTTTTGATAGTTTCTTGACTTCTAACTCGTCTTCTTTTGAGGTTAATTCCATGTAAAATCCTAAGTTACTTTTACCTTCTCCTTCCTCAATTTTTTGGTTTAATAACTGGATATCGTCATAGATTACATACTTCGGATTAATTGTCGCATCTTTTGAAAATAAATTTACGCGCTCAATTTTTTCGAATTCTAGACATGTTTCCTTCGAAATCAAGAAGTCAAGAATGTCTTTATTGAAAGCTTCTTGAACTAATTCTTTAAAATCGATGTCTTTGGACGTGAATTCTAAAATAATTCTCTTCATTTTCAT
>Ga0180433_10005473_pt1 | contig 17131 bp, 9 predicted proteins | sample SS_ome_8_FD_132980 | JGI IMG/M metagenome (GOLD analysis project Ga0180433, IMG submission 132980) | Hypersaline lake sediment archaeal communities from the Salton Sea, California, USA - SS_1_D_1 metaG | ecosystem: Environmental > Aquatic > Non-marine Saline and Alkaline > Hypersaline > Sediment... | reverse complement strand
TTCGGAGACCCCGCGCAGATGTCCGAAGGCACAAAGGCTCTGATCAATAGCGGCGTGCTGCTTCTGTTCAACGTGGTCATTATCACGCTCGTCTTCACCTTGCGACATATCTACAAGATTCTCGAGCGGGGCATGAAAGCAATGGTGGCCGTCATTCTGGTATGCTTTCTGGTGAACCTGTTGGTCGTGGGGCCTAACCCGCTGAAAATCGCAAAAGGTCTGATTCCTCGCCTGCCGGACCGCATCGAACGCAGGTTGATTTTTAACGTAGCCGGCGATGTGCGGAAAGACCTGGATGACGAGCGCGCCTCCGGCCGACTGCGTGCGGAATTCGCGCAGCACGACCGACGCATCACGCCACAGGCAAAAGTCTCTGTAAAGCAGCCGGGACAAAAGTGGCTAATAAAAGACCACACCAAAGAATACACAGTGACAAAAGAAGACGGCATTCTCCATGTACGCAGAGGAAGATTGCTCTTTAGCATGTCCGATGAATATCAAGCGGCCTTGAATGAAGGCGTAGTCTCGCAAGCACTACGAGCAATATTTGATGCGCATGGAGAGCAGCTTTCATCCCAAGCCCGGGTCACCATCGACGAAAATGGTGATAAATGGCTGATTAAAGATAGTGCAGGACAAAATAACGCCCCCTCCGAGGCCAAGACGTATACGCTGCTAAAAGAAGGCGACATGCTGAGCGTCTACGAAGGTATTGCCTTCGTTGCACCTCTGCTTCTTGTCGCTTCTCTGCTCGGAACCACATTCTCGGTGGCCGGGGCTTTTTATCAAGGCAATTTGGTTCGCGAAAAAGGATGGACACTAAAGGACTATGAGAGCGGTTTCCGCGATGCGGTCGCCGGCGTGTGCGTACTTACCGGCGTCAGCGCGATGATCATGATAACCAGCGCAACGGTACTGCGTGACGCCCCGGCAAGTGACATCGGCGTACTGGCAATGCAGCTTCGGCCGTTGCTGGGTAAGACCTCGCATGTGCTATTTTGTATCGGCTTGCTTGCTATAGCCATGAACCCGTTTGTGATCAACGCGATGATCGGCGGCAGCATTTTGGCCGACGGCCTGGGCAAACCGCCCCGGCTCAGCGACCCGTGGTCCCGCCGGTTTACCGTCGCAGTCCTGCTGGTCGGCATGGCGGTGGCTATGCTCGTCCTGCATACGCCCGTCCAAAAGGTCGATGCGATTGTCTTCGGGCAGGCGCTAACGGTCGTGGGCAATCCGCTCATGGCGGCGACTCTGCTGTGGCTGGCAAATCGAAAAGACATCATGGGGGACCGCCGAAACGGCGTGATAACAAATATCTTCGGCGCACTGGGCCTGCTGGTGGTCATATTCATGGCCGGGCGGATCCTCTTGCGACTAATTCATTAGCCTCATCAAGCAAGGACAAACGCTGATTATGGTGGACATTTGTGCACTGGATGAACGCGGTTTGGAAGATATCCTCAGCCGGCCAACTGAGGCCACAAAAAGGGTGCTGGCGAGTGTCCCCGGCGACATTGTGGTGCTGGGTGCGGGCGGAAAAATGGGACCCACGCTGGCCATGATGCTTAAAAAGGCGGCGCCGGGCAAGAACATCTATGCCGTTTCGCGATTCAGTGACCAGGCGGTGAAGGCACGAATCCGAGAGGCTGGAATCGAGACTATCCAGGCGGATTTGCTTGATGACTCGGCGTATGCGCACCTGCCGAACGTGGAAAATGTATTCTATATGGTCGGCATGAAATTCGGTGTCACCGGCAAACAGCCGTTGACCTGGGCGCTGAACAGCTTCGTGCCGGGGCTGGTAGCCCGGCATTATAAGAATTCGCGCATCGTGGTATTCTCCACCGGCAATGTTTACCCTCTTGTCGATGTTGAGAGCGGCGGCACTCGAGAAGATACGGCCCCCGATCCGGTGGGTGAATACGCCCAATCGTGCCTGGGCAGAGAGCGAATGTTTCAGTACTTCTCCGGTCTTTATAACACGCCAACGACAATCGTGAGGCTCAACTATGCCAACGAGCCTCGCTACGGTATTATTGTTGACCTTACGTTCAAGATACGCAACGATGAGCCGATTGACCTGACCATGGGGGCGGTTAATCTCATCTGGCAGAGGGACGCGAACGATTACATCATCCGGTCTATCAGCCTGGCAATATCGCCACCGGCTATTCTGAACGTCACGGGGCCCCAGACCGTTTCAATTCGCGCGTTAGCCGAACAGATCGGCAAAGAACTCAACAAGACACCAAGGTTCGTTTCGAAGGAAGCAAAAAATGCGCTGCTCTCCAATGCAGCCTACTGCTGCGAGACCTTCGGCTATCCACAAATGACGGTCACGGAGATGGTACCATACATTGTCCAATGGGCGGCCTCTGGTAAAAAGGTGCTGAACAAGCCCACAAAATACGAAATACGCGATGGCAAATTCTGAACAGACTTCTTTGACGGCAAGCTCGCCCACACTTGACAGGCTTCGGTCGGGCTGTGTCATTCCCGCTCATCCTCTCGCTCTGACCTCGGATTGTGCGCTCGATGAGCGCCATCAAAAGGCGCTGACGCGATACTATTTAGCCGCCGGTGCAGGCGGCCTGGCGGTCGGCGTACACACAACCCAATTTGCCATCCACGACACCAAAATAGGCTTGTACAAGCCCGTGCTGGAATTGGCTCGGGAAACCGCGCAGCAGTTCACCGAAGCAACAAGTATCGGCGCACCAACAATGATAGCGGGCATTGTTGGTGACACACAGCAAGCAGCAAAGGAAGCCAAAATGGCGCGGGACCTGGGCTATCACGTTGGATTGGTGTCGCTGACCGCGCTACGAGGAAAATCAACTGGTCAATTGATAGATCACTGCCGGGCCGTGGCGGAAGTTGTGCCCATCATGGGCTTTTACTTGCAGCAAACCATAAGCCGGATGGTACTGTCGAATGCGTTCTGGCGCAGATTCGTGGAGATACCAAACACGGTAGCCATAAAGATCGCGCCGTTTAACAGGTATCAAACGCTCGATGTGCTGGAAGCGGTGGCACAATCCGGCAGAACAGACCAGATTGCTCTGTATACGGGCAACGATGACAACATAATTCCGGACTTGCTCACGCGATACGAGTTCAACGTCGAGGGCAAAAAGGTGCCCATTCGGATTGTGGGCGGCCTGCTTGGACAGTGGGCTTGTTGGGCAAAGCGAGCGGTCGAATACTTCGCACGGATTCAAACACTGCACGAAACGAAAACACAGATTCCGCCGGAAATGCTAACGCTGGCCGGTCAACTGACCCTGGCCAACAAAGCAATCTTCGACGCAGAGAATAGTTTTGCCGGCTGCATTCCGGGCATATCGTATGTCCTGAAGCAGCAAGGCCTCGTGCAGGAGGTAAGGACACTCGATCCCGAAGAGAAAATGTCCGCGGGGCAGGCCGACAGAATAGATGCGGTAATTCGCGACTACCCACATCTGACTGACGACGATTTCGTCGAAAATAATCTTGAGCAATGGCTCCAATAAGGTACGCAACAGTCACCGGGCTTTGGATTCAGGAGGTTCAAATGACGCGAAAACTAAGTCGAAATTCCAGATTGAAAGTGAGCACTCGAATTGTCCTTGCCGCGGCGATAGTATCATGCGTGTGCATTGAAGGCCTTGCCGCCGATTGGCGCACAATCGGCACATCTGACGCCGACCGAATGCTCGGTGACTATTTCCATGCCGAGACCGCCAAACTGCGCGACCGTTGCCTCGCCGAGATCAAGACAGCACAAGACTGGCAGTCCAAGCGCGAGCTTTACCGCAAGCAAATGCTTGAAATGCTGGGCCTCGACCCCCTGCCGGAAAAAACAGACCTTAAACCTGTCATCGCCGGAAAAATTCACCATGATGAATTTGTGGTGGAAAAGATTCACTTCCAATCACGTCCCGGCCTTTATGTGACCGGCAACTTGTACATCCCTAAAGACTTGGAAGAAACTGCCCCTGCCGTTCTGTACGTGTGCGGCCACGGGCGCATCAAGAAAAATGACATAAGCTACGGCAATAAGGCCCGCTTTCAACACCATCCAGCCTGGTTTGCTCGGCACGGCTACGTCTGTTTGATCATTGATACACTGCAACTCGGCGAAATCGAAGGCACCCATCACGGCACGTATCGCTACAAGATGTGGTGGTGGAATTGCCGCGGGTACACCCCCGCGGGTGTAGAAGCATGGAACTGTATCCGGGCACTGGATTATCTTCAAACCCGCAAAGAGGTCGATGCGGACCGAATCGGTGTCACCGGCATCTCCGGCGGTGGTGCATATAGCTGGTGGATCAGCGCTATTGACGAACGAATAAAGGCAGCCGTACCGGTTGCTGGCATTACAGACCTGCAGAACCATGTCGTGGATGGATGTGTGGAGGGACACTGCGACTGCATGTACCTCGTGAATACATATCGGTGGGACTATCCACTTGTGGCGGCGTTGGTGGCGCCCCGGCCTCTGCTGGTCTCCAACAGCGACAAAGACAGGATCTTTCCGCTGGACGGCGTCATGCGACTCCAGGAAAAGGTGCGCAGAATGTATAGGCTGGCCGAGGCCGACAAAAATCTCGGCCTGCATATCACAGAAGGGCCACACAAGGACACGCAGGAGCTGCGCGTGCACGCGTTCACATGGTTCAATCACTTCTTGAAAGGCCAAGACCCGCTGATCGACAAGCCAGCCGTTCCTTTCTTTGAGCCGGAGCAGCTTAAGGTCTTTGATGCACTGCCCGCTGACCAAATAAATACGCAAATCCACGAATCATTCGTACCCAAAGCCGCGAAGCCGCCGGTGCCGCAATCCGCGAATGATTGGACAGAATTGCGCGAGAAGTGGATGCAGGCGCTGCGAGAGAAGGTCTTCCGCGGCTGGCCGACGCAAGCCGAGGCCGGTCCGCTCGATTTGACGCGCGTATTCTCGGTCCAGAGACACGGCATACGTTTTAGCGCTCTTGATTTCACCAGCCAGCCGCATGTCCGCCTACGATTGTACCTGCTGCATCGAGCGGGACTCGATGACCCGGACGGAGCTACGCTCAATACGTTGGACGAACAGGATTGGTCGAAATGGCCGGCCGCTGTCAGTGCCGGCTTCGCAGACGAACTTGGCGAAATGGCGGCAGCCAAGCCGAACCAACGCGCGTTCGAGCAGATCAAAGACAAGCTGGACGCAAGTGACGACGTGTGGGCCTACTTTGCGCCGCGAGGTATCGGGCCGAGTGCCTGGAACAGCGACGAACGCAAGCAGACGCATATTCGCCGCCGATTCATGCTGCTGGGTCAGACCCTTGATGGGATGCGTGTCTGGGATGTCCGCCGGGCGATTCAAGCGCTGTACACAATTGAACTCACAAAAGACGCCGCCGTCACCTTGCAGGGCCAGCGACAGATGGCGGGCATTGCGCTGTATGCCTCCCTCTTCGAGCCGCACGTGGCGAAACTTGAGCTATGGCATCTGCCGCGCTCGCATCGCGATGGGCCGATCTTTCTAAATGTGCTGCGCTACCTTGACGTGCCGCAAGCTGTTGCCATGGCAGCCCAGCGTTGCCAAGTCAGAATCCATCAAGAAGGTGACTACAAATGGCAGTTTCCGCAGGATGTCTGCGAAAACCTCCGTTGGCCCGAAAACAGATTCAGCGTCCGGCAAGTATCCGGCGAGAGCAAGTAGCACAGACTTTGCAATAGGGAATCCATTATGAAGTGCCGAACGATCATTCTGTTGGCCTTTTCTGCATTGTTGGCAAGCGGCGTGGCTTCAGCCAACGAAAGTCTCAAAGTTCTACCTGAGACCATCGACGGCGTCAAGACCAACGACATGATGAAACACTATTTGCTCGGTCTCGCGCAAGAGCGATTTGAAGAGTGGAAACGTCACTACGAACAAATCAAAACGGCTGAGCAAATAGCTGAATATCGAGAGCATCTGCGGCAAAAGTTCATCGAGGCCATCGGCGGGCTGCCGAATAGAACGGCGCTGAAGCCGAAGGTGACCAAAATAGTCCGACGTGACGGTTACAGCGCGGAAATGGTTATCTTCGAAAGTCAGCCGAAGCATTTCGTCACCGCTGCGCTGTTTCTGCCCGACCCGAAGCGCTTTGAGCCCCCCTACCCGGGCGTGCTCATTCCGTGCGGCCATAGTTTCCAGGCAAAGGCATCGGCGGCCTACCAGACGATGGCAGCGCTACTGGCCCTAAACGGCATAGCCGGCCTGGTCTTCGACCCCATCGAACAAGGAGAACGTGGCCAGTTGCTCAGCGAGTGGCCTAAACTGTGGGGCACGCGGGCTCACACGATGAGTGGAATCGGTAGTATTTTGCTGGGACGTAATACAGCTCGTTTTGAGATCTGGGACGGTATGCGCGCGATTGATTACTTGCAGTCACGTCCGGAGGTTGACCCCGACCGCATCGGCTGCACGGGAAACAGCGGCGGAGGTACGCAGACGTCGTACCTGATGGCTTTGGACAGCCGCATCTTCGCAGCCGCCCCCAGTTGTTACATTACAAGCTTCGAACGTTTGCTTTCGACCATTGGCCCGCAGGATGCCGAGCAGAACATCTGCGGCCAACTCGCCTTTGGCATGGACCACGCCGATTATGTGATGATGCGAGCACCCAGCCCCACTCTGATCTGCGCCGCTACGGGGGACTTCTTTGACATCCAAGGCACATGGACTTCCTTTCGCTACGCAAAACGGCTGTACAGCCGAATGGGCTTTTCACAGCGCGTCGACATCATCGAGCACGACGGCAAGCACGGCTATCACCAGCCGATCAGGCAGGCCGCCGCACGCTGGATGAGCCGTTGGCTGCTCAACCAAGATGAACCCATTACCGAGCCGCCGACAAAACCGCTTACTGAAGAGGAAATCCAATGCACGCCGGAAGGCCAAGTTATGCTGCTGGAAGGTGCCAGATCAACCTACGACCTGAACCGAGAGTACGAAAGAGAATTGGCCGAACGCCGCAAAGAGCTTTGGGCCGAAACAGATCGCACGAAATTGTTTGACCGAGTGCGTGACATAGCCGGCATTCGCGGGCTCAGCGAACTGCCCGAGCCATCCACAGAGAACATCGGTGTTGTCAATCGTGCCGGATACACCATAAAGAAGCTCATCCTGAAACCTGAAGAAGGAATATACTTGCCGGCATTGCTGTTTGTCCCTGATCAAGGGCCGTTCACAGGTGCTGTCCTCTACGTTCATGAGCAAGGAAAAGCCGCAGATGCTGCAACCAACGGGCCAATCGAGAAGGTGGTAAAAGCAGGAAAGATGGTGCTGGCCGTCGATGTGCGCGGCACCGGTGAGACTCAGCAGACAAACAAAGACTATTTTACCGTTTATCTGCTTGGACGGTCTTACGTCGGTATGCGAGCAGAGGATGTGCTTATTTGCGCCCGTTTCTTGCAGGGGGAGCAAGGGACATCGGTGGATTTAGTCGCCGTTGGTCACGTCGGTATTCCGGCCCTCCATGCCGCGGCACTGGAGCCGGATATTTTCGGCACAGTCAAACTGGTGCGGACGCTCAGCTCTTGGTCGAGTGTAATCGAATCAGGACTTTCTCGTAACCAATTGCTGAACACCGTGCACGGCGCATTGACACTCTATGACCTTCCCGATTTAGCTGCCACGCTCGGAGCGAAACTGAGCATCGAGGAGCCTGCAAATGCAATGGGTCAGTCAATCAAGCAATGAGAGGTCATGGTCTTTGCGTTAGTGTGTTCGTGCCGGCGGATGTGTATGACTGCAACTGGACGCCTACCGTAAGGATGCGAAATCTATCTCGATCATCCGCTCCTTGAAGACAGCGAGGGCATCCGTATTGAATATCTCTATCTTGGTAGGCACCAAGACGCCTTTGTCCCGCGTTGCGGCATAGTCATAGCCCCGGACAGAGAGGAACTTGTCCTCATCCACGTCGGCAAACCAAAGCAGATTGACCAAGGAGCTTTCTCTATTCTGATAGAAAACCACTTTCGACCAGTACGGCTCGGGTGCTGCGGTCCCCCCTTCGTCGGCCTCAGCGCTTCCCACAAGGATCTGCTGGTCGCCACCTTCGTCTTGCTCCTGGATGGGGTACAATCGCTCGACGGGCCAGTACCAGAGGCCTTCTATTTTGACCGGTGTTGAATCTCTTACAAATCTCGCCGTGCTATCCAAAAAGCGTGCCGGTGCAGTAGTTACAGTTAACACAGCCTCTGCATAGTCCCTATAGGTCACTCCTGCCGGCGCAATATCTCCTTTGAGGTCGCCTTTGAGCGTGCGAAACTCGCCCCGCGAGAATTCGCAAACGAAATCAGCAACAGGTTCCTTGGCCGATATGCGTATGGAGCTCGACCACGGACAAATCTCGAAATGATGCTCGGTCAGGTAAAAGCTGCCATCGGGCCGGTAGAAAGTCACCACTCCATCGAGGTCCAACCTCTTTGTCTGGACCCACGCTTGCACCCCGCCGGCAGCTTCAAACGCCTCAGATAAATACGCCGCCATCGCAGCAACATCCTCGGCGTTCGGCTCGGCGGCAAACGTGTCCTCTTTCGCCTGTTGTTGACACCCTGCCGAAATGCAGGCTGCAATGATAATCAACAAAAACCTCTTCAACGGCTCGTGAACCATTTACTTACTCGCGGTCTGTTTTTCGTACCTTTTGCTTGGTTCTTTCGTCTGTTGTTCTGCGGCTTCCTGGCCCAACTTTAGTTGAGCAAGCTGTTGCATTAACGCGTACCGTTCGGCAGCATCACTCTTTGCCAGCTTCATCAATTCGGCGGCAACCTCCGGCTTAGATTGTGTGAGGCTTCGATACCGGTTTTCGCTGTAGGCATATTCTTCGAAGTCGAATGTGGGCGGCTTGGAATCGAGCTGCAGCGGATTCTTGCCCTGTTCTTTCAGTCTGGGGTCGAATCTGTATAAAGGCCAATAACCGCTCTCGACGGCCTGCTTCTGATGCTCGTAACCATGGACCAAATTGTATCCGTGAGCAATGCAGTGAGAATAAGCGATTATCAATGAACCGCCCGGATAAGACTCCGCTTCAATAAATGCCTTGACGGCCTGATTCGGATTCGCTCCCATGGCGACTTTGGCGACGTAGATGTTTCCGTAGGTCATGGCAAGAAGGCCAAGATCTTTCTTGGGCCTGGGTTTTCCCGCTGCAGCAAATTTAGCCACTGCGGCCCTTGGTGTAGACTTAGACATTTGCCCGCCCGTGTTGGAATATACCTCTGTATCTAAGACCAAAGCGTTCAAGTCCAGACCACTGGCCATCACATGGTCCAGTCCGCCGTAGCCGATATCATAGGCCCATCCATCGCCGCCGAGGGCCCAGACGGACTTGCGAACGAGGAAATCGGCCACGTCCAGCAATTGCCGGCAATCCGCGCAGTCGCTCTTTTTGCACTGCCTGCGAAGCTCATCGACCCGCTCTCGCTGCTGTTCGATAGCGCTTTGCTCCGGCTCGTTGCCCCACGCCGCCGCTTGAATTTCCTCGGCCAGGTTCTTCTGAACACAGCCCTTATCAGCTACTTTGGCCACAAGCGTAATAGCCCGCTCCTTCAGCTTGTCCACGGTTAGACGCATGCCAAACGCAAACTCGGCGGCATCCTCAAACAAGCTATTGCTCCACGTCGGCCCTCTTCCGTCCGCTCTCTTGGTGTAAGGCGTGGTCGGCAAGTTGCCACCGTAAATGGATGAGCAGCCCGTCGCATTTCCGATGTACGCCCGGTCGCCGAACAACTGCGTCAAGAGTTTTACGTAAGGAGTCTCGCCACAACCGGCACATGCACCGGAGTATTCGAACAGAGGCGGCACCAATTGACTGCCCTTAACGGTGCCGGTCTTGAAAAGCTGCAAGTCGGTATCCGGAATGGACAAGAAATACTTGTAGTTGTCACGCTCGCGGACCCGGATCGGCTCCTGCGGAACCATGTTGATTGCTTTGCGTCCCGTGGGTTGCTTGTTCTGGTCTTTTTCTTGTGCGGGACAGTTCAAAACACAAGCGCCGCAGCCGGTGCAATCCTCCGGAGCCACCTGGACCGTGAACTTCATGCCGGCGAAATCTTTCCCTTTTGCGTCCACGCTCTTGAACGTCTTTGTGGCGTCCTGGAGATACCTCTCATCGTAGGCCTTTATTCGGATCGCCGCGTGTGGGCAAAGCAAAGAGCACCTGCCGCACTGAATGCACAATTCGGGCTCCCATTCGGGGATGTTGACCGCGATGTTGCGTTTCTCGTATTGGGTTGTGCCGCTGGGGAACTTGCCGTCCGGCGGCATCTTGCTCACGGGCAGCTTATCTCCGCGAAGCGCGATGAGTTCGGCCGTGACATCCCTGACGAAGTCAGGCGCATCGGCGGGCACCGGCGGCCGCATCTTTGTCTTGCTCGTGACCTTGCCCGGCACTTTGACCTCAAAGACCTTTTCCAGAGCTCCATCCACCGCTGCGTAGTTCATCTGAACGACCTTTTCGCCCTTCTTTCCGTACGTCTTTTTGATTGCATCCTTGATGGCCTTGACTGCAGTATCCAACGGAATAATATTGCTGATCTTGAAAAAGGCGGTCTGCATAATCACATTGATTCGCGGCCCGAGACCGATCTCCTGGGCCAGTGAAATCGCGTCAATCACGTAGAACTCGAGCTTCTTGTCGATTATCTGCTGTTGCACCTCTTGCGGCAGAGTATCCCAGACTTCCTCCGGCCCGTGACCGCTGGTCAGCAGGAACGTCGCTCCTTCGCGGGCGGCGGACAACATGTCATATCTTTCCAGGAAGCTGGGATTGTGACAGGCGACAAAATCAGCCCTGCTAACCAAGTACGGCCTTCGAATCAGCCGCTCGCCAAACCGAAGATGCGATACGGTCACGGCGCCCGCTTTGCGAGAATCATACACGAAATACCCCTGCGCGTAGTTGTCCGTGAGTTCGCCGATGATCTTTATGGAGTTTCTATTGGCACCGACCGTTCCATCGGAGCCCAGGCCCCAGAACATCGCCGAGAAAAGGCCTTCGCTGCCGATCTCGAAGGATTCATCGACCTCCAGGCTGGTATTGGTCACATCATCAATGATACCAACGGTGAAACCGTTCTTCGGCTCTTTCGCATCCAGGTTGTCGAACACAGCCTTGACCATCGCCGGGGTGAATTCCTTCGAACCCAGACCATAACGTCCGCCCACAGTCACAGGATAGTCCTTGAAAGGAGCCTGACCCTTGGCCATCGCCTCGCCGATAGCCGTGCGAACATCCAGGTATAACGGCTCACCGATTGAACCGGGCTCCTTTGTGCGGTCCAGAACCGCAATCTTCTTCACGCTCTTCGGCAAAGCGTCAACGAAATGCTTCACACTAAACGGTCTGTAGAGCCGCACCTTTATCAGGCCCACTTTTTCGCCTTGCGACGCCAGATACTCTACCGTCTCGTGCGCCGTGTCCGCACCGGTGCCCATCATAATGATGACCTTCTCGGCGTCCTTGGCTCCCACGTAATCAAATAAGTGGTAATCACGCCCCACAACCTTTGCGAATTTGTCCATAGTCTGCTGAACGATTTCCGGCGTGGCCAGGTAATACTTGTTGACCGTTTCCCTGCCCTGAAAGTAGACGTCGGGATTCTGGGCGGTCCCTGAAATATGCGGCCTGTCCGGTGACAGTGCCCGCGCTTTGTGACGAGCCACAAGCTCATCATCAATCACGGCACGCATATCATCAAACGTCAACTCTTCAACCTTTTGCACCTCGTGACTGGTTCGAAAACCATCGAAGAAATGCAGGAAAGGCACCTGGGAGGCCAAGCTTGCTTGCTGGGCGATTAGGGCAAAGTCCATGACCTCCTGGATATTGCACGAAGAGATCAGGCCAAAGCCGGTCTCACGGCATGTCGTTACATCCGAGTGGTCACCGAATATCGAAAGTGCCTGGCAGGCTAACGAACGAGCTGAGATGTGAAAGACGGTCGGCAGAAGCTCGCCGGCAATTTTGTACATACTGGGAATCATTAGCAGAAGCCCCTGCGAGGCCGTGAACGTCGTGGTCAAAGCCCCAGCCGCCAGTGCGCCGTGCACGGCTGCGGCCGCCCCGCCTTCCGACTGCATCTCCGTGACGGAAGGAATCGTCCCCCAGATATTAGCCTGTCCTTTTGCCGTCCTGGCGTCTGCGATCTCCCCCATCGAGGAGCTTGGGGTAATTGGATATATCGCGATGACTTCATTCGTAGCATGGGCAACGTATGACGCTGCCGTGTTTCCGTCAATGGTAACCATTCTGCGATTCATAATCACTCCAACATGAAAAAGACAACACTATACCCTTTGCGTCCCCCCACATCTCCGCCAAGCCTACATAATGAGTACGCATATTCCTTCGCGATGTGCGTAACATCATATCATTTAGACTCTTACGTCCTTGGCAGACGGGCAGAGCAATAGAAACACTCCTTATACAACTTTTCACGCCGATAAGCAATGCAAAATTTCTGCTGTTTTCCGCTACGCAAGATAAACCAGGTCGGTAGGAAACTCGGACGGGGAACCGCTCTGCCTGCACAGCAGAAATGGGATATGGTTGTCTGGCTGAGAATTCGCCAAGGATTTTCTTGCCTTTTTATGGGGGTTCAGCCGATATTTTGATTGGAATCGAAGATAAACAATGCGGCCTCACAAAAAACGTACTTGTTTTTTGCGCCGACACGCTCATAATTCAGACATAAAAGCGAGAGCAGAACGTAACGGAAATCTGCAAGGGACATCATTTGAGGGTTGTACCATGAAGAAGACATGTCTGATTGCAGGAATCACCCTGTTGTTCGGCTTAACGTTCATCCGGGACGGATTAGCCGATGAGGGGATCTCCGAAGGGCCGGAAGGTTCACGCGAGCATCAACTCTTAGAGGGCAGATTCAGAGCCGGGCAAACGTACGTCCCAGGGGAAATCATCGTCAAATTCCGACCGAGTGTCTCGCGAGCAGCGATAGACAGAGTCAATTCAAGATTCGGCACTTCGGTCTTTCACACCAGTCAGTTTGCCGGCTTTAGGAGACTGAGGATTCCCGCAGGCATGACGGTCGCTGAAATGGTGGAAATCTACAAGGCAGAGCCTAACGTTGAGTATGCAGAGGCTAATTATCTCGTTTATGCCTTATGGTCTCCCAACGACGAGTTCTATTCGTACCAGTGGCACCTGGACAATCCGGAACACGGCGGCGTTGGGATGGAAGCAGCTTGGAACACTTCTGACGGTTCTGGAGCGATTGTAGCGATTGTTGACACCGGCATTGCGTATGAGGATTATCGAGAAAGCTTCTGGACAAGATATGAGCAAGCTCCGGATTTAGCTCAAACCTGCTTTGTGCCGGGATACGACTTCGTCAATGATGATCCGCATCCCAACGACGATTCCAGTCCCGGTCACGGAACCCACATAGCTGGCACCATCGCCCAGAGTACGAACAATGCTATTGGCGCAGCCGGAGTCGCGTTCGGTGCCTGCTTGATGCCGGTCAAAGTGTTGGACAGTACAGGAACGGGAACTCATGCCGATGTGGCAGACGGTATCCGCTTTGCCGTTGATCACGGTGCTCACATCATCAACCTCAGTTTCGGGGGTCAGCAACCGTCAACTACTCTGGAGAGCGCAGTAACCTATGCCTATAATCACGGAGTAACAATGGTAGCTGCGGCTGGAAATGAGGGTTTGAGCATTATCAACTATCCGGCAGCTTACGATCAATATGTTATTGCGGTGGGAGCTACCCAGTATGACGAGACGTTGGCTCCCTACTCCAACTACGGGCCGAGTCTGGATCTGGTCGCTCCGGGCGGTAATCTGGGCCTGGATCAGAATAGCGACGGTTACGGCGACGGAGTCCTGCAGCAGACGTACGAAAAAGGCGGCTGGAGAAGGATATCCTGGGGCTATTATTTCATGGATGGAACCTCGATGGCTGCTCCGCATGTCTCCGGCGTTGCCGCTTTGCTCGTGGCCGCTGAGGTAGCTACCACTCCGGATGACGTAAGAGCGGTCTTCGAATCCACCGCACAAGATTTAGGCGCTGCCGGCAGAGACAACAAGTACGGCTGGGGCCTCGTAGACGCCGCTGCTGCACTCGGCGCGGAACCATCGCCGTCCCCACCACCACCGCCACCGCCTGTGGCGGCTTTTTCAGGCAGCCCAACCAGCGGCGAGGCACCTCTGACTGTGAACTTCGCCGATCAATCCACCGGAGATATCACCAGTTGGTCGTGGAATTTCGGTGATGGAGCAACAGCAAGCCAGCAGAATCCCTCTCATACGTACAACGGCGCCGGTGATTACACAGTGACCCTGACAGTCACAGGTCCGGGCGGCTCAGATACCGAAACCAAGCCCGACTACATCGACGTGAAAGCAGAAGCAGCTTCGACTATGCACGTAGAAAATATCAATATGACAGTTACACGCAGCTTCTGGATGTGGGCCTGGGTGAATGCTGCCGTGCTCATAACGGATAGTTCCAACAACCCTGTTCCGGGCGCAACCGTGACGGGCAACTGGAGTGGTGCCTATAACAGGACAGGCGTCTATGGAACAACAGGTAACGATGGAAGGATAACTTTCGGGTCCAGCCTGGGCTCCGGCACATTTACGTTTACTGTCACCAACGTATCCAAATCCGGCTGGACGTATGACCCATTGAAGAATAAGGAAACCAGCGCTTCAATAACACCCTGATAGGCCAACGGGAAAATTTCATTCTTGTATCCGGCTCACAACTGCTTCGCGAGCATTTATTGGTCGAGATCAAAGTACTCAAGCCATTGCTTGGTCTCGCCATCGGTAAGACCAAAGCGCTTCTCCGCCGGCTCCTTGCTCCTGCTTCTTGCCCTCACTCGTTTTTGCACGTCTCTCCAGAAGTCTTCGGACTTAATCGCTGTTGCTTTCCGTGCCCGCGCCGCTCTGCGTAGCCTTCGGTCCGTGCTGACGATGGTCAGCCTCTTTGGGGCCGTGCTGGCCCTGATCTTCTTCTCGATGACCGTATCCGTATCGGTACTCCGTCCGGCAAACAAGACCTCTACGCTACCGATGTTCTCAAAGTCGCTCTTGTCCGGCGGTCCTATACCATCGAAAATAATCTGCCCTTTTTCACCGGTCAGCTTCAGGTATCTGCCCACGACTCGACACAACTGAACGTCACTGACCACTTGCTCGCTCAGTTCCTGAACCGCCCACAGCAGGTTATGACCATCAACAACAATGGGCATAAATCAAACCTTAGCTGCAAACCTTATTTCGCCGCCCACGACGGTCTTTTCGACCTTGCCTTTGACGTCCCAGCCGTGATAGGGACAATTCCTGCTCTTGGAGAGGAACGTATTTACGTCAATTACATACTCAGCTTCGGGATCAATGATGGTAACGTCTGCCTGTTTGCCCTTGCCCAGAGTACCTTTATCGATACCAATGATTTTGGCGGGCTTTTCCGTCATCAATCGAATCAGAGCGGGCCAGTCCAGAATGCCAGGCTCAATGAGCGCTTTGACATACAGGCCCAAAGCGCATTCCAGACTCGCTATGCCAAAAGGAGCCGCCAGAAACTCCAGCTCTTTTTCGCTCTGCAGATGGGGAGCATGGTCACTCACCAAGGCATCTATCAGCCCTTCCGCAACAGCATTCTTTAAGGCTTCGACATCTTGTGGTCCCCGCAGAGGCGGATTGACCTTGTAATTCGTGTCGTATTCGGCACAACATTCATCGGTAAACAGCACGTGATGTGGCGTTACCTCGCACGTAATCGGCAGAGAATCCTTTTTCGCCGCTCGTACCAGTTCGACCGACCCGGCGGTCGAAATGTGCTGGGCATGGTAGCGAACGTTGGTCTTCTTGACCAGTTGAATATCTCTCCACAACATCGCCTCCTCACCCAATGCGTCCATCCCCGGCAGGCCAAGTATCGTGGAATAGAAGCCGGCATTCATCACACCATCGCCGGCAAAACTGTCGTCCTGGCAATGCTGAGCGACAACCACATCAAACATGGCTGCGTACTTCAGCGCCCTGAGCATTACCGATGGGTCTTGAACGCCGCAGCCGTCATCCGTAAACCCGACGGCCCCGGCCTCGGTCATCAGCCCCATCTCCGCAAGCTCAACGCCCTGCCTCTGTTTTGTTATTGCACCCATCACGTAGACGTGAGTCTTCCTCGCTTTTCGGCCCTTGCGGTGGATATATTCGACATCCGTTTCGTTCTCAACGGCGGGGTTTGTGTTCGGCATACAGACCACGGAGGTGAATCCTGCTGCAACTGCCGCCGCCGAGCCGCTGGCTATCGTTTCTTCCTCTTCGTCGCCCGGCTCGCGGAAGTGGACGTGGATATCGATAAGTCCCGGCGTTACCAATTTGCCCGCAGCATCAATCACTGTCTGGGCCGGCACGTCAATTTGGCCGATCTCTACGATCTTGCCATCGGCAACGAGAACGTTGCATTTCTCGTCGATACCGTTTGCAGGATCGATCACCCGCCCGTTCTTGATGAGAAGCTCGTTAGCCATTTTGCAGAGTTAGAGCCAGAGATTCACAAACTGCATACCGGCGAAACTGCACGCCGACCGGGACCCAAACTTCATCCATGAGTCCCAAGAAATTGACTTTCGGACCATATTTTAGCAACTCACGTTCTTTTGGCAATTGTCTGAAGGCAATAATTTGGGGGGGCAACCGGCGCTCTGCTCATGCCCTACAGGGTGTTCTTCTGCCAGAGTCACCCGGAAAGAGAACAAAACCAACCTCTTGATTGAGTATCTCGGATACAAACTCGTCAAAGATGCGCAGATTGACTCCTTCGTCAAGCCCCCGGGCTGTCACAGGAAACAATGAACCGCCACGAAGTTTGCGCAAAACAGGGCCGAAAGAACTGGACCCGAGACAACACTATGGTTGCACATGTGAAGGCGTTCTTCCGGCTTGTTAGTTTCGGACTGCGCTAATCGTCGAGGAAAGTGACCATCCATGAACACTTCCCAATTTTAAGCTGTACAAAAAGGGATTTCCACAGATGGCTACTCGGACGGACGCTCGCCTTGCGGGTGCCAATCAGCCCGACGCCGGATGTCATCCAGCAAAACCTGCACGTCACGCATGTCTAT
>Ga0180433_10005472_pt1 | contig 17131 bp, 12 predicted proteins | sample SS_ome_8_FD_132980 | JGI IMG/M metagenome (GOLD analysis project Ga0180433, IMG submission 132980) | Hypersaline lake sediment archaeal communities from the Salton Sea, California, USA - SS_1_D_1 metaG | ecosystem: Environmental > Aquatic > Non-marine Saline and Alkaline > Hypersaline >... | reverse complement strand
AGATTTCTACACTGAGTCCTGCATAGTCTTCACGAACCAGCTCCAGGAGCAGCTCGATGAGGAGGTCGGTTTGCCCGGCAAATCGGGAATCGATATTGGCGACGTCGAAAGGCGGGACGTTGACGGGAACACGGTTGCCGATGCGGACGTTGTCGGCGCCACTGAAATTCAGTACCACCACTTGGGGGTGATACGCGGGAATGCTCGTTCCGGGTTCGATGCTGAAGTTTGTGGTATACGCTCGGCCCTGTGATGACGACGAGCGGGTCGCAGCCATCGCATAGAGGGCCTCTGTGGCTTCGCGCAGAACGAGATCGATTTCTCGCGGGCCGGTGGCGTAACTCGATTGGTCGATGTAGGCCAAAAGCCTGAGCTGGTCGTCGAAGAGGCCGAAGACCAAATCGCGGCCGTTGTTGATGGTAAACGTTGCTTGAATGCGGTCGCCGGCACTGGCGGGTCCAAGTTCGTAGAGGTCGCGATCCAGGGTGGCTGAGCCTGAGGCGATGGTGCCGATGAGATCGACGCTGTTTTCAAATAGAATCGGCGACGCACTCGAGAAGAGGTCGTTGGGTTCGATTTCCGTAAAGCTTTCGGCCGCGACGGGAATCCGTGGCGCGGATGAAAGAACTTGTTCGAAAAATGATGGCGTCTCTTCGGACGTGCCTTCCTGCGATTCTTCGACCGGTAAGCAGCCAACGAGAACCAAGAGTGTACCGGTTACGAGTAGCCCCATTCCCCGGGAACGCATCAAATGCAACACGAGCTTCTCCCCTTCAACTTCGTCTTCTTAACCCTAAGGCGGGCCGCCTTTTTGTGCCTGCAACCCACGTTTCAGCCTCGGAAACATGCGCGCAAAATGCACGCATCTTCCGCCGTAAGAACCTAAAACCCCGTTTGAGATACGCCGGCAAGTGCTGTCGTTGTTGGCCGGTCGCTTTCCCCATGGGCGTTATGCCCGTAGGCAACTTACGATTCAGTCAAGCGGCGAAGCAAACGGGCCGACCGGTTTTCTGCGCATTTGGCGTTCGAATACTTGGTGAGCGTTATTGGATACAACGTGTCGCCGGCGTGATGGCTCGTTTTATCAGTACCGCGATGCGAGGTGTTTTCAGGCCGGCTACGTAAACTGATGATTAACTTGAGCTTGACACGATGGGATGTGGTGGTCGTCGAACGTAGCGATACCGTGTGTGTGGCTCCGTCGTGTCCGAAAATGGGGCAAACATCGCGGGCATCGTCCGTTTTGGGTGAATGGTTTTTCAGTCAGCTGTCGTTAGCGTCCGAATAAAATAATAGCGTTGATGGAATTTGACGGGGTATGGAGATACAGTCGAATAGTCAACCGTGGTTCCATCCTGGTGACCTGATTTTTTTGAAAGGTGAACGTCATGGATGCGACGGATATCAGGCAACTGTTTCCTATTACCCAAAACTATAATTTCCAGAACCACGCGGCCGTCGCGCCGTTAAGTCTTCCTGCAGCTGAGGCAATGCAGCACTACATCGATGAACTTTGTGCGTTTGCGACGCTGGGTTCGGATTTCTATCGACACGTCGAACACGTTCGCCGATCGGCTGCGCAGCTGATTCACGCTACGCCTGAGGAGGTGACCTTTGCCAAAAACACAACGGAGGGTCTGGGTTGGGTCGCGAATGGTTTGAACTGGAGTGTGGGTGACAATGTCGTCACGACGAATGTGGAGTTTCCGGCTAACATCTATCCCTGGATGGGGCTGCAGTCTCGTGGGGTGCAGCTCAAAATGGTGCCGGAAGAGAACGGTCGCGTGCCCACCGAGCGTATCGTGGACGCCATCGATGGCCGAACCCGGGTGGTGACGGTGTCGGCGGTGGAGTATGCCAGCGGATTCCGTGTGGATCTGGCCACGTTGGGGCGTATCTGTCGCGAAAAAGGTGTTTTGTTCTGCGTCGATGCGATCCAGGCTTTGGGGGTTTTGCCCATCGATGTGAGGGCGATGAATATTGATTTCTTGTCGGCCGACGGACATAAGTGGCTTTGTGGGCCGGAAGGTTGCGGGATCTTCTACTGCAACCGGGAGCTGATCGGGCATCTCAAGCCCGTGACGGCCGGCTGGCTGGGGATGGTCGATGCGTTCAATTTCGGGAAGTATCGGTTCGAGTTTCTGGATGATGCACGTAAGTTCGATATAGGCAGCTACAACCTGGCGGGGATTCATGGCCTTGGGGCGTCGGTCGATACGATTCTCGAAATCGGCGTCGAGGCGATTGCGGAGCACGTCCTCATGTTGACGGATCGTTTGGTGAATGGTCTGCGGACCAAAGGATATCGTGTCGTTTCGTCACGACGATCGGGTGAGGCGAGCGGGATTGTGGCGTTTATCTCCGATGTCCACGATCACGAGAAGATACAACACCATTTGCAGACGGAGCATCGTGTGGTGATTGCTGTGCGCGAGGGGCGACTACGTTCCAGTCCGTATGTCTACAATACGGTGGGGGAGATCGATCAGTTGGTCGATCTTTTGCCGAAACATTGAGCTGGGTGTCGATGGGGGAGAGTTGAAGATTTCGCGAGGTGGCCGTGCCTCTGGGGGAAGATTCAAGCAACCGTTTCCGCAAAGGCAGCGTGAGCCTACTTCGCGGTTAGCTCGAGTGTGCCGGTCCACTCGTCGGGCGGGGGGGATTCTTGGTATTGGCAGGCGGTTCTGAGGTAAAGCATTCCGCCGGGATCTTGGGGATGGCGTTCAAGCCATTGTTCGAATAGAGATGTTGCCTGCGACCAATCGCGTCGTGTAAAAAGTTCCACGCCGTTGGCAAAAATTTGAGCTTGGGCGACGATCTCGGAATCGACTTCGCCCGGCCGGCCCAGCAGTTCATACACCGGCACCCCGACGGTTTGACCTTTGACCTGGAGTGAGCCTAGAGGACGGTAGAGGTATCGATTGCCCGCCATGGTTTGCGTCACGCCGGAAATCATCACGGCTGACCCGAACTGTTTGTTGGCGGATTCGAGTCGGGCGGCAAGGTTGACGACGTCGCCCATGCAGGTGTAGTCCAGCTTGTTTTCGCTTCCATAGTCGCCGACAAAAACAGGACCCGAGGCAATTCCGATACGCATGAATAACCTTTTGAAGTGGTCGGCAAGCGGATGGTGATCGAAGTCGGTCATGAGTTCGCGCAGCGCTTGTTGGCTTTCCAAGGCTGCGTCGCAAGCCGCTTGTGCGTGTTGCGGGCATGGGAGAATCGGCGGATTGAAAAAGGCAAAAATGCCGTCGCCCATGAACTTGTTGATGAGAGCTTCGTGTCGATGCAGGACATTGGACATCGCTTCAAGATAAGGGTTGAGCAGGGTCTTCGTGCCTTCGGGCCCCAGGGCTTCGCTGATCGTGGTGAACCCAGCCAAGTCACTGAAGAAGCAGGTAACGTCACCACTGACCGGTGAGAGATCGACATGTTCAGCCGAGTCCGACAGTCGTTTCGCGATGGCGGGCGAAACGTACTGCGCGACGGCTTTGCCGAATCGTCGGCGTTGGCGATCGGTGACGAGGTAGCGGACGAGTACGATGACCGCCCAGGCGACAAACGTCAACATGAGGGAGGGAATGACACGCAGCCAGTGGTTAAACTGTCCAAACACGACGAATGCGTTCAAGGTAAGCGTGATTAGAATCGTTGCCATGACAACGAGGAAGGTGATCTTGGGGCCTCGTGTGATCGTCAGGAGCGTGACGAAGATTCCGAACATCGCGATATGGGCGGTTTGGATGCTGGGGCCGGACCACGTGAGAAATTGCCGCTGGAGAAAACTGTTGAACAAGTTGGAATGAATCATGACGCCGGGCGCTCGGCCAAACGCAGGTGTTGTGACCATGTCAGCCACTGCCGTCGCGGTGTAGCCCACAAAGCACACCTTGTTTTGGATCATGGGCTTGAGCTGATCGATGAGTCGTTGCGTCTCCGTGGCGATGGCTTGGTTGGTTTGCTCGAGTTCGGGGAGGGTGTTGGTGATGAGCGTATGAGCGGCTTTGAAACGTTTGTAATCTTCGGCAATTTGGGGGTCATTCGGATTCGGCTCGGTTTCGAGTTCGCTCCAGATCTCTTTGATGATCTCGAATGTCGCTTCCTGCTCCGCTTCGATCAAGGTTCGCAGCCGGGCGGCTTCGGATTGTGCTTGTTTGACGTCGTCTGCGTTGGAACGGCCTTGGAGTTTGCCCATGTGGACGTGTCGCTCATGGGCGAGCATTTGGTTGTAGTCACGGCAGTAGCGGGCGTAAGTCTCTTCACCGTTGGCGAGGCGAATCGCTCGAGCGATCGCTAGTTGTTTCTGGGGTTCGTTCTCCTTGATCGCTTTTCGTGCGTCGTAAATGCGCATGATCTGCGTGACAGGGATATGACGGAAGCACTTCTCCCAACGGCCGGCCTGAGCGTGCCAATTGAGCAGTAGCCCGGCGCGAGCGTCCAACTGGATTCGCATGGGTGCGCGGTCGTGAGCGCCCGCAATGACGAGATAGCCCGCGTTGTCGATGGACAAGTCTTCGAGCTGAATGTCCAAAGCATCACGGATGGCAGTGAACGCGAGTTGTTCCAGGAGTAGGCCATCCCATTCCGCCAGTAACGGGATATCGCGAAGAACGCGGTCGGCACCAAAGTTGACAAAGCCGACGCTTTTCGCGCCTGGAATCAGCGGATAGATCGGGGGCAAGACGTTGGGCTTGACGGGGAGCTTGCCGCGCAATCCTTCCGGTACTTGGGGCAGCTTGTTGCGGAGATTGCGAAGACTTTTTACACGATGGTAGGCTGCGACGATGTCCGCACGATCGGCGGTTTGCCTGGGGAAGGGCGTGGTGAGGATGGCGGCATGTACGTCCTGTACGCTGGCGTTTGGCGCCTTTGAGAGGACGTCCGTGACCCGTTCGATGGCGACGTGCCGTTTGATGCCGGCGAGGATCTCTTCGATTGCGTTGACCTTGGCGTCGGTCAGTTGCTCGGCGAGTTCTTCCTTGCTGAGGCCAAAGTTCTTTCGGAGTAAATCGGCGATTTGCTCAGCAAGTTCAATCGTCGGGGTCTTATCAGCGAATACCGATGGTTCCTCATAGTACATGGCAAGATACACATTGCCCGCCTCTTCAATGGCCTGTGCCAATTCGAGATCGGGATAGACGAGGTTGGCGGCCGACAACTCCCCGATTTGTTTGATCGTTCCTTCGATGTCGGCGTAGCGATCCATGTCCGGTAGGCGCATCCGTTTGGGTTGGGGTTTGTTCCATGTGATGTCCATCACCGTTTGCTCGGCACCGAGCTCGTGAAGGATTCGAATGAGTTCAGCCTGAATGTCACGGGGCCAGGGCCAGCGTCCTATACGCTCGCCGGCGTCGTCGTCGATGCCAATGTGAACGATACGGTCCGAGGCGGGAAGGTGGCTACAGTGGCGTGTGTAGGTGTCATAGGCTTGGTATTCGATCGGTTCGGTGATGCCAAAGAGATGCAGGCCAATGGTCAGGAGCGTCAACCCGAAGCCGACCACTAACGCGAGTCCGTGCGAAGCAAGCCATGAACGCAACATGAGCGTATTCTAACCGACGTGGCGTCACGGCGTCGATTTTTGAAACGCTGATCGTTTGAAACGCTGATCGTTTGAAACGCTGTGTCAGTTTGTGTTTGACAGTGGGAGTATGATGCTGCCGGTGCCGAAGTTTCCCTCTGGACGCAGGAGGGGTAAGGTGGGAATCTCGGGTATATTCGGTCGGGTCGGCAACGATTGGCCTCCCGTCGTGGCTGGGGTGTTCACCGTGATTGTGAACGTGTTCGCGCCGGCGCCCGGATCGATGGATCCCAAGCCGCCGCCGTTGTTGATGACGAAGTTGCGCTCGTTGCTTGTGGTTCCGAAGTTGTCGATGACGGTGGGATACTTCGCTTGTAGCGCATCGATCCACTTGACCATGGCTTGGGCGACGTTCTGTCCCGGCCCCAGGTAGCGTGACTGGCCGGTCAAGGTGTTGGTGAAGTTGACAAGTCCTCGTACGTTGAGAAACCCATAGGATTGGCCGTTGCCGGCATCATATTGCATGCCGAAATCCATCGTTCCCTCTTTGCTGAGGGTTGCGGTGGGTGTCTTGATGGTCATGTCGCTTCGAAGCGTGGTTTCCCGCACGCCCGCGCGAACGAGGCCATGTGCCAATCCCAAGTTGACACGCTTTGTCTTGCCGGTGCGATGGAATTCGTCGATGCTCATTTTGGTTGCACTGTCGATGGCGACGACCGTGTCGTTGCCGAATGCAAGCACAACGCGCGAGCGGAGAAAGGTACGAACCTGCGTGCTGGCGGGCAGACGGTCGCCGACTTTGGCTTTTTGCCATTGGCCGGGGACGCCCTCTTGATCGACGAGGGCGTAACGGGCTTTGCCGGTGATTTGGATGATGGTGGCCTGGAAGGGTTGGTCGATCGTGGTGGGCTGCGTGCTTGTCGCAGCTGTTGTTTCCGAAGCGGCGGGGGAGGGTTGAGCTGAAACGAGGGGTACCCATAGCATCGTGACAATGAGCGTGGCCAAGGTTGTTGCGGTTCGCATCGGAATCTCCACGTCGGGTCTGTTTTCGGGGGACAGGTGTGGCCAGCGTATCCGGCCTTTGTCCGTTAGTCTATATGTATATTATGGCACGTTCTGTCCAGGAATCCGTTTATTATCTAAAAAAACACAAATGCGGAGCACTCCACTTTTTCTGAGTTGGAACGGCTTTCGCAATGAGCTGGCATTGTTCTCGCTACGCCATCAGCGACCAACTCAGGGTGCCGACGGCTTTGTTGTCGTACCATTCGGCAACGTTGATTCGGAGAGTTCATCGACCGATTGCACGATATCAACCGGTTTTTGTACGTACATTTGGTGGTCGGCCATGTAGCGGTCGGCTTTGCCGACGAGGTCCACCAATTCCGCCCCGGAGATGTACCGATAGGGCGGCGCGGGGGACATCAGTTCCATATAGACGAGTTCGCGTATCGCGTATCGCCGATCGCCAATCCCGAGGTTGCCGAACAGTTCGCGATTCACGCCGCCGCGGCGTTTCAAAATTTTGCACACCATGTAGGCGACGGTTCCATTGTCAATGCAGTCTTCGCGTTGCAGTTGCCACTCGGGGCGGATGATGCCGCGCTGCTCCAAGAGAGCCGTTCTTTCCTCATGGTTATTGTAGGGGTCTTCGCCGTCGGCCAATACGAGCATGACCCGACAGGTTTCAGCCACCGTGACCATGGGCTCAGCCTGAAGCTGCTCATGCAGGAGTTCATCCACATCGATTTTGTCGGCTTGGTCGGCCTGGTCAGGACGTTGTATATGTGTACAGCCGACAGGGCCAAATGCGGCCGCGAGCACGAGCATGACGAACGTCGGCGTTGGCCGTGCGCACACCGGGCGATATCTCGGCTGGCCGATACGGTCGTGATTGGCGATCGGGCGTGGTGTTCTCAGAAGCTCCATGTCGCCCCCAGTAAGAAGAAGGTTCTTGTTGTTTGATCGCTGAAAGCGTCGCCGGGGAAGAACGTTCCTAATCGGGCGGTCCAGGCCAGATCCGACGTGATCCGCCAATTCGCGTAGTAGTCCATTTCCCACCCGAGGTAGCCGGATTGCTGATCCGCGGTAGGATCGTAGGTGGCCGCTCGGCTATGGTTCTTATGATAGAGGAACCAGTCGGTGCCCAACTCGAGCTTCTCAAAGGCTTCGATGTCTTCAAAGGGCGTAAAGGAAGCGCCCAGCCGCCAAATGTGGATATTGCTGAGCCGTGGGCCGAATGACAAGCCGGTATCCCGGAAACCAAAGCCGACGAAGCTGTTGTCGTTGCCCCGGCGATTGCCACCCACCGTATCCGTGGGACTGCCGAGACGGTCCGGGTCACCGCTGGCAAACATGTACTCCGCACTGAACCTTGGCTTCGTCGCCCACTGGGCCAGGTATTCGAGTTCCACGTCAAATGCCCATGCTTCGACGTCGTCTTTCTGTAAGAATCGCCCATCGCCGTAAGTGTCGCCGCCCTCGAAGACCCATTCGGTGTTGTAGCGAAGGTTGCGAACCAACTCGCCGGTCGAGCCGAATCCGATGTACCAGGTGTCGTAGTCCCATTCGCGGAGGAGAACGGGCCACTTTTCCTTGTGCTGATCCTCATTCCAGAAGGCGTAGACGAACGGCGTGTGTTTCTCGAAGCCGGTGTACTTGATCTGCGTGCCCCAGAAGTTGCGTTCCGAGTTGCTTGAGTCCGGGTGGCTCAGGTCGATGTTGTCGTTGCTTCGAATCGTGGTGCCCATCAGGCCGGTGATTTCCAAGTCAGCGACATCCAGCGTCAACAGGACTTGATCGAGTGGGATCGAGAGTGCATAGCCGGTGCCGAAGTCGACGAAGTCGCGCCCCACCTTCACCTTGAAATTCCACGGAATTCGTTTGTTTTCGTAAGCCTGAATAGCCCGCTGTAGGTCGAACTGATAGAAGCCGCGGTCCAGATTGGGGCCGACCCAGTCATCATCGTCGCCGTCCGGAGCATCGCCGGAGTTCCAGTCGAGATATTGCAGTTTGAGTCGGCCGTAGAATTGGTGAGCGCCCTTGTCGAGACTGAGCGAGCTCCAAAGGCGCAGATCGTTTTGTCGAAAGGTTCGGGAACTATCGACTCCATCGTCGAACAGGAAGAGATAGAAACTGTACCAGCCTCCCCAGTCGAATTCGAACTTTTGTTCAGCCGGCAGCTCACGATCGAGTTGCTGACGCACCTGCTCTTCAATGGCCCGTTGCCGGGTGATAAAGGCATCCGGATTGCGTTGCGCGAGGACCGGTGAAGAGACGATAAGCCCGCCCAGGCCGGCGAGAAATGTGGCTGCATGCAAGAGCGATCGTTGGCGAGCCGATACTTGTTTGGAATCCGCTATCGTAGGCTGTGTCATTTGTTCCTTCACGCCTATCCTACCTAATAGAGTTGCCCCCCAGCCGCCGTCGCGCCAATGCCGGTGGCTCGATGGAATCGAAATAGCAAATGGACAGCGAATACTATCGCGTAACCGGCTAGATGATGCAAGTCCCCTGGAAACAAAAAGTTGGAAGGATGGGAGCTTAGTCGCTTCTCGCTTCGCCTCAGCATTTACGGTCCATGAGCCGGCGGGTATGCTTCGTTGTGTCGTTGCGGAGTACGGTTTTTGTTGGTTTGAAGATAAGTCAGCCCAGGACGCATCATGATTCGAATTGGGAACTTTGAAATCTGCTCCGTGGTGACCGCCCGGTTCCGGCTTGATGGTGGGGCGATGTTCGGCGTGGTGCCGAAAGTTCTCTGGTCCAAGTCGGAGGATGTGGATGACCTCAACCGGATCGCTTTGGTGGCGAGGAGTTTGCTCGCGGTGGATCGTGCCCACGGTCGGGTCGTGCTGGTCGATGGTGGCATGGGGGACAAGTGGTCCACGACCGAGCAGCAGCGTCTGAATCTTTGCGTGTACCCCGATGCGATTTCCGACGCGCTCTCACGGTTTGGGCTTGGTGAGGATGATGTGACCGATGTGGTGATGACGCATCTTCATTTTGATCACAGCGGTGGCTTGAGTGTTTGGGACCGTCCAGCCGAGGTGTCGTCAGATGCTCCGATGGCCTGGCCGCGCTTTCGTCATGCGAGTCATTGGATTCATGAGCGGCAATGGCAACATGCTCACCACCCAACGGAAAGGGACCGCGCTTCGTTTTTGCATCAGGATTTTGCGTGCTTCGAGCATTTCGACCGGTTTCAGATCGTTACCGATGAAACGTCCGCATCGCCGTCGGATGGCATCCGTTGGTTGGTGTCCGATGGTCATACGCCGGGACAATTGTTGCCGATGTTCCACGACGACAAGCAGGCCCTTTTGTTTGCCGGTGACCTCGTTCCGACGGCTTCTCATTTGCCAACCGCTCGGGGGATGTCGTATGACTTGCATCCGCTTCAGTTGATTGAGGAAAAGAGGCGCGTGTTGGAACATTGCGTGTCAGAAGGACTTGGGTTGGTCTTTCCGCATGATCGATTGGTGGCGGGTGGCTGGGTCGATGTGAGCGGGAAGCGGCCGAAAGTGTTGCCGGTCGATCTTGAGAAACCTGATTGACGCGGCGCGATTATAGGTGGCGATGAAAACTTGCCGCAATGGATACAGGCATTTGTAGCTGTTTGTGTTAAAATAGGCCGCTCGTATCGTTGCCTGGGGAGGTGGCGGTCAGCCGTTGGGTTGTGGGTGACGTTGGACGTGCTTGGAGGAAGAGTAATGCAACCTCATCAGCCATTATCACGTCGGCAGTTTATGGCTACGGCAAGCGGTGTTTCGGCGGGCGCGGTTTTGCCAGGACGTATACAAGCAAGGACTCGTCCGTCGAGCTTGCCTGGGGTGAATGAAAAACGGCCGAATATTGTGTACGTCTTCGCCGATCAATGTCGCTATGATGTGCTCGGCTCCAGCGGCAACACAATCATTCAAACCCCTAACCTGGACCGTTTCGCCCAACAGGGGCTTGTCTTGGACAACGCGTTTTCCAGCCACCCTCTTTGTTCGCCTTATCGCGCTCACCTGATGACGGGGCGATATGCTTTCAAGAATGGCGTGGTGGACAATGAATACAAGCTGCGTGACGGTCAGACGACTTTACCGCAGGCATTGAAGCAGGTCGGATATCGAACGGCATTTGTAGGGAAATGGCACCTTGGTCATGGTCCGTACACGGAGGATAGACGGTACGGTTTCGATTACATGGCCGCTCGTAATTGCGAACACAAGTATTTTGAAGCGACCTATCACGAGAATGAGAAAGGACCCTACACGATTGACGGCTGGGGGCCGGAAGGTGAGACGGACTTGGCGATCAAGTTCATGGAGGCGCATAAACGAACGGCCGGTGACTCACCCTTCGCGTTAGTGCTTGCTTGGGGTCCGCCGCATTCGCCTTACAACCAATATCCGAAAAAGTACAAACTTTACCGTTCCGGTAAGGTTGCGGTCACTCCTAATGTACCTTATCAGTTGCAATGCCATACGCGAAAGCAGCTCGCGAATTATTACGCCAACGTGACCGGATTGGATGATCAGATGGGCCGGTTGATGGCGGCACTCGATCGTCTTGGCTTGGCGGACAATACGATTGTGTGTTTTTCCTCGGATCACGGAGATCATCTCCATTGTCACGGGTATGGTGGGCCGGGGGATATGTGGTTGCATCGTACGAAACGTGCCAACAAAGCCACGCCTTACGAAGAATCCATTCATGTTCCTTTCATCCTGCGGTTTCCACGTCGGGTCCAAGCGGGTGGACGTACGTCCGCGATGTTCAGCAGTGTGGATGTTATGCCGACATTGTTGGGTCTGTGTGGCGCAAAGATTCCGGACAGCGTCCAGGGGTACGATTTGTCTCACATTGTCACAGGACAGCCGGGCCCCGACGCCCCCGATTCGGTTTATCTGATGAACATGGGGCCTGGGTGGCCTTGTCGTGACAATGGCCAATGGGTTGGACACTGGCGAGGTGTGCGTACCGCGCGGTGGGTTTACGCGCGATGGCACGATGATCCCGATCAAGGGCCGTTGCTGTTCGATCGAAAAGATGATCCTTATGAGATGAAGAACCTTGCCGGACGAAAAGAGTACGCGGATGTCCAGCAGCAGATGGAAGCACGGCTCAAACAGTGGATGCGCCAAACCGAAGACCCGTTTGAAACCGGTCGCCGCGATCCCGAAACGGGGATGCTCCTTTTGGGTCAGGAATTTGCGAACAGGCGGCTGCACGAAAAACGTTGTCGCGCCAAGGGGAAAGCGTTGCCACGCTAAGAAGGGTTGGTTTTGCGATTATAGGGTTTGTTTGTACAAGGTTTGTCGATAAGCCCCTGTTGCCCTTTATCGATTCCAAAGACGTTTTAACCTTCTTTTTGCCACTTCGCCTTTGTTGGAATCGATACGACCGTGGTGTGAAAACGAAGCCCTTTCGATTGCCTGGATTTGTCGCGGCAATTGTGTTATGATGAGGCTGCTTAGGGGCTCTACGGAGAGCCTGTCCCGCATCGGTTCCGGTTGGAAGGGAGGTCGCGACGGTGATCGAGATCACGCCTGGCGTGGGAATTAGCGAACACGAGATCAGTTTTTCCTTCGATCGGACGCCTGGGCCGGGCGGGCAGAATTCAAACAAGGTCAACACACGGGTCACGCTTCATTTTAACGTCGTCGGCAGCACGTCGTTGTCTACTCAGCAAAAGACGAAAGTTCGCCAAACGCTTGCCAGCCGTATCAACCAGGAAGGGATTCTTCGTGTCGTCTCCAGCAAGGAGCGGACGCAGTTGGCCAATCGTCGATCGGCGGTCAACCGGTTGATCGAGCTGCTGAAGCAATCCTTCGATACACCCAAGATCCGTCGAAAAACCAAAGTACCGGCTTCTGCCGACAAAAAGCGACTTGATGGCAAGGTACGCCAAAGCACACTGAAGCGATCGCGTCAATCGGTCGTTTTCGACGATTAAACGCAGCTTCCATTTCGCACTCATTCCTCGGTTCCACTTCGTATATTGGTTTGTTACCAAGATTACTTGGTCTTGATTGGCACCTTCAAGGTGATGAGGGCTGGATGTTCGGTGCAACACCTACGCCACGCCGATGGTGATCAATGCGGGGAACCAGAAGTTGAATTTGCGCCGACGAATGCGATGAAAACCGGCGCCCTCGAAATAGTGGTGGATGGTCGTCCACGGTGCGTGAAAAACCTCCTTCTCGACACCGGCGATGATGACATCGAAGACTACCCAACCGATGATGTTGTCTCGGAATCCATCGATGAGCATGAGTCGTCCGCCGGGCCGGAGCACACGTCGCATGTCGTGAATGACCTTCTGCTGATGCGGGTAGTGGTGAAAAGAGTTGCTACAGGTGACCACATCGAACGTTTGGTCGGCAAAGGGTAGATGCTCTGAGTCGGCGGTCACGTATCGAAGCCGGTCGGCAACGTTCGCATGATGCGCTTTTCGAGAAGCGACCTTGCACATCGCTTCAGCATAGTCGAGCCCGACGACGCGCGCGGGCAACGAGCAACCGGCCAGCATGGCGTCGAAAGTGCCCGTCCCACAACCGATGTCGAGCAAGTCGAACGGCTCATCCCTTTCGCCTCGCCACGCAACGAGTTCTTCGAGGAACATACGGTACGAGGGTTGGAACAGAAAACGATTCAGAAGCGATCGATCGTAGGTGCCAGCCCAGGTCTCAAACTCTTCCTTGGCGATCGCTTTCATACTGTGGCGATTGTTCGTCGTCGAGCACATAATGTGTGAGATTACCTTGAAGCGGCTTCGGCGACAATGGGCACACTGCGACTTTGCTCTGTCCTTGGCGTCGCAGGGTGTTTGTCTTGCGCCATTCGGTGGCGATAGCCGCCCATGACTGGCCTGCCAATCGCTGAGGGCTATAATGCCTGCTTCTATGTCGGATCTGGCACAACAATTCGAGGAGCCCGAACCCGTGGGCGTCGTCAATGAATCGGGTCGCGAGCCGTTGCCGTGGACATCGATCTTCCTGATGGTTACGGCCGCGATCATCTGTTGGGGTCTCAGCCTGCTCTTGCCGGATGTTCCGCCGATTGCCAAGGCAGCGAGTCTGGCGACCTGGCTGAATTTTGGTGAACGCATCCTTCGCGGTGTTCTTCAGGCCGTCGGGATGCTCGCTTTGGCGATTGCGATGTCGGCATTGTTTCCGCAAGTTGGCTTCGTTATCGAGCGAATGGTTCTTCGCAGTCGTCGAAGTCTTTTCCTGACAGTGACGGCAATTTTTTCCATTGTTTCTTCAGGGCTGTTCAACTACATCATCCTGGACCATATGCCACATATCCAGGACGAAATCGCCATGGCTTTCCAGGCGAAGATTTTGGCTAGCGGTCGATTTTACGAGGCGACGCCCAGTCTTCCGGAGTTCTTCGATTGTGAATTCATTGTCGCGGACGGCCCTCGGTGGTACGGCAAATACTTCATTGGTCAGTCGCTTCCGTTGGTGCCCGGTGTGTGGCTGAATGCGCCTTGGCTGGTTCATCCGTTGCTTGCGGGGGTGGCGATTTGGCTGACCTTTTTGCTCGGCAAAAACCTTTTCAACGAAAAGGTGGCGCGTGTAGCGGTTGTCCTGATGGCGATTTCGCCCTTTCGGGTGAGTCTATTTGCGATGATGCTGGCTCATCCGGTTCCGCTTGTCATGCTAGCGGTTTTTGCCTTGGCGACGGTTAAGGTGGTGTTGGACCCTGGCCGAACGGGTTGGGCTTTGGTTGCAGGTTTGGCAATCGGTTTTGCGGGCAATATCAGGCCACTGACCGCATTGGCGATGGGGGCGGTTATTGGGTTGGCAGCTTTGATTGCGATGCCTTGGCGACGCTTTCGTTGGCAGACAGCCGCGGCGTTCGTTTTTGGGGCGGGCGTCTTTGCCGTGGTTCTCTTCGGTTACAATAAAATGCTTACGGGCGATCCGTTGTTGACACCTTTCAACAAGTGGTCCCAAGGGGATCGGTTAGGTTTCGGACCTGACATTGGGTTGGAATATTGGCGAGATGAAGACAAGGGTCATACGCTCAAGAAGGCTCTTTTTAAGGATCTTTATTTCAATTTTGACGTTTTAGGGCAAAACCTGACGGGGTGGGGACAGGTTACATTGGTCTTGCTCTTCTGGCCGGTTGTTCGCTCCCGCTGGCCGAAACGGACATGGGTGCTGGCGGCGGCCATAGGGTCTCTTGTTTTCGTTCACATTTTCCACGTATCGAACGGCGTCTTGGCAGGGCAGGCTCGCTATTGGTCCGAGTCCATGCCTATGATGGTGTTGCTTGTAGCGATCGGATTGGCCAGTGTGCGCGCGTTGGTTCCCCATGTTTGTCGAGCCGTAGGGTTATATCCGGCCGTGCGGACCGGCCGTTCAGCCTGCTGGTTGGCGGCGGGGCTGCTGACCGTGTGGAGTATCAAAATCGCTCACATCCCGCTTATCGAACAGTGTAAGGAGCAGTTTTGGGGTCAAGGCCCGACGATTCGTGAGTTGGCACGTCGCCAGAAATTGGACAATGCCTTGGTGTTTATCGAATCGGGCCACTATAGCCGACATTTTCGCGGTGGTTTGATTGATATGTATCCCTGTGGATTTATGTTGAATGATCCCGACCTCGAGGGGCCGGTGGTGTATGCCCGCGATCTTGGCGACGATCGCAACGTCGAGCTCATGAGGCAATACCCCGGTCGATCCTTTTACCGCGTCGATCCGAGCGAGGGAGCCGATGTTCAGATCGTTCCCATTTCGGGACCGACCCGCACCAGCAAGACTCGCGGTTGAACCAAGGCGGTACCACTTGATTGAGGCGGTGATTGCCACATCCGACGAGGCAGTGGTTGCATTGACAGAGCCGGCCTGTGAGGCCAGAATCGCCGATGTCTCAAGACCGCACGGGAGTGTACAGGCAGATGCCTAAACGAAATATTGTCTGGATCATAATCGGTGCGGTGATCTTTCTTCTTCTCTTGAAGGTCCCTGAAAATCTGGTTCGGCGCGATGCGCTATATAACCAGTTTGGCCCGCTTCTCGATGTTCGCGTTCAAGTCCGTAAGCACTATGTCGAGGAAGTAAGCGACGACAAGCTCCTTCGATCCGCATTGGACGGCATGCTCAACCGTCTTGATCGGTATAGCGAGTATTTTGACGAGGACGAGTACGAACAGTTCGATAAGAAGACAAAAGGCCGGTTTCCGGGCATCGGTATCTTGGTCGATCAAGCACCGGGGGGTGGCCTGCTCGTCGTCAGCCCTATCGAGGGTAATCCGGCTTTTCGGGCCGATGTCCGAGCTGGTGATCACATCGTGAAGATCGACGGCCAGGAAACCCGTGATCTGACGTTAGCCCAGGGGGTCAAGCTGATCGAAGGACCGACCGGGACCGATGTTTGCTTGACGATCTATCGGCCCAGCACGGAAGAGCTATTGGACAAGACGATTACGCGGGAAATCGTCGTGGTGCCGACCGTGCGAGGTTGGGCGCGATTCAACGGGGGGCAGTGGGATTCCATCATCGATCAAGATCGGCACATCGGCTACTTGCGAATTTCGGAATTCAAAGAGCAGACGGCCGACGAATTCGATGGGATCATGCAGGATCTGTTGGCAAAACATGACATGCGCGGGCTCATTTTGGATGTTCGGGACAATCCCGGCGGACTGTTGTCGGTGGTGATCAAGATTGTCGATCGGTTTATCTCCGAAGGCAAAATCGTCAGTACCAAAGGGCGTCTCACGCCCGAGCAGCCCTACATGGCGACACGCGAAAGCGTTTACCCTGCGTTTCCTGTTGTTGTTCTGGTGAATAACGGATCGGCGAGTGCCTCTGAGATTCTCGCTGGGGCGTTGCGCGATCATGGCCGAGCGACGATTGTGGGCGAGCCCACATTTGGCAAAGGAAGCGTCCAAGAACTGATTGAAATCGAGAACAACAACGGCGCTGTGAAACTGACGACCGCTTACTACCATCTACCCAACGGACAGCGTATCCACGGCAAAGGGATCATGCCGGACAAGATCATCGACCTCACACCTGAGGAACGTGAAGAGCTGATTGCGTCACAGCGTGCGGTTTATGTGGTCGGTCACGCTGAACCGCGGACATTGACAACGACGCAAGCCGCGACCCGCACCGCGCCTGCCGATGATGAGGAGCAGAGCCATCGCGTCGAAATTGTCATCGATAGGCAATTGCAAGAGGGGCTCGATATGATTAGGGCGAAGATGGCTTCTCGTCCGGCCAGCCATTGAGATGAACCCGAACGCATACAATCGAAAACGCCCGGTCGATTGATCTACGTGGGCGTGTTACACACATGTTTACCGTATGGCCGTCGAGAATGGTTTAGGCTTGACGGGTCCAGCTTGACCGACGTTGTCGTCACGTAGAAGAAGGATGTCGTCGCGCAGAAAAAGAACTATGCCGACGCGGCCGTGGCAGTCGTTTCAGGACGCCAAGTTCGTTTCGTTGGCTTGACGACGAGGCCATTCCGGATGGCTTTGGCGCTGACCTGAATGCGGACGACCTTGCCGTCCACAACGGCGCGAACCTTCTGAATGTTCGGTTTGAACTTGCGCTTGCATTTTCCGGTGACCTTACGGCCAACGCCGCCGAGATACTTGGCCTT
>Ga0180433_10005471_pt1 | contig 17135 bp, 15 predicted proteins | sample SS_ome_8_FD_132980 | JGI IMG/M metagenome (GOLD analysis project Ga0180433, IMG submission 132980) | Hypersaline lake sediment archaeal communities from the Salton Sea, California, USA - SS_1_D_1 metaG | ecosystem: Environmental > Aquatic > Non-marine Saline and Alkaline > Hypersaline >... | reverse complement strand
GGCCGCCACATCAAGTGGTGTGCTGTCTTCATTATCACCTGCGTGTATATCCGCCCCCTTCTCAATGAGTAATTTTACAGCGGAGAGGAATCCTTCCCGGGCGGCGATATGAAGGGGGGTATCGTTGTTTTCGTCTTTGTCGTGAACTACTGACGGGTTGTATGTGATTAGAGTTTCAATTTCTTCAAGATCACCGGTTAGCGCCGCATCATGGATTTCACCTGAGATGCAGGTATGAACTAAAATGATCACGCACAGGAAAACGAATTCAAAGCGATTCATGATTTCTTACCTCTCTGCGTGGCCGTAGGGCCGGTGGAACCATCTGAAAATTGCATATAGGCTGGAACTATCTATAGTTGACTGGACGGCAGTATTGCAGGAAATGTACCGGAATGGAATCCTGAAAATGCCGATAATTACTTGAAGAATAAGGATATTCTCGACCGGGTTCGGACGCAGATCGTCCGTGTCCGAACAACGTACGGACAGCACGTCAGGTGATCATTCGGGCGATAGTTCGAATCATCAGGATCATTGAAATTGTGAGAGAGAGGAGATGATGAAACATCGGGTTACGCGAAAACAGGAAAATTCGAAGATGTGCCTCTTATGTGGTTTGAAAAACAATTTCGGGATGAAGGCTTCGTTCTATGAACTGGAGAACGGGGAGACCGTGGCGGTATTCACGCCGAAGGATGAACATCAGGGATATCCGGAACGGCTTCATGGCGGAATCGCTATGGGATTGCTCGATGAGACCATCGGACGTGCGATCATGAGTAAATACGAGGAGGAGTACTGGGGGGTTACGGTTGAATTTTCAGCCCGGTTCAAGAAACCCGTCCCGCTCAACACACCGCTCCGTGTAGTCGGGCGAATCGTGAAAGACTCGGGAAGGATTTTTCAGGGGACCGGCGAGATTCTTTTGCCTGACGGTGATGTCGCGGTCATGGGGAACGGAAAGTATATGAAACTCCCGTTATCACGGATTGCCGACTTCGACGCAGAGGAACAGGAATGGAAGGTCGTGGATTCCGACGCGGATCCCATTGAATTCGAATTGCCTTCATGATCAGGAGTATGGATATGTTGTACCACCAGTATAAACTCATGGCTGTTATTAGTGCGTGTGTAATCTGTATCGGTACCACCTCAAAATCCCATGCATGCTCGGCGTTCAGTCTGGCAGACGAGAGTATTTCAGTAACCGGAAAAAGTTACGATTGGGATATTGGGCACGGTCTGGTTATCGTAAATCCCAGAGGCCTCGTCAAATCATTTGATTTTCTGGGTCAGGGAACGGATGATACGTGGATATCGAAATACGGCAGCGTCACTTTCAATCAGTATGGCCGGGATCTGCCCCAGAGCGGCATGAATGAAGCCGGACTCGTTATCGAGGTCCTCTGGCTGAATGAAACCTCGTTTCCTCCCGATGATGCCCGTAAAGATCTGGACGTCTCGCGCTGGATTCAATACCAGTTCGATACCGCGGCATCTGTGGACGATGTTATCACCAGTTTTGAACGGATTCAGATTCGTTCAAACATCACGGTACACTATTTCATCTCGGACAGATCGGGGAACGCGGCAATCGTGGAGTTTGTGGAAGGAAAGCGTATAATACATTCGGGAAATACTTTACCCGTGTCGGCAATAACGAATTCCACATATGTAAACTCTCTGGAGTATCTTGAAACCCTGATCGGATCAGGAAGTACTCATGAACCGGCGGCTGGTCCGGGTTCTCTGAATCGATTTGTTCGCGTCGCAAAGGGACTGAAGGATTTCGACGGAGAAGAAGAACCGGATCCCGTTGTATATGCATTCGACATGCTCGACGAAGTGAAGAATCCCGGATATACCCAGTGGCAACTCGTCTATGATCAGAAAACCATGATGATCCACTATCGAACCGCCGGCAATCCGGAGATCAGGAAGATCGATATGGAAGCTCTTCAGTTTGATTGCTCAATACCTCCCGGGGTTCTTGATATTCATGCGTCACCCGATGCGAACGGCACGCTCCCATGGAAGGCGTATACTCAAGCCATCAACCGGGCGCTCATCGACGAGACGTATAACGAAACACCCTTTCTTGCCGCTACACCGGATTCGATCCGTGCCCTGGTTGCGGGATATCCGGATAAAGCGATATGCAAACCCGAGGAACACAACACGACTCCGTCGGGAGGATAACAGATGTATTCCACAATCGTCTGGATCTTGTGTCTTTGCACATCCATCGCATGTGCGTTGAATGCCGAGGTGATCGAATCGCGGGTGGTATACGAAGGGGAAATTAACGCCGGGATAGATGCCGTGTGGACTGCATTCACAACAAAGGACGGCCTCGAATCCTGGATGGCACCACTGGTTGAAGTCGAGTTCACGGTGGGGGGAACGATCCGATCGAACTATGATCCGGAGGGTGCCATCGGCGACGCCGGAACCATTGAAAATACGATCCTTTCCTATGATCCCAAACGCATGATATCGCTCAAGGCAACGGGTTTTCCGGAGGGATTCCCATTCAAGGATGCTGCCCGGAGTACATGGACGGTCTTCTATTTCGACTCGATCTCGCCCGAGAAGACTCAGGTGACGGTGGTCGGTCTCGGCTATACCGACGACGAACAATCCCGGAAGATGAAAGAATTCTTTTCCGTGGCAAACAAACAATCGCTGGATAGTTTGAACAAATCGCTGAGTGAGCGGGAGGACCAGCCCTGATACCCGGCTCGATCGAGAGTATCATCATCGCGTGCACTCGTTATTTATCGCATTCTGAAAGACAAATTACCTAATAGAAACCAGCTGGAAGATACAATGAATCAAGATATGAACAAATTGAATAACTTGCTTCAAAAGGACGGATTCAGACTCCGCGGCACTGATATGACGAGACTGGAAACGTTTATGGATGCCGCGTTCGCCTTCGCGACAACCATGCTCGTGATTTCCGTGGGCGAGATACCGAAGAACTATCCGGAACTCATTCTCGCCATGAAAGAGATACCCTCATTCCTCGCCAGTTTTCTCGTTATGATGCTTTTCTGGATGGAACATCGAAAATGGAGCAGGTGGTATGGGCTGGAAGACGGTACCACCATTACAATCAGTATCAGTCTTATCTTCGTACTCCTGGTCTATATCTATCCCCTCCGTTTGATGTTTTCCGCGCTGTTCTCATGGCTGAGCGGTGGATGGCTTCCTTCGCGATTCGTGCTGACACACCGGGACGAACTCATCGGTCTATTCGTCATCTATGGTATTGGGCTTGCCGCCATGGCCGGTCTTCTGGCACTGCTCTTCATTCGCGCGAAATCCGCCCGTGCGGAGTTGTCGCTGAACGGGTTGGAAATCCGGAAGACCGAAACCGAAATCGTTTCACTCTCCATCGTCGCTACGAGTGGTATCGTATCAGCGCTCTGGGCATGGACAATGCCGCCCGACATTGACCTGTTCGCTGGTTTCATCTACGCGGTCTTACCTATTGTCATCCCTCTCGTGGAAAGACGATTTAAAAAACGTGAGACTATGCTTCTCATAAGCACCGATGAGGATTCGGAGACAGACGATGCAAACAAGGGTATTATGTGTAGCCCGAAGGATGAGCCAGAACGTGCTGGAAATCCGTAGATAATCGTCTCGAACACAATACAAGGAGGAAGGATATGGATATCGATCGTATAGCCGCTTTGCTCGGAGATACCGCTGAGGATTTACTGGGATTTGATAGTCCCAGGATATCGAAGCAGAATCTACATGTTCCGGGCCCGGATTGGGTCGAACGGATTTTTCTGCAGACGGATCGCCCCGCCCCGGTTCTGAAAAATCTACAGACGCTTCTCGATCATGGTCGCCTCGCCGGAACGGGGTATCTTTCCATTCTCCCCGTTGATCAGGGGATCGAGCACTCAGGCGGTGCTTCGTTCGCGCCGAATCCCATGTACTTTGATCCGGAAAATATCGTGAAACTTGCCATTGAGGGCGGATGCAACGGTGCTGCTTCTACTCTGGGCGTCCTGGGAGCCGTTGCCCGACGATATGCCCACCGCGTTCCCTTTATCCTGAAGATAAATCACAATGAACTGCTGACATATCCCAATACGTTTGATCAGGTATTGTTTGCAAGCATCGATCAGGCATTTGATATGGGAGCGGCGGCCGTGGGAGCGACGATTTACTTTGGATCTGAGGAGAGTTCCCGGCAGATCACCGAGATCAGCGAGTGCTTCGCATACGCGCATGAGCTGGGGCTGGCGACCATCCTCTGGTGCTACTTACGGAACAGCGCGTTCAAAAAGGATGGCCGTGACTATCACTCGAGCGCCGATCTCACCGGTCAGGCGAACCATCTCGGTGTGACGATTCAGGCTGATATCATCAAGCAGAAACTTCCGACGCTCAATGGCGGCTACAGAGCCCTGAACGAAGACGGCAGCTTCGGCAAGTACAGCGAGAAGATGTATACCGAACTGAGTTCCGATCACCCAATTGATCTCGTTCGCTATCAGGTGGTGAACAACTACATGGGACGGATCGGTCTCATAAATTCCGGAGGAACCTCGGGCAAGAATGATCTGGCGGCGGCAGCACAAATCGCGGTTATAAACAAGCGCGGCGGCGGCATGGGTCTCATCAGTGGAAGAAAAGCATTTCAGAAACCCATGAAAGACGGCGTCGAGCTCCTGAATGCTATTCAGGACGTGTATCTCTGTACTGATATTACAGTTGCCTAAAGCACCGGGCTCACTATCACCGGAATCAGTTATACTCTGATGGGGATTCCAAGCAGAGAGACCGATCTTGCATGCATATCGGTGATCCGGATACCATTGAAACCACCGAGTGTGCCGTGACATTACACGGCATACGCTCACGACAGGAAGGATCGTGATTCACATGAAAACGAAGAGACAATTTTACAACCGGCATGTGGATAAGAAGATAAAGATATCCATTGCGCTGTTTGGTATAAGCTTCATCGTCATGCTGGCATTCGTGCTGTACGATTCATTCAACCACGGGTTGCCGTTTCACTATATCCTTTTCTTTTTTGTTGGTATTCTTTTCAGCCTGTTCCTCCGTAAAGTCATTGGCGTTGAATGGGACAGTGAATCCCAAAAAGTCATGAGGAAGCGAAACATACTTGCGTTCGTTGCCATGCTGCTGATTATGGGGATGAGACGATTTTTATTTCCTTGGCTTCTCTCCTCGCTACACGTTGTGTTTGTCTCCGATGCTCTCATGCTCGTAGCTGTTGGTCTTTTTTTCGGTCGTGCCCATTCATTGGCCAGGCAGAGCGAAGATGTCGTTTTTGACCGATTCATGGAGAATTCTACCATTGAAGGTACCAAGAAACCCGGTGACGGGTAATTCCTTCCAGGTGATGCGTTATCATTGAATGAGCAGTCTTTTTCATCAAAATCGGATCAATACGAGTGAGATTTTATTTATGCGTACTTACATTCGTTCTGTGCAAGCAATGGTCGAGTAATGAAATACTCCGTTATCATTCCCGCGCATAACGAGGAGCGGTTTCTTCCGGAATGCTTGAACGCCATTGAACGGGCTGCGCGGTTCCATAACGCCGAAATCGAGATCATCGTTGTACTCAACCGATGTACCGATGGGACCGGGCGGATCGCTGAAGAACATGGCGCGAAAACGATTATCGAAGACAGACGAAATCTTGCGGCCATCAGAAATGCGGGGGTGCGGGAATCGAGTTATGACATCATAGTAACCGTTGATGCGGATAGCTTGGTCTCGAAGAATCTCTTCGCTGAGATAGAACGAGCGTTGGATACGGAGCGATACGTGGGGGGCGGGGTCACCGTCATACCGGAGCGGAACTCGCTCGGTATCGCTCTGACGCATGCAATTATGTGGCTCATTCTCTATTTCACGGGCTTGGGGGCGGTGTCTACTGGTGTCGCAAGGAAGACTTTGACGCGGTTGAGGGATTCAATGAAGAGATGCCCTTTGGTGAGGATCTCGATTTCGCCAAGAGACTCAAGGCTCACGGGAAGAAGACGGGCAGGAGGTTCACTACGCTCCGGAAGGCATCGATAGTAACATCATGCAGAAAGCTGGATATATTCGGAGACTGGCTCTTTTTCAGGATCATGTTTCTGGAATGGCGATCGTGGAAAAGAGCTCTGTCAGGCGAATCAACGGAGTTGCAGGATAGATATTTTTATGATTTCAACAATGAATAGAAAGCCTGGATAATAGGGGGGCGAATGGGTAAAACTGCCGTGATTATCGGGAATTCGGATGGCATCGGATTGAGGCTGACCCGCGAACTGCTGAAGAAAGATTGGAATGTGACAGGCATATCACGAAGCCCGTCGCCCGTTGAAGATCCGTCATACAAACATTATACGGAGATGGTTCAGAATTCGGCGTATCCACGCCTCCTGCAGTCTGTTGTTGATGAAGCGGATACAATCGACCTCTGCGTGTTCTGCACGGGAATCGGCGAACTGCTGGATCTTTCCGCCATGGATCGGGACGTTGAGATCGTTGACGTGAATCTTCTCGGCATGATAAAGACAGCAGCGGTGATGATTCCCCATATGGTCTCGAAGGGCTGCGGCCATTTTATAGGGCTTTCGAGTCTCGCCGACGAGTTGCTTTCAAAGGAAGCCCCGAGTTATCACGCATCAAAGGCCGGTTTTTCGAACTATCTGGAAGGATTGGCTCTGGCGGTGAAATCCAGGGGCGTTTCTGTGACGAATCTCCGGTTCGGATTCGTGGATACGAAGATGGCCAAGGGTGACAGAAAGCCCTTCATGATGACCGTGGATCGGGCGGTCCGCCATATCTTCAGGTGCATCGAAAAACGACCGATTCGTTACACCGCTCCCCGAATCGTCATCCCTATGGTGAAACTCCTCGGCTGGACACAACGATTGAGGATTTGAAAGAGGGGGCGCGATAAGAAAAGATTGATGTTAAATGGCACTATTCTACCTCGGAAACAGGGTCTATCTACCACTAGTCTGCTTCGTAAATAGGGTTCCGGTGGCACTATTCTAACGTTAGAATAGTGCCGGGAAATCGTTTTTCTTCGACTATGGAGGGCCGTGCCCACGTCTACGCCTTCGCTTCTCTCTTGGCTTCGCCGGGCTTCGTCCCTGCGTGGTCGTTATCCACATACATGCGGACGCGACGAAGCCGGAAGCCCGGCGTAGCCACATGGGCGAAGACGCGGGCGTCCCTCCACCGCTGAATCGTTACCCGTTTCTATTTTCATCTTCTCAGGATGTCTCGTCCCCGAGCTTAGCCACGGCGTAGTGGCAACGTAGACGGGGCATGACGACTAACCTCAGAATAGTGCCCGATCCGCTTCATCCGTGTATCGCTTTTATCGTTTTCGTCGAGAGTGATCTCATCCGGGAAACGGTTCTCGTCCCATCTGTTTATTTACCACTTCTACCGTCGGATTATCATTGCATAGAGCTTTGTGCCGGAGTAGGTTCTCAGAATATCTCAGGGAGGCGACCTGCTTGGCAGGCACCCAGGCACCCAGGTAAAGGGATTCGCCATGGAAGAGGCTTGCGCGACATTACGGTTTTTCATTCCGCCATACGAAGGTCATTCGCCGAATAATATCTTGTTGTGTAACCCATTGTCTCCATCCTCAAGTCTCTCGGGCATCCCATTCACCAGAGAGGAATACATCCATGATCAGACATGCGAATGCCCTATGGGCGGGAGTCATCCTGCTCATAGCGGCCGCTTCAGCGGTGGGCGAAACGTTTACCGTAATCAACACGCATGACAATCCCGACGCTGTATACGGCAGTCTCCGATGGGCGGTCGAGCAGGCCAACTCAGTGGAAGGTCCCGATACCATAGTATTCGCCATACCGGAAACCGACACCGGTTACGATCCCGGGACAGGAGTCTGGACCATCAATTCATATTACGTGGGTTATAGTCTCAGTGTTGACGACGGGACATATATAGACGGATTCTCGCAGCGAGAGTTCATCGGCGGAGATCCCAACCCGCTGGGTCCCGAGATCGAGTTGAGCGGGGGCTGTATCGGTATTAGGCGTACAAGCGACATAACTGTCCGAGGTCTCTGCATAAACGAAGGTCATTTTACTCCTATCTCTATCTCCGGGCGCCCAGGGGAGATCATCAGGAACATCTCGGTGACGGGATGCTATCTGAACACGGACGCCGCGGGGATCGAATGCGTAACCCCCGAAAGAAATGGAATAAGCTGCAGTCGGGTCACGGGGCTTCGAATCGGAGGGGATTCCGAGGATGAGCGGAATATCGTCTCGTGCGCCAATAACTACTACGTATCGTTGAGCTATTGTGGCGATGCGGAGATCGTGAATAATTATTTCGGCACGGACCGCACGGGAACGCAGGACCTGGTCTGCGAAGCCCGAATCGGCGTTTCTATCAGCTATACGACCGGGCCCGTTCTATTCCGTGACAATGTGGTGGGGGCTTACTGGCCTCTCGTCCATATCGCGTTTACTGAATGCGACAGCGGGCCCGTTACCATGATAAGCAATCACCTGGGCGAGACGCTCGACGGAACACCCATGGGCTCCCTGGAAGGCATAGAGGTTTGGCATAGCCCCGGGCATCTCTTCAGGGAAAACATCATCGCCCACTGCCATTCGCGGGGAGCGATGAACCTCCATGGCGATATCACGGATTACGTCACCATAACGCGGAACGCGATATATGATAGCCGGGGCGGCATCGATCTCTACAACTCGGATATCCAAAACTTTCACGGAATTGATCCCGCCGATGGCGTCTATGGACCGGGCGTCAACGAGGAGATAGATACGCCCCTGTGCGAATCCATGATCACGGATTCGGAAAGCACCACGGTATACTTTCGCTGCATGCGCGATTGCGTCGTGGAAATCTTCATTGCCGATCCGGGCGTAAGGAGTGTCTGCTCGGAAGCGGGATACGACTATGTGTACAGCGGCATGACGTATCTCGGAGACGCGGAGGAAATCGTCCAGGGACCGGTCTGGAGTACGTATCGCTATACTATAGCGCCGGGGCTTGTCCCCGGGACACGGATCACCTGCACGGCGACGAACGGGAACGGAAGCACGTCTGAGTTCGGGTGTACGTGCCAGGTGCCCGTTGAAGGAGACGTCTCTCCCGGCTGCGTACCGGAAGGGCATACTTTCGATGTTTCCGGTCTCAATCGCGGAGGCGATGAAGTTCTTCTGCGCTACGCGCTACCCGAACCGGCGCGGCTTGCCATCACGGTCTATGACATGGGCGGTCGAGAAGTGGCGGTGGCCGTACAGGGTGATCATGATGCGGGGGAATATACGATCAGGTGGAAACCGCGTCCGGCCGGGGTCGGCGACATGCCGTCCGGGAGTTACCTGTTCAGGCTGACGGCAGACCGGTTCATATCCACCCGGGAGGTGGTGATCATACGATGAAGCCGGGGAATCAATTGCCCCGCCGGTCTGAAGTGGATCGCCGCCCCGGAAGGGCGGCGCGAGAAAGGAGGATGCGATGAGACGGATGAATCACCCGCGCCCGCCGTAGTGGAGTGGAAACAACTTATACCGTTCGTTATTGAACCAGAAGAAGAATTGATAAAGCATTCAAAGGAGAAAATCATGAGATTGCTTCTTCTCCCGCTTGCCGCATTGGCGCTTCTGCCCCTGCAATTGAATGCGATCACATTGCATGTGTATCCCGGGGAGTCGATTCAGGATCACATCGATCTCGCCTCTTCAGGAGATATCGTATTTGTGCATTCGCAGACCGGCGGGTATACGTATTATGAATCCATAGTACTGAAGTCCGGGGTTACGGTAAAATCCGTCGTCGCGGAGTCTGATGTAACCATAGACGGCGGTACCGGCGATTATACCGTACAATTCAGTGGAAACGGCTCGGGGATGTATTTTGGAGATCAGGATGAAGGATTCATTATTAAAGGCGGCACACGGGCCGGGATCTACCTCAATCAGGCCCGGAACATGACCGTCGCCCATATGGATGTCGAGTCGGACCCGACCTATTCGCCCCTGGCCGCGGTATATTGTTATATGTGTCATTCAGACCTGTATCTCATTTCGCTTGAAATTTATGAACAGGTCAACAGTTGTGGTCTGTTTTTGGATTGGGGCGAGCCGCATGTTCGGGATATCCGGGTCTATAACGTGGAAGGTGTCGGGATTCGCGCCTACCGGAATGAAACGTATTTCTCGGATCCGTTGATTTCGTATTGTACGACCGGATTCGAATTCGAAGACGCATTCCCCTTCATCGATATGGGAGTGATTACTGCTTGCGACTATGGAATCTATGCGTACAACGACTATGCCTATCCACCGTCCGCCAATACGGTTATGGGCGTTGAATTCGAAGATTGCGGAGTCGGCGCTGTGGTCTGGTCGAATGATGAAATATGGGTACATTTTCAGGGCTGCCAGTTTAGCGGCTGCACCGACGGTATACATCTCGGGCGCGCATACGGCTACGCCAAGGGGTGTTCTTTCGTTGATATCGGAGATATCGCCATAAAAACCAACGGAAACGGCGGGACCCTGGTCCTCGGAGGTCCGACGGGTATTGAGCGAAACACCTTCTTGAGGGTGGACGGAACCGGGATTCTGGTTGAGAACGGAGCGTCTCCCTCAATCCGGGGCGAGTTCCACGAGGTTCTGGGGACCGGTATTCTCTGCCAGTCGGGCTCTACGCCCACGATCGCGGACAGCCGGTTTTACGGTTCCAACGGGTGTTTTCAGGCGATCAGGACCAGCGGATCCACCACCATGGCGGCAGTCCGGAACGATACGATCCAGGACTACGATTCAGCGGTCATTCCGCTTCCGCGGGGCGTCAGCGTGACGGACCTTTTCATGAGCGGTCCCGCGGCGAATCTGGGGACCACCGCGGATCGAGGTTACAACTACTTTTACGATAATACCACGGACCTCCTGTATGGCCCCATGATTTCGCAACCGGGGCAGACCCCCGTCTCCATGTACGCGCAGTATAATTTCTGGGGAGAGGATCCACCTTCGCCCCAGAGTTTCGGCGGATCGTGGGCTAACGCTATCGTTTACAGCCCCTGGCTGCACCCGACCCCCGGTCCCGTTCCTCCTCTGGTAGAGGATCCGGGTATTCCCACTGAAATCGTTCTGGAGGCGATCCGGCCCAATCCGGTTAGCGCGACGGCTCTGATATCGTATGGGCTTCCCGGGGAAATGAACGCCGGGCTGGATATATGGGATATTCAGGGTCGGCATGTGAAATCATTACATTCGGGAGTGGACGAAGCCGGGTGGAGATACGCGGAGTGGGATACCACCGATAAAACGGGGAAAGTAGCGCCTTCCGGCGTCTATTTCTGCCGATTGAGCACGAAAGAAGGCGCCATAACGCGTCGGCTCGTCCTGGCACGGTAGGGAGGTAAGTCATGAGATATACCACAGTTCTTCTCCTTTTCTTCTCGTTTGTTCTCGCCGCCGCGGCCAATGGCGAAACAGTGATCTTGCGACCGGAGAACTCATCTGAAATCCATGGAGTCATGGATGGAATATCCGAGACGAGACTTCTCATGAGTTTCGACCTTGAGACCGTTCCCAAAGAGGTTGTAGTTGAATTTGCCTGGCTGACGCTGACGGATGAATCCGGTGTACCGTGGGAGGCGCCGTTCGTTCCCGTGATCGTCGGGCCGCTTACGTATGACTGGGAGTCGACGGATAATTCGATGGAGAATATCGAAGCGGGGATTGATACGCGATTCACGTCGTATCGCGTGCTTGTATCGAAATCAAGAGCGCCGGCAAAGTTCGATTTGACCAGCCTCGTGGCGAACTGGCTGTCAGGCGAGATTCCGAACCACGGTATAGTGGTAATGATAGAGGAAGCAGCGGACCTTCAGGATGTAATGCCAGATTTCAATGTGGAGACATTGAAACCCACCCTTGCGGTCCGCTACTTTCTCCCCTCCGGGGATAATCCGTAAAATAAAGAAAAAGTATGACGGCGCAACGGCTTAACGCCGTTGCGCCGTTTGCCCGGATATGGAGCGCAAAACGAATCTCACCCGAAATCATCGCCGGCTTTTCATAGTACCCACGGATCGTATATACTCTCATCGTTGATAGTACATTTATCGATCCCCTGGATATGCCGATGGCAATCAAGTCAGGAGAAAGAGAAATCCTCCTCTGTCCTCCTTTTCGAAAGGAGGAGGGAATGAAGGGGCTTCAACCGTTCTGAGCGCAAAGTAGCCCCCGGGTCCGACGTAGTCCCCGGATCTCGTCGAATAGATCGAAGGATTTCGGGATCGTAGCCGTGATGGAAATCGATTGAGATACCTGATAGTTGACTTATTAATCTGTTTGGGCCATGATTATGTCCTGCATGGGTACGCCGTAAGGGGAATGAGGAAATCTACCATGCCCTTAACGGCGTCGAAAGAGGGAACCCGGTACGAATCCGGGGCTGGCCCGCAGCGGTGATTGGGAACGACGTCCGCACTCCGCCACTGGACGGTACTCCGGGAAGGCGCGGACTGCAGGAACCCGAACAAATCGGAATGCCCATAAGCCCGAAGACCTGCCCATGCGAGATGTTTTACCCCGTGAATGGAGGGTGGATTTCTCCTCGAGGATAAGGAGTTTCGGCCGATGTTACCCCGGATATTTCGTATCGGATTTCCGCTCGCAACGCTCGTCCTGATTGCCGTCGGTGTTCATACAGCCGGTTCGGAAATCAGTTCTCCCATGGTACCCCGACGGATCATTTCCCTGGCGCCGAATACCACGGAAATCCTCTTTGCCCTCGGTCTCGGCGAGAGGGTAGTCGGAGTATCTCGCTTCTGCGATTTTCCCCCGCCGGTTGCGGATATTCCCCGTGTCGGCGGATTCACGGATCCAAACTATGAAGCCATCGTCTCCCTGAAACCGGATGTGGTAATCCTTCTGACTTCACATGCGGATGTCCTTCGTGAAATGGAGAAACTGAAGATCAGAACACTTCCGGTCCCCCATGAAACAATCGCGGAGACCCATCGCGCGATTCACATCATCGGCGAAGCATGCGGAGCATCCGATTCGGCCGCGGCACTCTCGGCGGACCTCATCCTTCGGGAAGCAGCCGTGACGAAAGCCGTATCCGGGAAACCGAACCCGCGGGTTCTGATCTGCATCGCCCGGGACATGGAATCGGGCGACCTGTCCGGGATATACGTGGCGGCCCGGGGGAGTTTTCATGACGAGATCCTCGAAAATGCCGGGGGAGAAAACGCCTGCGGCGATGACATGATCGCGTATCCTCAAGTCTCGGCGGAAGGGATCATTGCGTTGGATCCGGAGATTATCATTGATCTGGTCGGTGAAACCGTTCCCGGCGGAAAGACCGTTGATGAAATCGTACGGCAGTGGGATACGCTTCACGTGGTTCGGGCTGTCAAAGAAAGAAGGGTATATGCACTCGCCGGGGACCATGCCCTCCGGCCGGGCCCGCGCTATGTGGAGTTCCTGGAGGAACTCGCGACCCAGCTCCATCCGGATGCATTCAGTAAGGAATCCGCTGTTGACTGATACCGCCCTTCGCGTCGACTCGCTTTCATTTGCAATTCGAGCAACACCCATAATAGAGGATATTTCAGTACGAATCGGAGCGGGAGAGATATGGTCGATCATAGGGGCGAACGGTGCCGGAAAATCAACACTCCTGAAATGTCTCATGCGTATCAATACCGGATGGAAGGGGCGCGTGGAGCTTTACGGGATGGATCTCCACAGGTATTCACAGCGGCAACTGGCGAGACGTATCGCGTATGTCCCGCAGCCCGGAGGAGATCAGCGGTTTCCCTATACCGTACGAGAGTTCGTCCGTATGGGGAGATATGCGTATGCAGGGCCCTTCGGGTCGGCGCATTCCGGGGACAAAGCAGCCATAGAAATCGCCATGGAGCAGGCCGGTGTCACGCGGTTTTCCCACCGGACACTCGGAACCCTGAGCGGAGGCGAACGACAGAAAGTGTTCATCGCGGCGGCACTCGCCCAGGGTGGGGATATTCTCCTGCTCGATGAACCCACCGCATTTCTTGATTATCGCCATCAGGCGGAGGTGTCGGAGATTCTGCATGATCTGAACCGGGTGAACGGTTCAACGATAGTTGCGGTGACCCATGATGTGAACGCCGCGCTCCTCAATGGAGGATTTGCGCTGGCGCTGCGGGATGGGCGCGTGGTGTGGAGCGGTACAACGGATGAACTGGCCGATGAGAATTGCCTGAAGGATATTTTTAATGCGGAATTCCGTATACTTGATGATCCGGCTACCGGTCTCCGGGTCGTCACCCCGCGGAGGAACGGATCGTGAGAAACCTCCGGATCCTGATTCTCTTTTTCATCGGGTCACTGGGGATTTTACTGATCTCGCCCCTCATCGGAGGTACGCGAATTCCCCTTTCGGTCGTTTTTCATCCCCGGATCGAAGATCCCGAAACCATGATCTTCTGGAACATCCGGCTGCCGCGGGCCTGTCTTGCCTGGATCGCGGGGGCAGGACTTGCGACCGCCGGCATGGTATTTCAGGCGATGTTCCGCAATGCGCTTGCAACGCCGTTTACGCTCGGCGTTTCCAGCGGTGCCTCATTCGGCGCGGCCGTGGGAATGAAACTCGGCCTCGGAATGGCGTTTCTCGGGTTTTCGGGGGTTTCGTTCACCGCAACGGGGGGCGCTTTGCTCGCCATCGGGATCGTCTACGGATTGACGCGACTGAAACGGAATTGCTCGACGGGTTCAATGCTCCTGGCCGGCGTGGCGGTGAACTTTTTCTTCGCGAGTCTTATCCTGCTCATCCAGTATACGGCCAATTTTCATGATACATTCCGTATCCTCCGCTGGCTCATGGGCGGGCTTCAGATGGTGGGTTTCGAGGCTTCCCTCAGACTTCTTCCCTTCCTTGTTGCCGGATTAGTAGTTATCGCGGCATGTATCGGAGAGCTGAATCTACTCACTACCGGCGAAGAGCTCGCCATCAGTCGAGGCGTTGCAGTTGGTCGCGTGAAAACGATCCTATTTTTTGCGGTTTCGATTCTGGTCGGGGTCATTGTTTCCACCTGCGGACCGGTGGGATTCATCGGGCTCATGTGCCCCCACATGGTTCGCCTCCTGGTTGGCGCGGATCATCGACGCCTCATGCCGGCAACCGTCCTCTTCGGCGGCGCTTTCCTCGTTGTCTGTGATACCGTGGCCCGAACCGTATTCGCCCCTACCGAGCTCCCGGTGGGGATCTTCACCAGTTTCCTCGGCGGCCCGTTCTTTCTCTGGCTCCTCCTGAAACCGCCAGCGGGCGGCGATATTCCCGAATAGCGAATCTCACCAACTCTCTATGCAACCACGGAACCGCGTGCGCTATCGTCGTTATATCCCTTCCGTCTTCGTCCGGCTGACGGACTACAAGACTTCGCAGCCTTCTCGCCGTATCTCATAAGGGCTGTCAGCCTCTGGACATCGCTCAAGGACTACGTCGTTCAGCCCTTCGATAAACTCAGGGACTTCGTCCATCAGCTTCGGAGAAAGGAAAATCCTCCTCAATCCTCCTTTTCGAAAGGAGGAGGTTATTGGAAAGCTTCACCTGCTTTGAGCACAATACAATACCCGAGTTGAGCCGAAGGATTCGAAGGGATAGCAGGTTTTGGTATCAGAAGCATCTTCGTGCTTTCGCGACCAAACCCGGCGAGAAATGCAGGCGTGCGATTCTATAGAAAGCGCTTTCGTTCTGAGTGGAGAACAATATCCCGTAATTGATCGGGATGTTTCACCTGGAGCCACCGTTTCTCAAATGTGCGATGCTGAACGATATGGGCGATAGCCGCGAGGGCTTTGAGATGCATGTTGCGGCAGTCCCGTGTACCGCAGATCGCGAATACCGCCTTGACGGACGGGTGCGCTTCAGACCAGGGGATCCCCTCCCGGCATCGAACGAGAAGGATGTGAAATTCGTTTTCCCCCGGAAGAATGAAATGAGGTACGGCGACGAAATCCGATAAGGCAGTGCTGCTCTGGGCTTCTCGTTCATTCAGTATCGCCAGGATCTCTTCACTGTTCAATGATAGTTTTTCGGATAGTTCACGCGCCATGGTTTCGAACAGGAATAAACGATCACATGGCGTGTCCATATCCAGAACGGTAGCCTTCTGGACGAGTTTATCGAACTCATCATGCGCTGTCTGACCTTGTTCGTGAAGGATCTCTTTCAATTCTGCCTCAAGTGAGTACGACGCGAGATCCCTTGATACGATGCGTTCCACCAGATGAAGGAGGGCGAATTCCTGTTGAGATCGGACACGACCATACACCAGGTAAATAACCAGACCCGCGAGGATGAATCCCAGACTGATCTCTATGGTCGCAAGCCCCATATCGACGATAAGGAAGATGAAGCAGATGATGCCTATACCCGGGAGCCATGGGTACCCGGGAACCCGGAACGTGGGCCGATAATTCTGAAGACCGCTGTGACGCAGAACAATGACCGCGATACTCGACATGACATACGTCGTCAGAACCACGGTTGAGGCGGCTTTGACAAGGAGATCGAGGTCAAGGAGAAGCGAGAGAAATATCAGTATTCCCGTTACGGCGACAGCTGCTATCGGTGTTGCGAACCGCGAACTGATCATTCGGAAAAACGGCGGCAACAGGTTGTCACGGCTCAGGGCAAGGGGATATCGCGAGGCCGCCATGATACCGGCATTGGCCGTGGTGATGAACGCGAGCAGTGCGGCGACGGTCATGACTATGTATCCCGCCGTACCGGTGATAATTCCAGCGGTATCCGCCAGAGGGCTCATGGATCCGGATAGCCCCTCCCCCGGAAGAATCCCTACGGTCACGAAGAGCAGCGCCGCATAAACGACGGTGATAACGATAACGGAGGAGATGAATGCGCGCGGTATGGTTTGTTGTGGATGTTTCACTTCCTCCGCTACGGTGGCGACATTCAGAAGACCTCCGAAGGAAACGAACACGAAACCCGCGGTTGACAGCATCGCGTTGAGACCATATGGTAGTAACGGCTTGTACTGCATGATACGCACGCTGCCGATTCCGGTGATAAAGTAGAGCAGCATGAGC
>Ga0180433_10005470_pt1 | contig 17137 bp, 17 predicted proteins | sample SS_ome_8_FD_132980 | JGI IMG/M metagenome (GOLD analysis project Ga0180433, IMG submission 132980) | Hypersaline lake sediment archaeal communities from the Salton Sea, California, USA - SS_1_D_1 metaG | ecosystem: Environmental > Aquatic > Non-marine Saline and Alkaline > Hypersaline >... | reverse complement strand
TCGGGGCGATGGATGAAAAGGCTTATGTCATCGGAGACATCGTAAGGAGGAAAAAAAAAGGGGAACGTCAGGTCTCCTGGCGATAGGCGCCGCGTTTGGCGACAATCTCGTAAACAGCGGCCAGGGCCTCCGTCAGTTTTTCAGGCTTGCTGCCCCCGGCCTGCGCCATATCAGGGCGTCCACCGCCCCCGCCGCCAACCACGGCAGCCACTTCCTTGAGTATCTGGCCCGCATGATATGTCTCCAAATGGTCCTTTGTCACGACAGCCACCAGCAGCACCTTTCCGTTCGCCTTGCTCCCCAATACAATAATGCCGGACTTCATCCTTGCCTTCAGGTTATCGGCCAAATCTCTCAAGGCGGCCGGGGTGTCCACAGAGACCTCTTGGGCAAGGACAGATACGCCATCCACGACCTGAATATCAGAAAGCGCCTGGTCTGATGCCTCGGCCTGCGCCTTCGTTTTGATAGCAGCGAGTTCCTTCTCCAAAGCCTTCTGATGGGCCATGAGTTTCTCAACCCTGGCGACAAGCTCGTCAGGCTTTGTTTTTAAGGTCTCTGCCAACGCATTTAACGTATGAAAAGCCTTCTGTGCGAGACCAAGGGCCACGGTCCCTGTCACGGCCTCGATGCGCCTGACCCCGGCTGCCACACTCCCCTCACTCACAATCTTGAAAAGACCAATATCTCCGGTCCGGTCGGTGTGGGTCCCACCGCATAGTTCCTTGCTGAAATCTTCGATCGCCACGACGCGCACCGAGTCCCCATACTTTTCCTCGAACAGCGCAGTCGCCCCGGTCTTAAAAGCCTCTTCGGCCAACATTTCCTCGGTTTCAAGGGGGACATTCTGCTGTATTCGGTCATTGACCAGGGTTTCAATCTTCTGAAGCGTCTCTTCGTTAATGGCGGCAAAATGGGTAAAATCAAAACGCAATCTGTCGGGCGCCACCAATGACCCTGCCTGCTTCACATGGTCCCCAAGGACTTGGCGCAGGACCGCGTGGAGGATGTGGGTCACCGTATGGTTCTTGGCAATGGCCAAACGTCTGTCTTCATCCACGGCCAGGGTCACAGTCTGTCCGGCAGCGATTTGTCCTCGCAAGATGTTTCCTTTGTGAATAATGATATTATTGGGATCCTTGAGCGTATCTGAGACCGCCATCTCAAAACCCTGGCCATAGATGCGGCCACGGTCTCCCACCTGCCCCCCTGCCCCCCCATAAAACGGAGTGCCGGCAGTCACAAGTTCAATCTCGTCGCCTTCCTCGGCTTTTTCCACATCCTTTCCCTGTCGGACGATCATCACGACCTGTGAATCACTCCTGGTGCACTCATATCCCAGAAAATCCGTCTTTATCCCCTGTGCAGAGAGCTTTGCATAGGCCGAGCCTTCTGGATAAAAGGGCCGGTCACGACGGGATCGGAACCTCTGTCTCTCCATGGCCGCGTCAAAGCCTTTCATCTCCAGGGACATCCGATCATCGCGCACAATATCCTGGATAATATCAACGGGAAAACCATAGGTGTCATACATTTTGAATACAAGATCGCCCGGAACCTGGGATGCGCCCTGGGCCCGCAATTCGTCCAGGGCATCCTCCAGCACCCGAAGGCCGGCGTCCAGGGTCGCCAAGAAGCGCTCCTCTTCGCCCTTGATGATGTTGGTGATGTAAGCATCGGATTCCAACAGCTCTGGATAGGCTGCGCTCATCACTTGAGAAACCTTCCGTGCCGTTTGATGCAAAAAGGGACGGGTCAAGCCCAAGGTCCGACCGTAACGTATGGCTCGCCTCAGGATGCGGCGCAGCACATACCCTCGCCCTTCATTGGAGGGAAGGACGCCGTCACCGATCAAGAAGGCCGCAGCCCGGCTGTGGTCTGCCACAACCTTCATTGAAACATCCACCTCAGGGGATACTCTAAAGGCATGACCAGAAAGCGCTTCGATCTGCCTGATGCTCGGCATGAACAGATCGGTTTCATAATTGTTCTTGGCCCCTTGAATCACCGCTGCCATGCGCTCCAGCCCCATGCCAGTATCGATGCTCGGCTTTGGAAGGGGCGTCATCTTGCCTGATTCATCCCGGTTGAATTCCATGAAGACCAGGTTCCACAGCTCCAGGTAACGGTCGCACTCACAACCAACCCGGCATTCGGGCCGGCCACAACCTATCGCCTCACCCTGATCGATAAGGATCTCCGAGCACGGACCGCACGGACCGGTGTCCCCCATGGACCAGAAGTTGTCCTTTTCCCCCAGTCGAACGATCCTCTCTTCTGGAATCCCCGTGTTCCGAGACCAGAGATCATAAGCCTCGTCGTCTTTTTCGTAGACCGAGGCCCAGAGCCTTTCCTCGGGAAGGCCGTACACCCTGGTCATGAGGTCCCACGCCATTTCAATGGCCAACGCCTTAAAATAGTCCCCGAAGGAGAAGTTGCCTAACATTTCGAAGAAGGTATGATGGCGGCCTGTGTGGCCCACATTCTCAAGATCATTGTGTTTCCCCCCGGCCCGCACGCATTTTTGCGAGCTGGCGGCCTGCACATAGTCTCGTTTCTCTTCCCCCAGAAAGGTCCTTTTAAACGGCACCATCCCAGCATTGGTGAAAAGGAGCGTGGGATCGTCGTGGGGGACGAGAGAGGCGCTCTTTACGATCGTGTGGCCTCTTTCCTCAAAATAGGCCAGGAATCTCCTCCGCAGGTCGTTGGCTGTCATGTCCTCTGTGGTCATTGGTCCTAACGTGTGGCGATTGGCTGCCGTCTCTACTCCTTACTTCCCGGCTCTACCGTTTATTCTTGACAGTCTTTTCTGCCTGCTCTGGAGGCGATCCTTCCCCTTCCAGGGCCGCTTTGCGTGCCAATCCCAAGGCATCCCGAACCTTTTCCTGAATGCGGGCGGAGACATCAGGATTCTCTTTCAAAAAGGTCTTGGCATTCTCCCTGCCTTGTCCGATCCGTTCTTTTTCAAAGGAATACCAGGCCCCGCTCTTGTCAACAATTTCGTTCTCGACAGCTATGTCAAGAAGATCACCCGATTTTGAGATGCCTTCGGCGTACATGATATCAAACTGCGCTTCCTTAAAGGGCGGCGCCACCTTGTTCTTGACCACCCGCACCCTTGTGCGGTTCCCTATGATGTCCTGGCCATCCTTAATGCTTCCAATCCTTCTTATGTCGAGTCGTACCGACGAGTAGAATTTAAGCGCATTCCCGCCCGGTGTGGTCTCTGGATTCCCAAACATGACCCCGATCTTCATACGAATCTGATTGATAAAGAGCACCGATGTCATAGACCTGCTGATGCTGCCCGTCAACTTCCTCAACGCCTGGGACATGAGCCTGGCCTGCAGACCCACATGGGCATCTCCCATCTCGCCCTCAATCTCTGCCCTTGGGACCAAGGCTGCCACAGAGTCAATGACCAATACATCCATGGCGCCGCTCCGAACCAGGACCTCGGCGATCTCCAGGGCTTGTTCCCCTGTATCGGGCTGGGACACCAACAGGTCATCGCAATTCACGCCAAGTTTTCTGGCGTACATGACATCCAAGGCGTGTTCGGCGTCAACAAAGGCTGCGATACCGCCCTGTTTCTGGGCCTCCGCCACGATATGAAGCGCCAGTGTGGTTTTGCCTGAGGACTCGGGCCCAAAGAGCTCTATGACGCGCCCCCGCGGTATCCCGCCCACGCCCAGGGCATGGTCTAAGGCAAGGGAGCCGGTGGGAATCACGGGAACGTCTGCAATGACCCGGCTCCCCAGCTTCATGATGGAACCCTTGCCAAATTGGCGTTCTATCTGACCTATGGCCAGGTCAACGGCCTTCTCCCTGTCTGCAGATATGCTACCCATGAATACCCCCTTTTAGCATTAATATGCCGGCTACATAGTGACTCATGACAGTTACTTCTCAGACACGACGCTTGCCACTTCCGAAAGATACTTCAGCGAGCCTGGTATAGATTGCGCCCTGCGGGCGCAACGTACTTTGAAACAGGGCCACGGATTGTACCGTAAATGCGTCGGTTTGAAAATTTGCCAATCCTTCAACGGCCTCCCTGAGCTCGGTGGCGCCCACACGACCTTTGATCCGGCCCAGGGTGAGATGGCCCTTGAAAGGTCGCTTCTCCTTTGGAAAGCCAAGATTTTTGAGCTGAGATTCCAAATTGGCCTGAAGGGCAAACAAGACCTGTAAGTCTCCTGTCAGGCCTATCCAGATGACGCGCGCACGTCTGAGGTCCGGAAAAACACCAATGCCCTCCCCTGTCAGGACAAAGGGCGAGGTGCCATTGCTCGCTCGCTCCATCGCCATGTGTATATTTTCTACACGATCTACGTCAACATCTCCCAAAAACTTGAGGGTCAGGTGGATGCCTTCCTTGCGGACCCATCTGATGCCGTGTCCTAATCTCCGAAGCGTCTCCTGGGCTTGGCCCATGGCCTGAAGAACTGATTCCGGCAGACTGATGGCTATGAAGGCACGTATCTTTTTATCCATATTTCACCCCAATTGATCGTAAACAAAATGAGAAACAGGGGTAAAGTGTTAAAATAGTAATCATTTTTGTTATGTTTTCCAAAACTCAATATGTCTTCTGTTGATGAGATATAGTTTTAAGAAATTTTTTCATTCTTTCGCTCATTAGGGTTTCATCGATTGACAGTAGTCTCGTATGCGCAAGAGGGCTTCCTCTGAGGTCTGCTCTTTGATCTCTCTGCGACTCCCCTTGAAAAGATGCTGCCAACACGTCACATCCTCTTTCCAGGCCAAGGCCATGTGAACCGTACCCACCGGTTTGTCAGCAGTGCCGCCTGTGGGGCCAGCAATACCACTGACCGAAAGACCCAGGTCCGTGTCTGCCAGCCGCTTCACGCCAAGCGCCATAGCCCGGACACATGCCTCGCTCACCGCCCCATGGTCCCTGATGATCTGCTCCGGCACGCCCAACAACGCCATCTTGGATCGGTTGCTGTAACTCACAACCCCTGCTTCCAGGTACTCCGAACTGCCTGAAATGTTGGTGAGGCGATGGCAGATCAACCCCCCGGTGCATGACTCGGCTATGGCGATGGTTATTTTCAGGGCAAGAAGCAGGCCGGCCACTTCCTGCTCAAGGGGATTGTCCTTCATCCTTTGATCCAAGATCTAAAAAAGCCTTGTAGCAAATCTTAAGATAACGTTGGCATAGACGCCTGCAAGCACGTCATCGCCTACGACACCCCACCCGCCAGGCCATTTTGACTCCAGTCTCCTGATAGGAAAAGGCTTGACGACATCCATGAGCCTGAAGAGAAAGAAACCCGTCACCACATTTTTCCAGCTCCAGGAAATGAGAAACAGGGTGACCAGAAACCCTGCCATCTCGTCTATCACAATCAGACCGGGGTCTTTCCTCTGGAATACCTTTTCTCCTTCACCTGAGATCCATACTGCAAATCCAGCAAACACTATGATGAAAAGCACCCCCTCAATGGGCCCCAGCAGAGAAAGGAGATAAGCAAGAGGAAGGGCAACCAGGGTGCCGAGCGTACCCGGAGCCATGGGGACACAGCCTGCATAACAACCCGTGGCCAACAGAACCACACATTTTTTTCGAATCTCAAGCAAGACAGACTCTTAAATTTACTTGGGAAAAAGGTTCAAGGATTCAATGGGTCCAGGGGCCGAGGATGTTTATTCCCCGGCTTGCGGATAGTTTTGCCAAACAGACAGATCTCTAAACACACGGCAAAGGGCTTGGGTGGAAGCTGAAACCACATGAAAGCATTCAGCATTCCACCTGAAACCTCGAATCCTTGGACTCTTGAACCCTCAAGATCACGCTAGCTCGTTTAGCCATGACCCAAAAATGTCTACATGTCGAATTGCTAATACGAAACCATCAAGTAGCACTTTAAATTTCAGTTCTATCCCGAGGTCTCTCTTGAAATGGTGTCGTAGACTACCTTCAGAGGAATGCCCTGCTCCAATGCAATCTTCCGGCAGTCTTCATATTCAGGGGCAATCGACATGGAACCGTCAGGACCCAGGATCTCCTTGACCCGGACGTTGCCGTAGGACGTGGCAGCCACTTTGTGCGTTCTTGGGAGCTTGGATCGCTGAGCCTGATAGTAACGCACGCCAGTGGCCGTCGTTTCCAAAAGGAGCCGGTGGATCAAAGCCTCCCGGTCTATGTCGTTGCATATGACCTGGATGGCTGTCCCCGGTCGATTCTTCTTCATGAAGATGGGAATCCAGATCACATCCAGGGCCCCGTCTTCAAAAAGCCGTTCCATGACAAACCCGAATATCTCTGGATTCATGTCATCAATATTGGTCTCTACCACGACCACGCCATCATGCTCAAATAAAGCCTCAGGCTCCCCCAGCACGATCCTGAGCAAGTTTGGAATCTCTTTAAGTTGCCGGGCTCCAACGCCGTAACCCACTTGACCAATCCGCATCCTCGGCATGGGACCGAAATTGTCGGCAAGGCATGTAACGATGGCGGCCCCGGTTGGGGTGACCAGTTCATGAGATAGAGCCGTACCATACACCGGCACCCCTTCCAGAAGGGCCACGGTGGCCGGGGCCGGGACAGGAAGCCTCCCGTGATCGGAGGTGACGAAACCTTTTCCCACGGGAATCTCCGAGGCCGCCGTTTTGCCTATTCCCAGCCATTCCACGCCAAGACACGCACCCAGCACGTCAACCATTGCATCCACGCCCCCTAGCTCATGAAAGTGGACGTGGTCTTTGGGGCAATTGTGGATAGCCGCCTCAACTTCTGCCAGCCTGCCAAAGATCTTAAGGCTGAGATGTTTAACGGTTTCAGTGAGGTGACTCTCCTCAATCAGGGTTCGGATGGCCCGATAATTTCTGGTGCGGCGGTCTTTCTTTTCGACTACGACACGCACCCGGCGGCCGTGAATCTTCATCCGCTCCGCTGTGCCGATCTCCAGATGAAAGGCCTCAAGGGGCAGGTTGCGAATGTTCTCCTCAAGGAAGTCGCCTGGCACGCCCAGTTGGATCAGAGCGCCCAGAATCATGTCCCCGCTGATTCCCGCAAAACAGTCAAAATAGGCGATCTTCATTCCCACAGCCGTCTTTCCAGCCGTCGAGCTTACCCTTTAGGTTCTTGCGTGTGCTGCCTACAGCTCGCAAAATGGAAGATTGAAATTTCCGGTTCTTCTCCAATTTAGTTGGAGAAAAGGGTTCAAGGATTGAAGACCCTGCAGCAAGCTGCAGGGAATCTTCGACCGTAAGGAATGTTACTTATTTTATATACGCTCGCTTAATCGGTTCAAGGGGTCCAGGGGCCTAGGATGTTTACATATCCACATCTCAAGGCGTTGAACCTGAAACCAGAGGAAAGACTTAAACCCTCCAATCCTTGGACCCTTGAGCCCTCAGGATCACTCCAACTCGTTTGGAGATGACGCAAATTTTCTAGCATACAAGCCCTTGAGAGTCAAAGCACAGCAGGCGGTCATAGCAAGCCTGCTAGACGCCCCTTGCGTGAAGCTGCACAATCTCAAGTAGAAGCTCCACGCATTTTACCATGTCATCCAAGCGGATCGATTCGCGTACCGTGTGCATGTCCTTCATGCCCGTGCCGAGTATGCCCACAACAATACCATGTTCAAAGAATATGTTTCCGTCGCTGCCGCCTCCGCTCGTCTTGGTCTTCATCTCACGTCCAAGGCGCGCTGCCGCCTCCTTGGCTAGATCAACGACCACGTGATCTTCGGGCACTTTCATCGCAGGAAAATCCGACCGAATCGCCGTCTCAATCCTTGGAAGTCCATCCTCCGAGGGAAAACGCTTCTTATACATAGAGATCTCTTCTTCAAAACACCGGACGATCTTACGCGTCTCATCTTCCAATTTTTCAGGGCTGTGGCTGCGCACCTCTCCCGCCACAGTGACCAAGCCGGGCACAATATTAGTGGCGGTGCCTCCTTCAATGCGTCCAATGTTGGCTGTGGTCTCGTCATCAATGCGGCCTCCACCCATCCTTGAAATGGCACGACTGGCAAGCTGTATCGCATTGATCCCTTTTTCGGGGGCGGCCCCGGCATGGGCGTCCCGGCCGTAGATCTTGAATTGGAGATGATTAGCGGCGGGTGCACGGGTCACAATGCCATCGGTGTCGGAGGCATCCAGACTGTATCCGTGTCGTGCCTCAAGGAGAGAGTAATCCAGGTTCTTGGCCCCTAAGAGGCCTATCTCTTCACAAACCGTCACTATCACCTCCAGCGGCCCGTGGCGAAGTCCGTCTTCCTGGAGCACCCGAATGGTTTCAATGATAATGGCCAGAGCGGACTTATCATCAGCGCCCAGTATCGTGGCGCCGTCGCTTGAAAAAATGCCATCCAAAAAAATGATCTTAACCCCCTTGCCTGGTTCGACCGTATCCATATGGGCATTGAGGAGCAGGGGTGTCACCTCGGTTTCGGAACCACGAAATCTGGCGATGAGGTTGCCCGTATCACCCCGGACCTTCAGGCCAGCCCCGTCGAAGACCACCTCTGCGCCCATGGATCTAAAGATCTTCTCAAGGTTCTTGGCTATAGCGCCTTCTTCCTTGGAAACACTGTCTATTTCAACCAACGCCCTGAACAAATCGCCCAAACGTTCCTGATTCACCATGGCACTGTCCCCCTTTTGCTGCGAGGCGCTTCTTGCGACTCACACATGCACACAAAATCGTTGACAGATTGGAAAATGAGCAGATAAAATAAAAAATTTAAATGCGGAAGTGGATAGCTCGCTGGTGGGGCTCCCGGACTTCAAATCCGGTGTGGGGCGCTAAAACCGTCCTGGGTGGGTTCGATTCCCATGCACTTCCGCCACCCCCTCTTAGCTGCCGATAAGAGAACGGAACCTTCCGATGGTCTCACCGTAGTCGGAGCTGCCAAAAATTGCCGAGCCTGCCACGAACGCGTCCGCCCCTGCCTCTGACACCGATCGGATGGTCTCTTGGTTCACTCCCCCGTCAACCGCGATCACCACATCTGGATTCTTCGAACGGACCATGGACTTAAGGTTTCTTATTTTAGGAATGGCGCTAGAGATAAATGTTTGTCCTCCAAAACCCGGGTTTACACTCATGACCAAGACGAGGTCCACGTCCGCCAAAACCCATTCTAGGGCTGACAGGGGGGTCGCTGGATTGAGCGACACTCCCGCCTTGACACCCAGGTCTTTGATGGCTTGGATGGTCCGGTGCACGTGGTAGCAAGCTTCCGGATGAACCGTGAGATAGGTGCTTCCCGCTCTGGCAAAGGCTTCAAGATACCGGTCCGGGTCTTCGATCATGAGGTGCACGTCCAGAGGAAGCTGCGTCACCCTTCTGACCGCTCCTACGACCAGCGGACCAATGGTGATGTTTGGCACAAAATGACCGTCCATGACATCCACGTGGATCCAATCAGCCCCGGCAGCCTCCACAGCCTTTACCTCCTCACCGAGCCTGGAAAAATCTGCTGACAATATGGACGGTGCGATAAGCTTCATCTTGCTCCTTTGAAGACCCTGCAGCAAGCTGCAGGGAATCTTCAACCGTAAGGAATGTTACTTATTTCATATACGCTCGCTAACCCCGCAGCTTGCTGCGGGGTTAGCGCTCGCTTAATCGGTTCAAACGGATCAACAGTTACTTATCATCAAAGCTTTCTTATTTCAAACTCTGATAACGGCGAGACATGGGACATTGATGCGAAGGAATAACTCAAGACCGCTTCTTCGTCCTGGTACAAGAAAAATGTTACGTCCTGGTCATAGGGAACGAGGAGCCAGATGTCTTCTCCGGGAGGTTGAAAAAAGTCATAAAGGTCATAAAGCATGCCAAAGGCACTAACACGAAGCCGAATATGCTTCTTCAAAAAGCCATCAATGACGTGATGATGAAATACATAGAGTCCTTTATCAAGGACCACGCTTTTTTCTGAGCGATTAACCTTCAGATTGACAAGGGTCCCGGAAATAACCGGGTAGCCAGAGGAAGGCTCTTGCTCAACCACCACGCCCTTGGGCCGGTCAGTTCTCTGAACATGGCGTATCTGGCCCAGGTTGAGTTGAGAACGCTCCAAGATGAGGATGGCATCCTCTGGGGCGAGGCCTTCTAAATAGGGCATCTTGAATCTAACCGGCCATCTCCCAAGGCTGACCAATAAGTCAATCATGTCTCCCCGCTTGACTATGCCGCCAGGAGCCGGCGCCTGGCTCATGACTTCTCCTCTTGCTGCCTGTTCACTGTGGGTCTCAGAGACGGCGCCGCTGGCGAGCCCATTCTCTTCCATGATGATGTTGGCCTGGCGCACATCCATGCCCACGAGGTTGGGAACGACCACGGTTTGGGACCCTTTAGACACCATGATCCTTACATCACGATCTCGCTTCACCTCAGCACCGGGTCTGGGTTCCTGATGTGCCACATGGTTCTTCGGAATGTCCGCCCTGTATTCAAAGCCAGCCACTTTCGTATTAAGCCCCAGCCCGGTCAGAATTTCCAAGGCATAGACCACGTCCTTTCCCACAAGGTCAGGCACCACCACGACGTCTTCACTCCTGATGATAAGCCTTAGAGTAAGATATCCCATCGCCCCTGCAACCACGATAAAAAGGCCGAAGAACACCCCTATTTTGAAAATGGGTTTCACGCCACAACCTTCTTGAGCCGCACTGCAAAGAATCCGTCCATGTCGTGCTTATGGGGCAGGCTCCTGAAAACACCGGACCCATCAACGAGGCGCGCGTCCATCTCAGCAAGCCCGGCGGATGAGCAGTCTATAACAAAATCAGTCCGATTTTTCAAAAAATCTTCTACCACTCTCTCTCCCTCCTCAGGCTCAAGACTGCACACGCCATATACCAGGCATCCACCTCTTCTCACCAACGGAGCCAGGGAAGCCAATAAGTGTTCCTGTTTTTTTTGGAGTCTCGCAAGATCCTCTTCCTGTTTTTTCCATTTGATGTCTGGGCGCCTGCGCACCACACCGAGTCCGGAGCACGGCGCATCCACCAAGATTCGGTCGAACGTGCCGGCGACATCTTCAGCCAAAGGCCCGGAAAGGTCATGGCGCCAAGTGGTGACGTTAGACACACCAAGCCGTCTCATAGATGCCTTAAGGGCCTGCAGTTTCCTGGCTTGGCGATCCATCGCCTTTATGGCGCCTGAATCTTTCATGAGCTGGGCAATGTGTCCTGTCTTGCCTCCACGCCCTGCACAGGCATCCAAGATCGTCTCTCCGGGTCTTGGCCCAAGGAGGTAGGTGACAAGTTGGGCCGCCTCGTCTTGCACTTGAAACCACCCTTCTTGAAAGGCAGGGATGTCAGGGATGGCCCTTTTCAGCCCCCGTAGAGCCAGCCCATCCGGAGAAAACCGGGTTTGGTCAACTTTTTTGACATGGCCCTTCAGAGATCTGAGGAATTTCTCCCGGGAAACCTTCAGGGTGTTAACGCGGGCCGTCACAGGAGGAATCTGATTGTTCGCCCGGCAGAGCCTTCTTGTTTCTTCAATGCCCATGCGCTTCAGCCACCGTTCAACCATCCAGCAAGGATGGGATTCTCCGACGGCAATGGCAATGACAGGATCATCTGCATCAGTCGGCAGCGGTATTTCCTTCGCCCGACCCTGGGCGGATCGCAGAACGGCATTCACGAACCGGACCACCCAAAAAGGCGCCTTCTCCTTGGCCAGCTTAACAGAGTCGTTCACGGCGGCGGACACGGGGATCCGGGAAAGGAACAGAATTTGATATAGACCCAGCCGGATAATGTCCAGAACCAGCGGATCCATCTTATGAACGGGCGTCTTGGAAAGGTGGCCAATGACCCAGTCAAGGCGACCCCGCCATCGGAGTACGCCGAGCACCAGTTCGGTGGCCAAGGCACGGTCGCGTTGCAGCAGTGGGCGCCATTTTTCAAAGGCCTGTGTGAGCCGACGGTCTAACGTGACGTTCGATTCATGGAGGGAGTCTAAAACTGAAAGGGCTATCCGTCTCGCAATGGCTGCCATGGCCTGACTATCCCAGGATGGCGCCAGGCGGCACAGGGCAGCCCCTCAAGAATTCCTCAATCCTCAGGCGCTTGCCCGACTCAAGCTGAACTTCCTTCAGAGCTAGCAGACCACGGCCCGTTGCCACATTTAGATCTCCAGTGAACCCTGGCAAGACGGTCCCTGGCTTTTCCCCAGCTCGCTGCTGAAGGGGCTTTGCCTTATATATTTTGAGTCTCTTACCCGAGAGCAGGGTAAAGGCTCCCGGCCATGGATTCATCCCTCGAACGAAAGCATCCAGGGATGTTGCCTCTTTGCCCCAGTCAATACGTCCATCTTCCTTTTTCAAGAAAGGGGCATAGGTCGCTTTTGACTGGTCCTGCGGAGAAGCCACAAGATGGCCGGATGCGAGCTGGTCCAATGTGTCAATCAGGCGTTGGGCGCCTACGTGTGCAAGCCGCTTATGAAGGGTTTGAGCGGTGTCGTCCGGTCCAATGGGGACTCTTGCGGTGAGGAGGATATCGCCCGTATCCATACCTTCATCCATCCACATCGTGGTCACACCGGTCTCTTGCTCCCCGTTGATAATGGCCCGCGGGATGGGGGCCGGCCCACGGTAAGCGGGAAGAAGAGACGCATGGATATTGATGGCGCCCAGCCGAGGAATGGCCAGAACAGACCCCGGCAAGATGTGGCCGTAGGCAACCACGACAAACACGTCCGGGTTGAGGGCGATGATCTTCTCGAGAAACCATGCCTCCTTAACCTTGGCTGGCTGCAAAACCGGATACCCATAGCCCATGGCAACTTCTTTGACCGGTGGAGCAACCATACGACGGCCCCGTCCCTTTGGCCGGTCGGGCTGAGTGGCAACTGCGAGGACATGATGATGGTGGTCATGGAGGGCTTTGAGCGTCGGAACGGCAAACTCCGGCGTACCCATGAAGATGATACGGTAAGGACTCACGTTATTTACTCATTTGAAAGATCTCAAAACGGATGGGCACCTCCAGAACTCCAAGGTCTTTCTGATTCGTATAGATCTTCAGGCGATCCTCGTTGAGCCCTTTCTGGAGCTTTTCTGGGACGGGTTCGACCAGGATTTGCGCCATCCGGCCTTGCTGTACGGACTTGGTCACAGCTTTAAAAAGCGATTTTTCCAGTTCCACCTTGCTGACCTTTAGGTCATTGCCTTTGTTCAAAACCACCATGACGGGACGCCTCAAAAACCTGTTGTTCGTCTTCAATTGCTCGAGTTGCTCCTCTGACAGGCGACCAAAGTTTAAGGCCTTTGGCCGCACCTCAACGGCCCCCCTCACATTAACTGAAACACGAATCACGAGCTCAGGCTTTTCAGGATAGTTGGTGGTGAGTGTCACCTGTCCGGCGTAAGTTGCCTCCCCTTTGACCTTGTTCTGAATCTTCACTTCGTAGCCGCGACCTTTTTCGATCTCGCGGAGTTCCACCGCCAGCTTGTCGGGAACTGAGACAGAGGCGAGTTTGACGATCAAGGGTTCCTTTTTTTCTCCCTGCACGCGAACAACCTGTTCCACCTTCTCGCCCACAGTCCCTCTGAGATGGACATGTTGCGGGTTGATTTGAACGGGGGCCCATATCTTTCCTTTCATACTGATGGTCATCTGGGGATTCTTCGGGTCGCTGCTTATGACCCTGGCCGCCTTGTACATATTGCCCTGGTATCCCTTTGTGCGTATCTCTAAGGTAATCTTGCCCTCCCCTCCAGGGGGGATGGCCCGGTCAAACCGGGCCACACTGCAGCCTCAGCCGGGTTTGACGCTCTTAATCTCCAAGGGAGCACTGCCTCGGTTGAACACCCGGAAGTCGTGCTTGACCACATCCCCTTGGCGTATCTCCTGAAAGTCGTAAGTGGGATCTTCTATTTCAATGACCGGAACCGCTTCGTTTTCCTCGGCTGCTTGTGAGATGCCGACCCACGCCACCACGACCAGACATCCCAAGAGTATCGCTCTAAGAACCTTCATCCTTTTACCTCCTGACTAATCCATAGCCATGCATCAACGAAGATGCATTCTACGTATTGTTTCTTATCACAACCTTGAACAGCAAGTAAGCGGCGACCGTGATCAACGCCGCGTTATGGAGAAAATATGAGGTGGTCTTGGGATTTCCCATCGTGTCGGAAGTGAAACAACCGCAATGGACGTCTAGTCCCCGCGCGACATTAAACACCAGGGCACCCAAAAAGACCAACAAAAGCAGATTGCTCAACACCACGGCGCCAGGGAGCCATGCCCCGAAAATCAGAAAGCAACCCAAAAGAAGTTCCAGCCACGGCAAGGTCACAGCGAAACCATTGATGAAGCCATCCGGCAGGAGCTGATAATTGTGAATCACCCCCGCAAAGGCGGCCGGATCAAGGATCTTGTATATGCTCGCCCAAACAAAAATCCCCCCTAAAACAAGGCGCATCACCAAGACAGGGATTGTCTTTGCCCTAATAGGTCGTTGTGTGGTCATTGGCGTCCATTGGCGGACCTGCCGCCACGGGTAGCTGGTGCTGTTGCCATAGGGTCCAGCCGTCATCCAGGATGTGGACGTTCATACACCCCTTTTCAAGGAGTTCAAGGGCCACAAGCTCACTCGAATGACAGCTGTTGCCGTCGCAATAAGTGATGATAAACATATCCGGACCGATATCTCTCAAGACTTTCCCGAACCGCTCCTCAAAGTCCTCCAGGGGCAGACTGCGAGCGCCCTGGATGTGACCGACCTCGAAAAACTCTCTGGGACGCGTGTCCAGAAAAAGTGCTGCCTGGGCAAAAAAAAGGCTTTGCGCCTCTTCCATGGAAATTCGCAGGCCGTCGTCTTTCGCGTCAAGGCTCGATGGGTCTCCCGCGGCGTGATCGCCCATGAGAGGCAGTTTGTCGGGCCGCCATTGATTCGTCAGAAGCCCGATGATCGCGGCAAGGCACACAATGGCGCCGCTTTGCCACACGGCGACTCGCCAGTTTCCTTTCTGTGCCTTTTTCATCATCCTTTTGTCTGTCCTGACACCCCTAATGCAAGAGTAATGCCCGGCGTACAGGAACCTTTCACCAGCCTTTGGTCTCAAACAATATAACCATAGTCCCTAGAACTTCAAGGACTTCGCAAAGCAATTGTTGCCTGGGCGTCAAGGCGTAACTGGTTCGCAGCAAGGTGGGCCTGACGGGTAGGCTCGGGTAGCTTGTATCCCCTGCAGCAATCCAAGACCAACCGGATGGCTTCCGGCAGGGTAATGGCATGGCCCGGCGAGACGAAAACCGGCTTTACACCTTGCCTGGTTCTTACAACAGCGCCCACAAGCCGTCCGCGATGAGTCAGCGCTCCTGTGCTGCCCTTGTCTTCTGGCAGCGGCCCATGGACGCCTACAAGACGGGACTTGGCGCAGCCGATGCTCGGACAGTCAAGCAACACGCCCATGTGCGAGGCAAGGCCCGCGCCCCTGGGATGGGCCATCCCTTGGCCATCGAAGATGACCACATCAGGCCGCCTGCGAATCTTCCTGAACGCCTTGATTAAGACGGGGGCCTCGCGAAAGGAGAGCAACCCGGAAATATAAGGAAATTCCATGGCTTCAGAAGCGAAGGCCTTGTCAATGAGAATAAGATCCGGGAAGGTAAAAACTACGACCGCGCCATAGACCTCACGACCCCGGCGGGTATATGAGACATCAGCCCCGGCTATGGTCCGGACCGGTCCGGGCAGGGGCGTCTCACGGATTTTCTGAGAAAGGCGTCTTTGGACACGCACAGCATCCTGATACGGTAGGTTCCAGGTATGAAGGGTGCGAACCCTCATAGGTATTGGGCTGCCATCAACAGATACCAAGGCCCTCCCCCCACAATATCCCCCCTGGCGGATGCCTGCTCAAAGAAGGCCGCCAGTTCGTCTTTATTTACGCGATGGACCTCAATCTTTTCAGAGGGCTCAAGTTTCTGTTCACCTGGACGTGCATCTTCTTCCAATTCCACGACCACACAGTATGCCGTCTCCTTCACAAGTGCGCTGTTTAAGGTCAACGGTGGGGATATCTCCACGACTTTGCCCGTATAACCCGTCTCCTCCTGAAGCTCTCGAAGAGCACACGCCTCTATATCCTCATCATCTAAGACCCCGGCAGGAAAGCCAATCACGTGGCGGTCAAAGATAACCCGGTATTGCCTGATGAAGATCAGGTCCCCTGATTCCTTGAATCTGGGCATAACGAGGACCGAGCTGTGCGCATTGGTCCGTTCAATGTAATCCCATGCCAGCACGTCTCCCTGGTCATTTTCATAGATCACCCTTCTGGGCCGAATCCACCGACTGTTTGATAGATCAAGGGTCTTCAAAATACTCACCGCGCACCTCGTCAGTCTCCATGGCGGGGTTCGCTTTAATCCGGGCGCCCCTTTCCACGGCTCCAAGCTTCGCATCCGCATTGTGGGCCACCTGCAATATATTCGCACCTGTGATGATGGATGAAACAAGACCCACAATGATCACTGGAACCATCTGAACCACATGATTGGTCAGGGTAAACCCTGCCGCCTCTTTGGCCGGGACACCAAAAATCAGGAGCCCGAATACCCCCCCCGCCTCCCACAGGCCCCAGAAGCCCGGCACAGAGGGCAGGGAGATGAAAAAGCAAAGTATGATCATCACCGCGTACATTTCAAGAAAAGAGACCTCAACGCCCGGGCAGCCAAAGGCCATGACGTAATACGACACGCCTGCCAGGCACCAGACCAGAAACGTGAGAGCAAGGCACAGCCCCAGCTTTCTTAAATCCTTCAGCATACCGAGCCCGGCAGCAAAGCCGCCGATCATGTTGGCAACTTTAACACAGACCCTTTCCCTGATCTTTCTCTTGAAAGAACGACCGGCAAAAAAGACCAGGTCTGGCAGTCCCAGGATCGCCCGTGTGATGATGGTGCGACTCCTTTCAGCACTAACTACAATGATGCAGGCAATCAGGGCGAATGCCAGTTTCACGGTCGTCACCCCGATCATCCCAAGGGTGGCTTTGTTGAGGTGGTAGTTGCCGAAGGTAAGGTCAAGGGTTGGGCTGATTTCGACAGCCCCTAGGACCACCACAAAGAAAAGGAGGAGCATGACGATGTCAAAGACCCTTTCAGCGCCCACCGTGGCCAG
>Ga0180433_10005469_pt1 | contig 17139 bp, 19 predicted proteins | sample SS_ome_8_FD_132980 | JGI IMG/M metagenome (GOLD analysis project Ga0180433, IMG submission 132980) | Hypersaline lake sediment archaeal communities from the Salton Sea, California, USA - SS_1_D_1 metaG | ecosystem: Environmental > Aquatic > Non-marine Saline and Alkaline > Hypersaline >... | reverse complement strand
TAACACGAATCGCCCCATTTATTGATGCCGCTGCATTGTTTACAATGTACAAATAGTTGATATTAAATGTTCCACCTGTAATAGACACTGGAAAACCTTGCATAACAACAAAATTCATCCCAAGTGTACTTCCGTTCGCAATGGTGATTTTATACCAGCTCTGCCAGTCACTCTTATCCGACTCGTTGTGTGAACACGTCCACGTAATCGAACGGCCACCGAGGTCAACTGCGTTGATGCCAGAAGCGGTGTTTATCGTCACATCCGAAATAATATCAAAAATATAGTCATCCCCAGTTAGTTGCTGGTTGGTTGGAAACACACTCTGCCACGCAGTTATTGGATCTGGGTAGTCCCCACCGGTTCCAACAGTGATCGTTATCATGCCGCCACCCACCTGTAGGCCCACATCTTGTATCCACCAAGTTGCGAGTAGGTTCCTACCACACCAAGGTACGGATCGATCCTCTCCAGATACTCCTTCTGTACTGCGTCGTCTCCGGTCACAACGTCTATCGCGTAGTTCTGTGTGCTCCACGAGTGCCCGTCGAACGTACGAACCGCAGGCTCGTTGGTCAGCGCGTACACCAGACTCGACCCCTTGTAGGCAATCGATGCCCAGGCAATCACACCGATGTTCTCGTCTGCAATGATCGGCTCGTGCAGCTTGTACACGATCTCACCGACATCACTGCGCCCAACGTCAAAGGCATTGTTCAGAGGCACCGTGTAGGTCTTGTTCGTCAGCGGTATCGCGGCTATGCTCGGCATCTCGAATATGTGCCGCAACTGACCACCGGTGAACTTCCCGTACTGAATGTCGTCCCGGTAGTACCCGATGCAGTATTCCTTGTCTCCGTACTGGCTGTACCAGTACTCGCTCCCGTCCCTCACCGCGCAGAGCAGGAATCCACTGTCGATCACCATTACATCTGGATTCGGCAGAGGAACGAAGAACCGCCTGGGGATGTAGATGTCGAGTTCGGCCTCCATGCGGTCCTCGAGGCTGATCCTGTTGAGACCGCCGCCACGGTCGAGCACCGTATCATTCCACTTGCGGTAGAAGTTGTTCGCATCAGCCTCTATCGTGCACGCCTGGGCCGCATACGTCTCGCTCTCGGCGGCGTACATAGTGTTCGCGTCCACGTAGGTCTCAAGGACAGTGTAACCACCGTCGGCGCGAAACAGCGTCTTCCCGGCATCTCCGGCAGCGAAGTTCCTTGTGCCTGCGTTGCGAGTAACTACAATCCCTGCCTGCTGGCACTGGAGCACATCCCCGTGCCCGATGGCAACCTCAAGAGTAGCATCGGCTCCGAACCCTGCGCCGATGGTTACATTGTCCTCATCTGTGTACCCAGTGATCGTCGCCGTGTTCCCGGCCAGGTCAGTCAGGGTGCACCCAACATCCCCAAGGACGAACTTGTTGTCGTTGGCACCTGCTATGGTCGCAACCCCGGCAACGGTGGTATCAACGGTGAATGCCTTGGCCACAGGAACATCTGTATCCCATATGTACCGAGATGGATTATTCCCAACCCCAACGAGGTCAGGGCTCACGCCTCCGCTGTTCTCTCCGACATTGAAGGTACGATAGAGCTTGAAGTGGGTAGCCTCCTGCACATTTGAAGGAAGCGTCAGGTCTCCAATCGTGTGGGCCGTGGTCAGATCCTCTCCAATCTCGTCGGCGAAGTACACCTCTCCGTAGTCCTTCTCAACCCCAGGTTCGCGGCATGTCCCACTCTCGAGGGCGATCTCAACGCCGTCTGATAGCATGTCCCTGTTGCCAGTGCCGGTCAGCCGGCAGTACGAGTAGATATATCGATATCCGTAGACAAGAGACGCTGTCTCGAGCACGTCGGTAACCAGTACCGTCGGCACTGCGGCGTTGATACGGTACATGTAGTAGTAGTCGTCATCAAGGATGATCTTCCACATCCCCGAGGCAGTGGTAAGCACAACGTAATCACTGCGAGGCTTGAGCGTACCAACACCTGACGGGGCTGACCCATGGATGTTGAGCACCTCATCAAACACCTCTCCGCGCAAGTTGGTTATATAGACGGTGCTGCCAATGTACCAGACGATCACTTCCATCTCATCGTGCTGGATCGGACGGGCGTTGATGTCCCCGGCTGGCAGGGCCGTCGCCGTGTACACGTAACTCCCGGGCCGCACCTCAGACCACTTGCCCTTGTCGATGATGTTCTTGTTGATGGCAGAGTGGTTGGTGTCCACCTCTGATGCGGGAATACCAGTGTGCATCCCCAGGAAATTTTCCTGTACGAACTCACGCACCGTCTCAGCGGTCGTGATCTCCCTGGGTGCTTTCAGAAATTCCTTGCCCATTAGAACCGATACCAACCTGATTCTGGGTAAACTTGGTACTCTTCACGCACAGGGGTTTGTCCTAGGCGTGCCTGCTGTCCACGGTTGAGCTGGTTGCGGATGTCCCGCAGCATCCTCTCAACAATTACTTCTTCCTTGCCGGTCTGTCCATAGTCCTCCTGCCGCAACTCTGCAATGCACGCATTCCGAAATCTGCGGTGCGTCCAGGCAGGGAGGACCATCTCGTCATCTTCGGTGTCCAGAGGGTCCACATGGATCCAGTACAGATGGTAGAACGTCTGAGTGGTATCCCCCGGGTCGTTCTGGAACGTAACGGTTGCAAGCGTCCCGTCGGGCTGTCGGTCTCGAGAACTCACCGCGATTGAGTGATACCCCTTGTCGCGGAAGTAGTACTCTTTCCTTGGTCCAACGGGACGCTCACGAGAGTATGTCTGGGGCAAATCCGTCGAGAATATCTGTGCAGTCCTGCGACAATTACTCGGACAGTTGTACTGGTACGTCCCGTCAGTGGTAACCAGATACGGAGGCATTCCCGTGCTCGAATCGATATAAAGCGTCTGCTCTACGTCCTGATGGTATGTCTCCTGATACAGCTCCGACATCACAGACAGGATCTCACTCCTGCTGTAATTTGGCACACGTCGTTGGATCAACGTAACATTCTCAGCGGTCGTTGGCATAGCCTACCCCGTTACGGTTTCAACCTCAGCCTTCTGAGGGTTTTGCTCAAGGATCAGGTCGATGATCTCATGCTTCTTCATGCTGGCGGGGATCGACGTACCGGTCATCTGCCGCCCGAGCTTGCGAATCTCGTGCATCTTCATCGAGTCAAGCATCTGGCTAGTCATCTGCCCCGCGAGGCCTGTCTCTGCCGTCTTGCTTGCCTGAGCATGGTTCACCTTCATCTCACGCTCAAGGATTCTGGCCTCACGCTCATCGAGTTCCTTGCGCTTGATGATGAGCTGGCGCTGCTCCTCGGTGAGATCGGCCTGCTGCTGACGGGAGTCCTCGTAGGGAATCTCGTTGCCAATCTGGTCCTTCTCTGAGGGGAGCGTGTTGTAGAGCCGAATCTGGTTCTTGACAACATCGCGTTGCTCATCAGGGAGACTCTTCCACCAGGCGTCATGCAATGCACGCACCTCGGCATCGATAGCGGGATTAAGAATCTTCCACTGCTTCCAGCCATAGGTTTTGGCCAGACGCTGCATGTTCTTCGGAGTCTTCGGAACCTGCCCGCGGAACGGCCCCCGACCGGGGGTGTTGCGCATCCAGTGGATGCTGCCGTTCTGCCGATACCGAATCCTCGGCAACTCACTGCCACGGGGGAACTCGATGATCGCATCCTCGAACCCACGGCTCTTGCTGTAGTCGGTGTTCCTGTGAAGCCTAGACGAGATCCACTGGAGATCAATGATCTCAAAGGGGTTCCCGTACTGGTCCTCTACTCCTGTGGCCATCTCAATATAGTCCCGCTGACGGTATCCGTCTTTGTTCTGCAAAGGTGCCTTGATCACAATCATTGTCTGCCCCTTGTCATTTATGACGTATAGGAAGGTTTCGGGGAGGGTGTTACCCCTCCCCATGAATCTCACAGACTATGAAGTCTGCGAGGTGTAGTTGTTCAGTTCGGGCGGTGCCGCGAAGGGCAGCACAATCGAACCATCCTGTTGAAGGGTCGTAGCGTCGTTGTCCGTAACGTCGAACACCGGCTGCTTGATACCCACCGAACAGAAGATTCCCGAGCCGAAGTATTTGTCGTACTGCTCGTACTCCCACTCCCAGTGGAACCCTTCGGGCATCCACTCGCAGAGAGCGGCCTGACCGAGCAGGAACCCAACCTGGCGAGCATTGGCCGTCTTGTCCCGAGGGTCGGACGAGCCATCGTCTGCACGACCCATGCCGCGATACTGCGCCGTGAGCGTGTAGTCTGCGCCGAGGTCGATGAGGTAAGAGTCCGAGTTGGAAGCCGAACCGGCAAGCGACAGCGTGGGATACCGCTGGTCCTCGACAATGCGAAGGCCACCGATCTGACCCAGGAGACCCGGATACATAAACCGGATTTCCTTGCTGAACGCCTGAGCATCACGCCACACCGTGCCCAGGTTGCCAGCCTGCACGCAGTGCTTCAGCCAACGACACTGAGGAGTTGGGAGCACGACAACGTATCCGTCGCCGCCATCCTCGAACTCGATGGGGGTGATGAAGGCCTCTGTACGTGCCCACTCTTCGAGACGCTGGAGATAGAGGACGCTCACGCAAGCGTTAACGCCAGTCCCAGCGGCCAGGAGCTTCGCCACGATGGTGTCAACCCAGTCGTTTGCGTTGACAACGTACACCGGCTGCTGCGCATTGGTCTGGTTCGGAATGTACCAGTTCGGCGAGAAGCCGGGGGTGTTGAAATGGGGCGCGTCCTCAAGGTTCTCCGACTGGAGTTCCAAGAGTGCCTGCCGGCGCATCTTGCCGAAGTACTGTTTGAAGTACTTGGCCAGACCGGGAACCCTGTACTCAAAGATCTTGTACGGGGCCTTGTCCCGGGCATAGATGCCGTAGGCCTGGTTGGTGGTCGCGTGGGAGAGATCCGTGTACTCCATCTGGAAGTGCTTGGTCGTGATCTCTTCCTCTTGGAGCCGCTGGTCACCGTTCGCTCCGATGGTCGGTGCGCCAGACAGGTCCTTCACCATGGCAACCTTGGTGTAGCGGCCCTTGTCGGCTTCGCTCTTGAGCTTGAGGTAAATCGCATTCGGCAGAGCAGCAGGCTCTTCCGAGGTCGCATTGATGTACTCAGAACTCAGGTGATCGAAGATGTCGTTCGGGAGATACTCCCGCTTCATGTCAGTGAGATACGTGGTGATAATCAGCCCCGCATCGATCGTTGTCGGATTATTGATGGTCATATCCTAACTCCTACCGGAATCCCGGTCTTGTTGATCGGTCGTACTTTGGTAGAGGTCTCCCGGTGAGCTTTTGCCTCAGATCGGAGTATTCCTTGAACTTTGGACTTTGCTCGAACGCCTTGGTCGCGGACATGCCACGATCTATGGCGACGTTGTACTCTGTCTGCAAGTCTTGGAATCGCTGAACAAGAACCTCGGTTGTCTCCGGCCCTGCATTCAGACTGTCCCCCGAGGCGAGATGCTCTGGCGGTATGCCAGTTGGAGCCTCACTCCGTTTCACAAGATTCTCTTGGTGCTGACGTTCCTCGTCAATTGTGGGCCGCGCTGGACGATCTGCCGGAAACAGTCCCATCAGATTGTTGTCCACGAGAGCCCCCCGCGGTGTGCGGTATTTGGGTTCCGGTCGTCCGTTCGAGAAGTCGTAGTAGGCCTCTGTCATCCGCACGATCTTGGCGTATGCCTCCTGATCTGCTTTCGACAGACCACGCAGGAGAGTCTGGGCAGCGCTGACCTCGGTGGGGGAGTAGGAGTCCTGTTTTGCAATCACCCCGTTGGCATCACTGATGCGACGTACCGGGATGCTTGTCCTCACTCCGAATTCCTTCTGGAATGTCGGGATGTCCTTTTCCCACATGATATTCCACGCCGACTCGTTTTCACGCTCCGCTTCGGTCTGAGCAGAAGATTCCATGTACTCACGGGTCTTCTCCACAGTCGGGGCAATCCCCGTAACGGTTTGCTCGAGCGAGGCCATGCGGTCAACCAGAGACTTCTGGAACTCCGCGGCCTTCTGGCGGTATGACTGCACATCCTTGCGGTAGTTTCCCATCGCAAGAATATACGCATCGTCATCTTCGCCGTCATCGTAGTCTGACGGGTCGGGAAGATCGGGCATCTCCGGCATCTCGAACGCCGGTGTCTTCGACTTGCCGGCATTCTTCTCCAGCTCCTCAAGGCGCTTCTGAGTCGCCTCGAGCTGCTCCTCCATCTTCTTGGCCTTCTGACCAAGTTTCCCTCGCGTCGCATTCTGCTTGTCAACGATCTGCTGCAGGTCGTTGATGTGAGAATGCAGGTCTCCCAACTTCTCAAGGGCTTCCGTCTCCGACTCGTAGCCGTACTGCTTCCACACAGGACCCGAGGCCTCACCTTCGGATTCTGCGGGTGCTTCGGACTCTCCACCTGTCTCCCCACCCTCGGGATCAGGCGTTTCCGCGTCATCAGGATCTTCACTGACAGGCCCCTCAGAGGACGCACCTCTGTCAGGATTGCTCTCCAGCACTGATCGCCGAATGTCGCTGTCTGGGTCGGAACTGGCATATTCCCAAAACTTATTCCGCTCCGTCTGATCGGTCGGAACTTCTATCTCGCCAGAACTGATCTTGGCGGTGATATCGTCTGTTTTCAGATCCTTGATTGCTTCGTAGTCGATTGTCATTGTTGACTTTCCTTTGGTTTACCAGGACGTGCCTTGGTGGTTCACGCAACTCCTGCCATGTTGCCCTTGCCGCCACCGGTGTGGACAGTTGGCATTCCGTCGAGTGTCTCCACCCGCTTGGCTGTGCTCATCCGGGAGTGCTCGGTCTTCCCGGAAGACTGCTTTGTGGACAGGCCGAAACCCGCGCCACCCGAAGGCGTAGTGGAATCGACTTTTCCACCAACCCACGGTTGATTTGTGGGGCTCTTGGCATCAGCCTTATCGCTGAAGTTCGGATTCCCGGTTACCATCTTCGCATCATTCATCACAGAAACCTCCTGTGTGGGTTAAACACCTATCTGTGCCATGTCGTTGATCTCTGGTCCCATCGGAGTGCCTTGAACAGCCTCTTCCTCTGATGGCTCTCCATCGCTCATCTGCTGCGGTATATCCTCCCCCATCCCAGGCGTAGGCATTCCCTGCGACTGTCCAAGTTGCGGAGCAGCCTGCGGAGGAGCCATATGACCTGTCGCCTGCGCCAACTTGGCTTTCAGATTCATGTTGATCAGGGCCTGCTCCATCGCGGCGTTCTGCTTCAGGATCTCAAATGATCGACTGATCTCCTCTTTGCGGTCCTCGGGGAGTTCATAGGTATCCATCATTGCGTCCACAACGCAGAGTCTGGCCAGACGATCATTGGGATCTGTGAATATCGGGAGAACCTCCCCATACTGCTTCTGGAGTTCGTTGCGGATATTGAGGCCGCTCCGTGCAGGAACTATGTTCACAGCCTGTTCAGGCAGCTTGGAGATGTCATCAAGCGTGTAGCGTTCCGTGTTGCCCTGGTTGTCAAATCGCTCCATGCGCCGGTTGATCTCGAAAGAATCCTTCTTCCAGCGACTGAACCTGCGGGGGTTACCGGCATAGGTTATCTTCGCCTGCTTGGCATATGCCGCGGCCTTCGCTGATTCGTGGGCTTCCCAGATTTCCATGCCGAACTTCTGTCCGATCATGGCTACCTGGTACTTGGTCTGATAGAGCTTCGCCGGTTCACCACTGTTCTCGGTACGGGCATCCATGGCAGCAGGAGCACCAGAGAACCAGTCTGAGAGTTCGAGAAGCCTATTGGGCTGGTTGTACATGTCAGATGGCACCTGCCCGTCTCCGAGCTTGATTATGCCACCGTTCTGCCCAAGATCCGCGGTCGCACCCTCGTCAACCCAGATTCTGGCAGCGGGGTTGTTCCACTCGGTCTCGATCTCCTTCTCCTTGGCCACATCCCCGCCGGTGAGGGCTCTGTCCAGGACGTACGCGCCACGGGCTGCACGTAGCTGGATGTCCTGGATGTTCATATGTCCCTTGTTGAAGTCGAGCTGGATGTCATAGAGTTCGTCCACATCGCCCTTGAACTGACCGCTGTAACCATTCCCCAAAGGGTAAATATTGCAGTTGTTGGTCTGTATCGAGTCTTTTCCACGGGCAATGAAAAGTTCAGTGTCTAGGGTCGGAACGATGATCTCCGTGCGTTTTTCGCGCTTTGTCTGCGGTCGATACGTGATCTCGTTGGGTTTCAGACCCATCTTCTTTATGTAGGCAGTTTTCGCCTCTCTATCGAGAGCGGAGTCCTGGGGGAAGCCTGTCTCTGGGAACATCACACGGTTCTTGAGGTCGTACTCCCACACCCTCCTAGTCTCTTCGACCCAATGGTATGCGATGACCTTGTGCCGGTCTCCCCACTTGTCGTTCACGTTCTTATAGCGCTGCACGCCCCCGTTGTACTCGCCGAGGTTGACGCCCTCACGCCGCTCCCTCTCGTAGAGATCATCAAGAACATTGCTCTTCCCGGGGCCCGCCAGTTCCCGAATCTGCTCCACGTCCAACATCGCCCACTCGAAGTAATTACGAATGTTGTCAGGATCGTAGTCCTTCCATCCAGGGTCGAGATAGATGTGCGTGGGGTTCTTGGCAACCCAGGTGATGTTCCCATCGGCGCAGTACTTGTCGCTAATTGCCATAGACTCGTAGCCTACGCAGGTGAACATGTCTCGCAGAGCCACGCGGAGGGGCACCTTCCACCTGAGATTGTATTTGTCGCTCATACGCATATCTGTGAGCGCAAAGGACAAACTGTCCATCTTCCCGTTTGTCGGGGCATACCCGACATCGAACCCGTTGCTCATGAAGGAGGATACCTTCAGCTCGATCTTGCGACCAATAATATTGAGCGTCGGGGGGCGACGGCCCTGACTTCGTAGCTTTTCTACTACATATGCCGGCCACTGGCCGAAATTCACACCCCACATCATTCGCTGATTGCGGATAATCCGCTCGATCTCAGGGTTCCAGTATTCCTCGTAACGATCGAACATGCGCTGCAACCAAAGGATGCGAGCGTACGACTCATCGTTCTCCGGCACTTCCCTGGCCTTGGTCAGAGCGGTATCATCCTGCATATTCAGCGAGATCATGCAAGCGCCTTCTGGATTGATTCAAGTTCCTTGGCTACACATTTCCCGAACTCAGCCATGTCTGTGTACTCACGCACCAATGGCTTCTCCTGCTCTTTTGCACCGACTTCCACGACCATGTAGTCTGAGTCCCGTCTCAAAGTCGCTACGACCGTTTCCTTGCCGTTCACGATCTTTTTTTTAACGCAAATGTCCAGACGTGCCTCGTGGTTGGCCTTCTCATACGACGAAAGCGCAGACATGGCCTTGTCCTTGGATGTGCGCGAATCGGGATTGCTCCGGTCTCTTGGGTACTTCATAATAATCACCCCACCTGTTCAAAGACATTAACTTGATCGAACTTCAAATTGTCGTCAAAATTTGGTTTCTGGTCTGTGGTCGCAAACACCAGCTTACCCTGTGTCGGGGTTCCCTCCCACCGCACCTCGACCCACCGTATCTCTGATGGACACAGTGGGCAGCGAAACACGCAACGCTGATTGGGCTGGATTTTGAGGATGTCGATCTGCAACTCAGTCAGTTCTCCGAGAAACCGGTTACATGGAACCCGCTGCCCTTCGGAGTCTAAACGGACATTTTGGCAGAGTATGGTAGGCATATTATCTATTATACCATAATTCACGGGTGTTGTCAATATGCTACACCTATTTTGTGGTAAAGTGTTGTAAATATGCTACACCTATTTTGCGATAGCCTGTTTCGCCCTGGCCCACCAAGCCCTCTCTGACTCAGCAAACTTTGCCTTGATCGCGGCCTCATTGTCCCATTCTGCCATGGAGTTGATGTGTATCGTGTGGCGCGTGGCAACCCCGCCCTTGTGTATGGAAGCCATACGATCAGGGTCGATGGTGTGTTTCCGATCGATCACGTACCGCTGCTTGGTATAACCCCAGCAGAGATACTCGTTGTCGAGCATTGATCCGGCAAACAGGGGAACCCTGATTTTCACTGCTTGGTTGATCCCGGGCCACTCAGCCATCTTGAAGTACCGGTCGTCATCGACAATCCACGCGGGCATTCCCTTCCACCAGTACCCGGAATTAGGGGTGCCCACACCCTTGACCTCGTGCTGATTGTCGTGTGCCCAGAACCTCAAATCGCCCCACTTGTACCAGAATGACAGGCAGATGTGCATGAGCTTCTGGTGGTTGAACCCCATGTGGATGGCCTTGCGGTCAGTGTCTGATACCATACAGTGGCTCATTTCATAGCCTGATGCCTTCATGGCCTTGGCGATGCGCTGCCAATCCTCACCGTAGTAGGTGCAGAAGTCCAGGTCATTATCGGGAACAACCCCGTTGTTCTGTATCATGCCCCACAGGCCCCCGAAACTCAGCCAGTACTTCTTGGCAAGTCCTGCGTAGGCAAAGGCCTTGTGACACATCTTGAGCGTGTTCTCGAGCAGTTGCGATGGTTCAACGGACATACAGGTGGTCCCCCCATTTCTCGTTTGCGGTGTCTTTCACCAGTTCAAACCCAAGACCGCAGAGGTAGGTATTGATATCGTTTGCCAGCGCCTGCCCTTCATAGAGCCTGATTTTGGCCACCTCCGTGTAGATCATGCTCACGCTCTCCAGGGTCTTCTCCCCACCGCGAAAGACATCCATCTCTGCCCCCTGTACATCGATGTGGAGGAAGTCGAAGGCAATGCCGAAGCTGTCCAAAGTGCGCACATCTGCGTAGGACTGACGGAACTTACACCATGAGTGCTCTGTGAGGTGATCCTGGGGCCGCAGTAGGCTACTGGACTTGTTCCCTGGGTTCCAGTCCTTCATGCCGAGCACCGTGCCGTAGGACTCCCAGAATGGCGCTGTACCGGCTTCCTTGCCGAGAGCCACATGGTGTACCTCAAAATTTGACGGGTTCGGGGCCACTTCGCCGATGTTCTCGCGTATCATGGCCACATTGTCGCTTCTAGGTTCGAAGAGGTGGAAGTGCGCGTTTGGGAAGATTCTGGCATACTGCATGGAACTCAGGCCCTCGCAGGCACCGATGTCAGCTACCATGATTGGGGCGTCGGCCTTGAATTTGGACAGGAGGTCGTCGTGGATGTCCGTCCCCTTGTTGATCCACTCCATTCTCGCTTGCAGGGAGATGTTCTTCATTCTACCTCGACTCCTTCAATCCAGTGATACCGGTCATCGTCAACCCTCAGATTCTGCCCCGAAATCGGGCTGAAGTACCCGCGCACCGGAACAGGTGCCCAGACCTCGCAGTCAGACAGCCACGCCCCGAGCCACGAGAATGTCGAGTTGCTTATGATCACCCTGCGAAACGCCTTGAACAGCTTGAAGTCCCCCATCGGATCCCCGTCGGTGTAGTTGGGGGAAAACTCTGAAAGAAGGTTATGGGATGTCTGGTCTACAACCCCGATCACATAGAGGCGTCGATATTCGAGTCTCTGGAGCAACTCCCGCACCCATGTCATCTTGAGAGTGTGGCCGTCTATGAAGAAATCCCCTCGGCGAATGTGCACAAGGATGTCATCAGGGTGAATGTCAGCCGTCGTGTTTGGTTGCCAGAACCATGTCTGCATTTCCTCACGGTGATCACGATAGATATCGAGATCCTGTGCGAAACAGTACACCAGAGCCTGCCGCGGCCCGTCAGTGAGCATCTGTCGGTAGTTCGTGTCGTCATACACGATGTAGTCCTCGCCCGCCTCGCGCCCATCGATGCCGTGGGCATTCTCGAACCCCTCGTGTGGACGCATGGCCTCGAGCCGCAATCCGTGCTTCTGAGCGAGAATCCGAGCTGCCGAGTACTGCAAGCAACGGTTACCGACGCCGCCCTTGTACTGCACTCTAACCATCGCGCCTCCTCAAGAGCGTTGTTCCTTCAGCATCGTATAGAACACTTCCTTGTCATCGATGTAGTCGTCCTTGTCGTACTTCGTGCTGCACACCGCGAAAAGCACGTCTTTGCCGGTCATAAAAACCTGACTGTCCCAGGTCATTCTCCCCACGTACACATGCTCCCCAACCTTGAGAACCGACTCTTTCGGGCCATCGCCACGATCCAGGCGGACAACAATACGGCCACGCAGACACACAAGAATTTGCTCAGTCTTGACGTGAGCATGGTTACCTCTCTCCTCGCCCTGTGGTACATCGGTTACCCAGAACACCCGTCTAGGTACAAAAGGTAGCTTCTCGAACTCCAAAACTGACAGGATACCGCAGTGGTGCCTGTCGAGATCAACGTGCTCTGTGATCATTTATACCTCTTCACCTTCTCGATCACCTCTGACACCTGGTCGTCGGTGAGGTTGTAATGGAATGGGATTGATGCAACAGAGTTGCCCCTGTCTTCAGTACATGGGTATCTACCAGTCCCGTACTGGCGGTACAACCGCATCCTATGAGTGGCGTAGTAGTGTATTCCACACCGAACACCATCTTCCCGCATCTTCATCATGAAGTCATCTGCTTTTCTGACACTGATTTGGTAAAGATGTCTACCACCGTTCACACGGGTGAGATGTTTGTTGTACATTGTCTCGATTTCACTGAGCCGTTGCCGCCTCTCGGGCCATGCCTTGAAAGCCTCCCGGGCAACCAGCGCCTGAACGGTGGACATGTATGCCTTCCACCCAGGGAACTTCGCCATTCTGCCCCAACTGTCCTGGCATGTTGTCATCCCGTTGCTCACAGCCTCGTGCATCCACAACGCGAACATCTCATCGTTCGTAACCACCATCCCGCCGTCAATGCCGCCGCACGGCTTGGTCGGGTAGAATGAGTACAGTTGTGCGAAGGTGTTTTCACGACAGTATCCACCCTTCTGTACTTCCTGAGCGGAGTCAACCACGCGCATCCCGTTGTCAAGGGTGGCCAGAGTGTACCGACTACCGACCCACTCAGTGTTGTCCACCAACGAGAACTTGTGTCCTGAGTGAATCACTGCATTGGGCACCACCGCGGGGATCATGCTCGGGACCGTAACTTTGACGCGCTGGCCTTCGAGATACTTCAGTGTGAGGAAAATCGCCATCGTGCAGGAGCACACGCCTACAGCATACTTGGCACCGACGTACTGGGCGAAATCCTGCTCAAAGTCATGGACGACACTCCCGTTGAGAAGGTGGCTCTCGCCGGAAAGGTCGATCTTCACCTGTGGCAGTGCAAAGAGTTCGATCATAAACCGTACGCATCCCTGGCCTCTTTGAGGCGCTGAAGGTACTCGTTGTACAGATGCCGTAGTGGCTCTGCGATGCTCAGGAAATTGCCGTAGTTCTTCTCTCCGCTCTCGTAGTGGTTGATGTTGAACAGAGGCTCGAAGTGAGAGAAGTGGATCCACCCGAGCTTTACGATCCGCCCATGATAAGCCACCACACGATTGTCCATGGCGAACGGAGACCAGTCAAAAAGGCGATAGTTCCACGGTGCGCCCTGCACGATTGTGTCTGTGATGACGTGCACATCCCCGAACAGGGACTCAAAAAGATCAAGGTACTTCTGGTCTCCGCAGGTGCCGTGTGTCCTTGCCCACGCATTCCCGGGGTTGCACACACACTTGCACCACCAGGAGAGCGCCTTGTAACCACCGCGACCGAAGAAGATCACGCTGACATTGTAGGCCCCGACCTGATCGTCAGTCGAGTTGTGCATGTGGGGTGTGATTCCGAGCTGGGACGCCCCGATCTCACTGTATACGTCCTTGATGTCGTAGTAGAACAGCAGGTCTGAGTCCAAATACATGATCGACGGTAGTCGCCACACCTTCACAAGCCATGCACAGAACCGAGCAGCAAGGGACCAGCAATAATGCTGATACGACGTGTATTCGTCGTTCTTGTGATCAGAGTACCCGTGATACCCCTCTGTGAGTTCATAGATATCAGGGGCGCAGTACACCTCCATGTGAGGCAGTTTCAGTGGTGCCAGCTTGTTGTACGCCTCTCGATCGATGCACAGATAGTGGAGTACAAAATCCTCCCCTCCATTGTGGTTGCGCACCAGGCTGTCGTAGAGAGCAAGCCCTTTAGTGAGATAGCTTGAGGAGTCTGTGAGTGTGCAGAGGTTGTTCATGAGAAAGCGTACCCGAAAGACTTGCAGTCTTCTTCCACAATATGTCGAGCAATGTCCATGCACTGGTCGTCGTAGTAGTCCCGGTAGTCTCCGCGCTCTGACCTATTCACAACCGGCAGAAAAGGCCCATTGAAAAGGCCACCGTTGATCTTCTGTCCCACCAGACGATCGAAGTCCATCGAAAGACTCTCGTACCGACCGATACTCACGCGCACAGGCATCTGGGCGTTGAAGTAGCGATACTGAGGCTTAATCGTCCCACGCATCCTGTCCAGGAACTCGATGAAAGTCTGCTGCCGTCCATCCCGCCGCTCCATCTCATACCACGATACGAGACGGTCATAAGGGTTGCGTACAAACCCGATCCACTCGTACCCAGGGCACCAGTACCCCAACTCCTGTACCTGGGCAATCGTCAGATGCTGCTCGAGGTACTCATCCACACTCTCACTGAGCCATTCCCTCATAGCGCATCCGGCGGTCTTCTCGATATGCAGCAGAACAAAGCGGTGTTTATGGACTATGAGGGCCATCTTGTCTCCAGATACCTGGACACCCACGCGCACATGCTGTCCATGTTGAAGTGGCTTCGATAGACCTCAAGGCAGCGCTTGTGCATGGCATCCCACCTCTCGGGTCCGATTTTATACAGTATCTTCGGGATGTCCCCGACTCGATCCTCTGGCACAAGCACACAGAACTCCTCCCAGTCCAGATCATCGGCATAAGGGAGCACAGGTGTATCATAAATGTAAACTGGAACACACCCCGTCTGGATTGCTTCAAAGAGCCGGTAACTTGTCGGCCCGTACCCGCGGGGGCACAGTGCAAAATTGCTTGAGTTCATGAGTCTTCGGAACTCCGCGGTCCCCTGGCTCTTCTTGACCACGAACTCTGGGCCGGTGCATACATCGCGCATCTTCCGGCGTATGGGGTAGTTGTCGATCACCCCGACGAAAGATGCCAGGATCGTCCTCTTGACGTCCTCTGTCGGGTGAGGATCGCACAAGAGAGGCAGCGGGGTGCCACCATCACAAGCACAGTAGAAGACATGCATCCTGCCACGCACGTTCACCGATATGCCGTCTGCGTACTCACAGACCGTCCAGAGGGTGCTACCACCGTGGGATGCACACACATCATCGATATACCGCTGTAGCCGCTCTGTATCACGCCCAAATCCATGAGCGACTAGATATGTATCCCAGAAAACCGGCAGGTAGACTGCGTCCGTCTGGGGGCTGTTCTTTGTCATCCACGCAAAGACCGCCTCTTCACACCGAAACCCGTGGTGATGGGGAGGATAGGTTACGTGCCCTACGGGCTGAAACTCATCAGGAACTTCTACCGTCCGCATGTCCACGTCCACCTTTCCGGCTCTATGGTTCCATTGTTTACCTTCGTGTATCCCCGGTCCTTGAGCTTGCGGGACACATCGTCCTTCTTTTCCCCTGACATGTGGAGAGCAAGAAAGCATAGCGTGTGAGGCCAGATGGCCTGACCGATCATACTCATGACCACATCGTACTCCAGATCCCCACCAAGACAGAGCTTCAGCACGTCGATACGGTCGTGTCCACACATCTCCATGGCTTCCCACAAAGTGATGACTCGCGCCACAAATTCAGGATCGCCGCGCCACTGACCCCCGGGAACCATGCTCCTGGTCTGAAACGCGGGGTTCACATGATGATAGAACGGCACATCCCCGGCAGTGGCACCAATCCCGACGGGGTGGAATACCAGCCGCGCCGGCAGAGGCAGATCTGTGCAGTAGCTTATGCTGTCTGGGGTGGGATCGAAAAGGTGGACGGTGCACCCGAACCGGTCGGCGACCTCCGCATCCCATGTGTAGTCGCGCCCGACACCTACGCTGTACACTACGTCGTCATGTCGGATCTCATCGATCATCCACCTGCCGTACTCAGATCCGTACCAGTTCATACTTTCCTCAGAAGATGGTTGCAGAAAGTTTGATGTAAAAGGACTTCGCTGGGATGGCAGTAGTACCCAAGCAGCTCCCGACACTTGTCGATCAACTGCTCCCGTGAAAGGATCTTCGCCTTGGTAGCCGTATACTCTATGGCGCAGTTCGGGAAAAGGTCTCCACCACTCACCGTCTGCTTGTATGACACATCAGAGTACCCTAGATCGCTGAGGACTTTTAGTGTCCATGCCGGAGGCCACCCGTTGATGTGGAGCGCCCATCCTGCCTCCTGCGAGCCGTAGAGTAGCCGCATCGCGCTCGCCTGCGTCTTCACATCTCCATTGTACATCCTCGCCACGATCTCGCCTACGTCGGGGACCTCGAAAACTAGCCGCCCTCCGAGCTTCAGGGCCAGTGTCCAGCGCACCAGGAGAGCAAAGGCGTCGGCGAACCCGAAGTGCTCGAACATGTGGCGACTCAGGATCTCGTCGCACGGCTGATACTCAAATGTCAGAGCGTCGGCCTTGACATCTGCACCGTGCGCGTAGTTGTCGATATTCACGTATCCATCGATGCGGTTTGGCCCGCTGCCGACATGATATCTCATCTTCTTCCTATCTGTATAATCTGTAATATACTCATTTTCTAGTACATTTTTACTTTTTTTGTGTGCTTTTTTTCGGTCGGTAAGAATTGCCGATTCGGTAAATTTTACATGGTAAGAATTACCGAATGTCTGCGATCGTAAATGTGGATTGCCGTTTGCGTTGAAATTTCGCCATATTGGGTAATTGGCATGGTGTTTGCGTTATTTACGGGCGTAATCAAAAGCAACCGCCGGGAAGCCGGCAACACAATGGAGGGACAAGATGGAAAAGAGACTTGAGCAGATCGAAGAGCTGTTGAGAGCATCCGGAGCCTTCACCACCGCACAGATGATCGATGCGCTTGGGGACGGTGAACTACTGGCCCGGCTGGGGATCACGGATACTGGTGCAATGCTGGATCAACTGGGGATCGCGGATACTATAGATAAGCGGGAGGCTGTGGAAGAGGGGAT
>Ga0180433_10005468_pt1 | contig 17140 bp, 12 predicted proteins | sample SS_ome_8_FD_132980 | JGI IMG/M metagenome (GOLD analysis project Ga0180433, IMG submission 132980) | Hypersaline lake sediment archaeal communities from the Salton Sea, California, USA - SS_1_D_1 metaG | ecosystem: Environmental > Aquatic > Non-marine Saline and Alkaline > Hypersaline >... | reverse complement strand
TAATGAGAATGGAATATGTGGAATGGTCATTTGCCAACTCGATCCTCATTATACTAGTTACAGTCGAAAATGTGGGACATTCGGTTGGTTGAATGCTGAATCCTTAGAAGTGTGTGAGGAACTGATGCGTCATTGCGCCATTTTTGTGAGAAAAAATAAAGTTCGCAAACTTCGTGGTCCAATCAATTGTCCGAAAAGTTTAGGAGGAATCGGTCATCAAGTAGAAGGATTTGAATGGCCTATGCTATATGGAGTGGCGTATACTGATCCTACTTCCCGAATTCTGGACTATTTGGTCCGCTTAGGGTACATTAAAGAATCACAATATTCATGTGTACGGGTGGACCAAGCCGCGTGGGCAAATGGTAAAAAAGTAGATAAAGACATTCGCTTAGAATTGGTAGATATTGAGGGTTTCGTTTCACATAAGGAGGAGATTTTAAATTTGGGTAAGGATTCATTTCATGAGATACTCCCCGATGCATCAGGGAGACAAGAACGTTTTGACGAATTTGTGTATGCCTACAGTGAAGTACCTAAAGCAAATCATCTCCTTCCGGAAGGATTTGATTTTTACGAGCATTCTGATAATCCCCACTTTATTGAAACATGGGAAAACTGTGATATCGAGCGTATCATTCCAATTGCACCATTGGCATTCGATCGTCATACAGGAGAGTTAGTTGGTGCTTTATTGGGACTGCCAGATATATTCGAGGCGTGGTTGGGAAAGAAAATTACACGTGCAAATGCTGATACCGCGATGGTGCGTAAAGACTATACCAACAAAGGTATCTTTTCTGCGATGAACAATGTTGGCCAACAAACCGCTCGTTTTTTGGGATGGAAATACTTTGAAGGTACATCGATTTGGTCCAATAACTCCCATGCCATTGACACAATCTTTCCCCATTGTACACCAATTCGAAAGCACTATATTGTCCAAAAGCGAGTCTAAGTTAAATTTTGTTTTTTATTCCAACTTAATTTTTTTCCTTTAAAAGGATCAGTAAATATTTTGTGTTATATTAAATCAACATGAAATAAACTGCAAAATGACAGAACAAGAACATTTTTGTAAAAACTGTATTATTCCGGACGGCTTTTTAGGATTGAAGCTCAATGATGAGGGGCTATGTGATTATTGTTGCAACCCAAACCATAAAAATGCTAACTGGTCAAAAGTATCTATTGCTGTTAATAAAAGAGAAAAGATGCAAAAAGACTGGGAGAAACTTATTACTCAGTTGCAGAATAGAAAAGAGAAGGGAGGATATGACTGTATCTTAGGATATTCTGGAGGAAAGGATTCAACGGCGCTTCTTGATTATTTAATCACGGAACTTCACTTGAAAGTCCTGGCAATTACCGTTAACACAGGATTTATGACGAATATTGCTAAAGAAAATATTAATAACACTATAGCTAAAATGAATTTAAAAGAACATCATTTGTTTATCGAAGATGTATCTACCACCTTTACTCGACTTTATCGATGGCTTTTTTTTAACCACCAATCAAACATCATTTCCTTAACTGTAGATGTATGCGATCAATGCAGCGATTTAATCCATAGTATTATTGTAAATGAAGCAATAAAACGAAATATTAGATACATATTTTTAGGATATTCTCCAGATCAAATTAAGCGCTATTTCTATGAAATCCCGCAAAAGGAGGCTTTAAATGAATGGAAACCTATTTTTGTCGATCTTGCTCCTTTTACAGATAAAGATAGGAGATGTTTTATAGACAATGAACAATACTCAATCGAAGAAATGCCACGTATCTTATTACCATATCACGTTATCGAATATAATGAGAAGAAGATAGTAGAGAAAGTAGAAAAAAGAGGGCTCATTCCAAAAGGTAAAGCAGACCCAATTCTTACTAACTGCCATGTGGTTAAAGCTGCAATGATGTATGATTTTTATCGTTACGGAGGTTTAACTTATGCACTTCAATATGCGGAGCTTATTAGACAAGCACCCGATGAAGAGACTCACCGACTTTATCGCAAAAAGTGGTTACGCTTATATAAGGGGATCGCTCATTCGATATTTAAAGGTACATTTAGTGTGGAAGGTATTGAAACCTTCCTTGAAAAAATTGGCTGTACAATGGAAGAGATTTTAGATTCAGTTATACAATTCCGAAATCAAGATCCAAACCTAAATAAAATTCTCCATAATTTAGTCGTATTGAATCGCAAAAAATAATCTATATCATTTGGATTAAGTTATAACATACTTAGATAGCTATTCATGCATCATCTGGTCTCGCGCAAATCGCGTCACTCTGCTTCAGAACGATTATCAACAGGATCCTACGGTTCAATAGTCTGAAGCCCGTTTGCTTGAGTGTCGAAACCAGATATTAGAAATGTTAAAAAATAAATTACTTGAAGAAAATATTAGTATTTCAGGAATAGAGGGATTTTTCTTTAGAATTATTAAGACCTATCATTTCAAGTAATTGAACTCCCTCAGGAAGTAGGTCAAGATTGCTTACTTCTCCTTGATACCAATTGAAGATTATATGATCTTCAAAATATTTATCTTGCTGATGATATTTCCAGCATGGGACGAATCCTCTCGCGTGAAATCCGAAGGAATTTATGATTTTCTGAAACTGGGAATTATAAGCAGAGATAAATATTTCACTATAGCGAATTTGATGCTCTTTCATATATTGATTGAAGTATTCTAAAAAGACAAAAAATTCTTCGCAAGAGTAGACCTCGTATTCCACTTTCTCTAAGTTCTGAATATGAGGGGTATGTAAAAAGTTGAAAAAAGCGTTGCTCCTTGCAAGAGAAAAAGATACGTGTTGATATTGATGAGCGTCTTCTGAAATCGAGATTTTAATTTTTTCACGCAGTTTCTCGACTTTATCCATATCTAATGCCAGCTCGCTATTTTCAATCCGAAAAGATCCTAAATTATACAAACCGTCAGCATATAAAAAACTGTCAATGGCATCTTCGATCAATAGGGGATTTTCTTTGGAACGCATCTCAGAAAGTGCTTTCTCTTGATAAGTAATACCCATCACATCGGACTCGATCTCATGAAAAAAGATGTCTTTATTCGGAAAGATAGCGATTGTATGAATACCACAAACCGCTGTTATATACTGGGATGCGGCATGCGCAGTGCGATTTTCACAATACCAAATTAGAATCTCATCTTTGAATGTACTCCACATCCAGACATAGGAACCAATGATAACTTTGACCACGTCGATAATTCCATGATAGGGGCTTTTTAACATGAAGCCTCCCATATAACCCCGCTTTTGGGAACGATTTAGAGCACATCGAAAACATCCTACAATTTGCTCTTCAACCAAGAATAAAATAAAGTGATGGTCAGGGCTCCGAATCATATTACGGACCGCTTGCTCATCCATCAAGTCAAAATATGGATAAGTGCCTTTGTATACTTCACTGCAAATTTCTGTAATCGCCCTAGCATCATGAGGAGTCGCTAATCGAAGCACAGGGTTTACTTTCTGATTATCAATTTTAGCATCAATAACAAAATCAAGACTCATCCCGTGCTCAATACTTTCAAGGTCAAGGATGCCTTCGAATAGCTCTAAAAACGCATCGATTGAGTTCGGAAAAAGATTATTGTATTGAACCACCGGATAAGGCAGTATTTCTTGGGTAATCATAGTTGATAAAGATGTTTTCTTTCTTTCAAATAGTATGAAAGAACTGAGTTCTTGAAGATATTTAAAGAAAAAGTTACATTTTTGTCTACAGTGATATTAGGCACTTTTTTAGAATATTTTTTTTTTTAATACAGAGAATAATGAGAGAGAATATCCTTGAATAATGTTTTATGAGGTATAATGAATGTCATTTGAAGAACAATATGTAGAGGAACCGAATAATAAGCAACAAAATGATCGTTATAATTTGGAAAAATGTGTTCAAAATCACTATTCTGAGCCAGAGATCTGGGATGAGATGATCAAATTATATAGACATTAATACAATAAAGTTTTTCTTTTTTTTTTAACTTTTTAGACTTGTTCACTCAGTTAAACAAGCATTTGAAGTTTTATTACTTTGATTTAATGCGGTCATTTTTTGAAGCTTTTTGGCTATATAACCCAAAAGAGAATTTTTCTGCTCAAGTTCTTTTATCAGATGGTCATTTGAAGCCTCTTTCGTTCTACTAGAAGCCAATATATGCGATATGTAAAAATTAGAAAATTCTCGAACGTCCTTTAAGATTCGTGCCCGTGATTCCAAGATTTTCGCCTTTAACTCTTTAGGAACACAATCCCCATTTTGCAGTTGTGTGATTAATCTTCCAATCTCTTTTAATTCCTCTTTTTGAAATACAAACATTTCTAAAGCATCTCCGAACTGATCAAGTTCATTCCTGATTTTCATAATCTCAGTAGAACCTCCTTATTATTGTGAGTAGATATAATTGTTAATTCTATTATGAATCATCTCCAGTTTGTTGTAGATATCTTGGATTTTGTTCTCTAAATTATCATCAGTAAAAGATATACTTTCGCAAAGATGCATATACTTCTTGAAATCATCATAATTGAAGGGAAAGTCCTTCGAGTTGGTAATCTCATAAATAAATTCTTCAAGATCTTTGTTAGTAATTACATAATCAACATTATAATATTCATTATAGAGTTGAAAGATAAAATGAGTGAGAAAATCTTTCGCTTTTTCAAGTCCTCCACGATAATCTTTATGGCCCATAGCCCGATATATTTCAAAAAGATCGAAAAACAACGTACCGCCTATTTGTTTAGCAATTACTTCTTTAAGTTTATGAGAATCGATTGATGTTTTGCAATCGATTGAAGATATCGATTCAGAAACGTCTTTAGATTGGAAGTCTTGTTGGATAATCTCAATTTCAGTCGGAATTTGGCGTTTAACTTGAAGATAATCCTCTAAGGCAGTATCAAATTTCGGTCCTACAAAGTAAGAAATACGAAACGACTCAGAACCGCTTGCTTGCGGAGGATGATGTTCTTTTAAATACTCATGTTTAAGCAAAATCTGAAAGATCTCATCACGCATTTGTTTCTTTTTCTTCTTTTTTTGACTTAATTGAGAAAGCTTAGCATCTAACCGGATTTTTAATTCTTCTTTGATGGTTTCAGCAAATAAATTTCCAATTTGGTCCATGGTTCGTAAATCTCCCAAGAATGTTATAATCGGTTCAATACAATTCGAAAACGCTCCAAAATCCTTCTCGAATATCGTTTTTTTCGTTTGAGCAATTAGTTTCCGTTCTGCAAACTCAAGATCGTAACCTTGTTGGCGCATATAAGAGACGATCTCCTCCCAATTCATTATTCTTGATTCTTGGATCAAATCCCAGTCGGTTTCAATAGGGAAGGGTTGATAGATGTCATCTCGTTTGACTAAAGCTTCCTTAAACCGCATACTCATAAGATACTTAACTTGATAGGATTCATTTCTAGTTTTGCTGTAAATTCCTGTACCATGAACGGTATCTAAAGCCATAACATTTTTAAGCAACGCAATATCCCGAGTATCGGTTGCCTTAAACGTAAGAAAATTTTCAAATTCAGCAAAAAGACTCGAATGAAGATATCGGATTTGAGAAGCCATACCAATCAGACCATAACCTGCTTTCCGTAGGGGGTCAAAAAATTTGTTAATTCTACCGTATCGCATGTTCTTATCTAAAGAGAAAGCATCAAATGCAATATCTATATGAGGTAATATTAGGAATTTGGGGATAAAGTCTTTTCCATTCTTGATAAAATGGATACATTTTGCAAGAAGAACAAACATAAGGAAAACTTTTTTCTCTAAGCCGTTGGGCATGGACAAATCGATAATCACGGTTTTATCATTTGAAAGAAGCTCTTGGATAATATTTTGAGTTTGAGACGCAGGAGCACGCATATGAAATAAACTCATTTCTTCCCGAGTAAAGGCGTGTAAAAAATTAATCACCGAATTAACGGCGGGATCTTGCTTACTTTGCCACTCGCTTAGGTTCTCTATCTTTAACGTAACAGTACTGCTGGAAAGTTCGGTACCTTGATCTAAATTATTCATTAGTGTATTTTTAAAAACTTCTATTGTATGATCGTCTTTTTTAAACACGAGTCCATATGCCTCAAACATATAATCCAAATAATCGATATTATTTGGATCGTGTTTCGATATTTCCGAATGGATCAAATCCAGATTAAATGTTTTCCCGATTTTATAATAGAGAAAATTGTTTTCAAACTTGGACCCTTGAAAATGACGAATAAGACTAGTCCACTCGCCAGTAAAATCAAATATTAATGAAGCATACTCCTTTTTTACCAATTCACATACTATTTGCATACTTATAAGCTGCTGTTGATTTAATTTCCCATTTATAATTAAAAAATTATCCAGTTGGGTCTTGGTAAAACCCGCGGGAATTTCTTTAGTTAATGTTTCGGTATTGATTGTGCGCCCAATAACTATAAAATTCTCCAAATGGAGAGGACTATTGAATTCGGTGGCAATCTTGGTCTCAACTCCCTTCTTAAACAAATCTGAAAGCCATATTAGAGAGGATAAAGAGGTTCCTTCAAATATTAAATGTGACAAATGACTTCCATTATTTCGAAAACGATTATTCTTTAGGATCTCAAAAAGGATACCCATCTCTAATTTTTTGGAGCGAAGTATAGAAAAATGGCAATTAGTAAAATTGGACTGAAAAGCATTCTGGAGCATTATTAGGTTTTGATGTAATTTGGTTTCAATTAGTTCAATTTCTTCGATTGAAATTCGCGAGGATAGAAGATTGTATGAACTGGATAGGGTTACTATTGTTCTCCAAATACCTCTCCGCTTTCCAAGCCAATTTCCTTGCTGCGCTGAAGAAGATAGTTGATTTTGCATCCGTTTCCATTCGTTCTCAGTTAAAAATTGTGAACATTGCTTGGTAAATTGTTCATAACTTGTGGGTAATGCTTGGAAGGTGTAGCTAAAGTTAATCCCTTGTTGGATAACCGCTTGATAGAATTTATAGGGGAGTGCGATAACAGGAGGGGTGGCAAACGAAAGATTCAGTAGTTTAATACCGCCCACTAATCCATCCTTAGTTTCATAAAAAATAGTCTCCTTAATCCCTGGTGCTTTAAAAAAATGCACCTCAGAAAATAAATTGATTCTATATAATTCTTCGCACGAACCAGCAAGGATATTAGATTTATTAATAAATAAGTACAATTGAGGAATCCAATAGTATATGAACGTTACAGCGATGAAAATAGAAATGATTATCTGCCAAATAAGTATAACGTGAAGGAATAGAAATAAAGAATTTATAGTTATAAGAACGCCAGCAATGAAACATATTTTTAGAAGTGAAGGAAAAGATAGTCCTTGCTTTAGAAACTCGAATTTATTGAGAACCTTAGAATCTTGGCCTATTGCTTCATCATTGAGATTGGTATTATCCAATGAATTAGGGATGTTTTTCTTTAAGATAAAACTACATAATGAGGAAGCTAATCGCGCTCCTTTTAATTCGACAATTTTATAATGATGGAAATTAGCCAAGAAATTATTTTTTAATGAAATGGAATAGCGATTTAGTTTTTCCATAATAGTATTAAGTTTTGTTGCAGTGAGGGTTCCATGAACATCATAAAACAATGAAAATAATATGATGGTTTGAAATCGATCCTGGGATAAATCATCAGTTTTTTTTTTTACTGAGGATAAAAGCGGTTTCTGGGTTACTTGATATGAGAAAGGGACATATTGGGACGCCATAGCGCTAATGAACCTATCTAAGTTAGCTTTAACATTTTCTGGAAGGATTTCGATCTGAAAGAGTTTTATACCCGTTGTAAGTTGTTCTCGAGAACACGTCATAAACAAGATTGAATTATCAAACGAAGTTTGCCAGAAGTCATAATTTTTGAATGGATTTGCGGTTTCATAAACCAAATGAGTGCCAAAATGGAAGGTGTCTTTATGAAAAACTATAATAAAGCTAATAAAATAGGCGATCATGAATCCGAAAGAAAAAAGGAGGTTAGAAGTGAGAAGTGTAAATGTGAATAGATATATCAGACCAATCCCAACCACAATTCCTTGTTTAAGGAAAGAGATAGAGATATCTTTTATCGAGGGAAACTGTTCCTTCCAAATATTAGTTTGCTTTTTGATAGGATTCCGTTTATCGTTTTTATTTGATTTAAGCTCTTTACTGGAATCGGAAAGAAATGAAGTAAAGCTATCCATTATTAATTATCTGCCCCTCCATTTTTATTATAATAGTGATATAGCAAGGTTATAAACCCAACTGACGCAAAAAAGAGGAGAAGATAAACACTTACTCCCATACTAATTTCAGGGAAAATTATAGATTGATATATGATACTGACACCAAGCATTAGGAATAATCCCAGCCATCCTAATATCATATATCGTATAATGTTTTCTTTAGAAGTAATATAGTTTATATTGTCTTTTAGGGCGCCATGAACGGTAATTTTTCCTGAGTGTTGTTTTTCTATCGATTTTCGGATACTTTTCAAACGTATCGCCTTCTCAAACATCTCTGAATCAAATTTTGTTGATAAACTCATTTCTACCTGGCGCTCCTCTTCTCTTATCTTTTGCAGTATAAGTGGATGCAATCTTCCTTGACTATTTTTGTTGCTTTTACCTGAAAGAAAGGGTATAGCTTTTAATTGGGGTAGATCAAATAGACTTTCTTTTGAATAGGTTTGATACACATCAGGTACATCTAAAATCCTTAGATCATAATAATATCCAATTATCTGCTTTACAAAGGGTAAAGATAAATCACCGCGTTTTCGCAAAAAGAGTATTTCAATTTTTCGGAGATTATCAAGCATCTGATTTTGAAAAAGTGTAAGAGTGAAGTTATTGTATAGAATTTCATTTATAATCGTCATATACTCATATACTTTTTCACCTTGTGTTTTATTACGTGATTTAATTCCTAATCTAATTCCAATTTCATCCAATCGATTGCTTATTAGGGTAAATCCGACTACTGCCAACTTCTTATAATTTGAGGTTTCTAAGCATAATTCTACTAACTTTTTTAATTTTAAATCAATAAGTTGATCATTCATTTGACTCCCCTCAATTTTATAAACTTATTGTAGATATGGTTGATATTTTGTTCTTTTTCTAGAATTGAAAGATCTTCGCTACGGTCTTGCTGTACTTTTAGTCTTTCTTCACCAATTAATTTATCAAAATCAAGTGGTTCTTGTACTTGGTTTAGAATCTTTAGAAGCCTTCCCTCTAGAGTTGTATCTTGCTTCTCAAAATGGGTGCTCGTATAATAATAATAGATTGAATAAGGAAAAAGGGATACAAATGCAAAGCATTGTAAGAGATACCCGATTCCAATTGTGTATACAAAGCTTACCTCTAAATCAAAATCTATGAAGACGATATATGGAAAAAAGAGCTCTTGAGAGATCCAATAATATATCGGGACGGTAGCGATGCAAAATCCGCTCAAAATCAACTCGAAAAGATGGAGATAGGAATATTTTTTTGCCTTTTCAAAATTTTCAAGATGCTCCAAATCAGTAAAAAGAACAGAATAAACCGTGATTATCATAATTGCAATGTAAACAAGAGCAATGATGATGGGAAATTGTTCTACATTCGGTTTGAAAACTTCATTAAACCAAGCATCTGGAGAAAATATGGTATTCCAGCCCATAAATAGATGAAAATTCCAGAGCATGACCAATTCACCTTCCAAATTCCGCGCTTGGAATGAATACCACTCAAAAAAGAGCGATAGAAATGATAAAAATATTCCGATGAGAAAGAAGGTTTTAAAATATGATTTCAGATTCATATCAGATACAATTTATGTTTGTAGGATATATCTAATCATTATTTTTAAAGGAAAAAAACAGATGATGATGTCATTAGGTTATTGATAATTGTAATTGTACTGCTAATCCTCTAAAAATTGGCTATATTTCTTAATGAGTTTCTCATCTTTTTCGGTAATGATATTTTGAGTAGAGAATTCACTAGCTGCGGGGGACGATCTCTTTGAGATTTCTCCAGGTGTTGATTTTGGAATCGTTAGTTGTTCTAATTGTTTTTTTTCGACCTCATCTAGTACACTATATGATTTCTCTTTGCCAAAACATTCATAACCGAATTGAGCCATCTCATTCACAGAAAGTTCTTCATTTATCAGCATTATATCCTCATCTTCGAAAACTGGAGGATTATTGTTTCGTGGTTGATTAAATAGATCTCTCTCCTTTTCCTTTGCTTTTTGAAATTTTAAATAGAGAAAGAATAATCCTCCAAAATAGAATATGCTACTTATATATCCAATTGTAAGAAAGATTCTTAGAAGGTTGTACAATCTCATTACTAAAATAATACCAAATAGCAAGCCGAAGCCAATAAAAGGATAGGAAAATAGACGGATAGTATGATGCAACCTCATCGATCCCATTTCAAGATTACTGCTAGTTTTATTGGAAAGCGCATAACTCTCGATATAAACAACTTTTTTTTCAATAAAAGAGAGAAAGTACATAAAATCTTCAATTCCGATTATATGAAGGTTATTTCTCCTTTGATAGGCAAAATCAATGGCCTTTTCTGTAAAACCGGGTACTAATTTCGTTAAAAGTAGTGGTTCAACGCGGATCGCCGCTTTTTTTGTTCCTGCCAGGAGAACTGGGTTTCCTTTTAGATTAGTTTTTTGAATAGTTAGGTCTTGTTGCAAACTAAGGGATACATTTTTACGGAATTGAGTATCGGTCATTATCGCATTCACAAAAGTATTACGCATTTTCAAGAGGGGTGTGATTAACAATGATAAGGACCGTTCCTTACTAAGATCAACCTGCTTTTTATCGGAAAAAGAAATTTGATTTTCACTGACGACAATTTTGCCTTCTAAAAGGGAGACTCTGAGAGGAAGTATCATTAACACGTTTTTTTTAAGGGATATGTCAATGATTTTGTATGCGATTACATTTATTCCACGAAATTCAGTTGATAACAGAAGATCTTTAGGCAGAATTATAAATCCGCTTTTTTTAAGTGTAGTATGAATGGAACTTATAATGGAGGACAATTCCAATTGCTCATTTGTTTGAAAGGTCTCCAAGTTTGGTGATAAATGAGGTGATGATTCTTTCAAAATATGGGGAGGGGTTTCTATTTCATCAGTAAGAATATTTTTAATACTCTTATCAATCTTCTCTACCTCATCTTGTGATTGATCTCTAAAGTTATGATAAGCATTACTATCTGATTTTTCTACGTTTTCTATTTTCTTATTTGATTTTAAGGGTTTAATATTACTGACTTCGCACTCTTCTTTTTCAGTTTCACTTGGTTTATCAAAAAGATATTTTTGGGCAGAAGAGATTATTTTTTGCGCGGAACTTAATCCTATTCCTTTGATCTCAGCTAACTCTTTCGGAGTTTTTTGAGCTATTTGTTGAATATTGATATATCCTGCATCTCGCAATTTCTGAGCAACAGATGGGCCCACCCCTGAAAGATCTGAAAAATTATCTATTCTTTCTATGTGATTTTGATCAGATTTTATTGGGGAAATAGGTTGTTTTGAACCGTTGATAGATTTTAATTGATCTGTGATTTTAATGATTAACTCCTCAAAGAGGGGAATCCATGCATGAGCACCTTGTTCGTGAGCCTCCGCTAAAGCTCTTCGGCATATTTTTAAAGATTGATCATAATCTTGGGTTTGTATTGCTTGTTCAGCCATTTCATGAGCAAAATTCAAATCATAACTTTCTTTATGTTTTAAAGTCTGCTCAAAGGTATCAGTCATTCTTAATAGTTCATATTAGTTGGACTATTTAAAGGAAAAAAAGTCAACTTTATCTAGCTCTCATATCCTATTTTTAGTCCTTCTGCGTATTTTTATATAAATCCATAAATGCCATTAATCCTATAGCCATAATGATTATTGAAAAGAGAGATGGAACATCCAGATTTTTTTTCCATAAGTGAAAATGATATATATAAAAAAACAGCCTTAAAGGCGGAGATTATTCTATTCTGACTCCTTGATTTTTAAGAGCTTCTTGTACCTTAGCAATATTTACATCTCTACAGCTGATTTGTTCTTTAATAGAGGTAGCTGCTGCAATTCCGGCAGCTTGTCCAGTGACAATACAACAAACCATTTGTCGTGTAGCAGCATGAGATATTTTGTCACCAGCAACGCAACGTCCTGCTACCAGCAGATTTTCGACCTTTATTGGTACCATAATTCCATACGGTATTTGGAAATATCTTCCCGTCGTGGGCATAATTACAAAGCCATATGCATCCAAAAACTCAGGACATATTCCAATAGAGTCCTCGAACTTAGCTTGATTTTTTACCTCATGTTCAGTTATGTTGTATTGACCTATTATTTTTCGAGACTCTCGTGTTCCTAATGAGGTACTAATATTTTTTAATCGTGCCCTTTCAAACCCAGGTATCTTCTTTCTCAAGGCAGCAATTACTTTGATAACCCGCTTTCTCCCTTCTATTTCGGCATTAGTAAGATCAATAATATTAGTACAGTCTGTTTTTCCAATATGAATACCATTGAAGGAATTTATTATTCCAAGATCCTGGTAATGATTCCATATCTTTTTTACAGGTATGGCCAGTGGAATACTTTCCTCGCTATTTAATCTATTTATTGGTTCTAAAAAGCAAGTAAAATCATCTAAGTAAAAAATTTCTCCAGATAACCGCAGATAAGGAAGAAATTTAGGATTTTTCTGAATTTTTTTTAGAAGAAAGGATAGAAATTTTTCAATATTAACCCCACTAACTCCAAAATTAGTTGTTACGGGCATTAAATTAGTTTTATTAGCTTTTTTATAAGGGGCACCTGAATAATATACAATATCGGCATCACCTGTGGCATCAATTACTCTCTTAGCTAAAATAGCTTTTCTTCCAGCTTTACTTTCTGAAATTACTCCTATTATGGTATTCTCATCCATTATTGCATCGCAAACCTGACAATGGAGTAAGGGGGTGACATTATTTTCTCGTATCAAATCATCGGCGATAAACTTAAAATATTCAGTGTCTAGGATCTCATAAGTTGGTGATCCATCAACTAAAAGACCTTTATTTTCTAAAAATTTTCCTATTTCCGTTTTAACAATTTCTTTATTAAAATTATTAATTGTGGCACCAAGAATTTTAGCTTTATGTTCAAATTCTTTTAAAATTCCTCCACTATCTATAGTTTTTGCATACCGGTACCACGATATTGTACCCACCATAGCTTGGGTTATCGTTCCTCCAAAAAATCCGTATCTTTCTACTAAAATTGTATTTACTCCCTCTCTTGCGGCAGCAATAGCCGCAGAAAGTCCAGCAGGACCTCCTCCTACAACTAAGACATCTGTTTCTGCGATAACAGGTACTTTTTTTGATGGTTCAGTGATGTAGATTCTCTATCACCTTTAAATTATAAGAAAATAACGCTTACCATAACTAAGATTTCTTTCTCCTTCGTTCTGTAGTTTGTATTTCAATAACCATCCCAAGAACGTCTTTGGTATCGAAATAAACGACATGTTGTCTACCAATCCATCTTTCTTGTAACATTTCTATACCCAAACTCTCAAAAAGCTCAAAATACGGATTCAGGTCATCAACAATAACGCTGATATGATAAAATCCTTCCCCATATTTTTCTAAATATTCCTTGTGATAGCACTCTCCAGAAAGCCACTGAATAAGCTCAATTTGGGTATTCATGATCCTACTTATCGCAATCTTAGCCTCCATCTCATATTCTTCACCACGGTATGTGACTTTAGACTTCGCGTTCGGATTAATGGCAAATTTCGGTAATCCTAACATTCTCTCCATTTTTTCAGCTTGTTTTTCAACATCTTTATATAAAAACCCAATTTGGTCAACTTTATGATCCTTCAGTAATTCAAAAAAACTCAATCCCATTTTATTTAAACCTCGTTAATTATAAACTGGAAGTCTTTAAGAATGTTCTGATAGGATTTTTTTATTTAAATATATCATGTATAATAGCATAACAACGCAAAATAACCGAAATAATCATGAGGTCTTTACTAAAAAGCGTTATTGTTTGAAATTTTTTATAATACCCCTTTCTTTTTCTACATAAGTAGCGATTTTGGTAAAACCTTACCTTTTTTTCTTTAAATTTAAATAGTAAAAATAAAATTTAATCATCAGCGTAGTGGTGGATGCTAAATTACAATCCTAAAGTATGCAGGAAATAGAGATCAAGAAGGTGAAGAAGACAGAGAAGTTTTTCAATTTATACATGATAAACGAATTTTGAGGGTACTCTTCGAACAAAAAATATTTAGACTCCGAGAAATTCAAAAAGAAGCAATTAAAAAGGGTCTTTTTTTCCGAAAATCATTTTTAGTTTGCTCTCCTTCTGGTTCTGGCAAAACTCTTATCGGAGAAGTGTGTGCGGTTCACAATATATTCGAGCGATTCGGCAAATCAATATATTTAGTTCCATTCAAAGCACTAGCAACTGAAAAATATCTTCATTTTAAACGCAGTTACGAGCGTTTTGGAGTGATTGTGGATCTTTCAATAGGTGATTATGACGTTGATGATTCAAAACTCGAGAATGGGGACATAATCGTAACTACATTCGAAAAGATGGATTCTATCTTGCGTAATTTTCATGATAAAGATTGGATAAAGACCATATCTACCATTATTATTGATGAGATCCATAGTATAGGTGAAAGTGACCGCGGACCTCGTTTAGAATCGTTAATTGTACGTTTAAATGAGCTATTGCATAATCCACAAATTATTGGGCTCTCCGCTACTATAGCAAACCCCAGTTTTTTTAACAAATGGCTTTCTTCTCTGGGAAATGATACAATCCTTATTAATTCTGATACAAGACCCGTCCCGCTCCACTATAAAGTAGAAATAACGCAAAATAAAGACTCTACCATAAAAAAGATTATCAATTCCGTCTTAAAAAATGATGGGCAATTACTAGTATTTTTAAATACGCGAAAAGCAACCCAACAAGCAGCTAATAGTTTTAAATCGTTTATTAAAAACCAAATTTCTGATACAATTGTGGAAAAATGCCGAGACCTCGAATTAAAACTGAAAAAAATTAAGGGAGGAAATTCAGAATTACAAAAAGTGGTGAAATATGGCGTAGCGTTTCATCATGCGGGGTTACTTTCAAAAGAACGTTTATTTATTGAAAATGCATATCGGAAGCGATTGCTTAAAGTGATATTTACGACCTCCACTCTCAGTGCAGGAATAAATATGCCTGCTAGGGCAGTAATAATTAAGGACTTCCGTAGATACGTCACATCCGGGAATAATATTAAAAACTTTACGGGATACTATGAGAATGGAAATGGATTTAGTTTTTTCAAGCCATTTTCCGCAAATGAAGTATTTCAGATGCTTGGGAGATGCGGGCGCCCCGGATTAGACGAAGTAGGTTATGGAATTCTCTTAGTAAATGATATCGAAGAAAGAAATTGGATAGAAGATCATTATTTTACGTATTCTCCTATTCTTAAAAAATATCTACCAAAATATAATGATCTTCATTCTGGGTTAAATAAGGTGAGCATTTTACATGAACAGGTCCTATTACGAGTTTACCAACAAAAAAATATTTCTCTTGAAGATTTGATTAAATTCTTCAAAAAAACTTATTTTTGGTTTGGAATGAAAGAGAAAATGCAAGAAAATTATATACCTATTGAGCAACTGCTCATGATTAAAGAAATTTCGCCAAAAAATATTATAAAACTTCATTCAGATCCGTCAAAAGTTAAAGATCTTAAGAAAAAACAGCTTCAGATTAAACTTGCCAAATTAACTGATGCAAGTATATCAGGTTATATAAAAACCGCATATGGGGTATATATTTGTGAATTGGATATTGATACCGGAATACGGTGTTCTTGCGGATTCGAAAATGGGATTTCTGATAATTATGCATATGATAGATTTGCATTTGAGTTTTGTGATCACATCACTTCCTTTTTACTCTACTTAATTGATTTACCGGATGAACGATTCCAAAAATACATCAATGATATCGTGCCAAAATCGATTAGGAACCAATATATCTTAAATTATCTATTTGAAAAAGGATTACTCATTAGAAGAAAGGATGGGTTATTTAAATGCTCCCAATTTGGGAAACTAATAATTCGATTATATCTTTATCCCATTTCGGGGGTATTAATCCGCCAGAAATTAGAGCAAAATCAAATAGAATCCTTTCCAGATATTATCAGAGAAGCCTATGATGTACTAAAAGCGGAACGTAGAGTCCGAGATTATAAGCTTTTGCAACCTATTTTGGAATGGACGGATGAAGTGCCAATTGAGCAAATAATTGAACGTTATAAGCTCATGACGGGTGATTTATATTCAGTTAAAGATAATATGGAACGAATTATATCATTTATCGGAATTATTGCTATTCATCTAAGTGAAACAGATTTCAGCATCCAGAATAACCTGACTCAAATCGCAGAGATGTGTGAAACGCTTAAAATCCGAATTCATTATGGAATTCGAGAAGAATTATTTGATTTGGTATTGAGATTGCCAAATGTTGCCCGTGTACGCGCGAGAATTATCTATAAAGCAGGATACCGTACGGCAACTCAGGTTAAAAAGGAAAATCCTTTCGTGTTCCATCGAAAAACAGGATTAACCTTGAAATTATGCAAAAATATTATTGAGGGACCCAAATAAGAAGAATTTTTCCTTTTTATAGTAATGATATTATATTATGATAAAGCCTTTCTGAATAGTGTTATGGACCCTTTATTCACAAAAGATACGCGTGGTTTTCGATTCCGGGAACTTAAGATCTTAGAATTCTTGGTATATAAAACTTCGGATAAAGAAAATAATAATTATGTCATTAAACAATTTGAGAAAGGAAAAGAAGAAAGTTATGAAACATTGAAATTTATTAACGACATTTTACGGAGAGGAACAAATCTTTCTCCCCAGCAACGTATTGATTATTGTAATAGCCAAAGGCATTTTATCAAATTATATTTAAAAGAGTTAATGGAACACAAATAAGTTTGCCTT
>Ga0180433_10005466_pt1 | contig 17145 bp, 28 predicted proteins | sample SS_ome_8_FD_132980 | JGI IMG/M metagenome (GOLD analysis project Ga0180433, IMG submission 132980) | Hypersaline lake sediment archaeal communities from the Salton Sea, California, USA - SS_1_D_1 metaG | ecosystem: Environmental > Aquatic > Non-marine Saline and Alkaline > Hypersaline >... | reverse complement strand
TCGAGTAGCAATCCGTCCGCCTCCGTCTTGTCCTTGAGCGTGCGCCCCACGCTGTACTGGTAATCGTGTATCTGTCAGGCCTCGCGGACCGACAGGCCCCAGACCGTGTCCGGGACGAGAAACCCCGCCCCCTTCGGCCCGCAGCCGTTGCCAATGGCCTCGCGCTCGTCGTCCGTGAGCGCCCAATATTCCGGCGGCGCCTTGAGGCGGAAGTCGCCACCAAGGCACAAAGGCCCGAAGCTGCCCTTTTCTCCGGCTTTGCCGGAGCCCTTGCTCGTCTTGGTGTCTTCGCGTCTTTGTGGCATCACCATGCTTTTAGCCCCTTCCACCCTTCGGGCGGCTTGTAAAAGATCGCCACCAGCGGGTCCGCCAGGATCAGCCCCCGCGACGAGATCAGGCAGCAAAGGTCGTGGGGTCGCTCGCCGGCCTTGCGCCGCACCCGGCAGAGATAGTGCGCCATCTCGGCCACCTCCAGGTCGTCGGGCGGATACCAAAAGCCGGCCGCCCGCCGCGCGCGGGAAATGCAGTTCCACCGATCGCCGATGTTGTGCGGCAGGTTGCGGACGTTGTGCTCCCGCCAGTAGGCCAGGAGCCGGCCCTCGTTCGCCACGCGCCGCCGCTCAAAGGGCACGGCCACGTCGGCGAAAAAGCCCCGCAAGATCCGCCGCTGATCGCTGGCCGTCAGGTACTCCGTGGTGATCGCCACGGGCCCCGTCGGGCGCGCTATGATGTTTTTAAGCCAGGTAAACATGGTCGCTTAATCGCCCCAGCCTTTGGGGCATAAGCCCTCTATCCCGATCTCGTCCTCCACGTCTCCCGCCGCAAACTCCAGATCCAGGAGATGCTCGACGAGGAGGTCCGTGTAGTCGCGCGCCTCCAGGCGCCAGGACTGCTCGCCGCTCTCGGAGATCAGCTCCCCCTCCGCCTCGCCTTGCGCCTTGCGCCTTGTGTCTTGCGCCGTGGTGACCGCCATCCGGTCGCCATAGGCGCTCTCGACGCTATACACGCCGCCGCCCATGCGGGTCTTGATCTCCGTGGCCCTTGACTGGTTTTCCGAGCCCCAGGCCTGGCGCCGGCATCGCTCTGCCGTGTACTGGCTCAGGCCCCCGGCCTCGTTAAACCGGGAGAGCCCGATCAGGTCGTCGGGGTTTTTAGCGTAGGTGAGATCCACGCTCGTGGCGCCGTCGGCAAAAGAGTTGCTCATCTCCGTGGCCCCGTGGTGCGTGGAGATCTCCAGCCCGTAGCGGCTCACGCTGCCCGCTGCGCCCCCGTCGTCGGCGACGCGCTCCAGCCCAAAGCCTGACGCCGTAAGCCGTACGCCCTGCGCCGTAACTTGCGCCGTTGTGTCGCCGTAGCAGTTCGACCGCCAGGCGATCACGCAGGATATGGCCACCAAAACAAACACGACGATAATGGCGATAATGTCTTCTCGTTTCATGGCTGACTCCGTGCTACTTCTTCGCTGCGGCGGCGCCGGCTGCGGCGGCTGCGGCGATAATGTCGCGGAAGGTCTGGTTTTCGAGCATCTGGTCCACTGTAAAGCCCCGCGTGCCGATGGCCGCCTTTGCGACCATGTTGTCCGTCTCGGCCGAATTCTGCTGGATCTTGTGGGCCAGAGAGACGGCGTTTTGCAGGGCCTGCACGCTGATGGCGTTGACCTCTTTCATGTGGTTCTGCATCTCGTCAAAGCCGGCCTTCATGTTCACGGACCAGGCCTCATCGCGGCCGATGCTGTCCAGAGACGAGGTCGCCTCGCTCAAAATGTTCTCCGACACGTTCTTTGATTTTGCCATGACTACCTCCTTTTTATTAGCTCACTAGCTCAACAGCTTACTGGCTTACTGGCTACTTTACTTCGTAGTATACTATATAGAATACTATTAGTCATTTTCCCAAAGGCCCACAGGCCGCACCTTCCAGCGTGTTTGCCGTGTCGTCTAGCAAGAGGAGTAAGGTCATCTTATCGCCGCCTGGGCGCCCTTCGGGGCGCTCGGCGGCGTCGTGTCCTCCTCTTGGTAGCAAATGTTACTCGGGCCCGATTCGTTGCCGGCAGTATCCACCGCCGTGCAGTAAAAGACCCGCCGCACGCCGTCGGGCACGGTTGTTGCATACGTGGTCGTGCCCGCGGGCACGTCACAGACCTTCTCCCAGTCGCCGGCCCTGGTCGGCCCCATGTCCGCCTGATAGATCGTGTAATGGTCCAGATCCGGCTCCGTATTGGCGTCCCAGTTCAGGGTCACCTCGGCGCCGTAGGCGCCAGAACATAACAGCAGCACCGCAGAGACGCAGAGGGCGCGAAGGGCTTTTGCTTTCCGGCCACCGGCCGGAGGGGCATAAACTCTGCGCTCTTTGCGCCTTTGCGGTGAAATCTTTTGTCTCACACGCCCCTCCTCTGATTCGTCCCTGCCAACAAATACTCGCTCCACCGCCGGATCACCTTGTCCACGTAGGCAAGCGTCTGCTTGGCGTCTGCCGTTTTGCCCCGGTGCCTGGCCTGGGCCAGGAATTGGCCCGTGTAGCCCCAGGACTGCCAGAGCGGGAGCTCCGGGTGGCGCATGTCGCAGGCGCCACGGGCCAGGCGGATCGCGGCGTTGACGTAGCCGCGGCCGCAGTTGTAGCTCGCAAGCGCGAAATTGACCCGCTCGCCCCCCGCCGGGATCTCCGGGAAGTGGTCCGCCTGCTCTTTTAGGTAGCGCACGCCGAGCTCGATGTTGACCTCCGCGCACCAGACCATTTGGGGGTGCTGGAGGCGCTCTGCGGCCAGGGGCCGCGAGATCTGCATGAGCCCCATGCAGCCTGCGCAAGAAAGGGCCGAGGCGTCAAAGGCGCTCTCCGTTGCGATCACGGCCTTTATGACGCGCCAGTCGAGGTCGGGCCAGATCTCGTCCACGTAATATTTGACTATTGCGTCATAGCGATCTTCTTTGTTCATGGTGTCTGGCTCACGGCTTATGGCTCAAGGCGTGAGGGGTTTGGCCGTAAGCCCTGCGCCCCATGCCTTGCGCCTGTCTTTTATTCACACATCCCCCCGACGACCTCTTCCAGGTCGCGCGCAAGCTGCTCCCGCACGTCTGCCGGGATCTCCGGCCAGTTGATGCAGATCTGCTTCGTGGGCAGATGGACCACTATCTCGCGGCCCATCTTGAGGCCGTAGCGCTCGCACACGCCCTCGACGGTAGAAAGGAAAAACCTGTCAATGGCCTGCTCTGGCGTCTCCTCGGCTCCGGGCCTTGCCACGCGCCAGGTGAAATCCTCCAGCGTGTCCGGCTCCGCCGCGATGCCCGCCAGCGCCCTGTGGCAGATGGCGCCGTTGTCGCAATCGCTACAGTCGCCCATGTCGCCTCACTCCCGCCCGCAAAGGGGTTTTCTGGATGCCGGCGTGTGCCGGCATGACAAAAATCTTTGCGCTCTTTGCGCCTTTGCGGTGCATTAGTCTTTTACTCGCTTTCAGCCTGGCGCCTGGCCCCTTTTACGGCCTGTGCCCGCTCACGAAAAAATCGTCCAGCGGGACGACATACTGCCACGACTCGTAAGCGCCGATGTCCGGCGTGTTCTTGATCGTCCGCCCCCTGTAGTCTGTTGACAGCCCCACATCCGTCCCAGCGTCGATGCAGGGAGATGAGGCGGAAAGTATAGGCCCATCCCATCCACTCAATACTGCTGTGGTCCTGCTCCATGTGATTTTTTCACTGTTTGCATCAGTATCGTTGTCGGTTAATCTGGTATAGAGGTCTTTTAAGTTTAAACAGTCCACACCAGATGACACAAAAACCGGGAACACGTCACTTATAATTTTACTGTAGTCATCGGCAGAGTGAATTGTCAGGCATATTACGCTGCCTCCGTACATAGCAGCCTCGGCTAAAGCTCCAGCCACCCTGGAAAAATAGGAAGTGTCTCCACCTGTCAATGTGTCTTCTATCGAAAAGTGCATGACAGAGCGCAAGTCCAAATCACCAGAAAAAGGTGACTCATAATCTACAGTGCCCACACCTATCCCACGGCCCAGGTCCAGCCCCGCTGCTGTGACTAAATCCCTGATAACTTCGTCATTCTCTCCGCCAGGATAGGCGATAGAGGTCACATCGTAGGCAGTAAGCCCGTTTTCCAGTGTGGTTTCGTTGCCAGAAATCCAGGTGTCCGGTAAAATACTAATATAGTATTCCTCGCCCTGGTCCCATTGGTTGTTTCCACTTCCCCCGGCAAGGCCAGCCGCACAGGTGATGGTGTTGGCGTCATGGTCAACAGCGGTGATGGTGCAGGAGGCACCCTCGTCAACATTGTGGATCGTGCAAGCACCACCACAAGCAGTTGTCCAATCTGTGCTAGCCCAGTTTTCGCTTGCGTCTGTTAAGACCGTAGCACTTGATCCTGCTGCTGTATGGGGTCCCGTTGCGACTGTAAATTTTGTTGAATCATGAATCCCGACTTCGTGCTGAACCCCACTGTGTTGGCTGGAGTCTAAGAAATCATCCAAAAGATCCCACTCGCTGTCACCACCTCCGACTTGATCCCCAATGCCATCTATGTTGCTCGGAAATATCGTCAGAGGGATGCCGCTGGAATCCGCGGCGGCCAGGAGAGACTCAAAATCACTTGTAAAGGTGTCATCACCGTCAAAAATACTGCCATAATCATCCACGCACACCATAATGGCCCCAGGGTATTTTGCTTGTGTGAATTTTGCCCGAAAATCTCCCGTGGTCGAGTGCCCAATGTTGCCGCTGTCCGTGTCTGCATTTTCCACAATGGTAGCCTGTGCTGCATCTGCGTCATACCACGGGCATTGCAGTAAATTGTTTTGAACGTTCACCACGACATGAGCATCGTCATCATCGTCAACAACAATTAATCGTCCAGTGTCCGAAGACGGCGGCCTTTCCGCACCTGTAATTAAATTATTCTTAAAGTTAATCGTTGGTGCGTCCCCAGACGGGGTGCAGTTGTTTTTTCTATACAGCACATGTCTCCCACACCCCAAGAAAGTGTTGTTGTGTATATTGTAGGTCGAGTCATCACTGTTAGAACACAAAATATAAATTGTTCCTTTTCCTACCATATCGTGGGAACAGCCCTCAAAGACGTTGGAGTACCAGTCGAAGGTCCACTTTGAGTCATCGTTGTCATAAGTATAGATAGAGTCCTGAGCTTGATATTGGAATCGGTTTCGGTAAACAGTAAGGTCGCACTCTCTTGTCCTGATCCCACGCTGGCCGCTTCTCAGCGTGCAGTCATACACGGTCAGGGAGTCATCCGCGGTATTGGCATAATCATTGTAAATTATCTCCTGGGAATCATGGCCTATAAGGGTCAGGTTATACAGAGTAACCCCATCCCTCCCTGCAACATCAATTAGTTCATCGTCCACCCCGCTACCATCTAGTGTGACCGTGCCATCGTGACCTGCCTCAGTGCTGCCACAAATAGTCATGCCACTTCTTGCCACAACAATTCCAGCAGGACCAGCGTCCAGGGCGGTTGTCTCATAGGTATAACCGTCTGTCCCACCGTCAATAATGACCGTCCCGTCGTTCCCTGCCGCCAGCTCTGCGGCATCAATGTCAGTGTTGCATGTATCGACCCCCACGGTGGGCCATGCGCCCGACTTGTAACACACCACGCAGTACGGCTCCGTCGGGTCGTTACCTGTATCCGGTGAGACATATACAGTCGCCCCCCACACCTGCCCGGCCAGGAGGAGGAAAAGAAGCAAGAGAAGCGGGGAAGGGGAGAAGCGGAGACACGGCGCGACCCTGGGCCTGCCGTGGTCCGCCGTCTGCCTGCCGCGTGGAGCCATGCTCCACCGTGGTCGCCTGCCTGCCGCGTGGAGCCGTGCTCCACCGTGGTCGTCTGTCATTTACCGCTCCATGAAGTAAATCTTCATAAAAAAGCCGCCGCCGCTCACGCTGTTGCCCGTCATGTCCACGGTAAAGGGGCCCGTGGTGTAGCGATAGGCAATGTCCGGCTCCACGTCGCAATCGGCGGAGGTGGTCAAGTTGTCGAGCGTGGTGTCTCCGAATATCTCCACGCCCAGCCAGTCCTTTATCAGGATATCCGACGTGGACGTCGTGGGCGCGGCCGTGGGGCCTACGCTGTAGCCGTCGCCGTCGTCCCAGTCGTTGCCCGTGCCGCCCGCGAGCGTGCCCGAGACCGTGGTGTGCGTGTTTGCCGTGACCGTGGCCGTGGAGGAGTCCGTGGAGTTGCTGATCGTGAGCGCCCCGCCCGAGTAACTGGAAAGCTCGCTCGTCTCCCAGTGGGCCGTGGAGTCCGTGAGCGTGGCCGCGTCGTCTGCGCCGTCATGGGTGCCCGTGTAGGGCCCGAAGTGGATCTCCCCGCGGACCAGCAGGCCCGTGACGTCGTTGCAGGGGATGTCAAACTCCGTGACGGAGCCGTCGGCCGCGGCCTTGACGTAAATATTCAGGCACCGCATGGAGCGGACGTCGTGGCTGGGCGAGCTCCAGAAATAGCCGGAGTCTTCCGCCGCGCGCGCGGGTTTCACCGCAAAGACGCAAAGGGCGCAGAGGACGAGAAGCGTCCCGGCCAGGGCCGGGAAGAGACGGGGAACCGGGGAACCGGAGAGCCGGGGAAGTAGTATTCTCATGGTTTACTCCTTGCGCTGCCACCAAGGCGCTAAGGCACTAAGTTCGCTCTTGCCAGGCTGGGCCTGGCCCCTTGTCTTGTCTTCGTGTCTTTGTGCCTTTGTGGCCATGCTCGTGTTTAGGTCCAATAAAAAGGCCGATCAAATCCACACATCTCTTTGTGGACTTGACCGGCCCCTTTTTTCGGTTGCTCGGTCGCGGGCCTTGCCCGCCGTTATTCTGGCGGGGCGTTGGCCCTTCTGATTAGCTCGTGAGCTGTTAAGCCGGTGAGCTATTCAGCAGCACGTTGTCTGCGGGCTCACGCCCGCGGTGTTACGTGTTAGGGTTCGCGCTTTAGTGGGAGACGGTCGTTGATCTCCTTTTGCAGCCGCTCGATCAACTCCTGGCGCTCGCGCACGTAGCGCTGGCGCCGCTCCTCTTCGTGCTTTTCTATCAGGTCTCTGTTGTCCGCCTTCAGCTTGTCAAGGTGCGACCTGACGATCTGACGCAATTCGGCCGCGTACTTTTTCTCGCACGCCGGGCAGACCGTGACCGTCGGGCCCCCCACCTCCACCGCCACCTCGCCGGGGCACAGAGGCCACGAAGACACCACGCCACCGCTCGGCATATACGGCGCGACGCACGGCTCCACATAAACATAAACCGTTTTGCCACAGATCTCGCACTCGCGCTCGTCCCAGTGGCCACCCACCATCCAGCCACCGGCCGCAGCGGGCACCGCCAGCGCGATCGCCGCCAATGCTAAAATAGCACGCCTTGTCATTTTGCCCCCCTTGCCTGCGGGCGGATATGGATCGTGATGCACGTATCCGGCCCCGGCTCGTATTTTTTCCAGCCAGACCCGTCGGGTGGCAGTTCCCTTGCCGGCCGGTCGCAGGTGACGCTCAAGGCCTTGCCTTCGTCCTCTACGGCCGCCGCCACTGCCCTGGCCACCGTGTCCGCCAGCTCCCGCTTGTCTTCTTTGGTTTGCCGCCCGGCGATCGCGACCATGTCGCTCCTCCTCTTTACACAATTCGGGGCGAGATCCCCCTCCAGATCCAGCACATTGTCCTGGAGAACTATATATCCCCTTGAGCTCACAGATCTCTCGGCACCTTGGCCCATACGATCCGGCCTCTGGTCAGTTTTACCGTAATTATACCCGTATATCGTTCAAAAATCAACCTTTTGACCTTCGCCACCAGCTCCGAAAGGCTCATCCCGCCGCCTCGATCCTGTCTATGGCCCCCAAGAGGCCCGTCGCCTTGTCGCGGAGGTCGCGCAAGAGGGGCCGCGGGACGAATACGTCCTGGTAGTCCTCCTGGATCTGCACGATCTCGCGGGCGTAGCGCTGGGGGTCGTCGGCCATGCGGCCCAGCAGGCGGTGAACCACCTGCACCCAGGGCGGCATGGGGTCCTTGTCCGGCACCAGGGCCAGGCGCTCCAGTGCCGCGGACGCCGTGTCGGTGTCGAAGTCAAAGGCGAGCTGGGCCATGATCTCCGCATAGGCGGCCTTGCGGCCCTGGGACTGCTTCAGGAGCCCGGTCAAGGCCCGCTTTCTAAAGGCCTGGCAGAAGTCCTCCACCTCGTCCTCCGTGCCGCGGAGCCAGTAGCCGCCGTCGGCGCCGGCCTTGGAGATGATGGCCTTCTTGTGGCTGATGATAAGGTGGTTGACCAGGAGGCGCGTGTCTCGGCCCGTCCGCCGCAGCTCCAGGGCCAGGCGCTCGGCGGAGATGCGCGCCCGCTTGCCACGGCCCCGCATGGCCATGACCCGCAGGCAGTGCTCCTCCAGAGGCGTGAGCCGCCTAGAGTGCATCCCGCCTGCGTCTATGCCGATGTCGTTTCGCTGCATGGCTTCGCTCCTTGCGGGGTTGCCACTAAGGCCCGAAGGCTCAAAGTCGGCGCGGCTCCGGCTGCGCCGGAGACCCGGCCTTAGTGTCTTGGTGTCTTTGTGGCCTCGCTCATGAGGCGCCAGCGGTGGTTCTCCTCGCCCTGCTCGCAGCCCCGGCATACGTTGGGCGCGACCATCTTGTCCGTGCCGGCGCCCGTATTGGCCTGCCGCCAGAGGATCGCGCACACGGCGCGCGAGATCCGCTTTTCCATGCGTTCGCAATGGATGTATTTTGTCTCGCTCATCTTAAACAACTCTCCACAAACCGCCGGATATACAGCCCGCGCACGGCCGGGTCCTGCTCCGTGAGCGTCGGCACCTCGGCCGCGATAAAGCCCGCCCGCCGATTGCATTTCTTGATGCACTTGGGCAGCCGGTCAAATTTCGGGCAGCCCAGGCAGGGGCTTTCTATGCCGCTGTCCGTCAGTTTTGATGCGTCTACCCACATGGCTCCCTCCGGTCGCCGTTGAAAGTTCGGAGTTCAAAGTGCGGAGTGCGAAGTTCAGCACCCGCAAGGGCTCACCGGCTCACCGGCTCACCGGCTCGGCGGGAGAATTCCCGCCGCAGATATCGCTCCAGCGCGGCCACCAGCGCCGTGAGCTTCTTGATCTCACGGACCCACTCGACGCGGTCCACGCCGCAGGTCTTTCGGCAGAGGCCCCGCAGCCGGCGGTCTTCCCAGCCCAGCTCTCGGGCCGTGGCCCGCGCCTGCGAGAGCAGCTCCTCCAGCCGGGCGTCTTTGGTCCTTCCTTTGAGCTTTGAGCCTTGACCTTTAAGCCTCGACGCCAGCATGGCGACGAGCTCCTCCAGCTCCTGCTCGTCCAGGGCCGTGGCGCTGCGGGCCCCGAAATTATACATCATGAGCTCGCGGCGCATATTGTCCGCCCGCTCGCGGTCTCCCGGCCAGATCTCGCCGGCCAGTATGTGGACACGGGCCAGCAGCCGCTGGCGCTTGCTTTTTTTCTTTCTGCCTTTGTGCCTTTGTGGCGTCATCAGTCCAACAGCTCCTTGCGGAACCTGTCCCTGCTCACCACCCTGTAGACCACCCGGTGCCCCCGCCGCCCTTCGGCGCGGATATAACCGGCGGCCGCCAGGCGCCGCAGGGCCCGGTGTATGCTCGTGAGTTGCCGGGCGCCGGTGCGCCTCTGGATGTCGCCGGCCGTAAACCGGGCGGACACGTAAATCGCCTTGTGCAGCGTGTGGGCCTGGACCACGCCCTCGCGTGTGGGCGCCGGCCTCCAGGCGTGGTTATATCGGTAACGCCCCACGGCCACGCGCTCGATCTCGCCGCGCTGCAAAAAGTCCCGCCGGGCGGCTGAGAGCCGGTCCCGCTCGTGGGGGTCCGTGATGCCCAGCGCGGCGCCGATCTCGCGGATCGCAAACTCTCCGTCCCAGGCCTTCATGGCCTTCCGCATCCGGCCCGCGAGGCCCGTCCTCACGGTATTGTTTTCACCGCAAAGGCGCGAAGAGCGCGGAGGGTTTCCTTTTCCGGCGCCGCCGGAAACCGAAATCTCCTTTGCGTCCTCTGCGTCTCTGCGGTGCATGTTATCTGTGCCCATTATTTACAATGGCCTCCGCCATCTCCAGCGTCACCGCGTCCACCCCGCTCGCCCTCATGGCCTGCTCCGCGTCCTGGGCGTGCAGCTTGGCCGGGCGCCAGTCGCCGCCGCAGCCGTCGAGGAGCACCTGGAGGACGTCGGCGGCGAGATCCACGCCCAGGGCCTTGCTGTATAGCTGATAAAGGTCCGCCTGGGCCAGCTCGGAAAACTCGTGGGTCGCACGGACGCGGGAATTGACCCGCTTGGACCGCGCCCGGAGGCCGCCCTTTTCGACGATAAACACCACCGGCCAGGCGTAGCGGTCGTTTAAGTTCCTGAGCATCTCCACCTGGCTCGCCGGCAAAAGATCCGCCTCGTCCACAAAGACGAGCCTGCGGCGCTGTTGCGTGGCCCGCTCGATCTCGTCAATGCAGGCCTGCGAGGTGTAGGGCCGCTCGGCGATGAGCTCGAAACAGATGTCGCGCAGCAGCATCGTCGGCGTGCGGCACTTCAGGGGCGGCACGTAGACGGCATCCGTCCGGCTCGCGTGCTGTTTGGCAAACTCCGTTTTCCCCCGGCCCGCATCGCCGGAAAACACGGCCAGCGTGGGCCCCAGGGCCGCGGCCGGGTCCGCCAGCTCGTGACAGATCTCCGTGCAGCGGTTGCTGTTGGCGGTGGTGACATAAATCTCTTTCATGGTTCCCTCTCTGGGCCGCCACCAAGGCGCGAAGGCTCAAAGCAGGCGCGGCTCCGGCTACGCCAGAGACCCGCCCTTAGTGTCTTGGTGTCTTCGTGGCACCGTTGTGTCTTCGTGGCGCTCATGACCCCAGCCTCCTGACGGTTTCAAAATATTCCTTCTGGCCGGCGTCCATCGTGGCCTCATAGCCGGCCCGAAAAATCGTGTCCTCTTCGTCCAGGGCGCCGCCGGCCATCTCAAAGGCGACGATCCACTCGTAGCGGTCCAGGGGTTTGAGAAAGTACGACGGCCGCTCCGGCACCTTTTCGCTTTGAGCCTTCAGCTTTGAGCCTTGAGCCTCGATCTCGGCGACTTCCGCCGCGATCTCCTCCTGCCCCCTGATCCGCCGCCGCTCCGCGATCTCGTCGGCCCGGTTGCGGTCGTCCGCCTCGATGGCCAGGACCTGCCTTTCGGCCACCGACCTTTCGCCCTTGTCCGCCGTTTGTGTGGCGGATTGAGCCGGTTGCCATCTCACGTCCGGCACCGCCGCCGTGATCCGGCGGAACTCCTCCTCGTAGGCGCGGCGCTTTTTCCTCTTCTCGTGGATCTTTCGGGCGGCGAGGTCCATGTCCTTCATGGAGCTATACTCCACCAGAGCGGCCCGGCCCACCCAGCGGCCTCGGTAAAAGACGAGCAGCGTGTCCAGGGCCTGGGGGTCGTATCTAAAGGTGACGCGCTCGCCGTTTAGGCGCTCCAGCCCGTCTACCTCGTAAACCTCTTTTTGAAAGTGGATGCGGCCGCGGTCCACCGTGCGGTGGGCCTTGGGCAAAAAGACCAGGTCCACGGCCTGGAGATAGAGGTCGTCCATCGCCGGCCGCTCCCAGCCCTCATGGCGGGCGCAGTATTCCAGGGCCTGCATGGGCGTCGCCTCTTTCGGTTTCGGCCTGCGGGGCCACTCTTTCACCACGCCCCGGTGGGGCTTTTTGCGGTTGTAGTGGTCGAGGGCCTGAAACATAGCCAGGACAAACTCCCGAAAGGTCGGGAGCCTCCCCTGGGTATGCAGGCGGGCCACCTCGGCCTCGTCTATCTCCTGCTCCTCGGCGCCGTCCGTCAGGCGCTTGCAATAGCCGGGCAGGCGGATCGTGTCGCGCAGGATCTTCTGGATGTTGTCGAAGGTGCCCTCGATCATCTTCGCCTTTGCGTTTCTGACGATGGCGCGCCGGTGGTTCGGCAGGGCGCCGGGCCTGGTGATGAGCGGGTTGATCTCCTCGGCAGAAGAGTTTGTTTTGTGGAGGAGGTCGGTCTCCGCTTCTACGCGCAGGCCCAGCGTGCCCATATCGCGCATGATGCCGGTGACATATCGGGAAAGCTCTGGTTTGCCGTTATCCGTATAGATCGCCTTAAAGGGGCCGAAGACATAGACGCCCAGGCGCAGCGCCAGGCCCACGAGGTGGCTGTCGTAGCGGCGATCGAGCGCCCCCCCGTATATGATCCGCGTGCGCAGATCCTGCCAGTAGTAGCCCTCGGGGCGGATCAGGCGGCCCGTCTCCTCGTCCACGACCCACCAGTCCCAGCGGTGCTGATCGCCCACGACGACCTCAAAGGGCGCGAGATCGGCATAGGACCTGAGCACGGGCGGGAGCGTATTGTCCAGGGCCCTCGTGCCGCCGCGTTGAAGCGCCGCCAAGGGCGGCGAGATAAAGCGCCGGGCGTGCTCCAGGGCCGATCGCTCGGACCCGATGGCCCAGCCCTGCCGCTCGGCCTCCACGGCCAGGACGTGGTAAAGGGCCTTTTTGGCGATTTTGCGGTGCTCGCGCTTCAGGACCAGGCCCTGCCAGTAGTCTAGGGCCGCAGGGGACCACGCGCGGGCGTGGCCGCGGGTGGCCTTGGTGTGGGCCAGGCCGGCCAGGCCCGCGCGCTTGTATTTGGCGGCCCACTTATAGATCGTTTGACGAGCGACCCCGTGACGCTCGGCCACGGCCGCGGTCCAGGCGGCTTTTTTCTGGCCTGCGGGCACGTTGCGGGCCTCGGTTAAGATCCGCGCGATCCGCTGCACCCTGGGGTCGTTGATGGTTTCCGGCACGATTTTTGCTATTCCTTTATTAGACTCCGAACTTGCAACTCCGCACTTCGCACTTCTATCATTTGGGGCCCCTGCCGCCGCCAGGGCCGCGAGCGGCGCCAGGCGGGGCAGGTCGTCAGGAGGTAGGGCCCCTTTTTTGACAATTTTTTTTTGCACGTCGTCCGGCAGGCCGGCCAGGTCGTAGGCCCGGCCGCGGCCGTTCGGCTTGTATGGCCACCCCTCGCTCGTGGCGCGCCGCTGTATGGTCCGAAGCGCGATGCCGGTCGTCTCGGCGATCTCTTTGGCGGATAGATAGCTCATTCGCTCGTTAGCTCATTAGCTGTTCGCTTATCAGCCACCGGCTCAACAGCCATCGGCTTGCGGCCGGTCATGCCGCATCTCTTCCCCCGCTCCCAGGCGTCGGCCAGGGCGGGCGTGGAAAAGAAGGCCCAGGAGTCGTTGTTGACCCCCGGCCCTTCCTTGGCGTAGCGAAAGCCGGCCGTGTATGCGCATATCTCGTCTTGGGTCATATCTTGTCCCCTTATCAGCTTAACAGCCATCAGCTTAACAGCTCGCCTTCTGTATGATCTGCACCCCTGCCGCCGTGCGGATCACGGCGCGCCCGTCGGGCGAGATCCGGCCACAGGCGACGAGGCGGGCGCCGCGCTCTATATACGGCTCCGGGTTGTAGCGCCGGCCCGAGATGTGGCTCGGGTGGCCCACCAGGGTGGAGAGCCCTGCAAAGTGCGCCGCCTTCTTGGCCGCACGGGCCCGTTTTGATCGTTGGCATCTAGGCATAGAGCTCCATCTCCCTGGCCACATCCCTCATGGCCGTCGCCTCCATCTCGTCGGCGCAGTCGCGGCAAATATAATATGTCGCCAGGACCGGGTCTGAGTACATCGTCGGCCCAGGCTCTTCGCGGCTACCCGAAAAGCCCACATCCTCGGCCGTAAATAGCTGGGCCCCGCACTGCTCGCAGAATATCTCACGCATTGGATCGCCTCCATGAGTGGACGAGCTCGATGTGGTAGCCCTGCCACCTGGCAGCGGTTAGGTAGTCTTTGGCGCTCTTCATGTGGGCATCGTTATCAGGCTCCGGCCCGAACACTGCGATGATCCTGTTGCCCCGCGCCACGATAGCCTCGTGGCTCTTGTTGCCGGTGATCCGGTATAGTGCCAGATCAATCATCGTCAGCCCCCTCCAGCTCACCCAAAAAGACGAGCCGCTTGCGTTTCTCCGCCTGGAGCGCCTTGATGTTTTCGTCATATTTTTGGATCTCGGCCCTCAGCGCCTCCTCGCCGGGCATCACAAAGACGCCCAGGGCCTGGCCCAGGAGTTTCAGCGGCGCAGTGCAACCCACGGCCTCGCAAAAAGCCGGCAGGTACTCCGCCGGGAAGCGATAACCGTCCTTGCTCTCTGCCGTCCACGAGTCGAGCTGGTACTTTGAGACCTCCTGGTCCAGCAGGTGGCTCATCTCGCCGGCGATCTCCCAGCGCGACAGCCGGGATTTTTTGATAGCCTCTATGATGGAGTCTCGAAGGCGGTCGCGCACGTTCATGCGGCCGGGGGTGATCGGGGCAGGATCGGACCCGCCGGTCACGCCGGCGAGCATCTCAAAGAGAGAGCGTTGGGCGGGGTCGTCTATTCTTTTCTGCTTTTTAGCCATTGACCGCCAAAAAAAAAAGGTTTATGAAATGGCTAGATCTAAGCGGTTGCGGCTCATGCCGCCCGCGAGTACCACTGGGGCCAGAGGAGGCTTTTATTGATGCCCACGACAGACGCAATTTTGTCGGCGATCCGGTCAGACCTCGACCGGCCATGTACCACCAGGTGGACCGCCACCGCAGTCACCGGCGGGTCCAGCTCGCGGGCGATTTGTGCCATCGAGGAGCCTGCGTCCTGGATCATGCGGACGATGTCGATGCCGCTAAACTTTGGCCTCTGAAACCTCATTTTTTTACCCCATTGGTTAAGTTGATATTTTAAGTTTATATCAACAGAAAAACGCGCTTGTCAACCTAAAAAAGAGTGGCGCGATAAAAAACCGCGCCAAGGGGGGGGGCAGCCACAAAAGACCAATAATATCAGAGCTTTTGTGTTATTTCCTACTAAGGGGGTGGGGTTGGCGCGATCTTTTTCTGGATCGCGCCACTTGAAATGTACGCAAAAGACCCGGAAAAAGACGCCGCCAGGGCGCAGCGAATCAAGGCGCTTCGGCTAAAAAAGGCGGTGTCGCAAAAAACCGCGGCGGCGGAGATGGGAGTGGCTGAAGGAGTGCTGCGCGAAGCGGAGACCACGGGCCAAATCAGGACAATGGCGGCCCGCGACAAAATGGCGGCCTATTACAATGTGCCGGAGTTGTGGCTGGAGCACGGCGTGGGCCCAGCTACCGTCCGGGGCGGCGCCTTTCAGATCCCGCCGGTCACGACGCCGGCCGCCGGGGTGAGCGCGCCGGCCGCGGACCAGGTGTTCGGCGCCACAAAACGCCACGACACCGGCGCCGGCGAGGTGGATGTAACCGTTTTTGAAACGCCGGCCACGGGCCACCAGGAGGCCGCCTACGCCGCGAGCGTCGTGGCCCTGCGGCAGATCTATGACTCCGGCGACCAGGCCATCGTCCGCGCCGTCGAGGCCAATATCGCGGCCTTTCGACGGGGTGCCGTCTGCGCTATCGAGCTGGCCGACGTCCGGCGCCAAAACGAGGCCCTCAAGGATCGGCTGTCCGCCGTAGAGGATCGGCTCCGGGCCCTGGAAAGAGGCCGAGCCGACGACTAGCAAGGGGAAACCGCCGGCCCGAGACCCGCGCCATCTTCCCCACACGTCAAAAGAGGAGGTCATCATGGAGCCCGCCCAAGCAATCGCTTATTTGATCGCATTTGTCGCCGTTGTGGGGTTTCTCTTTTTGATCGGTCGCGCCATTGTCTGCTGGTATCTGAGGTTGACGGAGATCGTCGTGGTCCTGGAGGAGATCCGCGACGCCCTAAAGCCCGCGGCCAAAGCCGTCGTCGTGGCGGCCGCCGTCATGTCTATTTTGGGCGCCGTCGATAGTCATGCCGACGACTCCTGGCGCTGCCGCGGCAAGGTCGTCTATGTAGGAGACGACCAGTCCACCGTGCTGGCCAAGTGCGGCGAGCCCACGTCCCGCGCCTACGCCGGCGACAGCACATCCTGGCGCACGCACCGCGTCGGCCGCACAGCCTACGGAAGCGCCCACACGGTCCCGATCGAGCGCTGGACCTACAGGGTTCGAAAGGGCAGCTTCCCGCGGATCTTGACTTTTCGCGGCGGCCTCCTGTGGGATATTAGCTACGGCGACAAGTAGGCCCCGCGGCGCCCGAAAAGGCCGGGAATTTGTCGCCGTTTCTGCTGCATTTTCGCCTGATTTTTGATACATTCTATTCGGCGACAAATCGCGCCAAATCCCACTTAATCCCGTGTCTTCCCGGTAGTTTCCCTTATCGCGCCACTTGTCCCCTTTTACACTATCCCCCCCAATTTGCCAGGAGCTTGCTCTTGGTTGCATGGATCCGTTGGACATGATCCCAGGAGAGCAGTCTCTCTCCAGTTTCTGCCACATGCCCTCTTTCCTGTGAGGCCAATCCTTGGCCAGGGCCGAAATAATAGAGGGCCATGCCTCGGGCCTGGTGATGGGAACTTCCCCCTGTGTGGAGGCTTAAAAAGAGATCTGCCCGGTGGTGATTTGCCGTGGCCGTGCGGTTTTCAATGTTGAGCCAGTAGTCCCCGTTCCGGGTCAAGTGAACGGTATAGTCTTTTCCCAGCGTCTCTTCTATTTTCATGGCCAGGTTCAGGGCCACCGTCTTCTCGGCCAGACCCGATGGTCCCACAGCACCATGGTCATGGCCGCCATGTCCCGGGTCCAGGACAATGACCTTGGGGCCGACGAGGTCTGGTAGTGAAGATGGGTCCTGGGCCCGTGCCATGCCCGTGAAGGAGAGGGACATGAGGAAGATGAAAAGGAGGGCATATTTTTTGTGTGACATCATTGGCCCAATAGATGGTAGGGCAGCCTTCCGAGCAGGGCCTCTGGCTGAATTCCCCTTGACAGAAGCTGATTTTTGTTCTATTTTCCAGAGTTTAGAGAGACATTTTCTAAATGAGTCGATCTCTTGTGTTGGCAAGAAGTTACCTGATTTCATCCATCAAGGGCTCTTTTCTCCGCCACACAAGGCAAATCACTGCGCAACTCCTTGTTTTCCGTGACCTTACGAGAAAATGGTCATCTGTAAATCAAAAACGCACACCAGCCCCCTCTGGCCACAGAGGCAGTCATGACTGATCAACGTGGGGAATAGTACTTCTTGCGGGAAAAATCAATTCTCTTTGGGCGAGAGTGGCGAAATTGGCAAACGCACTGGACTTAGGATCCAGCGGCTTCGT
>Ga0180433_10005464_pt1 | contig 17147 bp, 16 predicted proteins | sample SS_ome_8_FD_132980 | JGI IMG/M metagenome (GOLD analysis project Ga0180433, IMG submission 132980) | Hypersaline lake sediment archaeal communities from the Salton Sea, California, USA - SS_1_D_1 metaG | ecosystem: Environmental > Aquatic > Non-marine Saline and Alkaline > Hypersaline >... | reverse complement strand
GAGAAACTGGCACTTCTAACCGGTGATGCCTCATGGATAGAGGATCAGATTGGAACCCTCACCCCATCCCAGAGAAGGTGGCTTGATATAAGAAGGAGTGCGGAGATTTGGTAGGGGGTGGAACGAATAAAACAGATGACCCGGAATATGGTATGAGATAATTGTGTTATTGTGAGTTAAATCTATTTTAATGAGGACCTTTTGAATAGTATTTTTTGGATTATCATACGTTAATATGCTTGATTTGATAAATCATATGCGGTGTCTATGCTAATTAGAAAGTAATTTTTTCGATCTGTTTTTCTATTCTTATTCGACATGTAAATCCTAATGTGAGATAAACCCTTTTGCCTTGGATATATTTTAGAAAGGCCCTATCATACTGTTTTAATTATAATTAATTTATTTTACACATTCACCTTATGTAATAGTAATAGAATGAGGCCTTTTCCGTCCACAAAGAAAACAAAGAGCACGTGCGGTGATATTATCATAATAAGACCTTATGAGGAACGGTATTTCTCATCATTAATCCAGATGTATGATAGCTACAGTCCCCTTGGCTCAGTGCAAGGATTACCTCCAATTGAGAAGGAAACGCGGCATCAATGGGTAGAGGACATGATTAGTCGAGGTTCTAATGTCTTAGCAATGCACGGGGATAGGGTAATAGGACAGGCCAGTTTTTTTTCTATGCCTGTTAACTGGGTAGAGTATTTTATATTTATACATCAGGAATTTCAAAGAAAAGGCATTGGGACTGCTATGACTGTGAATGCGATTGAATGGGCCCGTAAGGAAAGCCTTTCCGCCATTTGGCTTAGTGTAGAGAGAAACAATTATATAGCAATATCTCTTTATCGTAATGTCGGGTTTCAACGTTTTCAGTCCAGCGGGTTTGAATTGGAGATGATATTTACTATAAGTAAGGAATAAATATATATTTTATCTTTTATAAAGGCTCATCAGTACAAAAGCCTTTAAATAATCAAACCCTTACTTCGCAAGAGATAAAAAATGTTTCATTGTCCCTTATTACTGAGACGATTTAAAATAAAGGGAACTCTTAGCTAAATAAGGTTAACATAATAAAAGGAGATTTAAAAATGAAAGAAGAGCTAACCTTAAAAGGAAGAGTTTTTTCTGTGCCTGATGAATGGCGAAAAAACGCTTATATAAATAGCATAGAAAAATATAGAGAAATATGGAAACGTTCTATAGATGATCCTGATGGTTTCTGGGGAGATATTGGTGAAGAATATGTAAGCTGGTTTAAGAAATGGGATAAGGTTTGCGAATATGATTGGAATGAATCTCCGGAACATAAATGGTTTTTAAACGGCAAACTGAATGTTTCTTATAACTGCCTTGACAGGCACCTTGATAAGAGAGGCGATAAGGCTGCTATAATATTTGAAGGCAATGACCCTTCAGATAGCAAGGCTTATACATATAGACAGCTTTACGAAGAGGTATGCAAATTTGCGAATGTCTTAAAGGCGAAGGGTGTGAAAAAGGGTGACCGAGTTTCTATATATCTGCCCATGATACCTGAGCTTGCCATATCAATGCTGGCATGTACTAGAATTGGTGCAATACATAGTGTTGTGTTTGGTGGATTTTCAGCGGATTCCTTAAGAAACAGGGTTCAGGACTGTGAGGCAAAGGTATTGATATCATGTGACGGCACATTTAGGGGGAGCAAGGCTATACCAACTAAAAACAATGCTGATGAGGCATTAAAGGATTGTCCGAGTGTTGAAACAAATATTGTAGTAAAAAGGGCAAATGTAGAGGTGCAGTGGAACAGCAAAATTGATGTGTGGTATCATGAAGAAATGAAACAAGTAAATAATCAATGCCCACTCGAAGAAATGGACGCAGAAGATCCTCTTTTTATTCTTTACACATCTGGTTCAACAGGAAAACCTAAAGGCGTTTTGCACTCTACTGGAGGATACCTTGTCTATACCTCTTTTACACACAAGATGGTGTTCGACTATCATGAGGATGATATCTATTGGTGCACTGCTGATATTGGTTGGGTCACAGGGCATTCTTATATTGTATATGGCCCTCTTGCTAACGGTGCAACCTCGATTATATTTGAAGGTGTACCAACCTACCCGGATGTAGGAAGATTTTGGGATGTGGTTGAAAAATACAAGGTTACTATATTTTATACAGCGCCTACAGCTATAAGGGCTATTGCAAAGGAAGGGGAGCAATGGGTAAAGAAACACGATGTCAGTTCACTGAGGCTGCTTGGAACCGTCGGGGAGCCTATCAATCCAGAGGCATGGATGTGGTATCATGATATTGTAGGCAGTGGGAGATGTCCTATAGTGGATACGTATTGGCAGACAGAAACAGGTGGAATAGTTATAACACCATTCCCTGGGGCTACTGATGTTAAACCAGGTGCTGCTTCCTGGCCTTTTTTTGGGATCGAACTATGTGTTGTAGATGATGACGGCAATGAATTAGATGGGGAATGTCAAGGCGCCTTATGTATAAAGAGACCTTGGCCTGGGCTTATGAGAACGGTATATGCTGATCCCGAGAGATTTAAGGAAACATACTTTGTACAGTTTCCAGGAAAATACACGGCAGGGGATGGTGCACTACGAGATAAAGATTGCTATTATTGGATTACCGGGAGAATTGATGATGTTATTAATGTTTCTGGTCATAGGATGGGAACAGCTGAGGTAGAAAGTGCGCTTGTTTCACATCCAACAGTTGCAGAGGCTGCAGTTGTTGGATATCCCCATGATATAAAAGGGCAATCTATTTATGCCTTTGTGACGTTGAATAGCGGCGTAGAAAAGAGTGATGAGTTAAAGATGGAGCTGATTAAACATGTACGCAATGAAATTGGGCCAATAGCAACACCGGAGAAAATACAGTGGGCAGATGGTTTACCCAAGACTAGAAGCGGCAAGATAATGCGTCGAATTTTAAAGAAGATTGCCTCCGGAGAGATAGACAAGATTGGTGATACTACTACCCTGGCAGAACCAGATGTCGTTGAGAAATTAATAAAGGAGAGGATGTAAAAGGCAACAGGAGAGAGTGAAAAAAACATCAGTTTTTTATTTATTAATAGCAATACATTATCAATACTTTTCATTTACAAGATAGCTTGAAACGCTGTTTTTATCTTCTATTTCCTTTAGAGATACTGTTTCAACAGAAGTAGAATATAATTTCAGGTCATTCAAATAAGTGTACATAAAATCCCGATTATATCGGGATTTTATGTACTTAGAGGATAAAAACGTACAGTTATTTAAAGGGCATATCGTTAAGCAATAAACAATCATACTTTCTATCCTGTTATTTACATGTTAAAAGGTATTTGATTATTAAAAAAAATATTCCTACTTAGATGGTTATTTTGAAAAACCTTATAATGATATCGTACCTGGTTATTCATGCGTAAGGGGAAAACTATATGATTGACTCAACGCTTGTAAACAATATTCTTAATTCCGCGACACATACCTCTATTATTGTGACGGATTTTTATGGAAAGATAATTGTTTTTAATAAGGGTGCATCAAATTTATTTGGGTATACACCTGAAGAGGCAAGGAATAAAAAACTGTCAGACCTTACCTACATTAAAGAGGAAAAGGATGCCTTTTTATTTGAAGAAATAGTAAAGAGGGTAAAACGAGAAGGATGGACAGATGAGAAATTTCTTCGTCAACATAAGGATGGGCATGTATTCCCGGCGGTCTCTATTATTACTGGATTAAGGGATTCCTCGGGAGAGATTAGTGGTATTTTAGAGATAACCCAAAATATGCCAACTCTTTTCAGGTTGGAAAGGGAATTGAAGAACTCTAAGGATTTTCTTGAAAATATCTTAGAGAGCTCTATCGACGCTATCGTAACTACTGATGTTAAGGGGTATATAACCTTTGTAAATCGAGCACTTAAAGAACTGATAGGACAGCGCGGCCAGCAGATTATTGGAAAACATATATCAATATATTATAAAGATGGAATTAATCAAGCTCGTGAAATAATGAGTAGATTGAGAAAATTCGGACGAATAAGGGATTATGAGTTTGACATGGAGATTGATGGCAGGATAGTGCACATCAGGACATCTGATACCTTACTATACGATGATTATGGTGAAATAGTAGGCACTATGGGCGTATTTCAAGATATTACTGATAGAAAGACGCTTTCCGAAAAATTATTTGAAACTCAGTCTGAATTAATACAGGCCGTTAAAATGAGGGCCCTTGGCGATCTTGTATCTGGTGTTGTTCATGAAATCAATAACCCTCTTATGGCATCCAATACATTTTTACATTTATTGGAGCAAGAGAAATGGAAAAGCCCTGAGCAAAAAAAGAGATTCCTGCTTCTGAAAGATTGTAATGCGAGGATAGAACGAATAGTAAAAAAGCTTAAAGAATTTTCTCGACAATCTAAGTTTGAATTTGCATCTATGAATGTAAATGATGCGGTAATGTCTGTCTTGGCAATAACGAGACAACAATTACTAAATCACGGTATAGAATTGAAGACTCTCCTGCCTGAAGGGCTACCTTTGGTTTTAGGTGATATTAATCAGATAGAGCAGGTTTTGTTAAATCTGATTGCAAATGCTATCGACGCGATGGTGGAATCCACTGATAAGGTATTAATTATTGAGACAGCCCTTGGCGAGAAAGGGCAAATGGTCCAGATAAAGGTTAGTGATACTGGTATAGGAATGACATCAGAGCAGATTGAACAAATATTTAATCCGTTTTTTACCACAAAAGATGCCGATGAGGGGACAGGCTTGGGGCTTTCAATAAGTTACAGAATAATAGAATCGCACAGGGGAAAGATTGAGGTCAAGAGTAAACAAGGAAAGGGAACAACATTTACAGTAGAGCTGCCTGTGTATGGAGCAGGAACCGATAAAGTTAGAGCAAAGCATAATTCTGGAGGATAGGATGTCTCATAAAATATTGGTTGTAGATGACGACATATTAGTGGTTGAAGCCTTGAAGGGGCTCCTTAGTTCGTCAGGATATAAAGTGAAGGTAGCCACTCGAGGCCAGGAGGCATTGGATATATTGAATAAAGAGAATTTTGATTTATTGATTCTGGATGTGGTAATGCCAAAAATGACTGGGTTTGATGTTTGTTGCAAGGTGCGTGGTAGAGATGATGAAATGGGGAATGTGAAAATAATAATGCTCACAGCAAAAACAGAGCGAAATGATCTCGAGGTAGACCAAAAATGTGGCTGCGATCTTTACCTCTCGAAGCCTATAGACCCGGTTAAGTTAAAGGAGTTAATTAAAGAGCTGCTGGAAAAATGAAAATGGCATAGATATCGATCCATTTAATAGATCTTAATAGGCTTGGCAGATAAGTGTAAAAATATTTTAAAAATAACGTTAAGGAATACTAATATAAAGATTTTAGGAAATAAGATTTGCATTCTATATTCTATTACTCGGAAGAATTAGCCCATTTTGATTTTGGGCCAGATCATTTTTTTAAACCTGAAAGGGCACAAAAAACCCTAGAGCTTTGTCGTCGTTACGGCCTTGTAGATTTGGAGCAAATGGAAATAAAAAATCCAGCAGCACTTCCAAAAGAAAAGCTCCTGCTTGGTCATAGCGAGGATTACCTTGACGCACTCTTACGTGTTGGAAAAGGAGAGATATTCCAAGAAATGCTATCGTATGGGATAGGTACGGAGGATAATCCACCGTTGAAGGGTATCTATGAATGGTCCAGCAAGTGTGCTTCTGCAACCTGGAATGGGATGATTGAATTATTGGATAATAGCTGTGATGTAATATTTAATCCCTTGGGAGGGTTTCATCATGCCCTTTATTCTAAAGCCGAGGGATTTTGTTATATTAATGATATTGTAATAGCCGTTAAAGAAGCGTTAAATCGTAATCTAAGGATAACATATCTTGACATAGATGCCCACCATGGAAATGGTGTTCAGGAAGCCTTCTATGATAGCGATAAAGTTCAATTTATATCTATTCATGAATCTGGAAAATATATCTACCCTTACACCGGGTTTCTTGGAGAAGCTGGAGAGGGTAAAGGCAAGGGCTTTAACGTAAATATACCGTTGCCACCAAAGACTGATGACGAGCTTTACCTTGAGGCATTTTACAAGGTCGTGAAACCCTTAATCCAGGAGTTTCGCCCGGATGTGCTGGTTGGTCAAATAGGGGCGGATTCGGTAGTCTCCGATCCACTCACTGATCTCATGACAACAAACAACTCGTATGTAGAGATTGTTAGCGAACTAAAAAAACTGTGTGAAAAAATTCTTGCCACGGGCGGTGGAGGTTACGATATCTATCGTACTGCGCGATGCTGGACGTTGGCTTGGGGTGTATTAAATGATAAAGAGCCAAGAGATGAATTTGCAGGACTTGTAGGCGGTATGATGTTTGGACCTGAGATGGAGGTTAGCACCTTATATGATAAGCCCTATCTTGTTGTAGGCTCGGAAAAAGACAAAATTCGAAAAGAGGTGGAGGAAACAATAGAATATCTAATAAGACGTCATAATCTATAATAACCTCTAAGATTGATAATATGATTAATGTGGTTTAAACTTGACACAGACGTTTAAATTTCATAAAATTTCTTATATATTTGGGTTGTTTATTGTCACTGCCAAATCAATACTATATGGAGCTTATTACAATTTTTTGAAGATAGTATCTTTAAAGGCTTTTATCCTAATAAGCTTTCCAGGTTTTTGCTATGTTCGCAAATATGACGATTATATAGCAGGCTGGTGGGGTTTTTAATGGGGGAAGGATATGGATAATTCCAGGAAAGAGCTGACGGTGCTTGATCAGATAACTAACCCTGACAAGGTAAGAAAGAAAATAATAGATGCAGCGAGTGTCCTATATGCAAAAAAAGGCTTTGCAGACACCTCTATTGAAGAGATTTCTGAAACGGCAGGGGTAAGCTTATCCGTAGCGAACCGCTATGTGAGGAAAAAGTCTGAAATTATGAGAATGATAATGGAGGATGTCATTACCATTTTCAAGGGAAACCTGGTCAAGATGATTGAGGGTATTGATGACCCAGAGGAAAAATTAGCTGTTGCAATTCACATTTATTTTAGAGTAGTAAACCAGCAAAGAGAAAAGGTGCTTCTGATATATCAAAAGTCAGGCTCCCTTGATAAGGCATCTAAGTCTCGCATAATGGAGCTGGAGGTGGAAGTTAGCAATATTTTTGCAAAAATAATCCATGAAGGCATTGAATTGGGCGCTTTCAAAAGGGTAGATGTGGATTTAACGGCTTATAATATATTGTTGATGGCCCATATGTGGGTCCTAAAAAGATGGCATTTCAAGGATCGCTTGACACATGATAGGTATTTCCAGTTACAACTGGAAAATTTAATGGGTGTATTGAGGGAATGATTTATTGGTACTGTTTTTTCTATCCTTCTGTGACGACTTTGAAAATTGCCTCTATTCGTTCTTATAACCCTTTTTGACCTTACAACTTCTCCCTTTGCTGGAAAGCAAAAACCGCAAAAATTTAGATGACAAGGTTAATAAGAAAAAAGTCTAAAATCTTGCCTCATAAGTTCAATTTATTACTCTCCATGATTGAAAAAAAGTTTTCTTCGCAACCATTTCGGCGCTATACATGGTGTAAACTTCTGTTGTTTATTTTTTCTTCAGGAACGGCCATCATGGTTACGATGGCCTTTGCTGTCAAATTTTCTCTGCCTTTTCTTACATCATAGACATCAGATTCAGCTACCATAATCTGTTTTCCTTTATTGACTACCTTTGAATAACATTTTAAGGCGCTACCATAGGCAGGCTTGAAAAAATTGATTTTAAATTCTATAGTTAGGATACGGAAGCCCTCCCCAACAGTTGTAAATGCAGAATATCCAGCAGTATGATCTGCCATAGTTGCTATGAGGCCTGCGTGAATAAAATTATCCTGCTGCCTATGACTTTTTTTAATTATCACCTCTGATTCAAATGATCCCCACCTTGAATTCAAGGCCTTTAGTCCGCAATACTCGATAAACCCTTGGCTATAGTCATGTTTAAGGAAATTAGCCCTCTCTTCCGTAATATAATTTTCCAATTCAAAACCCCAACTTAAAAACTATTATATTTCCATTAATGGTAATTGGCTATTATTTATAATAATACCCTTCAAACATAGCGTATACAATGTTAATTTTACCTATGTTATTCATTTTAAAAAAAAATACAATAGAAATTCCAGCATTTTTATACGCCATATCATAAAGGTTTGTCTTTCTTGGAAGTATATGTATCATGAACATGAAGAATCCAGAGCTTAGACGTTATGTGGGATGAATAGTATTAGTGTATTATAAGTTTAGATAGAATTTTATATTCCTCAACGAGTGTCTTTAATTTTATTGAATTAATGATTAAAGTACAGTATGGGATAAATATAGGTTTGGTGATATTTTTGGGCAAGGGTCGCTGCCTGTTTTTGATATATTTGTGGTATATATGGAGAGTATACCAAAATAAATGTTATTGATCTTGTAAAAGGACTTTGCAGGAGATTGGCAGATTTATAGGGGGGCAAAGTTTGCCTTTGAGGTATTTTTGAAAATATCCTATGAAGTTTTTCACACCTAAAGAAAGGAGGACCTCCATGAAGGACTTTGACTTATCCAAAACAGTGATTAGAGGTATAAAAGAGTTTGATTTAGACTCTATTGTCGAGATCGAGGAAAAAAATCTTGGACTAAAAAGAAAAGGATATTGGCAAAGAGAGCTCAAAAAAAACCAAGAAGGGCGTTATTTGGGTTCCGTTGTAGCTGAGCTTGAGGGTAAGGTCATAGGTTTTATTCTGGGAGACATTGGTTCGAGGGAGTTTGGAATGCCGGAAAATATGGGATGGATACATACGGTTGGCGTACATCCAGATTACCAGCACAGGGGTGTTGCTCGAAAATTGTTTGAAGATTACAAAGAGAGATTCTTGAAATTAGATGTAGATTTTGTTTACACCATAGTTTCCCTTTCTGACAATATGCAACTGCCATTTTTTGAAAAAATAGGATTTAGACAGGGAAACCGTATTTACCTGGAATTAGATATCAGAAAAGAGCCCCCCGTGGGAGATAAACTCACGGATTTTGACTATAGGCGCATCATGTAGGTTTAGATAATTGATTGAAATATATATCATCGAGCTTTAGAAATTTAATGCCGGCGCCTTCTCCGTTTAGGGGAATCTTAGACCCCTCTAACGGGATTTCCGCTTCGCCCTACCAGGAGAAGACGTTAGTTTACTAATTGTATCTGGTTACGCCTGCCCTCCCCCTCCCGAGACCGTGACGGGATCGGGAGGCGCGACTTATATTCAATTTAATCAAATATTTATTACTCTATTAAGAGGTGTTATATACTTGTTTGTCGCAATACCGGGTCTGGGCCAGGGTCACAAAGGGGCAACGTGGCAGAAGCCTGTCTGCGCCTGCCTGTGCGATGCACCTGTATGCGTGCGGACACGCACAGGCAGGCGCAAAGAAGAAATAATGCGTCTCAAAAACTCAGTGCCTTTGTGCCTCTGACCCTCAAGCTATCCCTTTTAGGGATAACAGTTGATTTACTGGTACGCTGTATATTTTTCAAATATGTGAAAACAATGGGGAATAAAAAGGAGTGTAACTTGAGGTCAGCCTTGTTTTTTATAGGCGACAAAGAATTAATCCCTGATTTAGCAAAGGTTCTCCTTTACGCGCATAGTGTGCACAGTGTTTTATACCAAAAAATTGGAGAACTTATTGGGGGTAATGCCGCTGAAGTTATCCTTCTAAGCGATGAATGGCGACTTTTATTACCGATCAGGACGAAGAAGAGCTCGGACTGGGAGGACAGGTTATTATTGCTTAAAGATAATGAACTTTTTGGGATGCCAAATGTTGTGAGGTATCTCGTTAGGTATTCCTTGGATACAGGAAAGTGGGATATAAGAAATGCAGTCTTGGAATTTTTTAAAGATTTAAAAGATCCAAACTTTAATCAGATGCCGGATTTATTACGATCTATAATAAAACGATCTCGTAACAATAGTATAGGTGCAAACCAAATAAAAAAGGCATGCATGGAGCTTTCCTTAATTAACAGGGTCGATTCTTTAATAGCCGAGCTTAAGGCTGCCGGTTTTATGAGTCCCAAGTTAGGCCCTCTCGTAGAGGCATCAATGCTTGGTGTTCCTTTATATGAATTAAACCCCTCCCTTTTTCCCCCAGAAATTAATGCTTAATCGATGATTATACTGTTAGTAGTACCGCATTAGTTATAATTGTTTCGAGTTAAAGAAACAAAAGGAAAGATAGATATGCAAGTTTGACAAACTCGTAAAAAGTCTTTTTACTTGCGTAAGCCTGGATGGTAAAGCAGGTATTATTCTTAGAATATGGAGATTTAAAGTTATGAAATGTCGTTTTCACCCTGATAGGGAGGCCAAGGTGACTTGCCAGAAGATGGGCCTTGGTTATTGCCAGGAATGTTTGGATAATTGTGAGGCGTGCACAGACCCATGTACTTATTGTAAGTTCAGATCATCATGCATTATATGGGAGCTGTGTAGAAAAAGCGAAAAACGCTACAGAATGGAAAGAGAGGCAAAGGGAGTAAACAGTAAATAATGATATCTAAGATATGGAGAATATAAATAATGAGTATTCATACGATTAATTTTATGCCGGACGGCAGGAAGGTTGAAGTAGAGGCGAGTACTATTTTAATTGAGGCCGCAAAGAAGGCGGGTGTTTATGTAAACAGCCTATGCGGGGGCCAGGGAGTCTGTGGAAAATGCAAAGTACAAGTTACTAAAGGGAAATTTAAACCTGATAAGAATTCAATAGCCTTTTTTAGTAAGGAAGAGATAAAAAAAGGTTATGTCCTTGCATGCCAGACTGAGGTCATTGATAATCTTGAGGTATTTATTCCGCCTGAATCGCGTATTGAATCAGAGCAGATTTTGATGGATGAGTCTGTAGTTGATTATAGTAAACCAGAGGCGGTTTCTTTAGCCAGGGTGGCATCTGATCCCCTTTCTTTTTTTGAACCTTTAGTACAGAAGATATACTTGGCACTCCCAGCACCTACCTCTGAGGATAATATAGCAGACATTGACCGTGTTATTAGAGAGATCAGAAAAAAGTTGAACTATCACTCCTTTGAAATATCATTACATTGCCTCCGGGGTTTGGCGGAAAAATTGCGTAATAATGATTGGAAGATAACAGCTACCATTGTTAAACACGGTGATATATGGAGAATACCACAGATAGAGCCTGGAGATACAAGTAGTGATAACTATGGTATAGCCGTTGATGTTGGAACTACGACTATTGTGGCACAGTTGATACATTTAAAAACCGGCAGGGTAATTGGTGTAGAGGCGAGCCATAATCTTCAGGCTCATTATGGTGAAGATGTTATATCGAGAATTGTATTTTCATGCGGTAGAGAAAAGGGGCTTAACCCTCTTCACGAGGCGGTGGTGGAAAACATTAATAATCTAATTAAAAACCTTTGCGAAAAGAAGGGGGTAAATATTGGGGATATCAATTCTATTGTTGCTGCAGGCAATACCACTATGAGTCATCTTCTTTTAGGACTTGTTCCATGTTCAATTCGATTAGATCCTTATGTTCCGACTGCCCATATTTTTCCCCAGATATTGGCCAGCGATATAAATATTCATGGAAATCCGGAAGCGGTGCTGGAGACAATCGCAGATGTTGCCAGCTATGTTGGTGGTGACATAGTAGCCGGCGTTTTAGCTACTGGCATTGCTGATAAGCCCGAAACAAAGATATTGATAGACGTTGGGACAAACGGAGAGATTGCCATGGGCAACAATGATTGGCTTGTTTGCTGCTCAGCTTCTGCGGGACCGGCATTTGAAGGGGGAGGAATTAACTATGGTATGAGGGCTACATTAGGCGCTATTGAGAGAATTGAAATAGATAAAGGTGAGGTCAAATATAAATCGATTGGGAAGGCAAAACCGAGAGGCATTTGCGGTTCAGGATTGATTGACTGCCTTTATGAGCTTGTTCGAAACAAGATTATTGACCAACAGGGAAATTTTAACCTTTCTCTAAAGAGTGAGAGGCTAATTGAGATAGACGATGAACCAGCATACATCATCGCATTTTCTAATGAAACAGAGAATGGAGAAAATATTACGATTAACGAATCGGAAATAAGCAATCTGATAAGATCAAAGGGTGCTGTTTTTGCGGCTATTAAATCGCTTGTAGATTATATAGGCATGGGTTTTGATGCTATAGACACCTTTTTCGTAGCGGGTGGTTTTGGAAATTATTTAAATATTCCAAAGGCCATTGCTATTGGCCTTTTGCCAGATATTGATCCGGTCAAGATTAAATTTGTTGGCAATAGCTCCCTCATGGGCGCACGTATGGCCCTTTTATCCAGCCATGCCTTTGACAGAACTATCGAGATAGCAAAGATGATGACAAACATAGAGCTTTCTACATACCTGCCTTTTATGGATGAGTATGTGGCAAGCCTATTCTTACCCCATACAGAAAGGAGATTGTTTCCATCAGTAGATTATTGGCCAGAGCAGTAGGAGCATTTTACTGTGTATAGAATTACTAACAGCTTACTGCTTACTATTTGCTTTCTTTGGTTAACCCATTAAGAAGCTCTTAATAAAAAAAGTATCTGTTTTAACTGTCAGCTTTAATCAATCTATAGTTATGCTAAAGAGTTTAAAATAGGGGCCTTTAGGCCGAGTTTTTGGAATTTAACGAAGCATTTGATGAATCCCAAAATGGGCATCATGAGCGAGTAAAATGACTTTTTACGAAACCATCAATATTGAGCAGTGAGAAATGAGTTCCGGGTAACTCAGCTTAAAGATATAGCGGTTTTCTTCATTTTTAGGGAGGCTTTTTTATTTTGGAGAAGATTTTTTTAAAACATTATAAGAATATTTTGAACAGTGTTTCCTTTGGTATTTTTACTGTTGACAGACAATGGAGGATTACATTTTTTAACAAAGTTGCTGAAGAGATTACAGGACTTTCAGAGAAGGATGTCCTTGGAAAACACTGTCATGATGTTTTTAAGCGGGGGCTTTGCCCTGGAGGTTGCTATCTCAAAGAGGCCATTAAGTCAAAAAGGGATAATTCCGGCGGGGACGTTGTTATACTAAACAAGTTTAAGCAGGCTGTGCCTATTAGCATTACCGGATCTGTATTAAAAGATGAAGATGGCAATCTGATTGGGGGTGTTGGCTCCTTCAGGGATAGATACCGTGAGGTTTCCCTGGAAAAGAAACTCAAGGAATCCTATGAAATCGGGGATATCGTTGGCAGGGATGAGAAGATGAAGAAAATCTTTGAGATGCTTCCATCAGTTGCAGAAAGCCTCTCAAGCGTCTTGATTTTAGGAGAAACCGGCACCGGAAAGGATTTGATAGCCAGGGCCCTTCATAACCTATCTGATCGTCCGGAAGGACCATATATAAAGATAAACTGCGCTGCTCTCCCTGAACACCTTTTAGAATCAGAGCTGTTTGGATATACAGAGGGTGCATTTACTGATGCTAAGAAAAATAAACCCGGAATGTTTCAACTTGCACAGGGAGGGACCATATTCTTAGATGAAATAGGCGATTTGCCGATGATGCTTCAAAGCAAGATCCTCCAAGTTTTAGATGATAGGGAGTTTTTTCCTTTAGGTTCTACCAGGCCTGTTAAGGTAGATGTAAGGGTTGTTTCCTCTACAAACAAAGACATCAGGGGCATGATAGAAAATAATCTTTTCCGAAGTGATTTGTATTACAGGTTAAATGTAATAGAAATTCTCGTGCCCCCACTGAGAGAGAGAAAAACTGATATCCCGTTACTCATTGAAAAATTTTTAGCTGATTCTAATCTTGATATGAACAGGAATATAGTCAATGTTTCCAAAAGCTCTATGCAATTTCTTTTAAGATATGATTATCCTGGGAATATCCGGGAATTAAAGAATATAATTGAAAATGCTGTTGTTCTCAGCGAGGATGATATCATTCATCATTATGACTTATCCCAAGTACTGTTTCAGAAAGGGCCTGCAGAATCCAAATTGAGGGGCCGGCGCGTTTCATCGCAAGATAGCCTAAAACCATTGGCGGTTAGTGAGCGTGCAACTATTCTAGAATTTTTAGACCAATGCAAGTGGGATTTGAAAGAGACTGCCAGGCTTTTGCATATTGACAGGAGTACACTGTGGAGGAAAATGAAAAAGTACAGCCTTTCGCCTATTTCATAAAACGGTTAAAAATTTTCGAATTTTAGCACAAAAATTTTGACATTACATTTTGTGTATGCTATGTATCATTTTAAACTAAATGTAATATAGTTTTTTATTAGTTTTAATTTTCTCCCATTTTTCAACCTTTTTTGGCGTTTGCCAATAATCGCCTAAATCAACTACCCATACACCTAAACACTTACAGAATGGATTAGGCGTAGCATTATTTATCTCCAGTGAATTGAAAATCAGCAAATGGAGACACTACCTTAAGAAATCTATGATTTTGAAGATATGTGATTTTCGAAAAATCTATATAAATTTATAAAAGGTTACTTCTTACTATAGAAAGGAGGGTGTTTTACAATGAAGCGATTATGGACGATTGCAGTTTCTGTTGTTTTTTTCGTAATTTTTGTTGTTGGAAGCCCTATTGTAACTAATGCATCTGAGGAAAGCGAGTGCTTTAAATGTCATTCTAGTGCTAAAAAATTGATAGACGCAACAAGAGAGATTGCAAAAACTAAATCTACTGTTAAGTCTGCACAATCAGAAGGTGAGGGCTGAGGTGGGGCTGTGGAGCCGTTGGCCCCGCATGAAAAGATCTTTGTTGACAGTGAATTCTTAGAGGACGAGAATCATGGGCAGATAGCATGTGTTGATTGCCATGGTGGTAATCCTGATGATCCGGATTGGAAAACAGCCCATAATGGTGTTGTTAAAGACCCTACTTACCCGGATGCAGAAAAGGCATGTGGCGAGTGTCATGACGAGATTACTGAAAATTACAAAACAAGCCTTCATGTAAGTCTAAGACCTTACAAATTGATAATGGACCAGAGGGCAACTGCTAATTCAGTTGTATACAATAAGTTAGGCTGTGCTATGGAAAAAAATTGCTCTTCGTGCCACAGCAGCTGTGGTCAATGTCATATAAGCAGGCCGGAATCAGTTGAGGGTGGATTTTTAGAGGGTCATTTATTTACGGGGAAGCCGCCTATGCAAGAGGTTTGTACTGCATGCCACGGTAGTCGAGTTCAAAAAGAATATTTTGGTGATAATGAAGGTGTTCAGCCGGATGTTCATAAGGCGAAATACATGAAGTGTGATAAGTGCCATTCAGGTGAAGAGATGCATGGTGATGGAAAGGAATATGACCACAGATATGCTGTTGAGAATGGCCCTAAATGCATAGACTGCCATGATGAAATTTATGATAAAAATGCAGAGAATGTTATAACACATAGAATACATAAGGATAAGGCGACCTGTCAGGTTTGTCATTCCCAGGGATATAAGAATTGTTCTTCCTGCCATGTGGCTGATGATGAACACGGGAACAGCTTCTATAAAACTAAAAGGTCATGGCTTGACTTTAAGATTGGTCTTAATCCATTAAAGTCTGAAAAAAGACCAGAAAAATTTGCAGTTTTAAGGCATGTACCTATCGATAAAGAATCATTCGAGTTTTATGTCAAAAACGGGCTTGATAATTTCGATAAGCTGCCTACATGGAAATTCGCGACCCCTCACAACATAGTGAGAAAGACTAAACAAAACGCCAGCTGTAATTCTTGTCATGGAAATAAGGATCTTTTTTTACTTGAAAAAGATGTAGAGGCGAGCGAAAAGGCGGCAAACAAGGGAGTAATAGTACCAGATAGTATGATTCCAAGAAACCAGAAATGGCAGCCTAAATAAATATTTTTATGACTTAGAGGAAAATAAGATTTAAAATATATTGAATCTAGAAAGGGGGTGGTAGAAGAAAGTACAATAAAACAATTTTTATTACGCGATTAATTGTGGCAGTTAAAGCCCAATAGAAATTAACTGGAAGGAGAAAGACAAATGAAAAAAAAGAATATAATAGTAATGGCAGTCTTAATGATAAGCGCAGCACTTGCATTCAATGCACCCCTTGCAATAGCCAAGGATATGGCGGCAAAAGATTTTATTGAAGAGGCAAGAAAGGGTATTGCCGTAGTTGATGTAGCTGCTGCAAAGGGTATATTTGATAAAGGTGGCGCGGTATTTTTAGATGTCCGGACAGAAAAGGAATTTAAGTCAGGGCATATACCGGGTGCAATACATATACCTAGAGGCCTTCTTGAATTCAAAATTGAAAATACGATTTCTGATAAAAATAAAGAGATCGTCGTATACTGTAAAACAGGTGGTAGAGCTAGCTTAGCAACTTTCACCTTAGTGAGAATGGGATATAAAAATGTCAAAAATTTAGATGGCGGATGGAAGGCCTGGGTAAAGGCAGGTAACCCCGTCGAATAAGCTTTGATGTTGTTTTTAAAGGCAGCCTTTTTAAAGGCTGCCTATTTTTTTAGTTATTAAAGGTTTTGTGTGCTTTAACGAGGTTTCGCGATAAGTCCGGTTTTAAATGCTAATTCTGGAGCCATTTTAGGTAAGCATAAATGAATTCATCTATGTCACCATTCATCACCCTATCAACATCGCCAATCTCTAGATTTGTCCTGTGGTCTTTTACAAGCCTGTAGGGGTTAAAAACATAAGACCTTATTTGGCTTCCCCAAGCTATATCTTTTTGGCCCTGATGTTTAAGCTGCTTCTCCTTTTCTTGCTTTTCTTTTTCCAACGCATATAGTCTTGCCTTCAGGATTTTTAATGCTAAATCCTTATTGCGATGCTGTGACTTTTCGTTTTGGCATTGCACAACTATATTAGCAGGTAAATGGGTGATTCTGATAGCCGAGCTTGTTTTATTGACATGCTGACCACCTGGACCACTTGCCTTGAGAGTCTCTATTTTGATATCCTTTTCTTGTATTTCCAATGTTATATCATCTTCTATCTCTG
>Ga0180433_10005462_pt1 | contig 17157 bp, 16 predicted proteins | sample SS_ome_8_FD_132980 | JGI IMG/M metagenome (GOLD analysis project Ga0180433, IMG submission 132980) | Hypersaline lake sediment archaeal communities from the Salton Sea, California, USA - SS_1_D_1 metaG | ecosystem: Environmental > Aquatic > Non-marine Saline and Alkaline > Hypersaline >... | reverse complement strand
TTTTTCTGTTTTTTATTTTTATAAATTTCAAATATTTAAACTTCAGGGGTTGGCAGTTGCCAGTTTAAAATTCGAGATTGCAGCTATGTTGCAAAAGATTTGATTGAATGAGCTTATTGGGCCTCTGTAAACATCAGAAATTATTCTATTTTTTTTTAGCTTCCCAATAACATGCTCCACAACGATTTTTTTCTGATTGTTGTAGCGATTAGCTTCTTTTTGGAATTTACCTAGCTCACCATCTTTCGGCTTTTTAAATGGGATTAATATATTTTTATCGGGGTGCTCCTTATCAACACCACAATAACCTTTATCCATCCAATGGGGGGGAATATTTTGTTGTTTTTTCAATTGTTTTCTCTTGTCCTAAAAGATTTTTATCATGTACACTTCCGGGATAAGAATCAGACACGTCTAAAACCTTTCCACCTGAAGAAACGGTTATTTGCGTTTTTATAGTGTGATTCTTATTTTTTCCGGAATAAAATTTTTTGTTTGCATCGCTATCTTTTGGCCTGTAGCAAGGGCTCTCTGTAGCATCAGTAGATATATCTTCTAAATCTGGATATGCCCTGATAAAATCTGCTTGGTTTGCTATAAAGTTATTACCCAAAGGAGCGTTCCTTTTCGCCTATTCAAGATATTCATTCAATCGGGGATCTGCAGCTTTCTCTATAACTTTTGACATTAATGATATTGTTCTAGAAATATTACTTTGGGCCACATCAAAAATTGCCCCCAAAAACTCTTGAGTAAGATATGTTTTATAATAAAGAAGAGTAACTAACAACTTATTTTCAACTTCTGTAAGCTTTGATTTTCTGCCACCTCCAGGAGCCCTCTCCCTGCTTTTTTCTTTATCAAGATTGTTAAGATGTTTTTTGAGCTCGATTCTTACTTTTTTTCCCAATAAACTAAATTCTTTTAAACTTAGACCAATTAATCTTTGGAAAATTCTTGGTTTTTTGGTAATATATTTTATGAAATTTTTCAAAACTAGCTCCTTTATTTTTTTTAATTCATTTTTAATCAAATAGGGGACTAGTTTTTTATATCATATAATACAATTTTCGACAAAATTTTATCAAAACTTATTTTGCATAAACTTTAATACTTTTTGTTTTAGCTTATGCTGTTAGTAAAGTGACTTTTTAAGGCCACAACTAGGTTCTTTATATGTGTAGATTTATATTTTTTCTAAACATTCTTATTTTTTATTGTCTATTTTAATTATTTGAGTTTTTTGTGAGAAATAATGGTTTTTAGCGCCAATTGGTTCAATTTGCAATTTTTAGGGGGTTTGGGTAGTAAAGTTTGCATATGGTGCTAATCTAATAAACAAGAACAGTATTTTTTTTTGGGGAGATAGTGAAAATGTTTTTATATGTTGCCAATTGGAAGATGAATATGCCTTTTTATAAGGCTGGAGACTTTTGTAAAGAAAATTACTATGGATTTGAAAATTTATCAAAATTACCAGATAAGAAGATTGTGCTATGCCCCTCTTATACAGAAATTATGCAGATTTTAATTTTATTTAAAGATCTTGAGTTGGAAGTTGGGGCACAAAATTGTTCAGCTCGTATTTCTGGGCCTTATACGGGACAAGTTTCTGCAGTATCTTTAGGGGAAATGGGTTGTGTCTATTGTATTGTAGGGCATAGTGAAGTTAGAAAGTATCTCTCAGAGGGGAACTGTGAAATTATTCAGAAGGTATTACGCCTTATTGAAGTAAAAGTAACACCTATTTTATGTGTTGGAGAGAATGAAGATGATGGTATAGAGTGGGGAAAAAAGGTTCTTTTTTCCCAATTGGAGCCTGTGTTTGAGAAAATAAAGAGCTTGGGGAGTAAATATATATGTGTGGCATATGAGCCTATTTGGTCAATTGGAACTGGAATTACTCCAGAAGTTGATTATATTGAAAAAATATTTGGATATATTTTTGAGATTGCAAAAGAGATTTGCCCAAATGTCAATATTACCCTCCTGTACGGTGGAAGCGTGAATGAACATAATGTAAAAAAAATGAAGTGTATAGCAAATTTAGGTGGGTTTTTGATAGGGGGAGCAAGTTTAGATTTTAAAAAGTTTGAAAAAATAGTACAATTATAATAAGTAGCGTTGTATATTAAGTTGTAAATATTAATTTATATGATTATTTTTTGGAGAATATCATGTTATACGGATTATTAGTAACACTTTTTGTTTTTGTATGTTTTTTACTTATCCTTGTTATTTTGATTCAACAAGGTAAGGGTGGTCTTGGATTAGGAGCTATGGGTGGCGGAGCACAAATGCTTTTTGGTGGCTCTGGCGGACAAGATATATTCCAAAAGATTACATGGACATTAGGAGCTATTTTTATACTTGGCTCTTTTGGGTTGTTTTTGTTAGGCTCAAGACAAGCAAAATATAGTAGATATAAACCAAGAAGAACACCTATAAGCAAAACAGCTCCTAAAGTAGCGCCTCAAAAATCTCAGCCAGTTAAAGCAGAGCCGGTGGCAGCTAAGGAAGCTCCTAAAAAGTAAGGAAAATAAAAATAAGTAGAATATGTTTGCCTAACGTAAAAAAGGCTAGGAGTGAGTGGGCCGATGGTTATAAGATTTGTTGATTATATTGGCCGGAAAGTTTTAGGCGTCTGCGAATCAGCAGGGGCATTTATTATTTTTCTCGGAACAGTTGTTATAACGTTGTTTACAACAAAGTTGAAATTGTCTAAGTTACTTACTCAGATGGCTCGTATAGGGTCATCTTCAGTTTCAGTCGTTGCTTTAACCGGTCTTTCATCAGGTATGGCTTTTGCTTTACAAACATATATAGGATTTAGGCGTGTAGGCGGAGAACACTTAATTGGTGCTATTGTTGCACTTGGTATGATTCGTGAGTTAGGTCCTGTTTTTACAGGATTAATGGTGACGGGTCGTGCTGGATCTGCTATTACTGCTGAAATTGGAACAATGCAAATTACAGAACAAGTCGATGCTTTACGTACATTACGGATCAATATATTTCAATATTTAATGGTACCAAGAATCCTTGCTGGGATAATAGTTCTTCCCCTTTTAGCTCTTTTTACAATGATTTGTGGTATTATTGGCGGTTATTTAGTTTGTGTGTATGCACTTGGATTAAGTCCAGAAGAGTATACTGCAGGCATAAGAACGTATGTAGAGATGTCCGATATTGTTGGCGGACTTGTAAAATCAAGTGTTTTTGGGCTTATTTTAACCTGGGTTGGTACTTATAAAGGCTATAGAACTTATGGAGGAGCCAGAGGGGTAGGAGAAGCTACAACTAGAAGTGTTGTTATGGCTTCTATTATGATTTTAGTTGCAAACTACTTTATCACAAAGGTTCTTGAGAATTTATAGGTTTGCTTTTTTAAGGACGTTAGTAATTGATTAGTAATTAATTGGTAATTAATTGAGATTGCTAAATTGAAGTTGGTAGAAGTATTACATGATAGAATTAATTGATTTAAAGAAAAAATTTGGTGATAAATGGGTTACAAAAGGGGTGAATTTAAAAATCCCTGGTGGTAAAATGACTTGCGTAATTGGTAGATCTGGTGAGGGTAAGTCAGTTTTATTAAAACAGGTTATCGGTTTAATAGAGCCAACTTCAGGAAAAATAATAGTAAATGGCTCAGATATTGTACATATGTCAGAAAAAGAAAGAAGAAAGCATTTAGATAAATTTGGATATGTATTCCAGTTTGCAGCTTTATTGGATTCACTTAATGTTTTTCAAAATATTGGTATCAAGCTTTTAGAAAATGGTCACAAGGCAAAGGATGTATTGCCGATAGTAAAAGAAAAACTAAGGTTAGTTAATTTATCAGAAGATACGCTTTATAAATATCCATCAGAACTTTCTGGTGGTATGAAAAAACGTGTTGGTCTTGCTCGTACACTTATTACCAAGCCTTCTGTCATTTTATATGATGAACCTACCACTGGTCTTGACCCAATTACTTCAAGAGTTATTCATGAACTTATGCATGATATGCAAATAAAATTTGGTCTAACTTCTGTTGTAATTACTCATGATGTTAAAATATTTGATTATGCAGATAGGGTTGCATTGCTACATGATGGAGTTATCAAATATTTTGGTGATGCATCAACGGTTTGGGAATCTGATAATCCGTATGTGTATCAATTTATTAGAGGTCTTCCCGAAGGGCCTATTCAAGCAGAAAAACCTACTTCGCGAGATAAGTATTAAAAACAAAAAACTGTTCAAAAACTATTCTCCTAGTATTTTTTTATAAACGATAGGTCTTTTTAATATGCAAAAATCTCGAGAAAACTCTTTATGAGGGCTTGATAAGAATCTAAAAACATTTTTAATTTTAGGCATATTCTATTGGGCTTTTGAGTGTAGGTCTCTTATTTTAAAAGGTCTTTGGGAAAGTGATTTTGAAAACAATTTTACAAAATATCTTTTGTAAAATTGTTTTCAAAATCTTTATATAACATGCTTGGCTGAATACCCTGGTTATCTTGATACTTGTTACTTTTGTATGGTGTGTAGTCGCCTTCTATTGAGTGATAAAATATTTGACATATTTCTACGTGGGAGTATATACGGACCGGTTGTATACACATAATTTCAAGGGTCCAAAAGCCCTTAAACCCAACATCTCCAAAACCTGCGGTAACATGAATAAATAATCCTAATCTCCCAATAGAAGATCGTCCTTCGAGCATGGGGACATAGTTGTTAGTTTTTGTATATTCAAATGTCCTACCTAAATATAATTTGCCTGGTTCTATAACAAGACCCTCTTTAGGTATGGTTATTTTTTCTATTTCATTTTCATATTTCATGTCGAGTGTTTTGTTTTTGTATATAATTAATTCATTATGCAATTTGAGATTATAACTGTTAGGGTTGAGTTGTTTTTCGCTATAAGGCTCTATGATTATATCGTTTCCAAGTTTTTCTTTTATTCTTTGTCCAGACAGTATCATTATTTCTTCCTCTTGGAGATTCAAAAAATTTGTAAGATTTCAATAACATTGATAAAATAATAGCAAAATTTGCTGGTTAATAGAAGGAACCTACTATGCCTTTTGAAGGCATGGGTCTTTAGAGCAAAGATTAAGCGCATTTCAAGATATGGCTAATTAAGCAAAGGTAAGTTATGACAGAGATTTCAAATACTGTTTTAGAAAAGATTAAAGAAGAAAGTATAAGATTTCAGGGGCTCAATTTAGAAGTATCAAAAATTATTGTTGGGCAGCAAGATACGATTAACTCAATTATTATTGCTATACTTTGCAATGGGCATATTTTACTTGAAGGTGTTCCTGGTGTGGCTAAAACGACGATGATCAAGGCGGTCAATAGGGCGCTTGGTCTAAAGTTTCACAGGATTCAGTTTACACCAGATTTTTTACCAGCAGATGTTGTAGGAACACTGATATATAACCCAAAGACGCAAGAATTTGAAACAAGGTTTGGTCCAATTTTTGCAAATTTAATTTTAGCTGATGAGATTAACCGTGCGCCTGCAAAAGTTCAGGCTGCATTACTAGAAGCTATGCAAGAGCATCAAGTGACAATAGGATCAGATACCTATAAGCTCGATGAGCCATTTTTGGTTTTTGCAACACAAAATCCTATAGAACAGGAAGGAACGTATCGCTTGCCTGAGGCTCAAGTTGATAGGTTTATGTTTAAGTTACTTATTGGGTATCCAACAAAAGAACAAGAGAAACAGATAGCAAAGAAAAGTTTAGATTTAGACAGTATTAATCAAGTTTTAACAAAAGAAGATATCTTTAAAGCGCAAGATCTTGTAAAGCAAGTATATATTGATGATAAAGTTCTTGATTATATTGTGAATATTGTTTTTGCAACCAGGGTGCCGAGTGAGTTTAACTTACACAAAATAAAGCCATTTATTCAGTATGGAGTTTCCCCTCGTGCAACGTTGGCTTTAAAAAAAGCAGCAGCAGCACATGCATTTTTAAGAAAAAGACACTTTGTAACACCAGATGATGTGAAAGCAGTAGCGCCACCTGTTTTAAGGCATAGAATTTTATTAACATATGAAGCTGAAGCTGAAGAAATTAGTACAGACTATTTGGTGCAAAAGATATTAGAAAAAGTACCTTCACCTTAAAGCTTTTTTTAAATTTTTTTTGCTCAAAATTTAAAATAAAAATAGTTTCAATAAAAACATTAATTTTTGTATAAATTGCCTGCTGTAATATTTAAATTTGTACTTGACAAGTCAGTATTAATGAGGGTATCGTGAGAAGGAATAAATAAAAAAGGAATTCCTTATGAGACAACCTTTATGGATTTTAAATAGTGTTCTATTTATTTTGTTAGTTCTTGTTCTTATGTTCATATTTTTTTCTAAGGTAACGATTGAAAAAAGGACAAATATAAAACCTGATTTGTCTAAGGTAGGTTTAGTTAAAGGCATTTCGAGGATAAATATAAAAAAAATATATGAAGACGATCTTTTTGGGACTTTTATAAAAAAACTTGCTCCTGCAGCTGAGGAAATAAAGGTTCCCTCATTACCATTACCTCCAAGACCAGCACCTGTAAGAATACCTGAGTCACCAGAGCCTAAATTTCTTGATCCTTTAGATATAACATTGAAAGGTATTGTTGCAATTGGAGACGGAACAGATAGTTCTGCAATAATTGCAGATAATAAAACAAAAAGGGAGGCAGTATATCAAGTTGGGGATAAAGTAGAAGATGCTCAACTTATAAGAATATTTAACAGTAAAGTTATTTTTGTGAGATCCAATGGGCAGCAGGAAGTTTTTTATCTTCGAGAAAAGGATGCAAAAAATGATCCTACATTTTTAAATATTGATGATTGGAATGGAATTGTAAAAAAGGAAGCTCCAAACAAATATTTCTTAAGTTCTACGATGTTTGCAAGTCGTGTGAAAACTCTTGCTCAATTGATAGATCTTCTAGGTTTAACTTCTGCGTATTATAAAGGAAAAAGTGTGGGATGCAGGATTGGTGATATTGCGAAAGATTCATTAGGTTTTAAGTTGGGCTTAAAAACTGGAGATGTGCTTTTATTTATCCAAAAAATTCCTCCGACAAATACAAAAAATAGATTAAAGATTTATAATAAGTTAACTTCTTTAAAAGAGGATGATACTATTATTATTAAATTGCAGAGAAGAAGGGATACTTATACTTTGAGATATCAGTTAAAAGATTTTAGGCCAGCGGCACAAAAAATTTCTCTTGTGAGTGCGCCAAAAGTTTCCGCAGAAAAAATAAAAGAAGAGCGAAAGGAAATGCTTGAAAAGAAGTATAAATTTGCGCCTACAGCAAGCCAGATTAGAACGAGAGAAAGACGAAATATGTTACATAGAGGTTCAAGGCCCGTAGCTCATAGTAAATCATAGATTGCAGAGTAAGGAAATATGAGAATAAAAAGAAATTTTTTGCGATGTAAAACTTTAATTATTTTCTTTAGTATTTTGTGTAATGTAGTTGTTCCTGTTTTTGCGAGAATAAACCGTTCGTTAAGGTCAGGAGGTCAGTTATTTAAATCTATGCAGCTAGATGGCCAAGATATTGATATTTTGGATATAAGTGCAAATACAGAGATGTCATCTGGGAAAAAAGCCCCCGAGAAAAAAACAGAAGTTACAGAAAAAGCTGCTAAAAAAACAGAAAGTAAAAGGGAGGCAGAGAAAAAGTCTGAGACAAAAAAAGAAGATAAAGAAGCTGCAAAGAAAAAAGTAAAAGTTCTAAAAAAAACTCTTGATAAAAAAGCTATAGATAAAAAAAAGAAGGCTCCAGCCAAAAAGAGACCAGCAAAAAAGAAAAAAGATGAAGAGAAAATAGTCTTTAATTTTGAAGATGTTGATTTGGCAAATGTAGCAGCATATGTAGAGAAACTCTTTGATGTTAAATTCATAACTGATGAGATTCTCAAGCCTACACCAAAAGGTGGTAAAGCACTTTCTGGTAACAAAATATCTTTCAAAACCCAAAAACCTCTGACAAAAAAACAAGCGTGGAGTCTTTTCATTACGTTCTTAAATATGGTAGGTTTTACTCTTGTGCCTCAGGGACAAGGTAATCAAAAAGCAGATGAAATAAAACTATACAGGATTATGGTTATCCAAGGTGCGGCAAATCAAACTGATGCAAGAAGATCTGCTATTCCATCATATATTGGCGTAGATCCTGATAAATTACCTGATAATGACTTAGTAATTAGGTATGGCTATTTTGTCAAAGATTGTCCTTTGGAAACGATAAAAAAAGTTATCGAATCTTTAAAAAGTACATTTGCAGATCTTTTGATTTTAAATGATCATAAAGCATTTATTCTGACTGATAGTGCGTATAATATAAAAGTTTTAATGAAGATTGTTAAAGAGCTTGATAGAGTTACAATGCCGCAATCTATGTCTGTAGTTCGTCTTTACAAGGTTGATGCCGAATATGTTAAACAAATTTATTCTGCATTAGTAAAAGATGATCAAGAAGGAACTGTTGCTGCAAGGATATTTGGGCCAAGGAAACCATCCAAAGCTCTTTATTTCCCAAAAAATACAAAAATGATTGTTGAGTTTCGAACAAACTCTTTGGTTTTACTTGGAACAGATGATGGAATTAAAAAGGTAGAAAAATTTGTAAAAAAATATATCGATGTTGATATAACTGCTCCATATTCCCCTCTTAATGTTTATCCGTTGAAATATGCTGATGCCAAAGATATTGCAGAAATAATGAGAAATCTTGTTCAATTCGGGACGGAGAAACAACGTGGTGGAATTCGCGCAGGAGAGAAATACTTCAAAAATATGACCTTTACTCCTGAAACGGAAGGAAACAGACTAATTATTCGTGGTGATTATGATGATTATCTAAAGGTAACAGATATTATTGCAAAACTTGATGCTCCTCCAGCACAAGTTGCTATAGAGATTTTGCTTCTGGGTGTCGATGTTCAAAGTCAAAAGGATTTGGGCGCGCAAATAAGGAATAAATTTAGAACCCCTGATGGCCAAAAAATAAACTTTCAAACCTCAGGCATTACTTTGGGAGGTAGCCCAAGTCAGATAGTTTTAAATACTGATACTGGAGCTAAAGGTAACTTGCGATTATTGGGTGATTTAGTAAACCTCATAGTAGGAGCAACTGCGGGAAATACGGTGGTTTCGTTAGGAAGTGACAAATATGGCATTTGGGGTGTATTTGGAGTATTAGATACGATTACAAATACTCAGATTTTGTCTAATCCATTCTTAACAGCGACAAATAATACAAAAGCAAAGGTTAAGTTAGGTGAAACAAAACGTATTGTTACTGCTACAGTACAAGGTTCCGGTGCTCCTACAAGTGCATTTGGTGACTATGAGGCAAAAATCGAGGTCGAGGTTAAGCCGAAGATAAATTCTGATGGCATGATAGTTATGGAAATCGTGATTATATTTGATAGTTTCGTAGGAGATTTGGCTAAGAATACAAGAAGAGTGGAGACAGCAGTTATACTTAATAATAATGAAGTATTGGCTTTAGGCGGTTTATTAAAGGAGGAGGATACCGATACGTTTAGTAAAACGCCGATTTTAGGGAATGTTCCAATTTTAGGATGGTTGTTTAAAAATAAACAAAAAATAAAAATAAAACAGGACCTATTAGTTCTTTTAACTGCGAGTATTATTAAACCAGAAGAGAAGGTTACACGTTTTACAAAGAGGCACTTAAGAGAGTATCGAGATACTTTGAATCAGTTTGATATAGTCAAAAACAAGAGAGATCCGGTTGATAGAGCATTTTTCCCTGATGACAGAACCGATTTTGAACTTGATAATTATATTTTTACAAGAGGTAAAGAGAAGCATGCTAATATCCAGAAGAATGTGAAGCCTGAAACGACGGTAACAAGCAAGAGAAGAAAAAGAAGAACGTCAAAGAAAAAGATTCAGAAGACGCCAGAGAAGTTAGATCAACAAGTTAAGAATAGTAAAAGCTTTTCTCGAAAAGAGAGAAGAAAAAAAAGAAGAAAAGGAAGAAAAGAGACCTGTTGCCAAAAAGATTCTTGCTCCAAGAAGGACACTAAAGGTAAACAGTTAGAAGTTGAGCAGGAAAAAACAAAGCCTGCCAAAAAAGTAGATGAAACGAAAGATAAGCCAGATGGGCCAAAACAGGTAGTGGTATAGGGTAGTAAGAATGATAAAAAATATATTGATACCAGAAAAAATTGGGAATTACTACATATTTGCAAAGCGTGTAGTTGGCTTTGATATAGAAAAAACCCATATAACTGCTACACAAGTTTATTTAAGTGGAAGCAAGATAAGAATTGAGCGTTGCATAGATCAGCCACTTGAAGTCGGTAATGAGACAAGTCATGATGAAAAAGTAGTAAATGCGATAAAAAGTATACTTAATATCTTGGATCCATATGACGAAATTTATACTTCAATTTCTAGTTCTCATGTTATTTTTAAATCATTACTATTGCCTTTTATTGGGCATGACAAAATAAAGATGGTTGTTAATTTTGAAGTAGAGCCTCTACTACCATTTTCTGTAAATGATGCATTGATAGATTTTATTGTTACCAAAGAGATAAAAGAAAACAATAGTTCCGAGGTTATGGTTGCTGCTGCGCAAAGGAAAGCAGTAGATGATCATATTGTTCTTTTTGAGCAAGCTGGAGTTATGCCAACCAAGGTTGTTGTTGACTTGTTATCTCTTTTTTCTTTGTATAAAAATATTCCTGAGTATGAAAATCTCACCGGTAATATTGTTTTAGTCGACATTGGGTTTAATCTTACCAGAATTGCATATATTAACAATGGAAGATTAGCTTTTGTTCGTACCTTATCAAAAGGGATTTTGAGCCAAGCAAAAGTATTTGCTCAATCATATGGTATTTCTCAAAATGATACGGCAGAAATGATTATGCGTTATGGTTATAAAAAAGAAGATGATCAAAAATACAAAGAGGCGATTGAAAAAGCAGCTTCTTCATTTTGGTTAGATATTAAATTTACGCTTCAATCGTTTTCATCACAGCTTGGAAAGGATGTTGGAGTCTCTAAAGTTTTAATTCTTGGCCAGGGGGCAAAAATAGAAGGAATTTCATCATTTGCGGGGAACTTTTTGAGTTTAGATTGTGAGCTTTTTGAAACAGAAAGTCTCTCTAAAAAAAGAAATGTAACAATAAGAAATGCTTTAAAAATACCAAGCAGTAATATTGTGAGTTTAGCTGTTGCTTTTCCTTCTAAGATTATAGGTGCATTTAATTTGTTTAAGGTTGGGGCTGGGATAAAAGATGCTAAACTCATAAATAAGCAGCTTGCAACAGCGTTTATCTTTATATTAATTATTGTTGTACTATTGTTTGTTAATAGCTATATGCAGGTAGGTAGGTTAAAAAAAGAAGCAAACGCGTCAGAGAAAGAAGTAATGAGTGTATTGCGTAAAAATTTTAAGATACCTTCCGATGTAACGGCGTTGGAGGATGTTATTGAAGAGGCTAACTCGGAGGTAAGAAAAGCTGAGGAGCGATTTGCATTTGCAGGAAAAGATAGATTTTCTTGTTTGAAATATTTACTTGCTTTGCAAGATGCTATTGCTGATAAGGAAGGCTTTGGTATAGTGGTGGAGAGTGTAACAATAACAGAAGATAGAATTATTTTAAAAGCTAAAGTAAAAGATCATGAAGCTTTAATAAAATTAGTAAAGGCATTGAAGAAGTCTAAGTTGTTTAGTAATGTAGAATCGCCAGAAAAAGTAGATTTTGAGATGAATATTGATTTGGCTAAAAATGTATAGGATGATGGATGGAGTTTTTGAATAAAATTAGGGATTTTGTTCAAGATTTAGAAGAAAAAGATTTTTACAAATATCTTGGAATAACATTACTTGTTTTTGTTGCGATTTTATCGTTTATGGTTTATCGCTATTATAGCAATGTAAACTATTATAAAGACTTGATTGAAGGGGGCGAAGGAATAAATGAGCAGCGAGAGGAGCTTGTTAATATTCTCAAGAGATCGGCTGTAGTCAAAAGGCAAAAAAAAGAAGTTGATGAGATACTAAAAAAAGAAGAAGATTTTAAGATAATTGGTTACTTTAATGATCTATTAAAAAAATTAAAGCTTTCATCATATAAAAAAGATGAAAATGTAATGCAAAAAGAGTTAGATGAGAATTATAAAATGAGCGAGCTTAACGCAAGGCTTGTTAGTATGGATATGAAGCAACTTTGCGAGCTTCTCAAAGAACTAGAAGACAAAAAGAGAATTAATATAAAATCGTTAGAGATAAAAAGATCTCAAAAGAAAAAAGGAGCAATAGATGTAGATATAATAATTTCTACACTTTTGCCGAAAGCTTCAGGTACAACGTAGATTGAGAGGAACATTTAATGAAAAAAGTTAATTTGTTTTTAACTTTTATTTTGTTTTTGATAAATAGAATCATCTTTAGCCCAAACATTGTTGAGCGTGCATTGTCAGTAGAAAAAGTATTACAAGAAAAATTGGGAAATAATAAGTCTCGAAAACAAAGCAAGAAGTCTAAACGAAAAAATATTAATTTTAGCTTTAAAGATGTAGAGCTATTTGATGTCATTTATGAAATAGCAAAACAAAAGAATGTTAATATTATTTTTCCTCCAGGTGAAGAACAAAAGAAAGAATTAAGAGCTAAATTAACTATAAATATTCCAGATAAGCTTAGCATAGGTGAAGCATGGGATAACCTTTATACAATTTTAGATGTAGCAGGTTATACCATGATTCCAAATTCTGACGGCTTTTCTGTTGTTAAGGTAAGTAAAGATATTTCTAGAGAATCGCTTAGAATTTTTATTGGGGTTCCCTATAAAACGCTTCCAGATACTGATGAAAGAATAATATATCTTGCTTATTTCTCTAATATTCAAGTCCCCTCGGGCCAGGGGGAGGGAGAAAATCTATTTCAAAAATTGTTTAGTTTGTATTTATCTAAAGATGTTCAAGGAAGTATTCGTTTTGCACCTTCTTCAAATGGGGTGATGATTGTCGATAGAGGAAACAATATTAGAGCTGTTATGAAGATTCTTACTGAGTTAGATAAGATAGGCGTCAAAGAGCATATCGAGATAATGCCATTGCAATATACCTCTGCCGGGGTGATAGCAAAATTATTTAATGATCCTCAAGGTATACTTGGTAAAGCACCGGCAAGAAGGTATAGGCTTGGAGCAAGAAGAAAAAGTGAGCTTAGTTACTTTGAAAAAGGGACAAAAGTTATCGCAGAGCCAAGGACGAACTCTTTAATTTTAGTTGGCAATACAGAAGCGGTGCAAAAAATAAAAGGATTTCTTTATAAATACATAGATATTGATATAGAGTCCGGTAGATCTATTTTACATACCTATAAGCTGGATTACATGGATGCTAATAAATTAAAAGCAGTTCTATCGAGCGTTGTTGAAGGTGGCGGGGGTAACGAAGAACAGGCCAGAGCTGGTTCCGGGGCTTATGGCCCAGAACGATTTTTTTCTGGTGTTAAGATAGAAACAGATAGTCCCCGGGAAGCAGAGGGTGAAACTGAGCTTGGTAAATATAAATATTATGGAACAAATAGCTTAGTTGTGGCTGCAAAAAGTGACGATTGGAAGAAAATAAAAGGTCTTATAGAAACATTAGATAAAGCTCAGCCACAGGTTATCATAGAGGTACTTATTGTTGATTTACGATTGGAGGATACGAAAGCTCTTGGGGGGCATACGAGAAATCCTGCACTTGCACCATTAATGCGACTTTCAAGAGAAGGACAAAGAGTGAATGCCCAAGCTGCACATTTAACTCCGGTTGTTGGTTGCCCAGAAGGAGATGTAACTAGGAAATCGATAAATGCGGATTTAGATGTAGATGTGACAAGTGGTTCATATCCGCCAGTTTCATCGCTTAGTAATAATGCTTTAGCCAGTGCTTCGGCAGGAAGTACCATGTTTACACTTAGTGATGAATGTGGAAGGACATGGAGTGTTTTAAAGGTACTGAGTGTTTACAATAATGCAAAAGTGCTTTCTCATCCTTATATTGTTGCAAGGCATAATAAAGAAGCATTGGTAAAAGTTGGCGAGGAAAGAGTTTTACAAGGTAATGCTGAGACTTCCGCTGGTGGTGGTGTTCGGGTGAAAAAGGATCCAATCCCAGCTAACCTAACAGTAAAAATCAAACCAAGAATTGTTGGTGACGATATTGTAAATACGGAGATTAGCATAGAGATAGATCAGTGGAGAGATCCATTTATCCAAACTGAAGCAGGTCAAGAGGAAACAAATCCTCGTATAGTCAGGAGTCTTTTAACAAATGCCAATATAAAAAGTGGTGAGATATTGACTATCGGTGGATTGATTAGGACGCAAGATACAACGGGTGAGAAGAAAACACCAATACTTGGAAGAATTCCTATTTTGGGTTGGTTTTTTAAGTCAAAAAGTGATCAAAAACAAAAGGCTAACCTTACCGTGTTTATACGACCTACTATTGTTTTTCCAGTTGACAGAGAGGATATTGAAGCTTATACCAATGATTATATTAATTTTGCTAAAGGACATTCGAGAGAAGCAGGGCTATTTGAAGGTCTTAGAGATCCTGTAACTCGATGGTTCTTTAGAGATAGTGAACCATTTGACGAAGAGATTGATGATTTTGTTGATCAACATCAAAAGAAATATGAGCTTGATCAAATTCTTGTTAAGGGAGAAGATAAGGCTGATAAAGATATTTTATTAGCACAAAATAAAGCGCAAGAACAAGTCAAAAAAGATTTAAATTATGATAGCAAAAAAGCTACGTCTGAAAATCAACAAGAAGAAAATATAGTAGTCGTTGATAATAGTGTCTTGGGGGGTCATGATCAAATAAATGACCAAAAATCAGAAGTATTAGTTACCGATGTAGAAATAGAACAGGTTATGAATAATATAGAAATTGCTGATTTAGAGATTGATATAAATCAAGTAAAACCAGAGGCAAAGCAAGAAGATATATTTATTGATGACAAATTAAAAGCATTGTTACAAAACATAGGTAACCCATTTGTAAGTTAAATTTTAGAATTTTTATTCATAAAAAAAGTGACTCAATTTACTTGGGCCACTTTTTTTGGTTTTTTTGTTTAGTCAAAGTAAAACTATTTTTTTTCAGGAGGAGCCTTCGAAGGTATTATCTGTGTTGGGGGCGATACTTTTTGTAATTGGATCATACTTGCATAATTTACAAGTATAAGCAAATTATCAAGTAGCGTATTTGCTAAAATGTCGATACTTTTATTTATATTTTGAATCAAAGTTTTAGTTTTTTGTGATGGTGATTTTAATATTAGTGTAGGTGCTACTTGATGAAATTTAGCAACGATTTCTAATATCTTTGCTTTTGCCTCAAGAATCATCCTTTGGATCAAGAATAGTGGTACAGGAATTTTGCTGACTAATTCAGATACTATTTTTTGAGCGTTATCTTGATTTGTCGAGTTTATTGCAGTTTGCAACTCTAGTAATTTTTTGGCAACAAGTTTAACCTCACTCAATATCCTTGCGGGTACCTTGTCGGTTTTGATTTTTTGTAATAAGGTTTGGCCTTTTGTAATAAGATTATTAATAGTTATAGTAAATTCATTTATTTTTTTATCAATTTCGGTAGGACTTATTTTTTGAAGTAGGGAATTTAATTCTGGTATTGTTTTTATTATCTCTTTTAGCTTGTTTGAGTTTTCTTTTAATTGGGTTAATGGGTGAATTTCTTTTTTTGCATTAAGTTGAAAAGGTCCAGCAGGTAAATGGTTATTGAGAGACAGCAAAAACATTAATGATACAATATATTTCTTCATATATACTCTCCTCATTTTAGTATTAATAAATTTTTTTTATCTCTTTTGTATAATTATATTAATAATTGAAAGATTAAGTCAATAAAAATTTGAAATTTTTTCTAATTTGACAAAAGCAACCAATGAAAGGTTCTCTGGTAGGGGGCATTATAAATTATATTTTTTTTGTTACAGGATTAGGTAAAATTATTGGTTTTGCAGGATCTTTCTTTCTAGGTTTTACTTGCGCAGGAGGTACTACTTTTTGTAATTTCTTGAGCCAAGCAGGTGGGCCTTGCTGTAATTTTTTCTGCAGGGTTGGCCTTACCTCTTTTAGTTTTTGTTGTAAGCCTGGTGCTGTTTGTTTTAACTTTTGCATTATTGCAGGTTGTGCCTCTTGAAATTTTCTTTTAAATAGACTACCTAATTGAACTATACTTGCATAATTTATAAGTACGAGTAAGGTATCAAATGCTTTAGCTGATAAGGCATCAATATTTTTATTTAACTTTTGAATAAGATCTTTATATGCAGGGAATTTAATTATTAACATAGGTGCAACTTGATGGAATTTGGTAAGTATGGTAGGAATTATCTGTCTTATTTTCATTAAAATCCCTTGAATAAGGAAAAGTGGTAAAGGGATCTTATTGGTTATTTTTGAGATTACTTCTTGTGCTTTTTCTCTATTGCCTGCATCTATAGTGGTATGCAATTCTATTAATTCTTTAACAAGACTTTTAAAGATCTCGATTGCTTTTTCTGGTATTTTTTCAGTTTTTAGTTTTTGTAATAAATTTTGTCCTCCGGTAATTAAATTATTGGCAACTACTTTGAGCTTATCAATTTCTTTATCGACATTCAGAGCCTTTTTTTGTAATATAGAACCTAATTCTGGCATTTTATTCTTTAATATACTTTTTAATTCGTCTGAACTCTTTTTTAATAGGATTAATGGATGAGGCCCTCTTTTGCCAGGTGCTTGTCCTATTGTAAAAAAACCAGGTGAGTGTGCAGATAAGTTGCTATAGCTTAATAGAAATAATGCTGTAATTATGAAATATTTTTTCATCCTTTCTCCTTTTATTTGTATTAATAATTTTTTCTTCTATATAAATAATATTAATAATTGAAATAACATGTCAAACAGCTTGAAAAACTTTCTTCAAAGTGCACTAAAAAACTCTCTTCATTGTTTTAATTTGTGGAGATTTTAATGTCTTTGGGTTAATTCCCCGTAGCTTGCTGCGTAGTCCGATTAATAGCCAAAGATAAGCAATTGAAGATTGGAATCGGTTGGTAGAGGGGCTCTTTCTGCGT
>Ga0180433_10005461_pt1 | contig 17157 bp, 12 predicted proteins | sample SS_ome_8_FD_132980 | JGI IMG/M metagenome (GOLD analysis project Ga0180433, IMG submission 132980) | Hypersaline lake sediment archaeal communities from the Salton Sea, California, USA - SS_1_D_1 metaG | ecosystem: Environmental > Aquatic > Non-marine Saline and Alkaline > Hypersaline >... | reverse complement strand
CGTCGACTCGCTTGACGTACGTTCCGGCCCACTGGATCGCGCGGGCCATGTTGACCATGCGCATCGAGTCCACGATCTCGTTGATCGTTTCCTCGCGGGCGAGCATCGCGCGCTTGACGCACTCCGCGTTGCGCAACTTCCGGGCTTTCATGTCGCCCTGCGCCATAAGCCGCGTCACGTTACTGAGCGCCGATACAGCGGTCCTGACGGAGGAGATTCCGCCCATCTGCCAGAGCTTATCGAAGGTCACTTCGTTGATCTTCGAGAACAGCGGCTCAGTGAAAGGTGACGCGGACATCGCCGCGTTCCACTCGCGCTTCGCCGTCGCGTACGCCGCCAGCGCGTTCGCAGCTGTCGAGGATACCTGCGTCTGCGACGCAACCGTGTCGTTTCCGCTCGACGAGGGACGCTCCAGCACGGGCATCGTGGTTGGCGCGCTCGACTCGACACGCTCGGGGAGTGCGCTGTGCATCGAGCGGAAGGTCTCGATCGCGAGCCGGATGCTCGCGAGCGCTTCGTCGTATGCCTCGTGCGCAGCGATCTCGCGCAGATCCTCGTCGGTTCGCGATGCGTATGCGGTGACGGCCTGTGCGGCGAGGTAAAGGTCGGAATCGGGGTCTCCCCCTGCGATGATGGCCTGCGCGTCACTGGTGAGCGGGGCGGCCTGATTGTCGCGCAAATCGACGAGTACGTCGAAGCGGCTTGTGTCTTCCTCGGCAATCTCCCCGTTCGCTCCAGCGGGTCGTGGCGCGATCTCGTGGCCGATGACCCCGGCACCGATCCCGGCGAGGCCGGTTCCGATGAGCTTTCCCGTGCCTTCTTTGCTCGACACGGCGACGGCCCCACCGACCAGCACCGCGCCAATACCGGCGAGCGTCCGGAAGGTCTCGGGCACGTATTGTGCGCCGAAGTAGCCGCCAGCGGCACCGCCGCCCGCTGCGAGGATGGTCGTGATGGTGTTGCTCATAGCCTTACTTGAAGTTGAGGGTCGGACGGCGCACCGTCACGCGAAGCGTGAGCGTGTTCGCGCCTTCGAGACTCACGACGTGGAGCGACTCACCTGCGGGCACGTACACGCGCGCACCGGCCCGCTCCTCGGGCGACGAGAGCCACGATACGCCGGGAAGGGCATAAATCGTCTCTCCGGTGAGCGCCACCCGCGCGCCGTAGCGCGTGGTTACGTCTGCCGGGTTGGACACGAAGCCGATGCCGTCGGAAGGTGCCTGCACGTCACCGTCGATGTAGATGTCGACGATCGCGTAGGGCACGGGCTCACCCGACCCGCCGCTCGTGCTCGGGTTCACGAACTCGAACGTGCTCGCGTCGAGCAGCGTTTCGACCGCCCCCGCCGCGATTGTGACCGTCTGCGTCGCTTCCGCGATCTGCGTGGCCGCGTTCTGGTAGGCTTCGCTGAATCCGTTACGCGTCGTCATTTAGCTCTCCGGTACACACTGAATGAGATTGAGGATGGCCCAATCGACCACGATGCAAGCACGCGCATCCACGACGGGCTCATCGCCTTCTTGCAACTCGATTCGGGCCGACGCGTCGGCGCCGATACGCCACGGCACGTTCAGCACGTCCCCGGTCGCGGAGATGTCCACGTCGACCGACGCGTCGCCTTCGGCCTGCACTACCTCTTGCACAACGACGCCGTCGCTGATCTCCCAATAGCCTTCGACGACTCCGCACCCGCTCGACGCGTAGTCAACTCGGAACGTTTCGAGCGAGGGGGGCTCTTGGGGACCGCCGCATCCGCTGATGAGGACGGGCGTCAGGAGAAGGCAGGCAATCAGTCGCATGGTCATAGCTCGGATTCCTCGGAAGATGCGTCGTCGGGTCGCTCGACCCACCTGTCTATGAGATCGAGCAGGGCTTGCCCGGGATCGCCGTCGGTTCGCGCTGCTAGGCGTTCGAGGGCCGCTGCGAGTCGCTCGTTGCGAATCCAGTCCGGCACGCCATACGGTGGCTCGTTGTCCGGAGAGAGCTTGTACGCGAGCGCAGCCACGATCGCGATGACCACGGCTGCCGGGCCGACCCACGTGGGCCACGTATCTGGCACGGCGACCGTAGCGGTGCCCATGACGAGCGCCAGCACGAGCAGGCCGTAGTTTCGGATGACGTCCCACATCTCAGTAGCCTCGAATGACCGGCCCGGACGTGACCGGGAGTTGCGACGGGTAGAGCGACAGCGCTTGTAGCTGCTGCCACCCCAGCGATTCCGGCTGCTGGAAGCCCGAATAGTAAGCAGCCGCCAGCTGGCGCGGACCCGGCGAGAACAGCTGGCCGGAGACCGGCGCATTCCAGCCGGACATGGCGCGCGAGCCGCATCCGCAGTCCGGATTCGGGGTGCGGGTGCGCGCTCCGGCCACGATCGACGCAAGCGCAGCTTGCGCTTCGGGACCGCCCAGCGCGATCGCATCTTGGATGCGTGCCACCTTCTGCTGGATCTGATTTTGTGCTACCCATTGGCCAATGAAGTAGCCTGCCGCGAGGCCGCCAGTCAGGCCCAATGCAAATGGAACGCTCATGCAAACTCTCCGGCCATATCAGTCTCAGGCGCTCGCGTCGGTGAACCGTTCTTGGCAACGTGGGAAGCGTGCGCCGCTTCTGGTTGCTCCGACTGGCTCAGGAAAAACCACGATTCTGGCGCACCTTATTAGAAATTGTCGCCGTTCGCAACCTTCTCTAAGGGTGCTTTTTTTGTGCCCGTGGCGCCAATTGGTGCTGCAGGGACACGAGCGCCTGATCGAGCACAAAATCCCCGCTGGCATCCTCATGGGCCGTCAAAATCCCAAGGTGGACGAGCCGGTACACGTCGCCAGCCTCCAGACCGCCGTACGTCGCGACTTGAACCAGTACGGCCTCATCATCATCGACGAGGCCCACCGAGCGATCGCCCGCACGTGCAAGAACCTGCTCGAAAAATACCCGAATGCGAAGATGGTGGGCGCCACCGCGACGCCGACACGCTCGGACGGACGCGGCCTTGGCGAAGTCTTCGATGACATTATCGTGGCGACCACGCCGTCGGAGCTTGTGCAGCGCGGATTCCTTGTGCCTACGGTGACGTACGCCCGACGAGAAGGGCTCGATCTGTCCGGGGTCAAGTACGACCGCAAAACGCGGGATTACAACACGCGGAGCTTGTCGCACACCATGAACCAACCGCAGCTGGTCGGCGATGCGCTCTCGCACTGGCGCGAGCGGGCTCGCAATCGACGGACGCTCGCGTTCTGCGCTTCGAAGGCGCATGCGCGGCACGTCGCCGAGCAGTTCGACCGGCGTGGGGTCAAGGCGGAGATGATCGAGGCCAACACGAGCAAGCGCAAGCGGAAGGAGGTGCTCGACCGGCTGTCGAACGGGAAGACGCAAGTCGTGACGAATGTCGCGTGCCTCACCGAAGGTTTCGATTGCCCGGCTCTCGGCGCAATCCTGCTGATGCGCCCGACCCATTCGCTCGGGCTCCACCTGCAAATGATCGGGCGCGGCATGCGCCCTTATCAGGGCAAGTCCGACTGCATCATCCTCGACCACGCGGATAACACCCGTCGGCATGGCTTCGCCGAGGACAAGCGTGTGTGGAGCCTTGAAGCGGAGGACCGGCAAAGCAAGGGGTTTGGCGGCGAAGCGATGGCTGAGTCCGAGGCGCAGGCCAAGCCGTGTCCGGGGTGCGGATCGCTCGTGCCCCGGTCCACCGTGCTGTGCTCGAAATGCGGGCACGAGTTTTTACCCGGTCACGTCGACGACAAGCTGATTCGGCTCAAAGAAAGCGATCTCTCTGCCCCGTCGGTCGCCTCGTCTCGGCTCATCTGGCGCGCTCGATAGCCGCTAGCGCAGCCCGGCCTGTCGCACCGCTCGTGCAGCGTAGGAGCGAGCCCGTGACGGAGAGCCTTGCAGCGTGGACGTGTACGTCCACAAATACGGCGAAAGCTCGGCGATCCACTCGTCGGATGGCTCACCGTCGGGCATGATCGGCAGAGCGGGTACGAAGCCGCTGGCATTGCGAGCCCGCTGGTAGGCTTCACGCGTCGAGCGCGTGAATGCCGCGCTCGACGACTCCGATAGACGCGGCCACGGCTGATGCTCGCCGAATTCTTCGGCGAACGCCCCGGCCCACAGATCGGTATTGCCGAGAAACTCCGCCGACTGCGGACGGAGTTCCTGATAGCCGTAGGTCTGCACCACGTGCCGCAGCCCGTTCAGCGCGCGGTGAATCGCTTGGATGCGCTCTTGATGGACCGAGGGATCGGCCACAGCCGCCCCGGTGTTCGAGGGCACCACGCGCCGGTCGACCGCCTCAGTCGATACGGAGAAGCGGGGCCGGGCGAGTCCCGCCGCGACGAGACCGCCCCCGGCGAGTCCGAGCACGATGCTGACGGCTGCCCACATGGCCTACCCTTTGTTTTGCATGACTTTCGCCATGTTGGAGACGGCTACGCCGACCTGTCCGCCGTCGATGTTCGTCCAGACGTTGCCAAAGTCGGAAGGGGCCGCCGTGCGGATCTGCTCGACGCCGGGAAGCCGTCGACCGCGAAGCGACGCATGCGCAGCCACCTGCAAGTACGCGTCGTTGGTCTGCGGGCCGAACCATCCGTCCACGTCGATCGGGTACTCCGATACGACGCCGGGGAACGTGCGAGCATAGGCGTTGATCGCCTCCTGCAGCTGGCGTGTGTACGGGTCGCGTGGCGGCGTGTCGCTCGACACCGAGCCTCCGCCCGCGCCGCCACCCGACGGCACGACAACGGTCTGGCCGCCGCCCGATCCGTAGGCGACCGGAGCGGCAGAGGCCGAGCGCGGCGACAGCAGACCGCCAATGGTGAAGACACCACCGGCTGCGCCGAGAACGTAGGCAATTGTCATCGGGTCCATATCGGCTCTCTCTTACAGGGTCATGGGTCCAAGAAGGCGTCCCAGCGCGTCGAGGTCTTCGCGGGTCGTATCGAGGCCGCCTTGGATTTCGTCGCGCGCCTGCTCCTCGGGCGTCTTTTCGTCGCGACCCATCGCAATGAGGACGAGCCCGAGGCCGCTCGCGAACATGGCCCCGGCCAGTAGCGTCACCACGACGCCCGCAGCCGGGTCGGGGGAGGGATTGTCCTTTCGTACGGCCACGTTATCTCCGAGCGCTGCGCCCGCCTTTCGTTTCGCGGTCTCTCGCCGTTGTGCCCGGCTCATCGAGACGGCGCGTTTCTTCGGCAGACACCGCAGCGGCGGGTCGGACTTTTCCAGTGTGATTCGCCGCCCCGATTTTGTCTCATATGTCCGCGTTCCGCAAGCTCCAATAATCTCGCCGCTTTCTGGATGCAGGCTGACCCACTCCTCGCCAAACCACTTCGAGATCGGCGTATTGGATGGTTTGCGGCTTGTGTAGGGCTCCGCGTCATCGCCGTACTGGTCCGCGAACTCGCGCTCGTACGCGCGCACGGCCTGTCCTGCGGCGTAGGCGTCCCACGACCGCTTGCCGTCCGTGCTTTTGAGCCGGTCACGGCTGATTCGCCGCACGATGCGCGCATAAAGGTCCGGATCGGTGCGCTTGGCCTTCGCCTCGTGGCTGGCTTTGGCGGGCTCAGTACCCACGGCGATGCCTCCGATCTCGGCGCTTTGCGGCGGGGATCACGACCCCGAACACGAATCCGACGACGGCGATCCCGCCGAGTCCGAGCGCACCCCATTTGAGGTATTGCATCATCGAATCGGATCGGTTGCGCGCCGAGACTAGACCGTCGGTGGCCTGCACGGCGTTGCCGGTCAACCGCGAGTAGGTCTCAAGCTCGTCGAGCAGCGCCCGGCGCTCCTCCTGCGTGAGATCGTCGCGATCGAGCCGATTGAGCACCGCGTTCGCCCGGTCGGTCAACTCGACGACGTGCTGTGCTTGCGCGTTGATCGCGACCGATAGCTCTCGGTTGCTATTCATCGAGACGAGCGCGGCCCCCGCGCCGAACGCGAGCGCGCCGACCACGAGAATGACCACCCACGGCGGGTTTGCCTGCCGCGAGACCGGCTCGGCTTGGAAGCGCTCGGCCTGCTCGGACAGCTGGCGCGCGATGCCGCGATTGTCCCCGGCGTGCCGGTTCGCGTTCAGCTGGATCGACAACCCGATCCGAATCAAGTCATTCGGCGAGTTCGCTCGAATTTCCTGCGTCTGCTGCGACGGGTCAGTCATCTGGTACGCCCACGGATTGAGCGCTCCGGCAAAGTGGAACACCCGCAGGGCGTCGTTACCGGCGACGCGCCGCGTGAGATTGGGCACCGCGTCGAGCGACAGGCCCGAGCGGCGGTAGGCTCGCCCGCACGCAATGAACGCGTTGCCGAGCATGGCGTGGCCGCGCACGGCCTCGGTCCATAGCTCGCGGGTAAGCGGATCATCCTCGCCAAAGCGGTCCAGCGAGCGCTGCCACAGCGTGTTGACCTCCGCTGCGATCCAGAAGGCGAGCACCAGATAGTCGGCCCACGCCATCGCAGCTTCAATGCTTCCCTCGTCGAGCAGCCGACCGTCTGAGGCGACCATCTTTCCTGCGGGGATGTCGCTCGCGTCGATGTTCGCGAGCGCACCATCGACGAAGGTCGCACGCCACAAACGCACGCGGCGTTGCAGGAGCCCCGATGCGCTCACAGCCGGAGCGTCATCGACATAGACCGGATCATCCGGCGTGCTCACCGCTCCCTCTTTGCCCGACGGAAGCGCTTGCTGCGCTCCCTGTGCCCATGTCTTACCGTCCCTGCCGGGCGCGAAGGCGGCAGCCGCGAGGACGCCCGCGCTGGACGCACCGAGAAGGACGCTGAGAGTCGTGGGGTTCATTTCGTAGGGTCGAAGACGGCTTGCTGGTACGATTCGTGCTTTCGACGCGTTTCTTCGTCGTGCTTCGTGAGTCTGGCCACAATATCGGTCGCCCCGGCCACCGCAAGAATTGTCTGCGCGATGCCCATAATCGACGGGTTCGGGACGCGCATGCTCGCGCCCCCGCTGCCGAGCTTAGCCCCCTCGTGGACCGCCGCTTCGACGAGGGCAGGATCGACGCCCGCTTCGAGACGCGCGATTGCGACGCGGGCCGCGAACTCGCGGGCACGAGGCACGTCCGCTTCGTCCTCGGGAACCGCGCTCGCGAGCGCGGCGGCGAAGCCCGCTGGAGCGTCAGAGAAGGCCACAGACGGCGTCTGAGCGATGTATTCGTACGCGCGGGTTACGCGCGCTTGCGAGCCCGAGAAGCGCTCGCTGAACGCGTCTTGCATGTTTTCGACGCTGTCGATGCCCGTCATGCCGGACGGGTTGTGCTTGCGCGCCGAGCCCTTCTTCCGTCGCTCGGCGGCCCCCGGATGTCGCTCAAGCCAACGTTGATCGTCCTCGTACACCGCGCTGCGCCGATCGGTCGGGTCGTGGCCCCAATTTAGAAGGGCGATGTGACGCGGCGAGTAGCCGGAGCCGTGCGCCTCGCGACCGAAGCCGCCTCGACCAGACGGGCGCGACTCTTCGATCTGCCGGATGTGGCGCTCGTTGAAGTCGATGACCTTCTTCGCCCACTTCGCGTCTTTGTCGTTCCACTTCGACGCGGCAAGCGTCGCGAGCGCAGGCCGGTCGGTGAGCCCGGCCAGTCGGCGGAGCGAGTAGTGACCTACGCGCGTAGACGCGAGGCGGCTGCGCGGGTCCGCGTTCCATGCGCGCATCTCCGCAACGCTCATGTTGACCGAGCGTGCCGGGTCGCGAAGGCGTTTTCGGAGATCAGCGGTCGTCATTGAACGGATGTCTCCATCGGCTTTCGGACAGCGTTCGATCCCTCTTCCCACGCTGCGCTCGGGATGCCGAGCCCGAACCAGTATTTCGAGACGTCCTGCAGCACTTTCCGCGAGTACCGCTCCTGCGCGTCTCCGATCTTATCGAGGAATTGCAGATAGCCGCTCACGGTCGTTCGGAAGTAGGTGAGATCGTCGTGTTTCGGGATCTTGGCCAAGGCATCCGGGGGGTAGTCATAGTAGCCACCGACCATTTCTGACCGGCGTGTTGAGCCCAACTGCCCATACCCAGCAAGCTGCCATGCAAGCGGGGCGTAATATCGCCCTTTTTCGAAGCCTACGACCGCTCGACTCTTGAAGTCGGCGCGCTCGGTATCCGACCATCTCTGCGGGTTGCCGTAGTTCAGCATCTCCGCGATGATCTGGCCACCCGGATGTGTGTCATAGCGCTCGCTCCGCTCCATCCGATTTCTTTCTGCGATATACAGATCAGAGCGCCACAGCACTGGCATGGGGTGGAATACGCCGGACGTCGCGTTGTGCCGGTGGTTCATTTTGAACAGCCAGCGCTTGACGGCATCTTCGCCCAGCTGGGTTTCGACCAAGTCCCACGTCTGATCGGACCAGAAGCGAGCGGCTTCAATGTCCGGATGCCTCCGTGAATAGCTGCGCGGTTTCAGCGCATCATCCGGCAATTGCTCATCGGGTGGCGGCACAACCTTGACCCAAGGCGAGTCGATGTACGACTCATAGTGAGCGATCTGCTTCCGATCGTCGGGCTTGCCGGTCATGGTCGGATAGACGATGAGTTCACCCAGTGGGCGAGTGACCGCGCGACCGTCAATGACCCGCTCGACAAAGAAGGGCCGGACGTCACCGGGAGCCCGGAACGACAACGTCTTGGCGCGACGATAGATGCTAGGCGACACGTCTTTACCATCTTGATTGACGATCGTGGCAGGCTCAGGTTGAACCTCAGTCCACTGGCCTGCCGCTACGACCGGCCCCATTGCTCCGAAGGGCACGGTCATATCGAGATCGAAGACAAACTCGTGAGCGCGGTGGTGCCGCCAGACCGTCTGGTCGAACTGCGCCAATCGGTCAAGCTGCTTCTGCGCCTTTTCGCGAAGAATCTGAACGCGCGACGGGTCGGATTCCTTCCGCGCGGCTCGCGCGTACCCCACTGTCTGCTTCCACAGACGCAACGCCTGATTACGCGAATCGGCTCGCACCTTGGCCTCCAGCGTTTCCTTGTAGGCTGCCAGCATCGCCTGCGCCTCGGTCTCATCTTCGACCGTTGCCAGAATGACGCCGAACTGGCCGAGATCCCCTTCGCCAGCGGGATTGTTCACCTCGTTGCTTTCGCTATACACGATCTGATTGAGCCACGAGCTTTTACCGGCGAGCATGTCCAGACGGTAGCCGTCTGCCGAGCGCTTCGTCATCCAGTAAAAGATGTCGACCTTGTTGCCGTTGTTCTCCTTGGCATGCTTGTTGCCTTGCCGAACGCCGCGACCGTTCCTCTGCTGCAAGCTCGCCGGGGTCCACGGGAGGTCGAGATGGTGAATCGCTTGTGTTCGGACTTGGATGTCCATGCCTTGCTCGGCGATCCGATTGCAGATGAGGACGTCCAACTCATGATCAATCTTTTCATCCTCATCGCCGTTGTAGCGATCAACGACATCCTGCCGCTTCTTCGCGTTCGGCGCGGTCGCTGCATTGAGGATTGCGATGCGGTCGGCAGGGATTCCGGATTCGACAAGCGCAAGCTCGATGATAGGGTGTGCCGCGACAACGTCACAGAAGATGATGTGACCGCCCACCAAGTTCTTCGCGATATAGCCAGCGCATCCGGCCAGTTTCGGGCTATCACGCCAGTCGATCTCGCCATTGCGAATGGCCGCCTTTGTCTTCTTCAACTGTTTCGCGGCGTCGCGCTTCGCCTTCTTTTCGTTCTCGCCATCGTCGAACTCATAGGCCCCGATCTTGGGGTCCGGACAGATAAACGGGTGCACGGCTGCTTCTTGTTGACGCTGCAGCGATACCATCGCAGCGGCGGCGGCCATGCGTTCGTCTTCCTCCGTACTTGCGGTGCGCTTGATCTCCTCAATCCAGTCTCGCCACGGGCGGATCTTCGCAGTCTGCGCTTCTGATCGCTCCGTGTATTCGATGTGCTTCACGCCGTCGGGCACGTCGAGCCCGACGGTCTCCGCGTTGCGGAAGTCAGCGTAACGGAACAAGAATTGACGCAACGACGGAAGGTTGCGAAAATTCGATACGACGAGTCGTTCGACCACCTTCCCTTCGGCGTTGAGCGTTGTTTTCCGCGCGAGATCGACGTAGCGCATAAGAAACTGCTCGGGCGTCTGAACGCCGCGTCTTACGAACCAATCGGGGTTGATGTACTGGAGCAGATTGTATAGTTCCAGCGGGCTATTCTTGGCCGGCGTCGCCGTCAGCAGGACGACAGCACCATTTCGCTGACGGGTTGCGAACGCCCGGATGTCGAAGCTGAACGCCTCTCCGCTTCCGTGCCCACTGCCGCCCATGTATTTCGCCTCTCCGTAGTCCGTGCGCTGGGGCGCAAGGTGGAGGTTTTTGAACTCGTGCGCCTCGTCGGTGCCGAACAAGTCCACGCCCAACTCCTCGAACGTCGGCCCGCCCGTGTCAGGCGGACGATCAGAGGGGGGTAGCAATCGCTGCGCAAATGTTTGTCGGATAGTCGCAATGTCCAACGCGATCTGGCGAGCGCTTCGCTCTTTCTTCGGAGTCGTCTCTTTGTCGATCAACACGTCGGCAAAGCCGTCGGCGGCTTTCTCCGCAAGCAAAGCCCGATCGTCGCGATTCGGAGCCCACTCGACCACGTTATCCGTTACCAGCTGCGTGCCGAGACGCATGTTAACAGCGTAGTTGAGATAATCCTTCACCAGCCGGTCGCCAGCGGGCGTTCGTTGGAATGCCGACTCCGCGCAAAACGCGATGTCATACAGACCGTCTCGGAAGTCCTCGTTTTTCTCGATCCGCTCGTCGGAGTCGTCGGTCGTCATGCGGATCACGCCGCCTCGACCAAGGTATTCTCTCATCCCGATGATGCAAATGCTGTAATCGGGCAAGCATCGCGCGATCTCTTTTTTCCACTTCAACAGAAGGGAGTTCGGCAGAATGAAGTAGGGGCGTCGGCTGCCGCGCTGCCGCATGATCGCGATGATCGCAGCGAGCGTGAACGTCTTGCCGACGCCGACATCGAACGCAAGCAAACCTCCGTTCTGAGAGATACAACGATTGGCGCCTTCTGCCTGATGCGCATAAAGCGTGATGTCGCCGCCCCACCGCTCCACGTAGGGCATCTCCGGACTGTATTTCGGATGCGAAAACCCGCGCTGCGTTCTGTTGTATTGCTCCACGAAGATCGGCTGCCATTTCTCGCTCGTCGACAGCCAGTTTTGGAAGTCTTCAAGATACATCTTCGTGATCTTGAGTCGCTGGTCTTTGGCCGACGAGCCGACATTCTGCGGCACAAATGCATTCCACATATTCCGGTCGTTATTGAGGAACCCGAGAATGCAACGGTCTCCGCGCGGGATCTTCTCATCGCCCCAGCTGTGCGCGGGATTGTAGAGGTAGATCCGCTGGCCGCCGATTTCATCGGCCTTGATCCCCTCATACTCGTACCCGTTCTTCGGCTCGTATTCGTAGCTCCACGACATCCGACGCTCGCGATACCACTCCAGCACCATCCGAGCAGGCACCCAAGGCTCACGGGGATCAACGACATCGATCTCCTCGAATGTGGCCGGATCAATCGCACGCGTAAGAGCGGTGCGCTGCACACCCAGCGCAGCGCGGTCCGACGCTGAGATGTCCATCGCCAAAAACTCATCGACCGCGTCGAAGCGATCCCAGAGCGTTTCACCTGCCACGTAATCGCCGATTGGCATCACCAGCGCGTCGGAAAACGTCTCGCCTCTCGCGTCCTTCACGTCGCCAGTATGCGCGAGCACATCGACGGCGAAACCGTTTTCGACGAGGTCTTCCACCGTTGGCGCTTTGAGCTTGTTTCTGCGCGCTGCGTCACGCAACTCGCGCAACCTGAGGACGGTTTTGAGCCGGTACAGCTGCGCCGCAAGCTCGATCACAGATGACGTCGGATTGGTCTTGACGTCTGAAGACGGTGGGTCGAAGCCCGCTGACACTCCCGCTTCGGACCAAGCCAAAGCGATACTCGCGCCTTCCATCCCCAAGTCGGCAAGCTCTTTCAGCTGGTTTTTGGCCGTCTTGCCAGCGGGACGGGCAAGCCAGTCATCGACGTCTTTTCGGAGTTCGGGATACTGAGCGCGCGCATGGGCGAGAGACGCGACAGAGCCCGTTTTCAGCCGGTTCCGGTAGCGGACCACTCGGTCCCCGATCTGCACTGCTCGCTTCGTCCATGCGAATAGCTCAAGATTCTCGATTTCGGCGATTTGCTTCGGGATCTGGCGCTGCTCCGCAAGAAGCGCGTTTCGGTCGTCAACGGACAGTTTCTTCTTCTTGAGTGCGCGGTTGATCTGAGCGTCGCGATTCTTCAGCTTCTCGATCGCCTTGCGAGCGTCCTCGGTCATCGTCTCGCGCGTCTTTGCCGTCCGCTTCTTCTTCGGAACCGTCACCTTGACCGGCGTGTCATCGATCACGTCCTTCGCGCCCTTCATCGGGCGCTGCACGATTTTCGGCAGGCCCGTGTAGTCGCCGACGACTTGCCGGCGATACCGGAAGGCGTCGGGATCGACGACGAGCTTTCCGAGGACGTTCTTCGGGAACTTCTCGAAATAGTCACCTTCGACGATGAACTGGTCCTCTTTCAGAACCTCCGGAAGCATCCCGCCTCGACCGCGACCGATCACCAGCACGGTTGGCGAGCCACTTCCGACGAAAATGCCGCTCGGCATGAAGTAGGCTGCCGCAAGATGCGTTTGGCGCAAGAATTGCTTGCGTGCCTTCACATACTCTGGCTGCGTGCTGTTGAGGAAGGTCTCAGGGATCAGCTGAACCATGAGACCATCTTTCGCCAAAAACTCGGCAGTCCTCAGCACAAAGTAGAGGTAGGCGTTCTTGCCGAACTCGCGGTTGGTTTTGGAGTTGGGATCGTCGAGAATGTAGTCGCCGCCCTTCGAGTACGGCGGGTTGGCGAGCACGAGGTTGAAATGGCGTTTCCAGCGCTCGTCGTTGGTGTGCGCGGCTTTCTGAAAGCTGCTCCGATAAAACTCCGCATTCGGATACAGCCGTTCAGCCAACAGCGCACTGACCGCGCTCTGCTCGACGAGCGTCCAGTCGATCTTCTCACCAATCGTCGGCTCGACGAACCGGCCAATCCCGACGGACGGCTCCAAAGCGCGGATACGACCATCGTCGCCTCGAAACTCTTTGGCTAGAGGCTTGATCGCTTTCCAGACATCCTCAGCGAGCGAGGAAGGCGTGTAGAACTCGTTGAGTAGCCCGAACATATCGTATTCCACGCCTTCGGGCAGGCGGGCAACGATGTCAGGATTGAGCGACGTACCGTCGTAGTAGTCGTCTCCGGGCGTCAGGCCAGCAAAGCCGGTGTAGCGCAGCAGGACTTTGCGCTCGGCGTCTGTGAGCGTCGCCCCCGGAGCCGTGGCCGCAGCGAGATTCAGCGCGGCCACGTTGGCGTTGAGTCGGCTGACAGAGCCCGTGATGTCACCCTCGGGCGTGTCCTCGCTACCCTCCAGCATGCCGATGCGTGCGAGGATCAACTCGAACCGCTTGATGAGCGCAGGCCGAATTTCCTCAGCAATGATCGTTTGCGCCCGTGTACGCTCCGCATCCGTCAAGTCGAGCTTATCGAGAACCCGCTTGATTTTGCCATCCGCGAGTTTTTCCGACCGGCTTTTGGCCCGGTTCGCTACGCGCGTAGGCGGCTGCGTGCAATGGACCATGTGCCCGGCCATCGAACGCAAATGACGTGCACAGTCTGACGGTGCGTCGGCGTAGATTCGCCCGTTCGATTCGCGTGCAGTGACCCCGGCGTCTCGCAGAGCCCGAAGGGCACGCGCACGGTTGTAAATGCTGTGTTCGAGCATGTCAGTTGATCCCTAGTGCCTTCTTGAACTCTGCGATGTCATCCTCGATGCTCCCCCCGAGCAAAGCCTCCGTCAACTTGCGCTTGAGCGCGTCATCGTCGACCTCGACCTTTTCCTTCGGAGGCACCGCTTTCGGCTTGCCGTCCACTTCTTCGAGTGCCCCGTCATCGAACGCCTCGGAAACGGCCTCGTCGAAGTTCTCTGTGCCTTCTCGTGCCAGATGTTCGGGGTCATCGCCTCGGTCCTCTGCTGTCTGCTCGGCGGCTTCCACAACGCTTTGCCTCGCTTCGCTGATGCTCTCTTTGCCTTCTTTGATCGCGGTGGTCGCGCGAGTCACCTCACGGTCCACGATGCGATCTGCCTCGCGGTCGACGGGCTCCGTTTTGCCGATTGGCTCGCCGCTGACCGGAATGGGATCTCCTGCACCGGGCATCGCGGGCGATGTGCCCTGCGGGGCCTCCTTGGCCGCGTCCGCTTCCTCGTTGATCCGTCGAGCGATCTGCACGATGTCCCGCTCTGGAAGCGAGACGGTGTAGAGCACGTTGAACATGGACTCGAACACGTCGCGCTTCTTCGCGCTCATGCCTTCGATGTTTGAGCGCGACCCCGAGGCAATAGCGTGCACGTTCGCATTCGCCTTGACCACGTCCGCGATCGCGCGAAGCGCACCCTCGCTGTAATCGCCGCCGCTGGGAAGCACGACGACGCCGCCCGTTTTCGCGAGTTCGGCCATGCGCCGCTCCATCGCCTTGACGCCGATCGCTTGCGGTGGCCCCTCGACCGGCTTGCCGCTTCGACGGCCCATTGCTGTGATCAGCGACGTCAGCGGCCCCGGCATCATCCCGTCGGCCATGAACGCAAAGCTCATCGACGAGCCGGGCGTCGCGCTGGCGATGCCTTCGAGATTCCCGACGTCGCGAATCGTGATGCGCTGCATGATGCCGGACGTTTTCGGCTCCAAGATCACCGGCTCCCGAGGCGTCGAGAACTGGAGCTTGTCCATCTTCATCATGTCGGCAAGCGTGTCGCCTGCGACGCGCGGAGCGCGCTCGATGATGCGCAAACGCACGGGATACTCGCGGACGTCCGGCACCGCATAAGCGGTGACGACGAGCTTGTCGCCCTTGATCTGCATACCGATGTAGGTCGCGCGTACGCGCTCGCCTTGGGCGATCTTAGCCGCGTCGGGCACGAGCGTCGCGGCTGCCTGTGCGATCGTCTGGTTCGTGGGCTCGATCTGCTTGATGAACTCGTGCAGCATCGTATTGATGTGGGTGCCGGCCGGCAATGGCTCGTCGATGCGCTCTAGCGTGGCGATCCTGATCGTTTCCTCGTCCAGTTCTACGGCAGGCTCTTTCGGTCCTTCCTCCGGGGGGGCCGCTCGGAAAATTGGTGGGACCGACACATCCCGGCGTTTTCCAGTCACCGGGTCGAGCATTTCATCCGTCCTTAGACGTTGATGGAACACTTTGTTCTTTCCGATTTGCACCGGCAGTTCCCACGAGATTTCAAGCATGCGTCCGTTGTGCTCGGGGACACGCACGACGACACCCTTCTGTCCTCCGGAAGTCACGAACTCATCTCCCACCCTCCATCCACCGCGCCCGACTTTTTCCGGCTCCGGCTCGGAAGGCGGCTCGCCGAACGCGATCTCGCTCGGCGAGCGAAGCTCGTTGCTCTCTGCGGCTGAACCGGCAGTCGTGACCAGCGCTTGACCGATCGCGGTCAGAAACTCGCCGACATCTGCAGCGCCGACTGCGCCAAACGCCTGCTCTCGCGCCGCCTGCGAGCGCAATACGAGGGACACCACGTCCGAAAGAAAGAACGCGTTGCGCACGATCGCCGACGCCGACGTGGGGCCGGTCAAAAGCGACGTGACCAGATTCGGAGCGAGCACGGGAGCTTTATATGCCGCGATCGGCACCGGCACGGCGAGAGCAGGTTCACCGATAAAAAGGTAAATGCCGACGATCACGTCGCGATTGTCCCAACTGGTGACGCGTCCGGTCAAAGCCTTCAACGCACTCAGCGCTTCGCGCATGTTTCCGTACACGGGCGTGCGGAACGCCTGCGCGAAAGGAACAGTCTGCGCGAAAAGGGACACCGAGATATTCTGCCCGGTTGCTTTGCTCAGACGCTCCAACGCGTCGGATTTTGTCTCGAGAAAGGTGCTGGATGCCCGCTTCATTCGCCCATCTCCTTCAAGAATTCGTCCGCGCGCTTCTGACTGGCCGCCTGCATCGCCGCCAGTTGCGCCATAAAGTCATTCTTGGCGGACTCGGGGGCAGCAGCAGGCGCGGCCTTTGGCGCGGCCTTCGCAGGCTTCGACCGGGGCTTCGACCGAGGCTTCGCTTTGAGTTCCACGTCCTCTCCAGTCCCACCCTGCTCCACGGGAATCTTTTTGAGCAAGCTAATCGCGCCTCCCTTGTCCATGTACTCCGCTCGCACGATCGCCGCGATTTCTCGCAGTTGCCCCGAGACCAGCTTCGCGTCTCCCGTCGCATAGACCGCTCCACGCAGCGCTACGAAGCGATTGTGAAGGTCGAAGTCGTCTCCCTTTTTCTGTAGGAATAGCGCGTCGATTGCCTTTTCACCGCGCCGTTTGTACTCGTCTTCGAGCGCACGACGGAACTCGCGCGCCGTACCATCGTAGCCGGATGGCTTCTTCGACATCGCGAACTTCGCCAGTTCTTGATTCGACGCCTTCCGGATCGTCTCGTTCGTTACCGTCTTGCCATTCGCGGGCTTGCTCGGCGTCTTGCCCTTCGCGGGCTTGCTCGGCGTCTTGCCCTTCGCGGGCTTGCTCGGCGTCTTGCCCCTCGTGGGCTTGCTCGGCGTCTTGCCCCTCGTGGGCTTGCTCGCAGGCTTGCTCGGAGCTTTGGGCTCCGCTTTCGGCTCGGCTTTCGTGGTTTTCTTCGTCATCGGGCCGTCATACCCGGCAGCCTTCACCAGATCGGGCACCGAAACCGTGCGAAGGTCCACCAGTAGCGGCGAGGCTTTGCTCATCGACGTCGCTTTGCCGCCGCTCGCGCTCTGCGGCTTGAACCAGATTCGGACGCTGTCATCCGGGGCCGTGGCGCGCGGCGTCTTCAGCGACGTGTCGACCGTCCATCCCCGCTCGCGCAGCCCGCAGAACAGACGCTCACGGGAGACCGCGAACGTTGGCAGCTTCACCGCTGGCGCGGCTTTGCCCTTGCTCGGGGCTTTGCCCTTGCTCGGGGCCTTGCCTTTGCTCGGGGCTTTGCCCTTGCTCGGGGCTTTGCCCTTGCTCGGGGCTTTGCCCTTGCTCGGGGCTTTGCCCTTGCTCGGGGCTTTGCCCTTGCTCGGGGCTTTGCCCTTGCTCGGGGCTTTG
>Ga0180433_10005460_pt1 | contig 17158 bp, 12 predicted proteins | sample SS_ome_8_FD_132980 | JGI IMG/M metagenome (GOLD analysis project Ga0180433, IMG submission 132980) | Hypersaline lake sediment archaeal communities from the Salton Sea, California, USA - SS_1_D_1 metaG | ecosystem: Environmental > Aquatic > Non-marine Saline and Alkaline > Hypersaline >... | reverse complement strand
GGAAATGCCATTGATCTTTTTGGGGTTGATGGAGAAAGAATTAACTGCGAAAAACCTATTCGAGCAAATAAGAGCCTTACTGTCAGGCGTGTGTGGGTTCCGTACGCAGATCAGATTGTTGTTTTGTATGAAGGAAATAAAATTGATCTGTTTGGGTTTGATGGAAAAGGAATCAATGACAAAACAATACAGGCAAATTCGGATGCACATGTACTAAGAGCATGGCTTATTTCCACCGACCAAATTGCTGTTTTATACAAAGGAAATGCTATTGATCTGTTTGGGTTTGATGGAAAAGGAATCAATGACAAAACAATACAGGCAAATTCGGACGCATATGTACTAAGAGCATGGCTTACTTCCGCCGGCCAAATTGTTGTTAAATACAAAGGAAATGCTATTGATTTGTTTAGGTTTAATGGAAATAAAATTAATGACAAGGTAATACAGGCAAATTCGGATGCACATGTACTAAGAGCATGGCTTACTTACGCCGACCAAATTGCTGTTAAATATAAAGGAAATGCTATTGATCTTTTTAGATGTGATGGAAATAAAATTAATGACAAGGTAATACAGGCAAATTCGGATGCACATGTACTAAGAGCATGGCTTACTTCCACCGACCAAATTGCTGTTTTATACAAAGGAAATGCTATTGATCTGTTTAGGTTTGATGGAACAAGAATTAATAACGAAACAATACAGGCAGATCAAAAATCAATTTTAACGGCTGCAGGGTTTACGTATGCAGATCAAATTGTTGTTTTGTATAAAGGTAATAAAGTTGATCTGTTTAGGTTTGATGGAACAAGAATTAATAACGAAACAATACAGGCAGATCAAAAATTAATTTTAACGACTGCATGGTCTGCGTATGCAGATCAAACTGCTGTTTTGTATGAAGGAAATTCCATTGATTTGTTTGGGGTTGATGGAACAAGAATTAATAACGAAACAATACAGGCAGATCCGAAATTATTTGTAAATAGAGCATGGTCTGCGTGTAAAGATCAAATTGCTGTTTTGTACAAAGGCAATAAAATTGACCTTTTTCGATTTGATGGTACAAAAATTAATAGTGTGCTAATGAAGGTGGACAAGCATATATCTTTTGCGCAAGTAGGGCTTCTATCGCCAGAGGTTGTTTTCGTTTTTTATGGAGAGCATGAAAGCAAGCTCTGTTATATTGATCTCTTTAGATTGGATGGCCACAACATCTGTAGTTCTTTAGTAGATGTAGATAAAGATCTAGTTTTAAAAGATGCGCAGGCTTTACCGTCGGGTGAGATTGCTGTTTTATACGAATCAGACAAAACAGACTCGTTTAACGCATTTACAGGTGAGAAGATTGGCGGTGATGCAAGTGAGAGGCGAGAACAAGAGGAAGAGGGGGAGGTTTTATGATGTTCATCTTGATTTTCCTGGTCCTTGTCGACCCGCTTTAGGGGTAATGGGCAAGGTGCTAAGTTGTGCCAAATTGCCAGATGGAGATTACACTCTTGTTGGAGGTGATGTTGTCAAGTTGTATGAGTGATGGATGCATTTAGAGTTTTGCCTTATTTGTGCTAAAATTGTCTTGTGTAAGCCCGGTGTAGCTTTTGAAAGTTGTGCTCTTGATGTGAGTACATTTGCGTAGGCGGGTAATGAGATTTTTTCAAAAATAGGCAAGACAAGAGTGTGCGTACATTTAGGTTATTTTTTAATTTGTATCTATTTTTTATAAGTTTCTTTGTTTGCAACTATCTATGTGCCGATGTGCAGGTAGATGTTGGGCAGATGAAGAAATCTTGTATCGTTATTACGTTGCCCTCTGATCTGGATGAAATAAATAAGCAAATACAGGAGGTAATAGTAGAGCCATTTGTTGTGAGTCGTGTTACCTATAACGCTGATATAACGCTTGGCGATAAAGAATTTTCTTATCTGATTGGTTTTTCTCAAGGTGATACAGTAGATTCTCATGATGTTCAGTTGGCAGTTTCTCGACTGGTTAAAAAAAACAAAATTGAAAAAATTACGCTTGCTATATGCTCTGATATTGGAGGTAAACATGTTCATTTTGGTATTGCAGGTTTTTGGACATTTAAAAAATTAAAAATTCATGGAATTTTGGTGGGCAAGCATGAGTACGGTGCATTTTATGCGATGGAGCAAGGTGACCCATTTCATGAGGTGCAGCATAATCACTCATTAAAAAAAATTGGCGATGTATTAAAGTGCCAAGGATATTTTGAGAGCAAGGTTTCTGCTCAAATAACCAATGAGAAAGAAACAAAATCTGTGTCTGTTGATATTACCTTGGAAAGAGGGACGAAGTTTTCTATCAAGCAGGTTGCTTTTTATGTAAAAAGTGCAAAAGATAATGAGCTTGATGGTTTGGGTAGTTTAGAGAGTAGGATAAATGAGTTATTTGTAAAAAAACTTTCTAAAAAAACGTACAGCAAAGCTCTTATTAATAAAGTTGCTAGATCGGTTAAGCGACATCTTTCTAAAAAAGGTTTTTTGCATGTAGATATAGAGTTGGTTGAAAAAATTAGGTATAACGAAAAGCTGGTTGATCTGAAATTTATTTTGATGCTTCATTCTAAAAAAGAGTTTATTTTTTTTGGAAACAGTTTTTTTTCAAGTTCAGAGCTAATGGATAAAATTTTATTATTTGGTCGTTCTGCGTGGCTTGTGCCGGCGTCAATTTTGTCAGGTGAGATTGAGCGGGCGTACCATGAAAAAGGTTTTTGGGACTGCCAGATAGAAACACGTTGTGGGTCGCAGGGGTCCTTTTTTTTGATTAAAGAAGCAAAGCGAGTATCCGTGAATCAGGTTGTGCTCAGGGGAATAGAGCGTTTTGACCATGCGTTTTTAGTAAAAAAATGTTTTTCTGAATTTTTGCGGGCAAAATATTTTGATGAGGAAAAATTACAAAGAGCTTTGAGTAATGTTGTCTCGTATTATTTGCGGCAAGGCTTTTGGGATATTGCGGTGTTAAAAAAAGAGTATGAAAAATTGGATGGACAAAACAATGAGTATGTCCTTGTTGTTTCTTTGCAAGAAGGTAAGCAATTTTATCTAAAATCTATTACGATTGAAGGTTTTGATGAATTACTGTCGCAGGGACCATTTGCAAAGTGCGTGCAAAAAAAGACGGAAACTCCGTTTGATGCAAGGTTTTTAACAGAGCAACGAAATTGGTTGGTTGAGTATTTTAAAAAGAGAGGCTATTTGCATGTTGATGTGAAGCACAAATTTAAGAAAGATGGGCAAGGTATTGCTCTTAAATGGATTGTGAGGCCTGGCACATGCGTAACATTTGGCAAAACCATTGTGATGGGTAGTGGAGTATTTCCGATTGATAATATCATGAGGGAGTTGCAGTACAAAGAGGGTGATATCTGGGATAATGAAAAATTAAAAGCATCTGTGGCGCGATTGCGGATGCTTGAGATATTTGATCACGTGCATTTGTATCCGTATAACGTTTCTGTTGAGCAGGAATGTAAAGATATTTTGCTTAAATTGCATAACGAAGATCCATATGAAATTAGAACGCGTATCGGTTTGGCCCGATACGGTATCGATAAAGAATATTTTTTTGGGAAAGGATTTACGTATCGCCTTGGAGGAGCATTTTTATGGAAAAATGTGTCAAATAGTGCAGATCAGTTTGTTATTGATTTTGATGTAACCCGTTCTTATTCAAATGCGTTTATCTCTTATTGGCGGCCTTGGATATTTGGTTTGCCAGTAAAAACAATATATAAACTGTATGCAAATCGATATGAGCAGCCAGGATTTATCAGCAGTAAGAAAAATCTTTATCAGGTGAAGCAGGATGGCTTTCTGGTTGGTTTTAATAGAGCGTATGGCAAAATGGATTTCTCATGTAATATTGGTTTGGAATGGATGGAGACCAGTATTAAAAAAGAAATGGGACGTCTTGCACATATTGTTGCATCGGCGATATGTTTTGATTCATGCCTGTTGGATAAAAAGATTCCCTATATTTTGTTAGAGCCGACGATTGTCATCGATCGAGTAGATGATAGGTTATTTCCAACATCAGGATTTTTTACCTTGATTTCTGCAAAAGGAATGTTTCCCCTAAAAAAATGTTATTCAAACTCTTATTTTGTACGAGTAATGGCTGAACAATCATTGTATTATGCAGTTACGAAAAATCTTATCTGTGCAGCTAGGTTTAGATTTGGTCATGTATTTCATCAGAAATTTGAAAACATTTCACCAATAGAGCGATTTTACTTGGGTGGTGCGCATTCTATTCGGAGCTACGAAAAAGATATGTGTCCACCATGGGGAATTATTTGCGATAAAGAAAGAAAGTTCCAGGTTGATACCAAGGCATACAAATCAGGCAACTGTTTACTGGTTGCTCCTCAGGGTGGCAAAACAATGTGTAGCTTTAATCTGGAAGGAAGATTTAATCTGTACAAATCCTTATGGGGTGTTATATTTCAAGATGTTGGAGCCCTTGTTTGTGATAAATTCAACCAATCAAACTTTAGTGCCGCAACTGGTTTTGGTATTCGTTACAACACAATTTTGGGCCCGATACGGTTTGATTTAGCCTTCAAATGGCGCAAAAGAAGGGCTTTTGAGTCACGATGCGCCTGGTTTTTAGCGTTTGGCAATGCCTTTTAGGCCGTAAAATTAAATTTTTTTCAGTGATTTTCTACCACTTAATACTTCCTACTGGACCTCAGGTCGGATTATTTTTTAAAAAAAACAAAGCTTTTAATTGCAATTTGGGCGGGATTTTGGTACAATAGTGGTAGCAAAGAAGAGTTTGAGTCATTGTCATCAACTTTATTAATCCGAGTAAGGAGGACACTATGAATAAGAAAAATTTTATTGTGATTTTATTTTTTGCACTATTTATTTCCAGCACAGCCTTTTCTATGAAAAGATTTCCGCGAGCCGAGGCTGAAGAAGTTCCGCAGGCTGAAGCTGAGGAAGTTATGAGTTTAGATGAGGCTGAGGATAAGGTAAGGGCACTTGAAGAAGCGGCGAATGATTTTAGTATTCGCGCTGGGGGGACTCTTTTTGCTTTTCCCGATAACTTTTTATCAGCGGATATCCCGAAATTATTTGGGCGTTCTGAGGGCGAAGCTAAAGTGGGAGGCAAGTTTAGAGCATTGCAGAAGAATCTATCGGCGTTTGCAAAATATGTTGATATGTATATGAATATTTTATCGGCTTATAATCGGATACGATATGAATTTCAGTACGGAGAACATAAAGACGATTTGCAAAAAGCACAAGACGAAGATTTATTTAAAAAATATTTATTTGATCATGAGGGTTATAAAAAATTTATAATGTCCTTGTGCCAGGAAATTGCGCGTACAACATCGTTGAGGTATTTTGACGGTAGTCAAGATAAGCCTCAGAGTTTTGCGATTGAAAAATTTGTCAATAAGTTGGGTTTGCTTCTATTGGATCTTATAGATGGTACTCCAGGGCTACACAAGAAGTTTGTAGAGAAATTGTTAATTTATCACAATTACTATTTAGTGGTGCTTAGGTTTTTATCGATAAAGGATTTTTTGCAGGAAAGGGGAATATGTGGTGAAAGCGAGCCGGAGGGAGAACCGGTAGGAGTGCTTGAAAGAGGGCCGAAAAAAAGGAGTCAAAAAAAAGGCAGAGGCAGGCCTGAAGAAGTTGTAAGTCCGGTTGATCAGGCTCACTGGGATGTGCGAAAAGTTAAGCAAGCCTATGACGATTTGGCAGGTGAGAGCCTCAAAACTAAAGAGGTTCCTGGTGTAGGTACCTTCGTCGGTACTGCTGCAGACTTTGGAAAGGTCCCTAAAAATATTAAAAATTTTCTTTATGAGTTTCCTCCCAACTTTTTACAAAATTTGCTTCCGAAAAGGCTTGGGCTTGAGTTTGAAGCGTTGGAGCAGGTTTTTGCTCGGTTTGCAGAGCATGTTGATGAATATTTGAGAGTTTTAACAGATTATAATAAGATACGACTCGATTATCTGAGAAAATATGGAGATAATCCAAAAGCATTATCATTTAACAATTTCTTGTTTGGAGCTCATGTTTCTATTGGGTCTAGTTTTCGTGAGCAACTTCCTCATGGAGATCTTTACAAGAAGATAATTAATCCTCTTCGAGATCTTCTGAAGCATCGAATTTTACATTCTGATATGGCGAGCTGTGATCATCCGCATTCTGAGACAATGCACCCTGATGGTCGTATAGAGTACGTTTGTAGCCAGCCGCATAAGCATAAGAGTTGGTATGAGTATCCGTGTGAGAATTCTATGAAAGAGCTGTGCAAAGAGTTGATATCTGCACTTAAAGAAAAGGGTGTAAATGAGGGTATTTTAAAACTTTATGACGTCTATTTTAATTTAGTAAGCGGAATTCTTGATCTTGTAAAAGGCTTTTTTAGTAAAGAGAGGTTATTATCTGTTGCGGGTGGGCCGAGTAGGCCTTGTGATGGCCAGGGTGCTGATAGGTAGAAATGCCGCTTGCAATAGCCGTTAAAGAAGGTGAAGTGGAGAGAAAAGAAGAGGATAGAGTTAATTTTATTGATCCAATAAAATGAGATAATGTGTCCCGTTGTTTTGTAACGAAAGCGATGGGACATTTTTTGTGCTTAATCGATCTGATTTTTGCACATCGATGGGAAAAGATAAAGAAGCAAAAATATTTGCTTTTTTGGTAAAAAACCACTAAGATTAAAATATTAATGAGTATTTCTATTGCGATCTAACAGCTTTCCCGATGAAATTTTTACAAATATAAATTGGGGTTTATTTTAGAGGTTTTTTATAATGTGTGAAGATAATAAGGGCGGGTGTCCATTACATGGTCATGAGCATTCAAGTTCCTTTCTTTCTGAGTTGATGTGTCATTTGCCATATGCAATTTTTTCCGTGGCACTTTGCTTGATTATTTTGTCATTTTTAAGTTATTTTACTTTCAATGCATGTACCAGCCCGATATTGCTCAAAAAAAGTTCTAGCATATTGTTTCATAGTTTTCACTTTATACATATACTTTTTTCTGTTACTGGAACGTTAATCACGTTTTATCGGTTTTCCAAGGGAGTTATAAAGGGTATTTTAGTTGGAGTATTTGCTTCATTAATTTTTTGCCCACTTTCTGACGCCCTTATGCCGTATTTAGCGGGTAAACTTTTGGGCGCGGATATGCAGTTTCATCTTTGTATTTTTCATGAGCTTCATAATATTTTACCGTTTGTGTTTGTGGGTATAGTTAATGGTATTATCCTTGGAAGGTTGAACAAATCTAAGTTGGCATTTTATTCTTTGTTTGCTCATTTTACCCATATATTGGTTAGTTCATTTGCTTCAATGTTTTATTTAGTTTCACAAGGAATGAGTGATTGGTATTCTCAAATAGGTGTGGTATTCTTTTTCTTAGTGATAGCTGTTGTTATACCGTGTATATTGTCGGATATTGTAACCCCGATGACATTTGCGAGGGTTGATAAGAAAAATGAGAGAAATAAAATTAAAAAACATAAAAAAAATATTTAATGGAGAAGTAGTCTTAGATGGCCTGAATCTGACGATTCCCTCAGGTGAATTTTTTGCACTGCTCGGTCCGAGTGGAAGTGGAAAAACAACTTTGCTTCGTCTCATCGCAGGATTTGAAAAAGCAGATGGCGGATCTATTTTTTTGGGCGATCAAGATATAACAAATTTTCCTATTCACCAAAGAAGAGTCAATACTGTATTTCAGAATTATGCGTTATTCCCTCACTTTAATGTGTTTGATAATGTTGCTTACAGTCTAAAGATAAAAAAAGTCAAAAAAGATGTTATTGAGCAAAAAGTAATCAATGTGTTGAGGAAAGTTCATCTAGAAAAACATATCTACAAAGAAATACATCAACTTTCTGGCGGACAGCAACAACGGGTTGCGCTTGCGCGTGCAGTTGTCAATGAGCCTGATGTATTGCTTTTGGATGAACCGTTGGCAGCATTGGATTTAAAATTGAGAGAAAAAATGTTGGTTGAGCTTATCGATTTGCAGGAAGTGCTCAAAACAACATTTGTTTATGTGACCCACGATCAGTTTGAGGCGTTGACGGTTGCTGATAGAATGGCAATCATGAACAGTGAGGGTGAAATAGAGCAGGTTGGCACACCAAAAGAGATTTATGAATTCCCCCAATCTTCATTTGTTGCAAAGTTTGTCGGTTCTACCAACTTGGTAAAAGGTGCATTGCGCATAGAAGAAGATAGCAAGTCTTATGTTGAAATTCCTCAGGTAGGTTCATTTGAAGCGATGCTTCCTAAAAAAAGAGAATGGGCTTGTAACGGTTGCTCTGTTTTAATGAGTTTACGTCCAGAAAAAATAGAAATTAGCAAGGAGCCGTTAAAAGGATTTTCTAATTGTTTAGAGGGAACGGTTGATTCTATTGTGTATCATGGAAGATCAACACAGTATCATGTTGCATTAAAAAACGGATCAATGATTCATGTGTTTGAACAGAATGAGGAGCATTTTCCTCAGGAGGTTATAGATTACGATGATAAAGTGTTTATGTATTGGCAAAAAGAGAATGTGGTTTTGTTGGAAAAATGAAAAAGAATAAGTTTGAGTCTGAAGGTGTAAAAGAACATGCATTTGCAGTTGCCTTACCGGCAGTATTGTGGCAGGTATTGTTTCTTTATTTGCCTCTTTTTTTTCTTATTTATATAAGTTTTGTCAAGGCGTTAGATTATTCTGTTTTTAAAAACCTGACGCTTGCAAATTATAAAGCATTGCTTGATTTTTCTTATCTTAAAATCATTGCAAGATCTGTGACGTTGGCGTTTCTTAATGGTTTTTTTTGCTTGCTTTTGGCCTATCCGCTTGCATATTTTTTAGCGTTGCGGGTAAGAAAACTGAAAAATTTATTTATTTTCTTGTTGGTTTTGCCTTTTTGGACAAACTTTCTTGTTCAGGCATATGCATGGTTTTTTATTTTAGATAATAACGGAATCTTGAATAAATTTTTGTTAAAGCTTGGCTTAATATCTACTCCACTTCATATTTTGAACACCCCGCTAGCGATTTACATTGTTATGCTGTTTTGTTATTTGCCATTTATGGTTTTGCCGATTTATAGCAGCATGGCCAAAATAGATAAATATTTACTGGAAGCATCTTCTGATTTGGGTGCTACCAGTTGGCAGACATTGGGCTATGTTACTTTGCCACTTTCTCTTTCGGGGATACGTAACGGATTTTTCTTGGTATTAATTCCATCATTTGGAGAATTTGTGATCCCTGTGTTGTTAGGTGGAGGCAAGGTGATGTATGTTGGTTCTTTGATTTCATACTTCTTCTTAGAGACAAAAAATGTCTTTTTAGGTGCCGCATTTACTTGCTTTAGCGGTTTTATTCTTATTTTGGTAGCTTTGATTGTATATGTAATTTTTAAAAAATTTGGTAAATAGGCGTAGGGGGTACAATGGAACTACAGCATAACATTTCTCAAAAGAGTGATGGGGCAAGGCGAAAATATCTATTGCCGATTTTTGTGGGCTTGATATATCTGATATTGTATGCTCCGATTATTATTTTGATTGTGTTTTCATTTAATAAAAATCCTTTATCATTTAAATGGCATGGATTTACCCTTGGGTGGTATAGGGAGTTGTTTAGTTCTGTAGAGATATTAGATGCGCTGAAAAATTCTTTAATTGTTGCGTTTTCTTCTGTGTTTCTTTCTATTACTATGGCATTGTTTTATGTATTTTATGGAGTAAGTAGTTTTTTAAATCGTTTAATGCCTATTTTTTATGGAAGCTTAATTGCTCCCGAGATTGTACTTGCAGTTTGTTTGCTTAGCATTTTTACGTTTTTTTCTATTCCTCTTGGGTTGACAACACTAATTGTCGGTCATACGTTGATTGGTTTGGCCTATGTAGTTCCAATCATAAAAAGTAGTTTTTTAGAAATGGATTATGGTCTGGTCGAAGCGTCAATGGATTTGGGGGCGACTGAAACTCAAACATTTTACAAAATAGTTATTCCCATTTTATCTCCTGCGATTATATCAGCAGCGCTGTTGGTTTTAATTGTGTCATTAGATGATTTTCTTATATCGTTTTTCTGCGCAGGAGCATCAGTGTTGACGTTGCCAATGTACATATTTTCAGAGATACGCTCGGGTGCTACCCCTGTTGTCAATGCGTTATCAACTTTGTTGTTGGTAGTAAGCAGTTTTTTAATTTTGATTCTCACTGCATTCAAATTGAGAACCCGAGTATTTTGATATGGTATTTTCTTTTAAAAAGTTATTGATAAGATTTTTCGTGTTATGTTTTTGGTTAATGTTATGTTGCCTTTTTTTATTTTCTCCTATATTTTTTCGAACATTTAAAAATGGGCAAAAGTTAAATATTTTTACGTTTCCACAATTGATTGATGCGGAATATGTTAACAAGTTTGAAAAAGAAACCGGTATAAAACTTCATATCAGTTATTATGAAAATAATGATGAACTGTTGATTAAGATGAGAAAAACAAAAGGGCGTGGGTACGACATTATTATTCCTTCTGATTATGCAGTTGAGCTTTTAATTAAAGAAGGCTTGTTAAAAAAATATGATAAATCTCAGTTAGATTTTTACCGTACTATTGATGAAAAATTTTTAGGAAAATACTTTGATCCAAACAATGATTATTCAATTCCGTATCTTTGGGAAACATACAAGATTGGCATAAATAAAAACTTTTATAAGGATGGGTATCCGCAAGCAAGTTGGAAATTGTTATTTGATGAACGCATTTCCCCTAAAGGAATTGTCATGGCTAACAATCCAAGAGAAGCGGTTTTGCTTGCGGCGTTTTATCTTTTTGGTTCGATAGACAATTTAGATGATGATAAAATGGAAAAAATTAAAACATTGCTTACCAAGCAAAAAAAATGGGTTGAAGTATATTCTGATTTACGTTCAGATTTTTTGTTAAGTTCGGGAACATGTCCTGTTTCAGTTGGGACAAGTGGCGAAATATGGCAGGCTGTTCGTTGGGACGAAGATTTGGATTTTTTGATTCCTAAAGAAGGAACATTTTTATTGATAGATAGTATTGCTATTTCTGCAGCAAGTACCAAGGGTGATTTAGTGTACAAATTTATAAATTATTTGTATCGGCCAGACGTTATGTGGCATCATGTAGATAAGTACTCTATATTTCCTGTTACGAATAATGTCTCTTTGAGTGACGAATTTATAAAGCCGATAGAACGTATATGGAGAGAAGCAAAAAAAATAGAGTTTTTTAGAAATGTTTTGTCAGAAGAACAAATTAATAAGGTTTGGATAGAGTTGAAATCCAAGTAGTTCAGGGTTAAAAAATATATATGAATGCAGGTGTTTAAACATGGAGTTTTCTTTTAAAAAAGCATGTATCAGATTTTTAATTTTCGGATTTTGGTCATTTTTATTTTTTATTTTTTTATTTTCTCCAAGGATATCTCATCATTTTAAAAAAGAAAAAAGTTTGAATATTTTTACCTTTCCACAGTTAATTGATCCAGAATATGTGCGTGAATTTGAGCAAAAAACAGGTATAAAGTTACGTTTTAATTATTACGAAAACAATAATGAATTATTGATCAAGATGAGAAAAACAAAGGGCCGGGGATATGACATAATTATTCCTGCGGGCTATGCGGTTGAGATTCTTAAAAAGGAGGGGTTATTAAAACCATATGACAAATCTAAATTGCATTTTCTTGATACAATCGACAAAAAGTTTTTGAGAAAATATTTTGATCCAAGCAACGATTATTCTATCCCATACATTTGGGAAACATATAAATTGGGCATAAATAAAAATTTTTACAAAGACAAATACCCTGAGCCAAGTTGGAAATTGGCGTTTGACCAAAAGGTTGCTCCTAAGTGTATTGTGATGGGCAACAATCCAAGGGAAGTTATTTTGCTTGCAGCTTTTTACCTATTTGGTTCCATAGATAATTTAGATGATAATAAAATCAAAAAAATTAAAGAATTACTTCTAAAACAAAAAAAATGGGTTGAAGTGTATGCTGATCTTCGTGCAGACTTTTTACTTTCTTCTGGGACTTGTCCACTTGCGGTTGGAGTGAGTGGTGAAATATGGCAAGCAGCACGATTTGATGAAGATTTGGATTTTTTGATTCCCAAAGAAGGAACATTTTTGGTGTTGTATAATTTTGCAATGTCTGCAAAAACAAAAAAAGAAGATTCTATTTATGAATTTCTTAATTATTTGTATAGCCCAAAAGTTATGGAGCACCATGCAGATAAATATTCTATATTTCCTGTGACCACCAATGTTGCGTTGGGGGATTATTTTGTAAAATCTATAGATCGTATTTGGAAAGAATCAAAAAAAATGGAACTTTTTAAAAATGTTTTGTCAGAAGAGCAAATGAACGAGATTTGGATAAAACTAAAGTCTAAATAATTTTTTTTATTTTAATTTTGCAAAAAACCTTGACAGAGGCGTTGTTCGATTTCTAACATTGTCATTAATGATGATTTGTGTTTTTCAGGGGCTGTACTTATTTTAATTTCATGGAAAATATAACAAGATAAAGGTTGACATTGTTGTGAAAAAGAACTAAATATAACTCTTGAAAGAGTGTTGTACGAAAAGAAGTAGTAAGTGGAAGCGTATGAGTAGTGAGGCAAGGCCATTTTTAGATGTATCAAGTCTTAATTTTTTATTTGTATTTCCAGTGTTTTTCTCTATGTTTTCATTTTTTTTATTTTGTATGAATATGTTTGGGTTAAAGAGTCTATTTGAATGGAAGGTTTTACTCTGAAGGTGAAAAAGTGATGGGTATGATGAAGGAAAAATTTTTAAGAAATCGTTTTGTTTTTTTAGCAGTTTCCTTAACTCTTTTCTCTGCTTCATTAAAAGCTGTTGTCAATTGGCATGACTCTTGGGTGACAGCTGATGTTGTTAATGAGGATCTGGACATCATTGGCACAAACACCCTTCAAGGGGACATTCTTATTACTGCTACCTCAACAGACGTTAACGTTACGGTTACCAATGGTGATGCGATTGTTACGGGAACGATATTTAATGAAGAGTCTTCTCGATTATGTTTTGTTGTTGATAATGGCTACAAAATTATATTTACGTTAGATGACAATCTTTACTTCAAGGGTGCAGATAATGTTGGTGAGCAGGGAGCATTGCTCATTTCTGTTTCTGGAGATGGTGAAGTTGTGTTTAACATCGGAGATGGAAAAAAAGTAAGCTTTACTTCTTTTGAAAACAGCGCAGGAGTGCAGTTGTATGTGATCATGCGTACGCAAGAAGGTCCTGGGATTGCTCCGACGTTGAGGTTCGATAGAATAAACAAAGACAGTGATGAGCATGTTGAGGTTCAGGTTGGTCCAAGATCGTTAATCAGTTATATTTCTCGATGGTCATTAATTCATCCGCTTTTAGATTATCTTCCTAATCTTGAAAAGGGATTAATCGTATTTGATCCTGGCAATGCACTTGATAAAGAAGGAAGAATGGTACTCAGGATTTGTGATACGGGTGGCATGTATGTTGGTGGTATCGATGCAGATGTCCATTACATTTGTGATCCTTACTGCTCTCCAATTTTGGATTGTCCTATCTTGGACAATATAAATACAGCAACGGTAAATGGTTTAGAAGCAAGAATGATTATTGAAAACGGTGTTCCTGGTGGTCATTCAAGTCTTTTGGTTCTTAACGGAAATGCTCATTATCCAGATCTTTTGGTTGATCCATTTTATGAAAAATCTTTTGGCGGTTCTCGCTATGGATTTATTTTGGGGCCTAATGGTGTTTTGAGAGTTGATGATGATTCGTACCTCGATTACGTTGGCCTGACCAACAATGTTTGCTTGTGTCCGGATATTCCAAACGAAGTATTGTTTGGTAGAGATATTTGGACTATGGTCAAAAGGAGAAACCCTTCAGCATTTATTGTTGATGGTGAACACTTGGATGAACGTAAAGCAAAAATAGAGTTGGGCGTTTCTTCGGCAATTTACTTCAGATCTGGGGTAAGTAAATTTGGTCAAATTCATGAATATGCAATGGACGGGTCATTTTCATTTACGGTTGATACATTTGCAAGAAGTTGTTGCGAAGGTGAAATGGTATTTGATGTTGAAGGTGAGCTTGATATTATTGCAGATGAACCATCTACCAGTGCAATAGAGATTTTATCATTGGAGGTTGATTTTAAAGGCGGTTCTGTTTTGATTGATACTGACGAGGATATTTTCCCATTACGAACCTTCAGGAAAGATTGTTGTGGCCATTACATGGGGTACAATAAAGCTTACGCATTCTTTAACAACCGAATGAATTTGTACAATACTGTTTTAAAGCATACCGATATGTGGCACAAAGTATGTGAAAGTAACGATGTCTGTTCAGAGCCGACCTATGTTGGTGGAGAAAAAATTAAATTTTGCAGAGATGGTTCAAGTTTACCAAAAATCGCATTTTACAATTCCGATTTTTATTTGCATACCAGTGCAGCTGTTACTGGTCTCGATCTGATTGTGCCAAACGTTGATGCTGAAACTGGAAATGAGGTAGATTTCAAATTTTTCTACAACGGCTCTGTCATTGACGATGGATCAGGAAGAAATCTTATCCTTGGAACGTGTAAAGGTGCCAGATCTTGTGACGGAACGATTATTGATGCAGATGCTCATCTTGATATCATGCAAGAAACATTGCAGACATTCACTGTGCCTCCCGTACCTCATGATTTGTATTTTAGAGTTGCAATGAATGACGATACCATTATCGAAGGAGTTCCAGAGGAGGATGAGTGTGGACAACTTTCATTGCATACCATTTTCCTTGGTCATACAAGTAACATGACAATTGGAGGTGAAGCTTGGGCTCCTGGAACGCCTACAAGTCCTTCTGTTTCGATTGACGGAAACTTCTTTTCATTCGAAACCAGAGGGGGTGATTGTTGCTCACCAGAAAATGCTGCGTCCACAGGACAGGGCGGTATATTTGTTGACCGAAACGGTTCTTTTTCAATTGGTGATCAGTACCGAGCAAACATGAGTGCTATGGTAGTCAAAAGTGAAAATGGTTCTATTTATCTTCCACGAGGAAAAGTCTTTTTTGATAATCGTGTAGGTATTGCTGATTGGAATCTTGATCTTGCAACAACCGTAACTATCATTCCTAAAGGCACCTACTACACGGATTATACTCTCAATTGGCTAACAACAACCAAAGATTATTTTGATTTCTGTCCGTATCAGATTTGTTGTGTAGATTTATGTGGTGATTGTCCTGCAGTTGCAGAACGAAACATTACTGCGATACCGATTGTTATGGGAGAAGTTGATCAGCTTCAGATAAAAGGCTCAAGATTATCAAGCCCAGCACACTTTATGGTTGATGGTGGAAGAATTAGAGAAGTTGTCTTTTTGACCGATTACAATTCTGGAGAAGCGCCGACTGCGATTATTTCGCTACAAAATGAAGGAAGAGCTGGTATTGGTTCGACGCACAAAAATCCAGATTCGTTATGGTCTTCAACGTTCTTGGGAGTTAACGGCATAACATTGATCCCAAATGGAGATTGTCAAGTTGATATTAACGAAGATTTTATTATCAACAATATTTGTCACATTCTCAAGGGACCAGAATTTGAAGCCGAAGAAGGCGAAGAAGTTATTATGAAAATTTCTTCCGATTGCCAAACAAAACTTCGAGTTTTGAAAGATGGTATTTTAGATCTTACATCATTCACTCAACCAAACCAGGTTATTGAATTTGGTGGAAGTATAAAATTAATTTTAGAACCGGGTTGTAGAATTCGCATGGGTGGAGGAAAGATTAGGTTTACAGATAATTGTCAGATTATTTGTCCATCAATATCAGATTTGACCGTTTTTGAAGATGCTCGGCACGAGATTTACCCTGATCCAGATTATCCACCAACCATAACGGATGATTTCCGTGTTGATTTTATCGGAACAGGTACCATTGAATTTGAAGAGTGCTCCTGCATGAATATCCAAAAATGGGCATATGTCGGATTTGTTTCCATTGACGAGTGTGCACTTGGTTCAACTGATCTGACTGTGATTTTACATGACAAAGCTCATTTTGTTATTGGTGGGTCTTGTGAGCAAGAAGGTGGGGTTCTGCAGATTGGTGATTCAAAAGAAAATGGAAATACTGTTGACTTTAAAATGATTATAGATGGTGAACAAGCATTATTTGAAATCGGAAAACACTCATTCTTTGGTTTGGCAGTTGGCATGGTTGATAATACTCCAGATGCGCCAAACGATTGGTTGGTTGACAACCTTTACAATGTCCAGTCGATAGATATTCAAGTTCGTAATGGAACGTTTACCCACAACAGAATATATTCTGGCGAAGAGTATGAAGCGTCACTTTTGGCGATTGGAGATGATCTTGAAGATACGCCAATTTATTCATTTGGTTTTGAACCAAGACGAGGGTCTATCTTGGGTGGCGGCAACATGGCCGTTGTTGATTATCTTGGATTTGCAGATAATCCAATTGTCGGGTCCATCAAAACTGATTATGCAAATATTATGGCATCAAAAAGTATGATCTATGACCTGACGGCTTGGCCTCTGACTGAAGCGTATGCGCCAGCTTACTATCACAAATTTTTTCCTCCAGGAAGCAAGCAGCCGCTGAGTAACGAGATTACTGATTTTACTGGAGCAGTTGTGTACATATTTACTGGTCCAATTGCTGTAAGTGATATGTTTTCTTATCTGGGGTATCCAGATGTTTTATTTGAAAACAGTGTTGTTTTACCTGTTGGTGGTACTGCAATAGTATATGGAACTGCGGGACCTGGCGATAAAAATATGACCAATGTTGGTTACGTTGATGATGAAATAATATATCGTTTTGATACTGAATTTATTGATTTTGCAAGATTTAGAGTAACTGAAAATATTCATAGTTTAGCACTCGGTGCAGTTGAGCTTCGCTTAAAACAGGGTGAGACTGTAAGATTTGTAGATAGAATTGCTGAGTTACCATAGGTTGTAGATGAAAGTAAAAATGATTATCAAATTTTTTAATAAAAATATAGGAGAAAGGAGAAGCATGAACAAGAAGATTCTCAGCTTGATGTGCATTACTTGTATTTTTACTG
>Ga0180433_10005458_pt1 | contig 17161 bp, 22 predicted proteins | sample SS_ome_8_FD_132980 | JGI IMG/M metagenome (GOLD analysis project Ga0180433, IMG submission 132980) | Hypersaline lake sediment archaeal communities from the Salton Sea, California, USA - SS_1_D_1 metaG | ecosystem: Environmental > Aquatic > Non-marine Saline and Alkaline > Hypersaline >... | reverse complement strand
TCAAGTATTGATGGAAATTTACTTATCACATCAAATGTGTCTGAATCATTGTATGTTGAAAAGTCTGGATTTTCTGCTCTGCATGTAATGTTCCAATGATCTCCAAGTGTAAAGTTTGCAGATGTTAAATTAATAACTGAAACATTTGTTCCATTTTCATAATTTAATTCTTCATTGTAATGTTGTGAAATATTCCAAATTTCATATACCTTTCCATCTGAACTTGCAGTATAAAATAAGATTTGAATTCTATCTGTGTATTGACCAAGACATCCTGAATCATCCACAGTAAATGAATAATTCTTGTGTCCATTATTATGATTTATAGTGCCTAATGAAATAACATCACTTGTGGGATCTGCACCATCTACACAATAAACAGTGCTTTGATAAAGCGCAATTCCATCATAATCAACTGTAAAATCAATTTCAATTGGATCTAATCCATTAATACTTTGATTCTTTGAAATGTTATAATATGCAAATTGTTCATCTGGGCCTGCATTCAATTGAGCATATGTTGTGAAATCTCCATCATATCCATATTGTCTATTTTGTGCATCATTAAATGAACTTCCATTTGTGATGTTTTGATATGTGTTAGGCAAGAAATGATAAGCAACAAGTTCCTTATCTTTATAACTTGGATAATTGTGTGTTACATTGAAGATTTCATAAATATCAACTGAATCAATGACATGATAAAAGACAAGCTGGAAATATTCTCCATCATATTCTTCTAAACAATCAACATCATCAACTGTGAAATTATAATGATTCAGTCCATCATCTCCATCAATAAATCCAATATAATGCCAATCAGATGAATCATCAGGCCCATCAATGCAATATATCTGTGTATTCTCTCCAGCTGATCCTTCTGCTTTGACTGTAATGTTTATACTATCAGGTAATTCTCCATTCTTTTCAAGCATGGTAATATTAAAGAATCCTAAATATTGAAATAGATCTGAATCAATTGTTCCGAATGTGGCAAGATTGCCATCATAAACATTGTCTTGATTTACAATGTTTGATCCAAGATTTGTTCCGTTCTCAATATCTGTGTAAACTTCTGGTGCAAAATCTGTTGTTAAATATATCTCATATCCAAGTGTGAAGTTTTGATCTGCTGAACAAAATCCTTGTGCAGATTCACTGACATCAACAATAGAAACATTCCAATCTGCATATGCATTCATCTCCCCTGGTGGTGTTGGTTGTTGTTGGCTTATTGTTATTTTTGCTTTTGGTTGTCGAGTTTCATTTGTAGTGAAATCTCTTGATCTCATATAAATCTCTAATGTAGAAAAGCCATAATTTGAATAATTGAAAATCAATGTGAAATTATCTCCTGTAATTGTATCTAAATGAGGAGTTATGTTGAACTTCATCCAAGTATCTTGTGTATAACTGTTTGATGTGTTTGAAAATATTGGACCTTCACAATCTGTAAAATATGTGTCTTTATTGTTCCATGTAGGATTTAATTCATCTGGTGCTGAATCACAAAGATGCACTGTGAAATTTGTTGATCCACTTAATGATGCTGTGAAATATGGGTACATTTCAACAACAAAGTTTTCAATTGTGCTGTCATTAAATTCTGAAATATCAAATGATGCCCAACCTGTATCTTTGTATGTTCCATGAGCTGCAGTTCCGATTTGAATAGATGTTCCATAGTTTGAATCAGGAGAAGATGGTCGCATCCAACCATCACCAATAGTTGTGCGCATTGTTTGATTCACTTCTTCAGTATGCCCTAATAATCTGAACCACATTGAATCTTGATAATCCCAAACACCAAATCCTGTTTTATCACCTGTTCTCATAGTTCCTTTTCTGCCCCAATCATCAGCATTTGTAGAAACTAAAGTACAATAATTTGGATTGCCTGAATCTACTGTTCCGTTTCCAGTGATCCAATAATAAGTATCTGATTCAAGATAAATTGTTTTATCAAAAAATAAAGTGTAATTAGTGCTTGCGGTAACTGCACTTGATGTTGCAGTTGATCCTAAATAATCTCCCCGACTCCCATCTGATTCAATTTCATAAATAGAAAAGTTCCAACCTTGTGTGCCACCATAACATGCTTTTGCACTCACTGAAATCTTTTCTGCATAAAATGATTCATTAGTCCAGAATTTTTGTTCTAAATAACTCATGTCATATGTTGAACTTGAATGTCGTCCAATATAGAAGTTTGCTGTTCCAGTTTCAAATGACATTGTTTCATAAATCATTTCAGACTCAGGTGGTTCTGTTGGTCGGTCATTAATATCTCCTTGCCAAATCCTGAAGTTATCCCAATAAGAATTTGCTCCATCTCCTCTAACTCCATGGTCATTTATATTGCTTAAAGTCACACTGACTGAATTTGAATGATTAAGTTGTTTAACACCATCAAGATAAAGAACAGCATTATCCTCATAAAAAACATTACAAATCTCATACCATTGGTCTGCATTTAAATCATAATCTGTTTGTGTTGCTGTATCTGTTGAATATCTAATTTGAAGATCATCACCAGCGACATTTATTGCTTGCCATTGAACAAAGTCTGGATCAGTTATTGGAAATGTGTTTGCTGTATAAGTATAAGCATAACTTCCTGCTGCACCTGGTTCAAGATAATCAAAACAAAGTGTATAAGTATCATCTTGAAGAGAAACTAATCCATCAAGAAATACACCGCTTGCACCTGAAACAAAATCTCGAAGTCTATTATCGTTATCATAGAAATCAATCCTGAATTCACCAGTACCCCAAGGGGCATAATCTGACCAATCATCAATTGAATCATATGTGTCAAACCACAAATATTCTGTGCCTGATAAATTATCAGCATAAACTGAACTACTAATAATTACCAATATCAACCAAATTAGTAGATAATTTATTTTTCTAATTTTGTTTGCCTCCGATATTCTTTTTCAATCTTCTCACCATTCTTGATCTCTTTGACTTTAATGTCAGTGTCAAGTTCATATGTAATGCATGTCTCACCAGATTGGCATATTCCATCTCCATTGCCATCTGCACCTTCGCCTTCATCACAAGTAATTATTGATCCATCAGCTGTGCAGCCAATGTTTAATTTTTCATATTCAAGTTTGTCACCAAGATATTCATATCTTCCTGTTCCCTTGATGCATTGATCTTTGTATTTTGTTTGATATTCACAATCTTCATAAGTAACTGTTGTGTCATTGTCTGGATAATAAACTTCTCGATCAGTGCAAACTAATTCCTGACCATCCTCAACTTTTTCAGTATCACATATATGTTTAGAAAGTCCACCTTTCCATTGGCCTTTTGGATTAATAGCCCAATCAATGATGTCTTGTGGATGATATTTTTCTGCAATGAATCTGATAGTGTATGTTTTTCCTGCTTTGAATTTGATTGCATACTTGACATATTTACTCCATGGTTCAGATAAATTCACCGTTCTCCAAGTCTTTCCCCATGTTCTTTGAAACTTCATACTTTTTATTCCTGGTGCTTCTAACCAATTTTCACCAGCTTGAATATAAATATCTTTGTGTGCTGTAAATGTCATTTCAAAATAGCATAGATCATCACCCATTCCTGCGCAATGTTCTGTATAATGATAATCTTCAATTGTGATTGCACCAATTGATGCAAGATAGAAAAACAGTGCAACTCCTAAAATACCAGTTCCACCAGCTAACCATTTACTGACTCTACTTTCCCTCATGTATGTTGATCCTTTTGTTGGCATTTTTATTCATAGGACAAAACTTTGTTTGTAGTGTCCCAGTTTGCACCTCCTATACTTGATAAAAAATCTTCATCAAAAAATGTTTCGATATAAGTATTATTTGGCCAGATGACTCTTGCATCATATTCTGCATCTTCACCCTCACCCAATATAAGTTGTTCTCCATCAACACCATTTGCAACACCCATGATTGAATTAACAGAATGCCCCATGATATATGTATGGCCAATGTCTTGTGAAATTCCTTTAATATATCTTGTTTTAATAGATAATTCTGATGTGAATGTTTTGATTGTTGTGAGTGAATCAACATTCTTTTGAACTTCCTCTTCAAGTCTTCTGATCCTCTCAACTGCATTATGTCCCCAGTCAGATATTCTCCATTCTTTATCTCCCATCTCTAATGTGTCACCTGATGCTGGATATTCATAAATTACTTTTGTAATCATGAGTGTTCTTATCTCATCATTGATTGAATCATTGACTGTCACTAATTGACCAGCTTCAAAGTCACCAAGTGTTCCAGATACTTTGATTTTAGTTGAAACAAAAGGTGTTGAATATTTTGCTAATAATCCATTGCCTTTGATCTCTGCATCATTTATTGTCTGGATATCAGAGAAGAACTTTGTGACCTCTATTTCTCCATATGCTTCAATTGAAGCACTATCCTCGACTGCAACTGGAACAGGGATCGATTTTGAATATATGATTTTAACATTGTTACTTCCAACTGCTGGTGTCCAATTGGTTGTGGCCTGAACTTTCTTATCTTCTTTGTCCACATAATAATCAAAGTTCTGTTCTGCTTGATCTTCGATTCCTGCTGTCTTAGGGCCAACAAGAGATCCACCAACATCTTCCCATACTTGAACAGTTATTGGAACACTTGCAAGAGTCCAGCTTTGTTCAGTTGTTGCATCTCCATTGAAATATTCTTCATCTTGAACTTCCTGAACTGCACCCTTGACAATTACTCTGTTAAACAATTGTGTTGAATCAAATTCCCAAGTTGGAACATTGAGTGTATTGTTATCATCACCACCAACATAAAGTGTGACATCTGAAGAAACTGTTCCCTTTGGTTCAAAATAAACTTTTCCATCATCTGGATCATAATAAATTTGATAGTCAACTGCATCTGCAAGATCTTGAAGTCTTGAAAAGATATCTGTGCTTGAACAAATAAACTTCCTAAGTGTATTAATTGTTCCAGTGGAAACAACAGATGCAGTCATTCCACCCCATGTTTCAATTAGATCTTCAGCTATTGCAGAAATCACACCTGCTTGTGGATCAATTGCAGAATCATATGAATATTCAACAGTCTTATTGACAAGAGTTTTTAGTTTATCATCACAAATTATAATCACTTTAGAAAGATCAAGGATTACTTCAGCAACAGTTCCCTCAAATTTAAACTGTTCAGTAGGTGAAACAACTCCTCTTTTTATTGTAACAGATTGACCAATATCAACTTCTAAATCATCAAGGATTGCTTTGCTACATTCGATTCTTGCTTGTGTTATTGACTGACCAAATGTCTCTTCAATCTTCCATTTCTGGACATGAGTTGTGAGATCCAAGTCCGATATTTTCACTTCTGTTTCCATGATTATTGTCCTTCAAATAATATAATTTCAAAATTAGCAATAAATGCTGGCCTTTGCCATGTGGTTCTCACACCACCAACCTTGACATTTATTGATCCGCTTTGAGTATTTGGTGAGATAAATGCAACTGAACTGTCTTGCTGTCCATTAGCCAAACCTTCAACTTGTGCAACTTTTGAAACAGGATCATCTTGGAATACACCCGTAACAGTAATTGTTTTTATCACTCCAAGCATATCAAAAGTTTCTGTTTCATCTGAATCTCTTGTTGGCATTGGAAGTGGCAAGATATTTGCTGATTTATCATAACTGATATTTTCAACCTTGTCAAGGTCTATCCCATTTAGTGTTACATTTCCCATCTTTAAACTCCATACATTTCTGTTGATCTATTGTTGAATGTTCTTTTCAATTGCATCTGAATTGCTTGTGTGATTCGATCAATTGTTCTCTGATCGATACTCTGTGAATCAAGTGCATTAATATTCACTGTGATATTATTTCCACCATTTATTGGACTTCTACCATTGAATCCAACAACTGTGTCTTGTTTACTGATTGGTGTGATTGCTCCATTCTGCATGATAAAATCATTTTTACCTGGATTGAGATGCGCATCAACAACTTCTCCCCATTTCTTTATATTAAATGTATCAGAGATGTTCTGTTTTCCCTCTTCCCAATCAGGTATTGCATCAAGGATCTTTTGAAATGCTTTTTTCAATCCTTCAACTAACCAATCAACAATGCCTGCAACTCCATTGATGATAGTTTCCCACCAAGAAACAATTGTGTCCCATATATGTTGAGCGAAGTTTCCAACTGCTTTGATTCCATCAATGGTGTTATCCCACCATTTCTTGATGTGTTTCCAGATATATTTTCCAAATCCACTAACTCTTTCAACAACTTTATCCCACCATTCTTCGAGAGCTTGCTTCATCTTCACTTTGATAATCATAATATCTGTAATCAAGTTCTCCCATGCTGCAACTGCATGAGCAACAATTATGTCTTTGATATTAACTAATCCTTGCCATAGTACACCTAATATCCCAACAAGGCCATCCCAAAGCATTGTTCCCCAAGTTTTCCAAATGTCAAAAATATATCCCCATGCATCATATATCCATTTGTATAAAAAAGGTAGAACTGCAATGATTGCTTCAAATAATTTCTGTCCTAAAACAACCATCATGACAGGAATCTTTTTTCCAAGATCCATCTTTTTGAGTTCTTCAACAATGTCATCAAACCACCATGCAATCTTTTCTGCAAATGCTGCTGCATCAAAATCAATGATCTTGTTTATCAATTCATCAAATGCTGTATTGAAGTTTCCAGCTGGATCTTCTGCAAATGCTTGCATACCTGCTTCAATTTGTTCAGTGATCTTTTGCTCTTGAAACCATTTCAACCATCCTCTGGCCATCTTTATCATATAGATTGCCATTGGTCGAAGAAATACATTAATCACTAATGCAATTGGACGAAGAAATAAATCAATCGATTTAGAAATTATTTTGAGGGTTGCTTGTAATTCAGGTGATGAATCAACAAGCTTTTGTGTGAGTTTCTTAATAGCACCAAGAACTGCTTGTGCTGCAATCATTCCTTTGGCTACTGATCCAGCCATACCTTTTGTTCCAGCTGCACCCGCAAGGCCTTTCCCTTGACCTGCATTTGCTGAACCATCAGATATTCCTGCAGCTCCACCAAGTCCTCCTTTCTCAAATACAATCTTTGCTTTGACTATTTCATCAGCCATTTAATCACCGTTTCTTGTTTGCAGATTTCATTCGTGCTTGTCGATCCGCTTCTTCTGATTCTAATTTTTTAGATATGACATAATATGCCAGTGCATAATCAATGTCATTATCATACTGCTCATAATACACAGATGGTGGTTGTCTATAAGCTCTACAAAAGGCAGCCATTCTGATCTTTTCCATCACAAATGGATCTTTTGTATTTGTCCCTCGAAGAGCTGCTTCTACTTTTTTGTTACATCACCCTGTGTCATGAGTTGTTGCAATCCATCAATTAATGCATCATAATCCTCAACTTCAAGATCATCAAGTTTTTCTGCTAATTGAACATTCAATCCCCAAGGATGTGTCTTGATGCATTTTGGCAATAGATTTGTCATCAACTTAATCTTGCTGAATCCTTCTTTGTTTTCAGCTTGTTCCATTGCTTTGTTTCGTGTTCCTGCTTTTGGCTTAATTAGGATGACTTCGCCACCCTCAATCTTAACTGATATTTCCTTCATATATTATCTCCTCCGTTCATGCATATGTAAACCATGTGAATGGTGCTTTGTAATCTGAATCAAGATCATCTGTTTTTCCAGCAAGTGCATATGCAGTGATGGTTGCTTGAATCACACCACCCTCTGTTTCTACTGTTGGATTGAATGTTGTGATGTATGCATTCTCAAATTGAATTGTGAAGTTTCTATCTGTTGCTGCAGTGCCCTCTTCTAAAATTATTTTGAAATCACTTGCTGTGAAATCTGCTGAATCCACTGGTGTAGTTGATGTTTTTGTTCCATCAAAAGCAACACTTCTTAATTCAATTCCATCTGTGATTGATCCTGCTGTGTCTTTGTGCATTCTCACTGTCATTGATATGTCATATCTTCTGATTCCTGGTTCAGGTTGAGATATTAATCTTGTATCAAAATCTCCAAACACATCAAGATTGTTTGCGCATGTAATACTAAAGCTTTGAACAAGTCCAATCTTTTCTCCACCCCATTGAAGCTGGCCATCAATATAAACAAATGGTCGGTTTACTGGTCCAACATAAGTTTCTGCTGCAGTGCTGGATGTTCCTGTTCTTCCAACCCATTCGCAAGTTGCAGTGATTGGATTTCCAACTTCACCATTGAGAGTAAATGAATTAATACACACTCCATCAAATGTCATGACATCTGCAGTTGATTCTGCTGATCCCATCTCTAAAGTCAAAGTCTTTACTTCATCAGCATCATATCCAATTCTTTCTGCTTCATAGATTCTGTATGGTGCTGCTTGTGTTCCTGAACCTGTACTTGTTCCAATAACACAATATTTCATGAAATCAGGATCGGTAACTTGCCACTCAATAGTTCCAGTACAATCCAATTGCATTGCTGTTGCATGAGTTGCGTTTCGTCCTTCACCAATTCCTTGAAGTCGCATCATATTATTTTCCATTGACCAACTTGCAGATGTAACTTTATCAAGATAATCAGATCCAGATGGTGTTCCAGCTGTTCCCCAAGCTGAATCCTCTGTTTGAAGCACATATGTTTTAAGTCCAGTATAGCTTGTAATTGCCATTTATAATTCACCTTTTTCTTCAAGCTCTTGTTTGATCTCTTCAATCAATTCATCTCGGCTTGTATCTTTTGCTTTGAGTCCTTTCTTTTTTGCAAAGTTTCTCAATTTTTTCATACTCATGACATCAAGATCGACAGCAAGGTTGATCTTGTCATCAACTTTCTTTTCAATTTTTTTGGTTGATTGTTTTCCCCAATTGTTTGAAACCATTTAATCCTCACCCTTGTTCTAATACAACCCATATCTCAAAGTCATGTGATCGCTGCATGATCTTGTCCTGACCAAAAGGCGAGACAATAAGTGGACTCATTGTTACAGGCGTTATGAAAGTAAAATTGTAAAAATTCTTTTTATTATCCATGATCTTCTCACGTAATGTTGCAACTAACTCCTCAACATTTTGTTGTGATCGATCATAGCAAGACATACTAACTGTATAAAATGTGGTGTTTGATGCTGCACCAATATCAACCTCTCTTGTTCTTGCTGAAATAATATCAAATCCAACTCTTGGAAATTGACTTAATTTAGTATATGGTTGAGGATAATCTGGAAAGATTCTGTCATTGTTTCCATAGTCATATTCAATATCAACTGTATCTCCATCATTTACACTTGGAATAGAAACAATTGCTGTTGTATAATCAACTGAATAATCTGAACCAAAATTGATCTCTGAAGAATTGACCTCAACTGATCTGATATTCTTTGCATTTGTATTGGTGAGTGTGAATGTTTTGACACCACCAGCTGCAGTGAAATTGTCTGTTGTAGTTGATACTCCCCTTTCAGAAATAGATAAAATGTCTTGATTCCTCAAGAATACTACGAGTTCCTGTTTTATATCAAATAAGCTTATATAAGCCATCCTTCAAACCTCTTGGTTTTTTTAACAAATACCTTTTTCCTGACATCAAGAAAATGGTTTCTGTTTAATTGAATGCTTCATTCAAAGCGTTCACCAACAAATCAGTGAACTTTTCCTCAAATGTATTTCTTGCGAATGGATGTGGTCTTGTTCCATACAATTGAACATGCTTTGCAAGAGCAAACTGTTCTTGTGGAGTCTTTGCTCCATGTCGTCTTCCCCAGTCATGAAGATATGAAACAAATTCGTTTCCAACCTTCTTTACTGGCATCTTTCGTCCTGGATTCGGTGCCATCCCTTTCGGAGCTGCCAATCGTCCTGGTGTACCGAATTCAACATACTTTGCATATCCTGGCATTATAATCTCAATGCCATCTGGGTTTGCTTTGGCAAATATACTTTGCCCAAGTCTTCCTGTATCTTCTGCCCCTTCTTTTGCAAGGCCTTCTTTGAGTGCTTCTTGCAATTCAAAAGCAAGTATTGCCATTGCTTTATCCCATCTTTTGTCTTTTGCTAAATCCATTATGATTTAAGGAACAAATTACAATAGCTGTAGATCAATTCAACTGATCCATCTTCATTGAAAACACCTGGTACATTTATGACATCATGAACAACATATGTCTCTCCATCAGCTGCGATCAGATCATCTTTCTCTACGGCATCTGTATATTTGGCGAGTAAAACCGCATCTCCACCCTCTATATTTGAAGCTTTATCAAATGTCCATGGTTGATCTCTTTTTAAAAAGTAACTAAACACATCTGTTGCAGATCCTTCAGTGAATGATTCTTCACCTGTTATGTTTGAAACAGATTGTGTTCTTGGTGTGTGACTGACATTTCTTCCGAAGTAATCATTGAGGATTCTATCGAAATCATCTGCAGACAATAAAGATTGTCTGACTGCCATTATGCAAACACCGTCCAAGGAATATAAGTTTCAGTAATTGATTTGGCTTCATTCTGTAGCCGTTGCACTGATTCACGAATATTTGTATATGGTTCTCCTTTTGAACCTTCCAGTCCTGGCATTGATAAACTTGTGAAATCGTCATATGTTCCTGCAATCTGACTGACAAGTGTTTTCATTCCTGCAATACAAACACACAATCTTTTGATGATCCTTGGAAGTGGATATACACCAAAGATGTAAATCATATTGACTGCTTGTGGATCTCCTGCATAAAAGTTTCTTTGTGCTGCATTCTTTCCAAGAGTTAATGTTCCTTGATGAGTATAAACATAAACATCATCAACATCAATATCTGTGCTTTCAATTGTTAATGAATTTAATGCTATGAGTGGATTATATCTGACTTGTTGTGATGTTTGACCATTGCCATCAACATTCTCATCAGCATATCCAAGAAGTGTAATTCTGTATTTACTTGTTCCATCAGGGTTTGTGTCCCAATCTTCAGAAACAGTCAGAGAGGTTGAGTCATTAGCTGTGATCTCTCTATATTGACCAGATCCAGTTCCAGAATAAATCCAAACAACCATTCCTTCATATGCATCATCAGTCCAACTCTTTGAAGAATCAACAAGAGTGCTGCTTGTTGAAGAACTTGCTGTGCCATTATCTTCTACATTGCCGAATTTAGTTTTATACTTTCTTTCAATCTCATCCTGTGCATCCAAGATAAATTCCTCTATATCTGCATCACTAACCGGTGCATTTGTGCTCGGATAACTGATTGCACTCTTCACTTCATCGACTGTACAATATGGCAAACAGAATCACCTCATTCCTTTTTTCTTCGTCTTCGTGGTTTTGGTTTCTCAACCTCTTCCACAGTTACATCCTTTGGAACATTGTCACCATCTTGTGCAACAACTTGTGCTGTTCCAACAGCTCCACTTGTTCCTGTCATTACTACATTTGAACCTGGAGAAGCAAGCTCCCTATGTGTGGATTCTTGTGCAGCTTTTGCCCAATATCCTTTTCCTTCATTGTCTATATACATTGGCATTTAGTTTCACCTTCCATTCATTTATTTGAAAAAAACAAAAAAAAGTAGAGTTTATGCTCTACCCATTACAAAAACTGTTCTTGCTTCATCATCTGTGCTGCCTGGAATAGTCAGTACACTTGAACTGTCTATTGCTGCAACAGGAAGCCATCCATCAGTTGCACCTTGACAACTTGCAGAAACAATTTCATCTGCTGCCACCAACGAACTTATGTCGATGGTATCACCGTCATCTGCGGTTGCTGGAGTAACAATTTTGTAAATATTCATTCCGACTTGCGGATCAGTTGTGACTGTACAGTCACCAATATCTATTGCTGCCATGATTTATCACCTTTATTCTTTGATTAAGCAAACTCCACTTATGAGAGTCGCTGCTGTGGTAACTGCATTTGTCAGAACCACATTCCCACCACTTGCAGATTTATCATCAAAATCCATTGAAGTGGCAACTTCTGAAGCAATGTTCAGAGGAATCACATCAGAAACATTGTGGAATGTCAATGTGTCATCATCAGCTACAGATGCATTTGTTACTTGCTGCACATAAGCCAGACGATAACCTTCATTAGTTCCAAGTGCTCCTGGGATGTAACTCCATTTCATTACATGATCGGGCATGTTGAATCACCTTTTTGGTTATATTGAAAAAATAAAAAAAAAGATCTGCTTATGCAGATATTTCAGTAATTGAGCAACAATAGCTTGGAGCTCTGATAATAAGGCACTCATACATTTTGAGCATGAATTTATCGCTATCGTTGGATTTGCTTAAATCTTGATATGTTAAATCTTGAAGTACTCGCATTTCCACGACTGAAAGATCCATAAAATATGCTGCCTTAGAACCTGATACATTGCTCATAAACATTGATGGGATTACTGGGATTTCTCCAACCATGGTGTTTAAGACAATTGTACTGAATCCCCATGAAACTTGCTTTGCACTCTGAAGATATCCTATCTTTGCAGTTAGCAATTTCATTAAATCAGTAAATACACCGCTTGAACAATAGCAAATGTTTGGTCTTCCACCGTCATCAAATGCAAGTTTGATACTGTCTTCAATATCATCTAATGCAAGAGCTGTGGTATCTTTGTCAACTGTATTAGTTGCTCCCATCTGAACTATGATTCCATCAAATTCAGTTCCGTTTGGATTTCCTGCAATTGCTGAAGTTGTCTTATTTCCATTGATAATAAGATTCTCTTCAAGCTCTCTGATCTCTCTTGTCTTCACAAGGATCTCAAATTGCTTTGCATTGGTTGCTGCCTGATCTGAGAAGTCTGAAACTGCTCCTGGACCTGGTTGGAATCCTGCCATGATGTATGGTGGATATGCTGCAATTGCCTGACCAGTTACACGACCGATTGAGTAAAGATACTTGATTGGTTCACTTGCTCTTTCAGTTGTGGTGTTGGTTTCTGGAAGTGCTGCATCTTCTGCTGCTGTATAAGCTCCACCCTTTGCAGTTATTCTGTTATAATCTGCTGTAACACCCATGTTTGTGACTCTTGAAATTGTCTCAACAATCGGTGTGTTTTTTCTTGTAATATCTACGATTTTTGGATCAAGATATACTGGAATCATTGCATAACCTGCGGTTCCTGCACCACCTGTTTGGGTATTTAATGCTTTGAGTCCTACTGTCAATTTTTCTTTTAGAAATTCACGATTGTCAATTTCCATAGTTGGTTGTCCTGAACAAATACTTTTCACATCTATTTTTGATACTACAGTTCTATCTGCAAGCATCCCAAATGAATGTTGATATGCACCTGCTGAAGCAACTTGTCCTACATTTCCTGTTAATGCCATGTGTCTCACCTTTTTAACATAAATCAAGCACAGATTTTATTTCTGGACCTGTCTTCTCAACCTTTGGATCTTTGTCCACCTTGGATTTCAGCATTGGAGATTCTCTCAGTTTTGCAATTGCTTCTGTGATATCCTTCATGCCAGATTTGAGCTCTGCAAGTTCACTTTGAATTCCATTTACTATGGACTTCAATTCAGGTTCCTCTGCTTTCTCTTCCTTAGGTTCCTCTTCTTTCTTTTCCTCTGGTTGATCTTCAACTTTCTCTTCTGCCTTTTCTTCGGCTTTTTCTTCTGGAGCTTCAGGAGTTTCTTCTGGAGCTTCATCTTCTGATTTTACTTTAACATCTTCAGGCATTTCACCCACCTCATCAAATTCTTTTAATGCTTTAACAACAACTTGATCCAGCTTTGCAAACTCATTCACTGGAACACCTGTCAAAGCTATATTCAATAAATGAACATTATCGAGCATTTTTACTACTTTGTCACCAACACTTTTTGCAACTACATCAATTGGTTTGAATGCAATAGAAAAAGCATCAAGAAATCCTTGTTTCACACTTGTCCAGATTCGATTAAATTCTGGATATGCACTGTTTAATTTTGCTTTGATCCAAACTCCAAGCTTTCCATGTGGTGCTTTCCGAAGTTCAGCTTTCATTACTCTCCCAAGTGGGATTAAATTTTTTGGTTTGTTTAGAATATTACCTTCACTGTCTCGCCACACCTCATGGTCAAAATCGATCTTTATAGACTTTCCTTGTATCTGACCAAGAATTGATTTCATGCATTTCTCTGTTACAAGTTCATTTGCAATGTCTATATCGGTTGTGGTGGCGAACCCAGAAACATAATGAGAAGTCTCGCCCTTGACTTCAATCGCCTCATAATTAAGCGCATCTGTGTGAAAAGTAAATGTCTTTTTTTCATCCATGTCAATCACCTTGATTTTCAAACTTTTTAAAACTTTCTCAACTTTTTGAACAACCTGAACAAGTCATTTGGACTAACTCTGCATGTATCTTTGTCAAAATTTACATCATATTCTGCAAACAATAATCCATCTGCAATCAATTCAGAACACCAATATCTATTCTTATCATCATAATCATTGTGTTTGCGCTTGCCAATTATAGAAAGAAGAATTCCAATTAATCCTAAATAATCATATTTTGCGCCAATTTTGTTTGCAATGAACCACATCATTGATTCTATTGTTAAATATTCATCCTTCAATCTGAACACATCATATCTATTTTTGTATCGATTAATAGATGATATGATGACTCCAGTCCATGATGCTTCAATGATCTTGCCACGAGCCAAATAAACTGCAGAATGAGAATAAGGTCCAAATGTGAGTAATTCAATTAGTTTAGATAAAGGATTCCACCATCGCCCTTTGATAAGGATGATGTCTCCATGTTTAAGCTTGATCTCTTTTTTTCTTTGCATCTTCAAGAAATTGTTCTGCGTTTTCAACACCTTCATTCTTGATTTCTTCAACAATATCTGCCATAAAATCACCTCAATGATAATATCTCAATGCTATGTAGAGTTTTGCATCTTCTGTTGCATGTGCGTTCACATAACTCAATCGTAAATAAAGGCCTGCCATGAGTGTGACCGCTGTTGTTGTCTCAGCACTACATCCCATGATATCCAATAACATTGCTGGAACATTCTTTCCAAATTCAGCCACAACAAAGTTTGCACCATATCCAAGAATGTTATCTTTGTCAATCATAACAGCATTAACTTTGTCTCCATAATGTGCATTTTCACAACAACCTTTCAATCCAACAAATTCAATATCTTCTGACCATTTGACATCATAATTAGTTGTATCATCTGCTGATGCAGTCAATTCAATCCCATACAATTGCATCATCTTTCCAACTGTTTTTTCTGTTACTCTGACATATGGTGTATTGTCATTACTCATTGTATGAGTTGGTTTGTTGCAATCGTCTTTGTAATTTGTTTCAAAATCTGTTTGATCTGTTGTTGCTGGTGTATCTTTATCAATAATTGTAAATACTCTGTCATTATCAGAAAACCAAATTGTGTAATCCCATTCTTTTTCAATATATTGCAGTGGTGGTGAACTTTTCTTTATCCATGCTGTTTTAAAATCTGTCCAGTTTTTTTCAATATCCAATCATACCACCTTCTTATCATATACAATCATGCCTGCCAAAAACTCACAAGTTCTGCTCACTGTCTTTTTAGCTTTGATTGTGATGTTACTTGTTACATCAACAGGTTGTTGAAATTTAATCATGATCTGTTTTCTGTTGCTGTTTGTCTTAATAGGGAAATCAATATCATTAAGTTCATAATCATCTCCTAATTCATCAAGATTGATTCTCAATGTTTCTGTGCCATCAATGACTAATACAAAATCAATATCATCTTTACTAAATACGGCACTTATTGCACTCAACTTTCCATCAACATCAATATCTGCAATTGTCGTGTCATTTGATTGGCTTATATCAACTTCTGTGTTTGATTTCCAAAACATTGGCCTATATCTGAATGAAGATTTGTTTATTGAATTTTTGTAGTTATTCTCAAAGTCAGTCTGATCTGTACTTGCTGGATCAACTATTGCAATATAACAAACATAATCATCTCCGTTTTCATTGGCCCAAATTTCATAATCAGAATCTTTCACTCTGTACTGCATAGATAAACCTTTGTTTGCAACTTTTGTTTTAAAATCCGACCAAGATAAATCTATTCTCATTGTTCCCTCCAAGCCAAGACTGTGACCTTAAAAAAGTCAAGCCCACTCAAATTATCTTGTATTGTAAATTTGATATAATCACTTGTAGAATTACTTAATCTGAAACTGTTTCTGAATATTACTGAACCCATGTACACATTTTCTCCACCCATGAATCCAGATGTTGGTGTCCATGCTGCCTCAGTAAACATTTGTGCAACTTCGATATTTGTTTTGATTAAACCTTGTGTGGATGTGTTTCCATTACTTCTGACTTCAATTTCCACACCATTAGTTAAGCCACCAGCAATTGCTGCAAAGTCACCTGGATCTGCTGATCCATTATCATTAAACATCCAAGTTAATCTTTCTACATACCATACTTCACTGGCTGGTGGTGTGAATGTAAATTCTTGTGGTGTACTGCTCCCATTCACTGCCATATCAGATGAACCACCTGAATTAACAAGTGCAAATCCACTATATTCAACTGCTGTTGCTGGTATTGCATTAATTGTGGATTCAACAAGTAATCGACCATCTGTGTTTATTTGTGCTGTTTCAGTGCCATCCCAAATTTCAACTTTATTTGTATCATCCCAACCTTCACTATCAACAGCAATTTTTAATCGTTTATTGCTATCTACTTCTGCAATATGTGTTTCAGTTTCATCAATTATTTTGAAATTTCTTAATAATGACATTTTAGTTTACCCACCAATCCGTTCCATCAGAGAGTATTAATACTGCCTCTCCTTTATGTAATGACAAAGATGAATCATTATCAATTGATTCACTTGCTGAAGGTAATATTGTTACCTTATAGTTTGTGCCACTTGTTCTAATATTTTTAATATATAATTTTTTTCCATTTGTTGGACTTGGAAGTGTCACATTAAAATCTGCACTTGGATTACCAAAGATTACATCTTCAGTTGTGATAGTATAAGTTGTTGTTACTGTTGCAGTTACTAATGCGCCAGCACTTGCTGCTAATTGTGCAAGTGTATATGTCCCTGATACAAGATCAGTGAATGTCATGTTATTGCTTGCGTCTTTTGCAATAATTGTACTTTGT
>Ga0180433_10005457_pt1 | contig 17162 bp, 20 predicted proteins | sample SS_ome_8_FD_132980 | JGI IMG/M metagenome (GOLD analysis project Ga0180433, IMG submission 132980) | Hypersaline lake sediment archaeal communities from the Salton Sea, California, USA - SS_1_D_1 metaG | ecosystem: Environmental > Aquatic > Non-marine Saline and Alkaline > Hypersaline >... | reverse complement strand
TAACAAAGTAGCATGGACTTATCCAAGCGTGACTACTAAGCTAGGAGAAGTTTATCCATCTGGATACTATCTCGAAAAATATCTTAGAGATAATGGTGAGCATGGTCGTATTGAATTTGAAAAAGCTGGAGAACAAGGAACTGAAGTTCATCTTGCCATTGAATCACTATTAAATGGTGGAGCAGTCTCTACTGAAGGAATGACTAATAAGGTTAAAAAGTGTATTCAGTCTTTTATAGATTGGTATAACGAAGTTAATCCTAAGATAATTCTAACAGAACATATAGTGGCTAATCACGAAGATAGATTCGCTGGATGTGCTGATCTAGTATGTGAAATAGATGGAGCCAGGTATGTAGTAGATTACAAAACAAGTTCAAGCCTACATCCTCAACACGAATTACAACTATCAGCATATTGGTCTACATTCAAAGACAAGGATATGAAAGGTGCACTACTACACTTAGGTAATAGAACTAAAAAGAAATGGTCATGGAAGGAGGTGGACATGGAAAGCACATATAAGACATTTCAACACTTTAATAAAACATTTGATATTTTACATCCAAATGCACAACCAACTGGAGTTGAATATCCAGATTTATTTACACTTAATCTAAATAACGATGAAAATTAAATTAATAAAAACCATAGGAGATTCTAAGCTAGAAATTGAAACCGAAGAAAAGGACATAAAGATTGCACTTGCAAATGTGTTATTGCTAACACAAAAAGATAAATGTAGTAAGTGCGGTAGTGAAGAGATAGAATTTCATACTAATAAAGCTACAACTGAAGATGGAACATTCATATATGTAAAACGTAAATGTATGAATAAGACATGTAATGCTAGCTCAACAATGGGAGAATATAAAGGAGGAGGTTTCTTCTGGAAAGAATGGGAAATTTATCAGCCAAATACAACACAGTCAATGCCTACAGATAGAGATATAAATAATATACCTCAACCACCATCACAACAATACTAAATTAACCAAACTTAATATGCTTAATGATACTTTCTTCCTTTTAATAGGAATGATCGCTGTACTAATAACACAGCTAGTAATACTGCACAAAAAGTAGTATTTAACCCTCTGGCTCATGCTGTGGGTCAGGGGTTGAATATCACATAACAAAAACAAACATGGAACAATTTTTAATCGCAATATATATAATGGCAATATGCTTTATTGCCTCGTTGATGGCACTAGCCGTTGATAGATATATACAAGATAACTTTAACACTAACACAAAAACAAATGAAAAAGATCTTAAAAAGAGTGGATTTAATATTCGTAATATTGGTATTACTTTACATGATAATAAGTAATCCAAGTAAAACAGCTACGATACTAGAAGCTAATGCACAGGAATCTCAAGAGTTTACATTTAACATTCAACCTCCAGAAGAGTATAATTGGAGTATACTCAATTTAGATAAACTTGCTTACTCAGTTGCTATGGCAGAATCAGCTAATTGTACAAGAGGAGCAGGAGCAAGAAGAAATAATTGCTTTAACATCATGTCGTGGGATAAGAATGGAAATAGGTACATAAGGTACTATGATACCCCTAACGACTCTTATATCGCATTTAAAGAGCTGTGGACACGTGCCTATGGTGGTTATCCAACATATGCACAAGCAGTTAAGTACACTGGCAATGATAATGCTAAGCACTGGCTAAGAATAATTAATCACTACTATTATGAGTAAAACACATTTCCCTGCATATTGCAGTAAATGCAAACAAGTATACTTAAAGAAAACTGATAAGACTTATTTAGAAAATGATCTCTGTATGTCTTGTCGCAAGCAATCTAACCAACGTAAAAATGAACGTTAAACAGGCTCTTGAAACCATACAATACACAGATAATAATGAGGCAATCCTAAGCCAATGTGCTTGGTGTCAGCCTAAAGAAACATGGACTAATGAAGCCTCTGAGGTATTAGCTGAGTATCGTAAGGTACTTAAACACGTTATCAGCCATTCAATCTGTAAGAGCTGTTTAGATAAACAGGAGGATGAGATTGATAGAATGGAAGAAACCCAAGTCATTAAAACTGAAAAATAATGCAAGCTTTGGAAAAACAATTAAGACACTTACAGGAAACAACACCTTGTCAATATATTGCTAATGAATGCAATCAGCTCTTATGTATGCTAATAAACGCTACAAGAGCTAGCCATGTAGAAGAAGTAAGAACTAGATTAAATCGCTTAGAACGTGATGAGTTTATTCGTACTTCAATTCCACCTGATAACTTTAACCAATAACAAAATGGGAATAAAAAAACCCTCACATAAACAATTCATAGAAGAACAATTTGAAAATGATTTACAGCAAGCAGCTGAAATCCTAGGTATTTCTAAACTATCAAGAAAAGAGATTCAGCGTATAATTGCTATTCAGCTTGGACAAGAGGGAAGAAAAAGCATTAGAGAATTTGTGCAGTTTCACAATAACCTTGATAAGCTTTCTGAATAATGAAACAAATCAAAATCTACCTAAGAGGTGTACCGTTTAGTCCTTTATCGGATATTACTCCAGAAACGGAGTTCCTAGAGTCTATACAATCTGATATTGCCTTACTATTTACTTGTAATAAAGATTGGGAACATGTGTATAATTACTGTGATGAAAATCGTTTTACTATTAGAGAAATTATCAATGCCTAAAAAACCACTAAGTTATGCAGAGATATGTTTAAAAAACCCCATGCAGATTGAAAATGCAGATTTTAAGATGGATAAGAATGGTAAGGTAAAAACTGCTGTAGTATTAGGTGGGGTTAGATCAAAAAAGCTCCAACGTCCTACTAAGGATAGTTAGAGCAATTACTCTTATCTCATTCAACATTGTAACTTGGAGTTCTAATTCAATGTTATTTTATTGGTGTCTCCAGTTTTTTAATGATTTTGCTAGTATTTAAAACTACTATGTATTTATTATACTACTTTTTACTGAATAATGAAACTAATTTTGGTAGATATTCAATTACAGCCTTTATTGCTAGACGTAATCCAGCTAATATTGATGCTGATATTACTACAGTCCAACTTATATCAGCAAATGTATCAGCGGTTTCAATAGCAGAAGATAGTGATATCAATGCTCCAGTGAAAAATGTGATTGCTGTTGATATTAGATATTCGATTATTTTTGATTTCATGTTAATAAATGTTAGGTATATAAAAGTGTGTTAGCCAATAAGTAGCTCCTAATAATAATAGCAATAAAGCTATCTTAATTTTTATCATATATTAAGTTTATCGTATAAACGCTTTAGCATTACTACACTCTCTTCTCTAGTGATCTCGTCTTTAGGTCTTTCTCCGTTAGTAATACCTTCTGCTGTTGCCCAGTTCCAGGCATCTTTTGACCATGATGATGGTTCCATAGTATTTTTGGTTATGTAAATATAGCCTGATGGAAAAAATACCTCGTTAGCTACAAGCTCCTTAAAGTTCTCTTTAGGTATGCTGTATACGTTGTATTGTGGTCTTGAGCCATAATAATTATCAATAAGAATATTGTAAGTATCTTCAGTATCTCCATCTGCTAATCTAATTGAATGTGCATAAGATGAGAATGAGATCTTTGTAAGATCCAAAACTCCATCTTCTTTATAATCTGCATTGTACTCTTTTAAGTTACCTTTAAAACCTGTCATTACTGAATACCCTTTTTTAATAGCATCTTCAAAATCATCTTGTCCTAAATTAACTCTGTAGTAGGCTACATCTCCTTTTGTGTCAGCTATTAACTTTGCTGCAGATTGAACCCACCAACCTTTATCAGGATTCGCTCCTAGTTCAATTGCCTTATTCCAGATAGCTTTTCTTTCTTCTAGGGTAAACTTATATCCAGTCACATCACTATAAGCTCCATAGGCTGAATGTACTGTACATGAGACGAGCGAAACTTCCTTTTGGTTATATTGTATGCCTGAGTATTTATTTGGTGCTTTAGGGAACGTAATCTCTGCTCCTAGATAATCTCTAGTATCTTCACCAGTTCCGAGACAACCATAGTATCCTTTTTCTATTGACATGGCTTAGTATTTATGATAATATATAGATGAATTTAACAACCATATTATGAGTATTTTATTTGTAATCATCGCTGGATTTGTATTCGGAGAGATCTTAGGAAGAGTTATCTTTGATTAATAGCTAATTCAATATTATTCTTAAGTGCTGCTATTTCTGGTACTGCCGCTAATGCAGAAGGTGACTGTTTAGATAGTTCTTTTAATAAATTCCCTAGTATTATTCTGTTCTGAGGGTTTGTTGCTAATGTCTTTAATCCTTTAAGCCCCATATAGGTACCTGTTACTCCTGCTAATGCTGGTGCAGCACCTGATAGAGTGGCACTTCCTATAACTCCTAACCCTATTAATTCTTTGGTTAATTTATTAGGACCAAGTATTTTATCTAACTTCTGTACGGCTCTTCCAATAGGTGTACGAGCTTGAACAGCAGCTTTTTCAGATAATCTTTCAATCGCATCAAATAATCTTCTTTGAGTCCTTAATGAATCCTTTACTGGAACTTTAATAGCTTTTTCATCTAAGAAATTATTAAGTGTTTTTCTAATAGATAAGTTTGCAGCCTTTAGTGCATCATCATTACCAGAAAATAAATTACTCTTTTGCTTAAGCATCCATTTGTCAAATGCTTTTCTTGTTTTAAGCAAGCTAGAACCTCTAGCTGGAGCTTGTTCAATTAAATCATCAACCTTAGTCAACATCTTGCTAATTGCCTTCTTATTTTCAGATAAGAATGGATTTGCCTCTAAGTCATCTACCATACCAGCTACTCTTGCTCTTAATTCCTTCTTAGGGAAGATTATATCATCTTTTGCCAGCCTTCTAGCCAATGATTTTGCTTCTTGTTTCAGTGCATCATCTGCTTTATTTAAAACTCCTTGTGCTGTATCGCTTGGCTTAATGCTCTTAATTTTCATTAATGTATCTTTCATATTCTTTTCATCAGGTGAAAGCTCTGTAACTGTTTTTTTGAATAACCCCCTGCCTTTTTCTGAGCTTCGTAATGCAGCTTCTTTAGCAGTCTTTACTGTTTCTTTAGGTCTTACTAAATCATCTAAGAATGATGCCTTTTTAACTTTAGCTGATTTCTCTCCTGATTTCTTTATGGCTTGACCTGTTTTCTTAATAGTATTTCTTACAACACTCTTTTTAGCTTGTTTAGCTACCTCTTTCTTTGTTTGTTTTACTGCCTGTTTACCAACTTCTTTAGTTGGAGTTTTTGCAAGCCCACTTAGTCCAAATAAAGCAGAAGCTGACAATGTATCTCCAAGAAAATCTTTAGTGTCATCTGACATAGACCCTACAACCTTACCTATAGTACTCTTAACTGGTTGTGGAGTTTTCTCTATTGCAAACTTAACACCTTTCTCTATTTCAGGTTGAGCTAATCCAGTAGCTCCTGCAAATGGAGAGGATACTACATCACCTGCACCACCAAGTGCAGCCATTGTTCTCTGTGCTCTCTTAACAGGATTTACTAAATCTTTTAGGCTAAAATCTTTTGTAGCTCTTCCAAACTTCTCTTTTGCTGAAGCGAATGAACCTGTGAATGCCTCTTTAGCACTTTTAAATCTACTTTTTTTCTCTTTTTTAGCAAATTGAGATAAATCAACTTTTGGTTTCTTACTAGCAAATTGTGTTAAATCTACTGCCATAATTATTGTGTTAAAAATTCTTGTATCTCTTCTTCTGTTGCACCTGCAGCTATAGCACCAGCATAATCAAAACCTTGTTCAGCAGCTAAATTCTTTACGTTTACTTGCGTAGTTGGTGTAGCATCTTTCTCTATTCTACCACCTTCTATTAACTTGATTACTTCAGGTGAAAATATCTGTTCTGTATCTAATCCATATTCTTTAGCTTGTTGCATTAATGGAGCAGAATCATCTATAAGAGCATTTTGATAATTGCCCATAAATAGTTCAGCAGTTTCAGCAAATTCCCTTAGACCATCTGCAGTTACACCAGCTCCACCCTTTCTAATCTTTTGTAATTGACCTTCCATTCTAGCTATTAATGCTTGTCCATCTCCTGATCTAGCATACTCTGATTCTCTTACAACTGATGTAGGATCTAGCATCTTTTGAAATGGTATTAACACACCTTGAGAAGCAGCATTGATTGACTTACCTTGTGCTACATCATCTAACGCTTTATCATAAGCAGTTCTTAATAAATTAATCTGAGTGATAGCCTTCTTAGGATCTTTAGCTAGTGAATTAAACTCTTTTCTAATATCTGTAGTAGCATCTAGCCTATCTTTACCTTGTAAGAAGTTAGCTTGTGGACTGTTCTGATAAGTAGCGTATTCATTCATAAACTGATTATATTCTGCATCACTTCCTACACTTAAAGGTATTTCTCCATCTTCTGCGAACTTATTAAATTCCATTATTTGCATTCTATCAAATTTAACCTCTGGTTGTGTTTGTTCTACAACAACTTGAGTAGCGATAGCAGGATTAACACCCTCATTAGTAGCTTGTTCATTAATTACTGAACTCATCTGAGGTTGTCCAGTTGATGATATAGATCCATATATTAAAGGATCATCCATTGCTATTCTACGACCTTGAGTTACTTGTCCTGGTGCATAGTTAGCCTCTGCAAGTATCAACTCTCCTGTTTGTTCATCAACACCTACAACTACAGCAGCATGTCCTACACCTCCTTCACCTGTTAGTATTGCATCTCCTACTTGAGCTTGTGAACCTCCTCGAGTACCGAACCCTTGCTCTACTGCTGAATTAATAGCATCTATCTTATCTTGCTTATTAAATAATCCAAATGGTAGATTAGGAACATTTTCTCTTGCAAATTTAACACAATTCTCTCCTAGATTTCCTGTAGAGCCATTATCTCTTTGATATTCATCTCCTATACCTAAGTTCTGAACACCACTAATATCTGATGTTGGGCTTGAACTTGTTTGTCCTGATGGATTAGTAAATGTTCTTGTTCCACCTGGTTTAAATGTATTTGTAGGATTGCTCTTATCAAAGAATACTGTATTGCCGAATCTATCTTCGAATGAATCCCATTCAATATCATTATCCTTATCTATTTGCAATGGATTACCATCAGCTCCCACTACTGGATTACCAAATTCATCAGAAGCATATCCAAGCATTTTAGAAACATTTTGATCTATAGCTTGCATACCCTCAGCAGATGTAAATGAATCCGTATCAGGATCATATTCAAATCCAGCCTTTAGTGCATCTAGCATTGTCTTAGTATTAAACTCTGCTCTTTCTATAGCAGCCTCATCTAATCCAGCCTGTTGTAGTTCAATTTCTTGTTGATAAGCTAGTCTTTGATCTTTAGCGTTTTGTAAAGCTGATCCTAGAGTTTCCATTTCTCCTTGACTAGCACCTCTAGCAGCTGCAATTTGCATTCTTTCTTCTAAGCGTTGTTCAGCAGCTATACTTTCTTCTATTTGACGTTGTTTTTCTATAATTCCTTGTTGTTGTTCTTCTGATTTACTTCCCATAGCAGCTCTACCTTGTACCCTTAATGCTGTTTCTCTAGCTGTTTCTCCTGCTTCTTTAGCAGAAGCATATCTTGGAGCATATTGTTTTTCTAAATCAGCTCTTATTTGTTCTTCTTCTGTTAATAAGTCTGATTTTCTTTGTTCATCAGCATAATCAAATTTAGCTTGTTCTAATCGTTCATTTAAAGCTAATTGATCTTCCATACTTAAACTCCCCTTATTTCTAAGTAGATTAATAGCACTATCATAATCTTGCATTCCTGTAATTCTCATAAGATCATCTGCTGTCAGTCCTGCTTCTGTAAATCCTGATACAAATCTACGTCTTTCAGCATCTTGTAATGCTTTTTCTTGAGCAGATATTTGTGGTTTAAGTTCAGTTGTTCTTTCTGTAGGAGTTACATCTAATCTTCCTGCTGTACCTTGATCATCCATTCTATCTACAAAACCAGTATCTTGACCTGCTCTAGTAGTAACTGGAGTTACACCTGTATTTGCTGGCATTTCTGTAGGTGCAGTAATAGGCATTTTTGTTGGCAATCCAGTTGGTATAGAAGTTTTTGGCAGAGTTAATTCTGAACTTCTTATAGCAGTTTCAGCTTCTCTAGGATTTGCTATATCTGTAATAGGAGAAGGTGTTTTTATAACAGGATTAGTTGAAGTAGGAGTTCTTTGCTCCATTCTTAATTTCATTTGCCTGTCTCTTAATTGTGGTGATAAAGCCATATTTGTTTAATTAATTAAGTTGTTATTACTTCATAAGTATTACCAGTAGTTCCATTTACACCATTCCCACCAGTACCACCTGTATTTGCACCAGTACCTCCAGTACCTCCAGTACCTCCTGTACCACCATCTACATCAAGTGTTCCTGCTCCTGATAAACTCCTATAAATCAAAACTATTGCACCACCAGCACCAGCTCCTCCTCCAGCTCCACCTCCACCACCACCAGCAGTTCCATCACTTGCATCTCCACCATTACCACCATTTCCTCCATCACCACCGTTGGCTTGTATACTACCTTCATTAGAGATAGTATCTGCAGCAATATAAACAGTTCCACCACTAGCTCCTGAACCTCCTGAACCCCCTCCTGAACCAGCCACACCTGTAAGACCACTAGCACCTGAACCTCCACTTCCTCCTGAACCTGAACCTGAAGCTACAGTATCTTTTGATAAAGTTAATGGATTTGCTAATAAGTTGGCATTGAATACAGTTTTTATATCATCAATAATTCCTGAGAATGAACCCTTAGCACCTAAAGCACCTCCAGCTCCACCTGTATAAGTTGCCGAAGCATTTCCTCCAGTTCCACCAGCAGCTCCATTAGAACCTTGTACAGATAATCCATCTATTACACCATCACCAGCAATACCAGCAATACCAGCTACACCATTAGCTTGCACTCCAGTTCTGACAGAACCTATTTGACCAGCTTTACCATCTTCTCCAGCAGGTACAGTAATACCAGGAGCAACAGCTCCAGCAGCTCCAGCTGTTCCACCAGCCGCACCACCATCACCACCATTTCCTCCAGCACCACCATTACCACCATTGTTTTCTATAACACCACCTGATTCTACAGTTAATGTTCCATTTACAAATATTTTATATCCACCAGTACTAAGAGTTACACCATTTGGCACTGTTAATGTTTCATAATACATATCAGAACTTAAAGTACTTGTAGAAGCTGTTACAGTTCCATCAGAACCATCACCATATATATTATTACCTTCAACTACACCTATTATAAATCCACTTGCCAATTTTCCACTACTATCCAATACAGGCACTTTATCTTCATCACTTGCCCCACTTGAAGTTTTAACAAAAGTGTTTGTGTCAGTAGTATCTACTTCTAATTGTAGTTTCTCATCTCCTGCTGGACTTGTAATACTTTCTTTTAAACCTCCAGTTGCTACTACCTTATCCCCTAGATAATCTGAAGTAGTATCTGCATTACTTACCTTAGTTTTATCATCTACACCAGCAGCCGCTGCTAATGTTGCAAGTGATACCTCAGCTTGTGAATCATCTGTGAATTTCATATCTCCACCATCTTCTCTTAATCTCCAATCTGTACCAGTTACCTGTACATCAAATGATGCAACACTTCCACCAGTAGTATTAAGTTTAGTTTCAATAGCTGTGGCTATATCGTCAAAGGTTTGCCAGTTATCTGTAAATATAATCTTTGCACCTCCTCCATGAGTTGTTGTAGTTGCAGATCCTCCTTTTGCTGTAGGTAATCCTCTAGTTGATACTGTCAATGTTGTACCAGAGATATTATCAATCTCTATACCTTCTTCTTTAGAAGTACCTGGCTCTAGTACAGCATAAATAGTACCACTAGAAAGAGTAAAACTAGGTGCTTTCTTAACCTCTATATTAAAAGGAGCTGTAGCACCACTAGATATTTCACCTACAATTTGAGTTTCATATTGATTCTCTTGGGGATAACTTGTAAAATTTGTCATTTTTAAGTAATTATGTATTTATAATTACCCTGTTTCCTTTATTAATCCCTTATTATTATACCATAATGGGTGATATTTTTATATATAATCTGCATTTGGGAAGAAGTCTTTAGGTAAGCTTTCTATTTGGAACTGTATTTTTGATAGTATCCAAGCAGAGTAAGCCGTAGAGCTTTCTAGCTTAATTTGTGTCCTAAAACAGCTTTGGTATATGTTCTTCCTTACATTAAATAAGTTCAAAGTAATATCTTTATCTGTTGGATCACCAGTTAAGGCACTTAAACCAAGGGGGCTTGTACCAAGAGGCACACTAGATAAGCTAGTATCAAAATTATCCCCATCAATAATATCAGTAGCGTTATTTTGTCCATCTAATTCATCGGTTGCGTTTATTTCAGCAGTTTCGCTGATAAAACCTGAAATATCACATTCATTGACAACTTTATATAGAGTTGGATCTCCAAAATCATTTTCTTTAGTCCATATCTTGACTGGTATCTCTACTCCATTATCGTCAAAGTTATTTTCTATTTCTTTTACTTGTCCTGTAAATACACTTCCACATATTATATGCCAATCACCATTAGCATCTTCATACTCTATCATGTGATTAAAACCTACGTTTGTATATTCTGTCCAAGCTTGTAGTTTTGTATTTAATACGAGTAATGTATCAGGGCTTCCGCTTTGCGAAGTATCTAAATTTAGATAGTAGTGATTAGGCATTACATTTCTACCTCTTAAAGCATTAGCAGTTGTTAGATCTGATCCTGTTACAATTTTAGGTTGTACGTTATCAGATAAAGACGAAGAACCAAACGTTCCAGTAGTACCTTGACGTTGTGAAAGTGAATAAAGAGCATCTTCAGCTAAGAAGAACATATCATTACCAACACGTTGTATAGTTCTGAAAGACTGACAACCTCCATCGTAGTCAAGAGGTCTAATAACTGTTGTAGTAGGCACAGTATCAACATAATAAGCAGAGTTTTCTAAGAATACGGCTATAGCATCACTAGGAAGCTTTCCTATCCCTGTAATAATCTCTCTACTGTCATCATCATATATAAATTCATCATTTGTCCATACTGCACTTTGTAAATTCGCTGGTAAAGCATCTGTATACTCTAATTTGTTTAAAGATCCACTAATTCCTGCTGCATAAGCCGTATTAGCCACCATCATTAAATACTTAGCCTTTGGAGCACTTGCATCTTCTGTTACTAATGCACCTCCTGACGATTCTTGAGCTATTATATAATAACTAAAATTATCTGTACCATTGCTAAAGTAGATAACATTCTTATAATTTAAAAACGAGAACTTTTCTCCTGCGGTATATCCGCTTGCTAGTAAAACCCAAGTTTGATCGTTTTCAAGTTTAAAAATATTACCATCACAAACTGCCATTGTTATCCTAGTACCATCATCTAATTTAACATGATAAAGTGTATCAACTTCTTTATTGTAAGTGCCTGAATACCATGCTATTTGATCTATTCTATAGTCTGTGCCACCTGCATATCCTCCATCAAAAGTAAAAGTTAATCGTATCTCATCTATAACACCTGTAGGGCTTCCATTCTCAGTCATATCAGCCCAAGTCCATTTAATATAATTCCAACCTACAACAAATGCTGATCCATCTGCTTGAGTTGTTGCTGCTAATTCAAAATCTGTAGTTGTTAATGTTTGACCTATGTTTAGAGTAATAGAAGTTAGATCTGTTACTACAGTTAAATATACCCAAGCTCCAAAATACCCTGTATTTTTGTTTGAACTTAGATCTACTTGAGTTATACCTGTATTACTCATCGTTCCACTTGTACCCGTAACAGTTATGTCAAAATTTACAGATCCTGCATCATATTTTTTAGTTGTTGCATCTGTGGTAACCGTATTACAATCACCTCCTGCTGTCCAAGTTCCATCTCCGTTATATGTGTTCATTGTAGCAATAACCGTAACTGAATCACTTATAGGATCAAATATATTATTAATCCCACGCCTTGATGTTAAACGATTATCATTGTCATAGAAGCAATTTTCAGCTTTAGCAAGCTGATTATCTTCAATGGTACTAGATTCTGCTAAATTAACTCCCCCTGTGAAATTGTCAAATATTAACTGTTTAGCCATTAAAATGTAGGGTTATTTTTGTTAGGCAATGTAAACTCTCTAGGTATATTGTACTGCAATTCCTCTATCATCATATTTTTAGCCATTTTAGCTTCGTCTAGCTTGAGATTAGCTAAATTCTCTTTACCTCCAATTATTCTAAAACACTTATATTCTGCATATAGTTCATATACATATTGATATTGACTAGGTACATCACTTTCATCACTATCAGCACTTAAATCAATAGCTGTATTGCCATATAGGTATTGAATGAACTTATCTACTATTTGGATATTATCAATTCTGCAAGAAGACTGGTCTGTTTCGCTAGAATCAAATTGAATATTAACCTGTAAATAGTCTATTGCGGTTGTATCAGGAGAACCAACTGTTTGGCGGTTAGTTGTAGGTATAAATATTCTATTCCATCCATCTGTATAGTTTATACCTTGCACATTAGTACCATAACTCTTAACAGCGTAATAATTACTAGAATCTGAACCAAATTTAACCTCAAAACTCTTTATTTCAGAAGCATCCGTTAAATATGCCCATAGAATAATCCCTGAATCGTTTAATAGATAACTGCTTATGTCTACACTTGCCATCGTTGAGTTTGTAAGTGTAGCCTTATTTGAAGTTGAATTGCTAACATCTATTGTAAAGCTAACAGATCCTGCACCCTCTTTGTATGTAGAAGCATCTGTAGCGACCGTTGTAGCATCATTAGAGCCTGTCCATGTACCATTACCATCAAAAGTATCCATATTATGTAATGTGGTATATGTAGCAGCACTCTGATACCCTGCATTTAAAAAGAATCTATTAGCATATTCACTAATTATAGATGGTGCGGTTGCTGTTTGGTTGTTATATCTGTATAGATCACTAAACTGGATCTCTGTACCGTTACTAGCTTTAGCTTGTATTAATTGCTTAATATAAGGCGAGAAAAAGCTTTCAGGTAAGTCATCTGTTGAGGTTCTATACTCTTGATAACCTTGAACTGGTATTAAATATCCTGTTTTTTGAGAAAACTGCCAATTTACAGCAGGATCGTTAATTACCCAGCGTTGACCTTCGTTTATATACCTATCAATAGTAGCATCTGACCAAATTTTCTTTTGAGGATCTATTTTTAGGTTAGTCCTAACATTTCCTCTGTTCGTTATTAATGTCATATCTTAGTTATCATTTTGTAAATGTGCATACAATGACTTATCTATATCGTTTACTTTATCGCATAAAGTATTTATTTTCTGGTCTATATGCGGTAAATGATTTGTCATTATCTTCTCAAGTTTATTGTCAATGTTTTGAATTATAACCTCTGTAACTGCTTCTGATTTACTGTGCTTTGAATCTCTCTTAGTAACATATATTACTACCCCTACCACAGTACCTAATACAGTTAATACTGGTACAATAATGTCATTAAGTATAGTGTTCATTTAAGTTATTATTTGAATTTATAGATTAAAAATTAAATCCTACCATAACTCCTGCGTCTGCACCTGCACCTCCTGTACCCAATATCATTACTGTAGCTCCTATCCAATCTATTGATGCTGATAGTGTGAATGCTCCAGGATTTTCAGTGTCAGAAGTTACATCTTTATTTGAGTATCCAAGCTGAGTATATGCAATTTTTACCTGTCCAGTATTTGTATATCCTGATGGATAAGCTGATATTGTTGCTGTTGAGAGACCTCCTATATTACCTTCAACAGCAATTGCCAAATAATCACCAGCTCCACTACTATGCGTTAATGATGGAGGATTGGGATTTACACTACTTCCTGTTGCTGTACTGCCTTCAATAGTTCCAGCTCCTGATATACGATAAGTAAATGCACAAAATCTAGAATTACCTGAAAAGCCAACACTTACTGTACCTGTTTCAGTTCCATCTGCAACCTTGTAATAGCAAGCTAACTTACCTAGACCACTTGTTGTGTTAAGCAACTGTGTAAAGCCACTTGGGGGAGTTGTAATTGTTGCACTGCTGTTATAAGTAAAAAATGTAACAATTAAATCTCCAGATGATATATCTGTTGGATAGTTAATATCGTGACTATTAGACAATGCCCCTGTTGATGATGCCTGTGATTCAATTGTTGGTGCTGCCATAATATTAAACTGTTATATCGGTTACACCACTTCCAATGTAGTTAGTACCGTTGTAATAAAAAAATGCGTAGTTCTCTCTTGTTCCTGTTGTATCCCAAGTTGGCTCTGTACCTCCTGACCATTTAACTGTAGCTGGAAATGTTACTGTTCTTGTACCTGTAGCATCTTGTATCATTCTTAGAGTTAAATGACCAACTGAAGCTGGAGCTGTAAAGGTATAAGTACAATCATCTGTTAATGTAGATTTGTGATTATTTCCTGTACCCCAATCAATAGTATCTGCTGTACTTGAGTTTCCATCATCTACTTCTACAAGTGTTACTACACCTGATGTTATATTTGCATTACTTGCCATAATTAGTTAGTTAATTAATAAATAGTATTTCCAAATGCTTCTGTATCTGTACCACTATCTGATATAGCAGCATCTGTCATACAGAAACCTACTCTTGTTCTATTTGCTCCTGATTGAATTGTTAGAGTATTAGAGCCACCACCTGCATCTGCTCCGAATTGGCAATTTACAAATCCACTATCACTTACTCCTGCATACGCTGTTGCACCTCCTAAGAAGTTTACATTAGTGAATTTATGCCCATCACCTCTAATGCTAGGGTTATTAGTAACAGTTAGATTGGTAAAGTTACAATTACTTGCTCCAGTATCTGTCATATCTAGTGTTGCAATACCATGACCATTAGTTATATTGAGTCCTTCTCCACTACCTATATCTAAAGTACCCCCCTTAAGGTAGAAATTTGACAAACTACTATCATCTAATCCATTAAAGTAAATCTCGACTGCTCCAGCATTAGAATTAAAGTTATTCATTACTATCTCACCACTCCTTAGAGCAAATCTAATTGATGCAGAGCCTGTGTAAAGGATATTTGATGCAACTACATCTCCATATAGAACCATAACATCTGCTCCTGTTTGGAATGTACCAGTTAATAAGATATTGCTAACAATAAACTCTTTTGAAAGAGTTGGATTGATAATATTCTTACAAGCACTACCACCTCCAATAAATTCTATATTATCGTAGATACTACCATCTGCTGCTGGCTTAAATCCACAATCAGCAAGGTTTGGTAGTTCAAAAGTTATGTTATTTACTTTCTCAATAGCTCCTGATACTGCTGCATTTGCTGCTGTAGCATTATTATCTAGTTTTAAATCTTTAATCTCTGTTACTGATGCAACATACGAAGCATTAATGAATAAATCCTGTCCAGCAGTTGGTGTCCAATCTATCTCAGCTCCACTAGCCCTACCATTGCCAAACACACTCACATTAGCAGCACCTGTATAAGTAAACTGGTAATCTGCCATTGTTAGCGTATAACTAGATAAATCAATAACTAGATTAGCCCCACTTGGTACTGCAATATCACTATCTTCAGTAATATCTTCTAGTAGTAAAAGCTTTATATCTGTACCACCTACTCCTGTTATAGCAGCTTGTATATCTGCATAATCTCCAGTAGATCCTACAGTAGCATCATAACCTGTAGCTCCACCTCCTCCACCACCACCACTTACAATAACAGCTCTTACGGCTGTATTTCCACTTCCATCATCTACGAATTTTTGCTTTTCGAGATCACTTCTGCTTGTTGGCAATGCGTTTATTAATCTATTTTCTTTAAACATATTATTAAAAAGTTAAACTTGTAAAATAGCGATAGCAACGTCTCCACTATCATCTTCAATAAATTTTCCATACTCTAGGCTAGATTTACTATCACCTAAAGAACTTGAAGTGTTAGAAGAGCTTGTTACCACCAATCTTAACGCAACATTCCCACTGCCATCATCTACAAATTTATCCTTTTCATTTTGTCCTCGACTGCTTGATATAGCCATAAGAAATTGAGTTAAATTTTAAATATTTATACGTAGCGAGTGTTCTTCCACGCAACGCCCAATTCCTTATTTATTCTATTATACCACAAGTTCTTCTAAAAGCTAAGTTAATTCTCTCCAAGTTATACCTCCTTCAATGTCAATGCCACTTGACCCCCCAACTGGTCTTACACATAACACTATTTCATCTGCAGTACCATCTATCAAAGAGCCTAGTCGTAGAGCATCTGCAACGCCTCCATTAACCTCTCCACCTCCTCTAAATGTACTAGAGCCAAATCCTCCTGTAATATATGTGCCATTAGTAACTGTATTAGCAGTTGCACCTGTAGCTATCTGTACAGCCGAGTTAGTTTCATCTGAATAAGTAAAAGTACCTGCAACAGTTGGGTTGAGTAGCAACATCCATTCATAATATTTAGAACCTGTATGCTCTGCTATTGATGTTTCTAATATCTTAACAGTAGCACCTAAGTATTCTGCTTTTAGTTTAATTCCTACAATAGCGTAAATAAGATTCTCTGTTGTACAATCTACATGAGTTCCTGCTGTACTAGCATATCTTTGTACTCCTAAATCTTGACTTCCCCCCTCACTTATAACAGTAGAACATATTTGTACTAAACTATTAATAGAACCTGTACCATCATTGCTTATTTCACTTCTTAAAGGCAGGTTAGGAGTCTGCATATAAACAACACCTAAGTTGTTTGTATTTAAAAACTCATGAGCATAATAAATCTTACCGTCTACAACAAAGCCCATTCTTACACGTCCAACTCCTAACCATTCATAATCTATAAATAGTATTTGAGTTTTTGTGAAATCTAAAGTAACACCACTTGGACCTGTACCGTCCATTGGATCAAGATTCCAGTTATTTTGTGTAACTTTATTATCTACAACAAGACCTGTAGCCTTTGTACGTCTTACAAAGCTAAAAGTTCCTTCATCATCTTCTAGAAATAATCCATTATCATCATCAAATATACCTTCTCTTTTTGT